>TARA_R110002020_G_scaffold20041_1_pt1 | contig 24213 bp, 45 predicted proteins | sample TARA_R110002020 | Tara Oceans TARA_R110002020 (sample SAMEA4396489) | marine metagenome | biome: Westerlies Biome; feature: [MES] marine water layer (ENVO:01000295) within the mesopelagic zone...; material: water (ENVO:00002006), including particulate matter (ENVO:01000060) such...
GGTTATTGCTACAACAGATTATACTGCTTTGGAATGTTCAACTGCTCATCTAAATGATTGTATAAGGTTTGAAGATGATTCAGATAGAGGAAGTGGTAAAATAAAAACGGAGCATGAGGGTAATTAATGAAAACTTCCTATTGTTCTAATTGTCAGGCAACTGTAAAAGTTGTTAGTGATTTTGGTGCTAATTATACAGATGTCTATCATTGTTATGTATGTGAAGAAGAACTTAGTTACAACTTTAAATTTTGTATTTTAGCTGCTGGTAGGGGTACACGAAATAATGATGTGGATGGTTTACATAAGGCTTTGTTGCCATTAGAAAACAAACCTGTTATATCACACATCATTGATAAGTTAGATAAAAGGATTGAGGTTGTTATAGCCGTTGGATATAAATCAAATCAGATTAAAACTTATTTGGATACTATCTATACTGATAGAAAGATAACTTATGTTGATGTTGATAATTTTGATGGTGATGGTTCAGGTCCAGGTTACAGTTTACTCTCTTGCAAGGATAAATTACAGGCGCCTTTTATCTTCACTTCTGTGGATACATTAGTTAAAGAGGATGCTGTCTTTAGTTTTGTTGGTGATAATTGGTTAGGTGTTTCAGAGGTTAATATAGAGAACTCAATGGATTATTGTTTGGTCAGGGGAAGCAAGTATTTAGATGATTTATACTATGGTACTGGCAATAGAGCATATGTTGGTATGGCTGGCATACATGACTATGATGATTTTTGGAAAGCACTTGAAGATAGGAAGATATTAAAAGATGAATACCAAGTAATCCATGGTTTCGATGGGCTGGATAATATTAAACTAATCGACTTTACTTGGTATGATACTGGCAATAACAAGTCTTATCACGAAACTAAGGAGATATTTTGTAATGATGTAGTTGCAAATAAGAGTGATGAGGCTATCTTCATTGACAAAGGAATGGTAGTTAAATATTTCAATAATTCTGAAAAAGCAAAGTTAAGAGTTGAAAGGGCTAAGTATTTAAATGGGAACTGTCCTGATATAACTGTTATCAATGATAATATGTATGCTTATGAGTATGTGAATGGCGAGATGCTATCTAATATTTCAGATGAATCACTTATGAGAAAGTTTTTGGATGATTGTAAGTTAAGGTTATGGAATGCGGCCGGTGATAGTGAAAATAAAAAGTTTTTAGATGACTGTGAAGAGATGTATCAAACAAAAACTAAAGAAAGAGTAGCGTCTTTATTTGGGAGCGAACTTGATAAGTTATCTGTTATCAATGGGGTAACGGTTGAACCAATAGAAGATATGTTGAATAAAGTAGATTGGGACTGGTTCTATGAGAAAGCAATACCTTCTAACTTTCATGGAGACTTGCAGCCAGAAAATATATTATATGATAAAGGAAAGGATAAATTTGTTTTAATTGATTGGAGACAGAGATTTGGTTCTAATGTAGAAGCCGGTGATGTTTATTATGATTTGGGAAAGTTGTATCACGCAATTATGATAAATGGTCAATCCATATTAAAGGATATGTTTAGTTATAGCAGAGAAGGTAACAGTGCTAGTGTTGAATTTTATGCTAAAAGCAATCTTGTTTATTTTATGGACATCTTTAAAGAGTTCTGTATTGACAATGACTATGATTGGGATAACGTAGAATTATTAGGAATTTTACAATATTTTAATATCTGTACATTGTATGATAATTTTAAAGATGGTCGTTACGGCAACTTTCTATTTTTATATGGTAAGTATTTATTAGCAAAATTTTTATTAAGGAGTAAGTAATGAATAAGAAAAAACTCGTAGAGTTATACAAAGAAGAGTCAACAAATGTGTTTGGTAATATACCGACATCTAAAATTGTAAAGTTTGTTGATATGGTTTTTGAAGCATATGAAAATGAGCAAACTATATTTGCTTGTGGTAATGGTGGTAATGTTGCTTCCGTACAAAACTTAGTGGTGGATATGAATATGCACCCATTTGTCTCAGAGGACAAGGGAGTTCAAACGATACCACGCAATAAATTTAAGTGTGTTAGTTTATGTAGTGACCAAGCAAGTATAACTGGCATTGGAAATGACTTGGGATTTCGTTTTATCTTTAGTGAACAATTAAAGTACCAAGGTATTGAAGGCGATATTGTTTTTGGTATGTCAGGTTCTGGTAATTCAAAGAATGTATTAGAGGCATTTAGAGTTGCTAAAGATAGGGGAATGAAAACTATATTGGTTACGAGGAATAGTGTTAATAATTGTAATGAGTTTGCTGACTTGACAATATCACTCGAAGGAACATCAGAGTTTCCTGGTCAAACGGGTGGTAATAATAATAACTTTCATTTTGAAGATATATTGTCAAAGATAACACATATTGCTGTGGGTCTATTAAAGGAGAAAGTACATAATGAAAATTAATCCAAATGTATTAAGAAAAAAGGTCATAGATATGGTTGTTGCAAAACAATCAGGACACATTGGCGGTGCATTTTCTATGGCAGAATTGACAAGTGTTTTGTATGAGGACTATGATATCGGCGGTAAGGATAAATTGATTTTATCAAAGGGGCATGCTGTTCCAATTATATATGCTGTACTACATGAGTTAGGTCAGATTACTGATGATGATCTAGATTTGTTCAGAGAAATTGATTCGCCGCTACAAGGACATCCTGATAAGTTAAGATTGCCATTGATGGATGCGACTACAGGTTCATTAGGTCAGGGATTGAGTATTGCAATAGGACACTCATTAGGTAAGAATCTTAGAGGTGAAGATGGAACTGTGTTCTGTGTATTAGGTGATGGAGAATTGCAAGAAGGTCAAGTATGGGAAGCATTAATGTACTATCCAAAGACAAAGTTATCAAACTTGGTTTGTATTATAGATTGGAATAAAGGGCAGAATGATGGGTACACCGAAGATTTCAGTATTATGTATGACAATTTACAAGAGAGAATATCTTCATTTGGATGGAGCTGTAATGTTATAGATGGTCATGATACAGGTGCTATTAGATTTCAAATGAGAGAGGTGGGTAATGTAACACATCATATGCCACAGTGTATTATTTTGGATACTATTAAGGGTAAGGGAGTTTCCTTTATGGAACATCCATCTTGGCATTGTAAAGTGCCTACGGAAGAGGAATATGAAATCGCTATGAAAGAGTTAGGAGTTTAAAATGAGAGCTACAAGAGAAGCATTCGGAGAACATTTACCTGTAATGGGTGAGAAACATAATAACATAGTGGCATTAGATGCTGACTTAGGTAAGGCTACTAAGATTGCTAGTTTCGGACAAGCACATCCTGAGAGATTCTTTCAGATGGGAATTGCTGAAGCTAATATGATTGGAGTCGCATCGGGGCTATCTGAATATGACTACAAGGTATTTTTAGCATCCTTTGGTTCGTTTCTTACAGGTCGGTATGATATCATAAGGTGTAGTCTAGCATATCCAAATAGACCAGTTGTGTTGGTTGGAACTCATGTTGGGATGGCTATCGGTAAAGATGGAGTAACTCAAATGGGTTTAGAGGATGTTAGTATAATGAGAGCATTACCTAATATGGTTGTATTAAATCCAGCAACATTTTCAGAAGCTTTGAAGGTAATTGAGTATCTATGTGAGACAGATTTACAATCACCACATTATTTAAGGTTGGGTAGGCAGCCGGTTGAGGATATAGAAATGCCATTTGAATTTGGTAAGGGTCATATAGTTAAAGATAATGAAAATGAATATGTTGACTGTACCATAATTTCTACTGGATGTATTTTAGGCGATGTTGTTAAAGCAGCTGAAATTGTAGAGAAGAATCAATCTTTTATTACTAGAGTTGTAAATATGCCAACTCTTAAACCAATAGATGAGGATATGATTATTCATTGTGCTGAATGGAGTAAGACTTTAGTTACAGTTGAAGATCATACAATAGTTGGTGGATTAGGAAGTGCTGTTTCTGATGTATTAGCTGAGCATGAAAATATGCCACCATTATATAAGATTGGATTAAATGATATATTTCCAGAGTCAGCTCCACCTAATGATTTATATGATAAGTATGGTTTGAGTGCTGAAGAAATTGCAAGGCAGGTTGTACATGGGCTCGTGGATAGATAAAAATACAGAAATATATTGTTCATTTGCTAAGACGGCTGGTAATACTGGATGTCAAATGATGAATACTGCATTTTATTATTATGGATTGAATAAGATTTACAAATCATTTTCAGTAGATAATATTGAGGATGCTGTAAACTCTGTTAGGGCATTGGGTATTAAAGGGTTTGCTATTACGATGCCGTATAAAATAGAAGTTTTGGAATATGTTGATGATATGGACGAAGCCACATCTGAAATCGGTGCTTCTAATACTGTTATAAATGATAATGGTAAATTAATTGCATATAATACAGATGCATATGCTGCTAGAACATTTTTAAAAGATTACGATAATCAAAAGGAATTATATATTCTTGGCGATGGTGGATATTCTAAAGCAGTTGCGTGGTCTGCTGAAAGAAATGGTTTTGATATTAAAAAAGTTACTAGAAAAAATTGGAGTGATTTACAGAGTATAAAATCTTCTATAATTTATAATTGTACTCCAGTAGATATTTCAAATCCAATGTTAAAAATAGATAGGTCAAATAATATGATTAATTGTTTGGTAGAAACTGAAACAGGTAAACATCTGGCAAAATTACAAGCGTCTAAACAATTCTACTTATATACAGGTATGAAATTTCCATTATGAGAGATATAGTAAAACAATATAGGGAAAATGGCTATTACATATTTAGGTCTCTTTATACAGAAGAGTTTTGTAGACTTTTAAAGTCTTATTTAGGCGCGCTAGAAGTAAAGAGATATATTCCTTTCAGTAATATTCCGTGGGGGTGGGGAAGTCTACTTGATGAAGGACCTTTTGCTAAGGTTACAGAGAACGAAACTTTAAACGATTTTTGTAAAGCTGTATTTAAGAGTGAAGATTATGTGTTTCCTAATATGATGATAAATAATAAAGCACCTTGGATAGGACCTGAAGCTGAATGGCATAGGGAAATATTCAATGTGGATACTTATGCTCCAGGTTATACTGAAGATGACTGGGAAAGTTTTATGCGTGTGTATATAGCTCTTGATAAACAAACTATTGAAAATGGCTGTTTAAGATTGTATGCTGGCTCACATAAAATAGAACACTTACCATCAGAGGATATAATCGATGGTAATCTTGGTCATAAAAGAAGGATACCTAGTGAGAATATGGATACCGTTAATGATACGTGTGAACAAATATTTGCTGAAATGGAAGTTGGTGATATGTTGGTATTTACAGATAAGACCGTGCATGGTTCGAATAGTAATAAAGGACCAAATGAACGGAAGTCTATAGTATTGGGAGTCAGGCATAATATAAAAGATTTTGATGATGATGTTTTCAGAAAGGCTACAGATTATAGAAGGAAATTTTTATGTGATGAACTTCAAAGGGTTGTAGATAAAGCTAAAGGAATAAATATGTATCAAGACTTTAATCAGGAGAAGAAATGAAGTATAATCGTTGGGTAGATCCAATTAAAAGGATGTTTATGCCAAGACCCACCAAACAAGAACATAAAAGATTTGATATGGCTGAAAGAACATTTAATTTCTCTAAAGAATATTTCAGTAAGTTTATGCGTACCATTGTACAAGAAGATTTTATTACCTACCCATCTTATGCTGAATATGATTCATTGAAAGATGATATTGCTAAATATAACGAAGTAGATATGAGTAATGTATATTTATCAACAGGCTCAGGTGCTTGTATAAAATCTTTATGTGAGATTACAATGAATACAGATTCTAATGTAGTTTCTCCTGTTCCTTGTTATCCTATGTATGGTATTTACGGTAGATTATTTGGTGGTCAACATATTGGTGTAGAGTATGATGATTCTATTATTTTTGATTTAAATAAATTGATAAATAATATAAATGATAATACAAGGTTAGTAGTTATATCAAATCCTTTTAGCCCTATCGGTGAGTATAAAACTATTGATGAGATAAGAGAACTGTGTAAGGTGTGTGCTGATAAGGAAATTATCTTATTGATAGATGAAGCTTATGTAGATTTCTCACCAGGTACGGTATTGCCTTTAATTAATGAATTTGATAATGTTGTAATATCTAGAACTTTCTCTAAAGCATTTGGTGCTGCTGGAATAAGAGTCGGTTATTTACTTGGTAGCCAGAAACTAATTGAGGTTGTCACTAAAGTTCAATTGACTTATCCTTTGAGTAATGTATCGGTGAAGTTTGCTTCGTATCTTTTGAATCATTGGGACGAGGTAGCTCTATACTCTTATGATACAATGCGGGGCAGAGATGACTTGTGTAATCTATTGAGTGGCGGTGGATATGATGTCATTAATTCACATACCAATTCAATACACTTCCATGAAACTGATGGTGATAATAGTAAAACTGTAGATGTTATGAATAACTATGGTTTGGCATTTAAGAGTGGGGACACTAAAACGGGAACACCCGTGATGGTTCCTGGTGACGAAAGGAAAACTTGGATTAGATTGTCAGTTGGACCAGATATTGATAAGATGAATTTTGTAGGAGATATTGTATGAGAGTAGCACTTTGTTTATATGGGCTAACAGGCTCAGTTGACTTTGGATTGGGATTAGGTAAACCTATAGACCCGAGGATAGGTCATTACCACCATACAAAACGAATTATAGAACCAAATGAAAATGTGGATGTGTTCTTTCATACTTGGAGTACTGAATTTGAAGATATGTTAGTTGACTTATATAAACCTAAAGGTTATATAGCGGAGAAACAGATATTATTTAATCCAAATTCTGTAGGTAAAAATTCAATACCAAGCAGATGGTGGTCTAATGCTATGGTAATGCAACTCAAAAGGAAATATGAAAAAGAAAATGACTTCAAATATGATTGGGTTATGTTATATAGGTTTGACCATATATTTTTAGTGAACCTAAACTTTTCAGAGTTTGATAACCAATATATATATTTCAGACATACAAATGGGTTGAGAGCACCACAGCAATATTCTCATGGGTATTTAGGTAGAGAGGAATGTACGTGCTATAATAAGAAAGGTGGTCATGGGGTTAGATTACAAGACGTATTCACATTCAGTAGCTCAGAAAATATGGATAAGTTTGCTTCTCTATATGAGTATCATGAAATAACACAAGAACCATTTTTAGATCCACACGATGGTTGTTATGTTCAATTAAAAAGAACAGATTTGGATGATAAATTGAAGTTTGCTTTCTTTGGTTACGACCCACATGCGCCACATAATATAATGCAGTGTGAGATAATGAGAGCTTTATTTGAAGATCCAACATATGATGAAACAAAGGAGTTTGATATAAATAATTTCAATATGTTTACAGACAACTTAACTTCTAATCCTATAGTTCAATCTAGATTTCCAGGTTGGGCTGGGTTCGGAGAAGTTGATAAACCAGAATTAAAAGAAAAAGCCGGATTCAGTTCTGATGCTAAAATTTAAGGAGTTGTAATGATTTCAAATGAATTAAAACAGAGACTAAAAGACTTAGGTCAATTCCCCTATGGTAAGAGGGACAGAGCTTATCAATCTATAGATGGTGAGCCTGGCATAAGAGATATGAACCATAGATATGAAGTTATCCAATTTCCAAAATCATTTGATGGAGAAACTGTTATTGATTTTGGATGTAGTGCTGGAGCTATATGTTTGGATGCCAAAAAGAGAGGTGCTAAGAGAGCAGTAGGATTAGATTATAAAGAAGAGACAATTCAGGTTGCTAAGAGTTTGGCTAAAGAAATGGATTTGGATGTGGAGTTTTATACTTTTAATATAGATGATGGTCTTGATGGGTTGAAATCACTCATAGGTGAGGATAAATTTGATCATGTATTTGCTCTATCGATATGGGCTCACTGTGATGAGAATAAACTTGCTGATATGATTAATTTCTATACCGATAAGGTGTGTTGGTTTGAAGGTCATAATGCTACAACGTATGGTGACACTAAATCTAAAATGGATTTGGAATTAGAAAGGTTATTAGATTTACCTTATCACGAATACATTGGAGAAACAAGCGATAGGAGTGTACGACAAAATTATAAACTTAGTAGAAGTCTCAGAATTGATTTAAATAATAAAAATGAATACACATACTTTTCAGGAGATGTGTATCAAACTGTTAAAGAAGCTAATCATGATTATAAAGATAAGAAGCCGGGTGGGAATCATCTACTGAATAAAAACTCTTATGTAGATGGTAAGTATAATTACAATGGAAAGTATAGCTGTTATATAGCAGATTCAAATTCCGACATTGGATATAAAATACTTAATTTTGATCCTTCAGTAACAAATTTAGAAGATAAATATAATTATGCTAAGACGATATTTGATGTACAGTGGAAATTGAGTTTGGCTGGATTTGCGCCAAAGCCATTAGAGATATTAAAGTGTCATGATTCACAGACATTCTATCACGCGATTAAGATGCAAAATATTAAAGGTAAGTTTGTACAGCCCAATGACGAGTGGATAGAAAAATTAGTATCTTATTGTAGAGAAAATGGCATTACAAGAAGTGGATGGTCTGTTAGTGATGATTGTGTTCCAAAGAATTGTATTGAGATGGGTGGTAATATTTACCTTGTTGATATTGACTATAAATGGGTGCTGTTAGATGATTGATAAAAACCTTAGTATAATTCAATGTCATATTCTTTTTGGAGATGAGAGAGGGCAGAAGAGATTGGAACATCAGAAATCTTATAAGGGCATTCCATCATTCGGCAAAGTGTTTAAGGATTGTCACTTCTATGTGAACTATAAAACAGAAACATTTTTAGATGAGATAACAGAGACATATAATAAGTATATAAAAAACATACACTTATATAACAACTTAGAAGGTCCGGATTTTAATTGGACTGCTATAAAATTATTACTTGTCAGAGAATCAACAACGCCTTATGTTATGTTTTCAACAGAGGATAGGATGTTTCATAAAACGGATACAGAAGAATTTGAAAGAGTGATGCAAGATATCATTGATAACGATGTTCATTATATGCCGATAGGTAAGTTAGACCATTTAACAGTTGGCAGTAGATATGGGACTGTTGAAGAATTGATGGCTCCAATGCCAGTACATGGTCAAACTTGCAAGAAGAAATATACAGATAGTGGTAAGGAATTATTTCTATTTAAGGCTGAGGATGCTCCTGTTAAGATGACTAGTTTTTCAGCGGATGCTATATACAAAAGAGAATTGATAATAGACTTGCTTGAAGAGATGGTTAATATTTATGGTTTAAAACCAACTTCACCAAATGGCAACTTTGGACAGAACACATCCAAATACTTTGAAGATTATTATACGGATGCGCATGGGAGGGGAATACGACAACAAGGTGATATGATGTGTGCTGTACCAAAAAGAGAAATAGTAATATCAGATGAAACGCCGGGTGAAGAGCTTGGCACACTAGCAGATACATCGAATGAGGTTTTGGAATATGACGTTAGAAAAAATTAATTTAAATGACATAGACACTACACATTGTAGGGTAGTGCTAGATAAGGCTGGTAGAGTAGTTCAGATGAATCAGCCATATCGCATAGTAAATCACGGCAGGCAAGTCATCCACGATGAGGAGAAAGATTTATACTATAAGATATTTGATGATGATTATTGTCGGAGAGAGAATTTTGAAAGGGCTCTTCATATGGGATTCTTTGATGGGTTAGCACCAGCATTACATTCGGTAATTGTACATCCAGAATTGAATGATGAAATAGTAGGTTACGCAACAGAAGCTGGAACTCCATTAGGTACAGAGTTTGATGATATACTAAAAGAGTTAAGGTTTTACGAAAGAGTGCTGGGTAAAGTTAAAGAGACAAAGATGTTCTATTATGATTTAGTGGCATCTAATATCATTCGTACAAAGGATGGTGAGTTGAGTCTAATTGATTTAGAGAGTGTTTATAATTTGGATGAATTGTATACTATAAGTAAACATAATGCTAAAGTTAAGCCCGATATTTATTTTACAGAATTAGAAAAGTTATGGAAGGAAAATATGAAAGTAATAAGTTTTATTCAGCCTAGTCGCAATAATCTAAAATACCTAAAATGGTCTTACAATAGTATTCGTAAAAACTTAGGATATAGGCATGAGATATGTTGGGCTGATGATTTTTCAGATGATGGAACTTGGGAATGGATGCAAGAAATTGCTGAAAAGGATGTGAATGTAAAGATACATAGAAATGAAGGACCCACTAGATTAGGACACACCATTTTATATGATACATTGGTAGATATGGCTACAAACGATATTGTGATGATATACCACGCTGATATGTATGCTTGCCCTAATATGGATGTGGAAGTGTTGAAACATTTAGAACGAGGTAAGGTAGTAAGTGCCACTAGAATAGAACCGCCACTGCATCCTGATGGACCTGAAAAGATATTAAAAGACTTTGGTATTGAACCTGACGAGTTTGATGAACAAAAATTATTTGAGTTTTTAAATACAACAGATGCAGGATCAAAACCAACAAATGGCATATTCGCTCCGTGGGCAATCTACAAGGATGATTTCTTAGCTATCGGTGGCCACGATCCTTTATATGCTCCACAATCAAAAGAGGATTCTGATATATTCAATAGATTTGTATTAGCAGGATATGATTTGATTCAGACTTGGCAAGGATTCGTATATCATATGACTTGTAGAGGTAGTAGATTTAAGGATGGTGCTCTTAGAAATCCAGCAGGTCAAGTCTTTATGAAAGGCAGAGAATCATCAGAGTGGTTGGCTCAGAATCTAAGAAGTACTCGTAACTTTATTCGTAAATGGGGACATATGGTTAAACATAACTCCTTAATGAAGCCAATCATTCCACCCAAATATGATATTGGATTCGTAGTAGAGAATTGTGATACTAATATGTTAAAGGAACTAGAACCTTGGTGCTCAGACATTTATGGCGATTGGGTTGGTCATAAAGGATATGGAGTTAATACCTATATTGAAAAGGAACAGAAGGATACGGAATTTGATTTGAGTAAGAAAATCCATACACAGCATATGAATCCAACTAATGATATAGTGGTAAGATTTGATGCTGAAAAACTCACACCACAAAATTTTCAGATGTTAATAAATTTATCAGAGATAATACAAGACAGTGGTGAAATAGGAACTATGCAATTAGAGATATTCCACCTTGATATTAAATCATTGGTTACATATGAAAAGGAGTTGATTGTTTGCGAGTCTTAGTAACAGGTGGTGCTGGATTTATTGGTACTAATTTAATAAAGGTATTATTGGATGGTGGTCACAAAGTGGTTTCGTTAGATAATTACTCTACTGGTATAAAAGAGAATGAGCAGAGGGGCTGTCAATACTTTGACGTTGATTTGGTACAGACAGTTAATTATGATTTCTTTATGGATAAGCCTGATGTTATATTTCATCTTGCTGCTATAGCTAGAATACAACCATCATTTGAACACCCAATAGATACATTTAATTCAAACGTAACAGCGACATTAAATATATTGGAGTGGGCTAGACACCATAAAACTCCCGTTGTTTATGCTGGCTCTTCTTCATCCAACGGTGATAAGTTTGCTAATCCATATACACTCAGTAAGTCACAAGGTGAACAATTAGTGGAACTATATAGTAAAGTGTATCATTTGCCAACAACCATATGTAGATTTTATAATGTATATGGACCACATCAACTTACAGAAGGAGAGTACTGTACATTGATAGGTATATTTGAAACACTATACAAAGAGGGTAGACCACTAACCATTACTGGCGATGGAGAACAGAGAAGGGATTTTACTCACGTAGATGATATAGTAGATGGATTGGTATTAGCTGCTGAGGATAATAGCGGTGAAACATATGAATTAGGTAGAGGAAAAAATTATTCAGTTAATGAGATAGCAGCTGCTTTTGGTGAGAACTATCCAACTAAATACATTGATGAGAGACCAGGTGAAATGAGAAATACGTTATGTACGGAAGCTAGTCTATGTAAGCTTAATAGCACATTGGGTTGGAATCCAAGAAAAAATGTGATAGATTTTATTAAAGAAAATTACATTTTAGACAAATGACATACTATATATTAATGGATATGGATACCATAGAAGATATCTGGGATGATAATATATTAGGAGAAGAATCTTTTGGGACGTTTTATACGAGTAATGGTTATAAAGCATTTAAGAATATGATTATTAAAGAACCAGAAGCATTAGAATTTATATCAATCATAGATGAGAAAAAGAACCCTTATTCAGTAGAAGAATTTTTAGATTTAATTTCACAATGGAAAATAAAGTCTTGACTTGTATAGTAAAAATGTGTATATTCCGGGAGGTAGAACGTGAGTAAATATGAGTATTATGAAGAGCTTGAAGAAGAAGCTTTTCGTGAAGTTGTAGAAACAAAAAAGAAACCAAAGAAACAAAAGAAGTCTTGGAATCATCAAGACTCAAAACAAAAGGATATAAAACGTGATAAGAAAAATAGTTGGTCTAATCACCCTGATAGGATTTAGTTTATTTATTGGATGTAGTAATCCAGTAGAATCAATATCGCCTATAACGTTTGAATTGGATGCTGGACTATCAGTAGATTCAAATGGTTATTATCATCTTGAGATAGATACTCAGAAGTGGCAAACTTTACATAGAATAAGCGGTCATGTTTATAGAGATGGAGACCCAATGAACGTAACTAAATTTGCGTGGGCTAGTAATCTCTATTGGATAATAAACGATACGCTTGGATATATTGTAGAAAGGGGGTTGACGGATGATTTAGTTTATGTGAGTTATGATACCACATATATAACTGGATTTGAAGGGTGGGAAGTACCTATTGTAAATGGGGCTTCTTACAGCAACGAAGATGGAGAAGTAAATACGATGATAGCACCTGTACGGTCTATGGTAGGAGATACTGCTACAATATTTTATGTATATCACGATGAATGGACATATGACGATACATATGGAGAATTTAAAATAATATTTGATTAGGAGAAATATCATGAAGTACGTGTTGGTTGATAAGGGAGATAATATTGTAGATAGGGTAGAATTGGGCAGCGGAGTAGGAGAAAGTGGAGCTAGAACTTATTTTATAAAGAGGAAGCAAATAGGTGATGAGGAATTTGATGGGCTGTGGAAAGTAATGGGTGAACTTACATATAATCAGAAGTTGAGAGATTCAATGCGTTTAAATGGATCACCACTTCAAAATGAATGGTGGAAAGACGATGATTACTTAGATATAGATAAATGAAAGATTTAACAAAAGAACAACAAAAAGAATTAGAAATATTAGCAGCTGAAATAGAGGCTGAGGCTATACAAATGAAGTTGGACTATGAAAAGAATCCAACGCCATTAGAAGAAAGTGGTAGTGTGGTTGTAATACATCAAGAATCGGAATTTTTAGATGAGGAAGAATGAAGTATGTAGACACCTCAAAATTGTCGGTTAGGGAAATAGATAGAAAGGTTGCTAAAAATATGGTGGTTAAGTACCACTACTCAAAACAATGGACTAAGTGCAGTGTTGCTTTGGGGTTATATTACACTACAGGTAAAGAACACCAATTCTTTGATGAGCCAGAAGAGAAACTAATCGGAACGATATGCTATGGTGATCCAATAGGTAGACATTCGGGCGCTTCAATATCAGCGGCTATACCAAGAGAAAATGTATATGAATTAGTAAGGTTATTTATACACGATGGGTATGGTAGTAATATTGAGTCGTATTTGATTGGAGAAGGTTTTAATTGGTTAAAGAAGAATAGAAAAGATATAAAGGCTCTCATATCATATTCAGACCCTCAGCGGGGTCACGTTGGTACAATATATCAAGCAACCAATTGGTTATATCAAGGTAATAAGATAAGGCCCAATGATAGCTGGTTATTTAGATGGGAAGAAGATGGTAAGTGGCAACATGGAAGAACGATATTTCCGTATTACGGAACGAATGATATAGAGAAGATGAGGGGCTTGGTAGAGAAAGATTTTTGGGTAAAGAAAGAGCTGAGAAAGCATAGGTATGTATATCTGCTCGGTAGTAAAACAGAAAAGAGAACGGCTCTAAAGAATTTAAAACATCCGCTATTTCCGTATCCTAAAGTAGCGGATATAGAAAAAATTGAAATAATAAAAGTAGAGGTTACTAAATGATAAATGATATATTACTAATAATGTATTTTAACTTTGTGCCAGTTGCCACAATGGTATTTGGGAGTTGGGTTTTTATTGAACTGGTAAAATATGAACATAAGAGGAGAAAGTAATGGACATAATAATAATAGGTTGGGTATGGTTAGGAATAATTGTAGGTATGCTGGTAGGCATTGTAACAAGCGGTATATTGTCTAGTGGTAAACAAGCGGAGTTGGAGAGCGAGAACTTACATTTAATATTCGTAAGGGATTCACTTAAAGAGGAGATATTCAGATTAGAAAACCAACCTAAGCCCAAACCTAGAAATAAAAGAAATCTTAGAGCAAAGTCAGTAAAAATTGGTGAATAAAAAAATATCTACCTATTTATTTATAAGTTAGAAAACTGCAGAATATAACTTAAATGGAGATTGGATAAATGAATCAACAAGACCGCAAGGAATTTGAGATTGTACATTTAAAGATAGATGAACTCAAAAAAGACATTTTAAAAATACAAACAGATATGGAAAAGGCTCATCTTAAAACAGACGACTCTCTCAGTTTCATTAAGGAGAATCTATTCAATCCCAATGAAGGCCTATGGGCTGAGACAAAGCAGAATAGTCAATTTAGAGAATCCGCTGGTAAGTGGAGAACTATGGTTGGCGCTGGTTTTATTGGTCTGTTTTTTAAACACGTATACGATATGTTTGCCATATAAAATTCGCGGGGGTGTCAGAAACGCGTGGAACGGAAACGTGGGTGAATACGTGTGTCGCTTAAATAAATTGACACCAGAGGTAAAATCCACTAACGTAGATTTCACCAGAAAGTAGTACTTCAGTAACAGATAGCGTATCCTCATTTGAGTAAACACTCTCTTTGGAGAAAGGTTATCATAATTAATTTGGGAGTAAACAAATAGTGATAGAAGCAGTTGCATTTAATTATAATTTAGACTTGTACTTAATGTTCTTAATAAGTCTAGCATCTATAGAATTTATCGATTGGATAGACCGTAAGTATAAGTAATGCTTGTCAAACAACTTGTTAAGTTCAGCATACTAATTCTTATTAGCTGTTCAGCAACCACTCCACAAAAGTTATCAAGCTTCCCATTACTCGACAATCGTGGTATACTTCACGAATATCGTACCGACCATAATCGAATTACTCATCCAAAAGTAAACGATAAACTTACGTTATACTGTGCATCCCACTTCCAATGGGAGACTTTAAAAATTGTGTGGAGGCGAAGTGACTTAACTAAGATTGGACATAGGGAAGAGAACTCATATTGGCGGTGGACTTATATAGTTAGTCGAAATAAAAAACAGTAGTCTTTATATATATTAGCCTTGAAAATAATTAAGAGAAGTGCTAATGAAATTCCTACTATACATACTGTTACTAACAAGCATACTATTTGCTTCAGAACTTCCTAGACCCAAAAAAGAATTTACCTTGACGTATTGGGATATGAGAAAACTTATCTACGCTGAAATACCTAAAGGGAAAGTGGTAGTAGAGTTTTATGTCAATGAAAGAGGTGAAGTAGAAGACCCTATAATAATAGATACCTTTAATGTAAATCTGAATGATATTATATTAAATAAGGTAAAACAATCAACCTATTATCCAGCTATACAGAATGGAAAGCCAGTCAAAGTAAAGTATAGTTTACCGATACAATTTAAGTAAACTTGAATAGTGCTAAGATAGTTAAGCATATACTACAGTTATTTATTTCTGTACTGATAGGATTGGAAGTGTCTATATACCCTAACCCATTTATTAAGCCATTAATATTTTTACTTGTTGTTTATATAGCGTTAATATATAATGTGCCAGATAAGTCATTAAATGTAATGAAACGATTGTACAAGTATATTTATTGTAATGGAAGATAACTGGAAGAAACTACAAGCAAAGAAGAAGGATACCAAGTTAGAAGATAAGTTAGCAAGAAAACTAACTCATCTTAAACACGTTATATCTGATCCAGATAAGTACAATAGCAACATAGCATCTAAGGACAGAGTGGAATCTTTAGAGCAACAAATAGAGGAGTTACAAGATACTATAAGTAAACTTAACCGTCGTATTGATGGATTGAGTTACTTAATCAAGCAAAATATTAATATATAAAATGGATTGGATACTACTCATTCTAATCATTCTACTCTTTGTCGGGTTCTATAAGAGTACTTAACCCACCACTACCCACTTTTTAACACCCTTACCTACTTATTATCAGAGTCATACAGTAGAGTGTATTAATTTATATACTACGTGTCTGTCTCTTTGTCAAGCTTTTTCCAGGAAGCTTTTTAATTAAAATACTATGTCATATTGACAGAAATGGAGGATTTATGGCTAAACAACCGCTGAACAAAGGTAAAATGCAACAATGCATTAACGAAACTTCTTCTATGAGGAGAGCGGCTACACTAATGGGTGTGGCTTATAACACATTTAAAAAATATGCTAAGATGTATGAGCTATGGAATCCCGCACCATCGCCAGGAAGGTATAGGGAGAGCGGCGTACCTATTGAACTTACTGGTATATTGCGTGGAGAGAATCCTAATTATAGTACCGCCAAACTTCAGAAGCGGCTGTGTCGAGAAGGATACCTAGCAGAAGAGTGTTCGAACTGTGGATATGATGAGTACCGGCCTAAAGATATGACCAAGCCGCTATTGATGGATTACTTAGATGATGACTCCACTAATAAAGATCTAGCGAATTTGCGTATCTTATGCTACAATTGCTTCTATCTCCTGAAAATGGACAGGTTAGGTGTCGAAACCCCAGCGTCAGTTAAGTCATTTCAGAAGGCTGTGGTAAATGTTTTCGGTAATCAATCCTAGCGAATAACAGCATTATATATGATCGCCACACGAATATACACATAAAACGCCATACAAGTCAAGGGAAATCGTAAACTATTCGCTGTTTAAGCGGCGCTGAGTTAATGCCACGTGCATGGCGAGCTAATATATTTCCAGAAAGTCCTTGACTTTATCAATTATTCTTTGTATGATCCAGTATGGAAATACTGTTAATAACGATAAAGATAATAGGGTGGGTTGCTGGACTTCTCCTCTATCTCAAGGGTGGGCAATTGTGTATGAGATACTATTTTGGGTTCACTAATTTAATAAAGGAAATATAATGAGGAAAGTAGTCAAATTTAAGAACACCGCTAAACAAGAATTTGTGATAAGGGGTGGAGTCAAATATCAAGTAATTGATTTAGGTGGCTCGAAGATGGAAATTAGGGTGAAGAGTGATGACGAAATTAAAAGGGACAATGAATTGTTCAGATTAAAATTGAAGTGCCCGTTTTAAAAGAATTGAAGTAAAGACTTCTTAAACACTTTGTAGTGAGATGCGACGGCTCGGTCATTCGGTGAGTTAAGATATAGAGGGGGTTGTGACGACTAATCCCCTCTGAAAATTTAAATGAAAATAACACTTGACTTGTATAGGTAAAGTGTTGTATGATCTAGTATGAAGAAAAGGAATAAAATATTGTTTTGAATTAGGCTCGCCTGAGGAGCTTCGGATACACTGGTAAAGAGCATAGAGCCAGACGATCAATGAGTGGGATAGGGTTAAGAGCCACCGCATGTCACCACAGATACCCGACTCTGTGGTTATAAGACAACTGGTTCCCACTCAAATTTTAGCGGTACGCTAAATAATATTTTGCTACAATGGGATATTTATAGACATGAAAGATTACGATAAGATAGTACACGATATAGAAGCAGAGATGGTAAGTATGTGGCATACTGGCGAAGCGCCGGATGTGCTTGCAAAAGACCCTGACTTCATAAAGCTTATTATGATAGCGGTGTACCATGAGAGAGAACACTTTAAAAAATTGGGGCTAGTGGTAGGAGAAGCTTAACAGGCCTGCCCAGGCAAAAGGTCGTCAATGGGCTCGGGTATGACATAATGACAGACGCTCATACTCACTGACCTATTCAGGCAGGTTTTTTCTCCTATAGGAATTAACATAAAAAGGGTATCATAAATGATAAAAAATAAACAGCATACGAATCAAAGCATTAAACTCTTTACTCTATCTTGGATTGAGATACTTATGGTAGTTATATTTGCATTAGTATTTATTAATGGAGCGTATAACCTATATGTCAAGTAATCGTACTATATGTAATCAATGTGACAGTAAGATATCTGATGAGCGTATTCATTTAGGATACTCGGAATGTTTAGATTGTAGTAAAGTAGATAAATATGCATCACATACTATATACCCACATAAGACTGGTGGTTATATACAACCTGTATCTAGTGAGAAGTCTGATGAGCTAAAAAGATTAGATAGACGCAGGGTTGGTGGCAATAAGAAAGCGAAAGGTATATTCTCTGATAAGAGTTGGGATAGGTGGTTGAAGCAGTATAATAATCCTATACCCAAGAAACCTAAGTTCGTTCCGAAAGCACCTGTTAATATTTATATACCTTACCAAGAATGTATTGCGAGTATTATGAAGCAGTTCAATAGTAGAGGGTACGATGCGGCTTGTGAACTTACTCAATCTCTGTATAGAGAGGATAAGATAAGTCTTATACACAAGTCAAGAGTTATGAATGAATTAGCTGGCTTACAAATGATGACTAGCAAGCAACGTAAATGGATGAGGAAGTAATTAATAGATGACTAAGCAACGAAAAAAACTTAAAAGCCTTATGGCTATGATGTTGCGTTGGGCAGAAAGAGATAAGAAGCAATTTATTGGTGATAAGTATAATACATGGAAGAAAGAGTTTAAGTATGTTGTTGGATTACAGGATAAAACTAGCTTATCTCGTATACATATGATAGAGTGTAATAAATTATTTAGAGAGTACCGATGTTAAGTACTGTTGGTTGGTTACTCGTAGGCGGTACTATAGTTAATATAGCGTACAACATTTTATTGTATTTGGTGCCTGGATTACATTGGGTTCAGTATACTCTATTAAGTGGTTCGTTTACCACTGCGATGATGAGTGTATTGTTATATCATTATTATAACGGAGAAGTAAAATGAATGAACTTAAAGAATCTATCATTAGAAGTCAAGCCATTCTTATGATAGCTAGAAATTATGAAAAACCACGAGTAGTTAAAAGAGTATTAAAGCGTTTCTTAAAATGCTTGAATAGGAGATTAATATGAATAAGCCGTTAGATTTAAACAAGAAGAGAGTAATTCCGGAAGTCACGTTTAGCGTAGTTGAGAATTTGGGATATGATTGTAGAGATAAAAAGCAAAGAAAGATTGGCACAATTACTCAACTACAATTTTTAGCCTTACAAGAAAAGGGAGAAGTAAAATGAAAAGAGAAACGTTTGGTTGGAGAATGGCAAAGTGTTCGGAAGCAGCCTATATGGATGGTAAGACAGCTAAGCCCTTATATAAAGATTTAGGATTTAAAAGACATAGGTATTTTGATACCGATGGAGCACAAGCACATGCAGCATATGATAATGAATGGTTTGTATTATCTTTCAGGGGTACGGAAGTTAAGTCATGGTCTGATATTAAGGCTGACTTAAAGGTTGATTCTGTTAATGCAAAGTATTCCTATGGTAAGGTACACAAGGGGTTTGAAAAGGAAGTTGATAAGCTTTGGGTTGATATACGAGATTATATTATAAAACAACTTAAAGGTAGGAAGTTAGTTATTACTGGTCATTCACTCGGAGCATCTATGGCTACTATAGCTGCCGCTAGATTAAATAGTGCTAACTTTATAGTTGATGGGTTGTATACATATGGTTCACCAAGAGTAGGTAATGAATCGTTTAAGAAAAGTTTAGATGTACCACACTATCGGTTTGTTAATAATTCAGATGACGTAACCAAGATGCCCTTCTATCATTGGGGATACCGACACCACGGAGATTTACGATATATCAATCACGATGGTGTAGTTGTACTTGGTACTGATATATGGAAAAGAGCTTGGGATAGATTGAAAGGTAGATGGGATGGCTTTAAGAACAAGAACTATTTCGATGGACTATCAGATCATAGTATTACAGGATATGCCGATAACTTACTTGAGTATGTAGAAGAAAATGAGTAAGACATTAAAAAACTTTTTAATAACATTTATTTTAGGATTTGTTATAGTATCAAATTTAAGAGGTCAAACTTATGTAGAGGGAGATTATGTAAATGACTTTGGAGCAGATATATGTTACAATGGAGTTGGGTATTGGTCTTGGGAAGAACAAGGATTCAACAAGGTAACTTGGATATCATCTTTTGCAACTTGGTGAGGACCTTGTCAATCGGAGGCTCCGATAGTTGAATCAATATATCAAACATACTTAGATAATCCTAGTGTAGTTATTGTAACTGCTGGAATGGATTGGGGTTCACCATATAGTTGTTCTGGTTGGGCAACTGAATTCGGTCAGAGCTTGCCGATATTAGATGATGATACTGGTGCAAATATTTATTCATTATTCGGTGTTGGTTATGTTCCACATAATGTTGTTATCGGTGGAGATGGCTTGGTAATACATTCCCAATCAGGATTTAATCAAGGTATGATAATTGCTATGATTGAAGCGGGTTTAGAAAGCTTAGTATTAGATCTTGACGGTGATGGTATTGTAGATGATGATGATAATTGCGTAGGAGTAGAAAATCCCGACCAATTAGATATCGATGGTGATGGTGACGGTGATGCTTGTGATGCATGTAATAATTTAATATGGACTGGCGGAGATGTAGATGGGAATAGTGCTTTAGATATTTTTGATATAATGCTCTTAGTAGATATAATATTAGGAGACCCAAGTGTGTATGTTTGCGCGGAGGAAGCAGGAGACATAACACAAGATGGTCATCTAAATGTTTTGGACGTTATAGGTTTAATTCAAATAATATTAGGTGGCAACCAACAACAAGCGATGACATATTTAGAAAGTATACTTGACCCAATTATGTTTAAGCAACTAACACAAGAATTAATTATGATTGAATCGCCTAAGATATTTGTGTGGCCCAATCCGTCAAATAGTGTTATGAATATTAATGGTTATGGGTATGTCCAGATATACGATATGTTAGGTAAAGAAGTTTATGAGAATTATTTATCAGGTCATCATATTTGGGATACAAGAGATTTACCAAGTGGTATTTACCACGTAATTAATAAAGGAGAAACTGTTACAGTTACATTATTAAAATGATTGACAACATAGAGTTAGCAAAGTATTTACGAAAGCGTATGGAAACGCAAGATAAAGTAAATACTGTATTTCACTTAATCAAAGTTCCTACCGAAAATGAATTGGCATTTTGGATACAGCAATTTAAAGCAAGAGATTGTATAGGTCACTCTGAGTGGTCAGAAAGATATCAAAGAAACATATGGGTTTCAGATTATGAAGAAGAGTAATGTTAATATTCTATCCAAAACTATCTAATGGAAATATACTTTGGAGTTGTGATAACTGTAATAGAACAGCAGAAGTATCTATGCCAGATACAAATGCCGTAGCATTAATATGTACCTGTGATGGTAAGGTTCATCCCGAATGTAATCATGATTGGTATTATAAAGGACTGTATTGGAATCGTATTCCAATGGAAAGAAGAGCTGAATATAGACATAATAGGAGTAAAAAAGTTAGTGGATAAATTACAAGAACTGATGACCATCACAATGGAAGAGTGTGGTGAACTTATTCAAGAGTGTAGTAAAGCTATTCGCTGTAGTAATTATCATGACAACGAAAAGTTAGTAGAAGAAGTAGGTGATGTTATGTGTATGTTAGAATTGATGCACGAATATGATTTAATTAGTTGGACAGATGTTGATAAGAGAGTATTTGAGAAGAAAAAGAAATTAATGAAGTGGAGTAGTCTACTTGATTGAACGCAAAGAACTATTAGAAAAATTACTACGATTGAGATGCCGCATCGAAAATTGGACACACGTACACGGTTGGAAAAATATGGATAACCTTAAAGAAACTAAGAATAAAGATGATACAGTTGTATGGAAACTATCTGATTGGGAATATGTAGATAATATGTATGGCGCAGTATATAATGGACCAAATGGATTTGGTAATGATTATTCTTTTAATAAGGATACCGTAAAGACTTGGAATAGATTGTGGAAGCGATATGAGCTAGAAACGGGGCTTGTTAATAACCCGAACTTCGAATCTGAATGGGAACAGATACAGCAAATGGATTGGCAAGATGACTAAGGAAAAAAAAACCAAACAAACCAATGGTAAGGGTGACAAAAATCGAGTAACAGATAAAAAGCAATTTGATAAGAATTGGGACAAAATTTTTGGTAAAGGTAAAAAGGTTAATAATGTCAAATAAAAAAGAATGGTTATATGAAAAATTAAATAGGCTAGTTAAGTTAGTTAAAGCTACAGAGCCAGACCAACCTGATGATAAGCATTTATTTCAACCGTGTAATATAGACGCCCATAGCCTACTTGTGAGAGTAGAACGAGAATATGATGAAATGACGGCAGCTGAAATAAAAGAAATAATGGTTGAGGCTAATAGGATATGGAAGTTCAGAAGAAAGATATGGAATGGCGATGTTGACTGGAACTGGCAAAGTAAACTGGATGGAGAGTTATATGATATGATAAAAGCTGGTGTTGTAATAAATGCAATTAAACACTATAGAGCTGAATGTGAGAAGGAGACAGGCTCTATGCCATCATTAAAAGAGTCTAAGCATTATGTAGACAAGTTACGTGATACTCTAAATAAAACATCAGGTACTGTTAAGTAGTGAGTAAATTCTTTGATTATGAAGATAGCGATGTTAAGCGTTGGTATCACATTAAAGCACGAGATATGAATATATTTAAACCAGAGGGTAAGGTTATTAAATTTTGGATATTTGCTTATTCAGAAAATGATGTCAAACGAATAATTATTAAAAAGGGTTATGTGGACATCGAATGGATAAAGTTAGATAATCCGCCATTTATTTAAACAGGAGGATAAGATGAAACTGAATTGGCATGAAGATAATGAATGTTATTTATTATTCGGAAAAGAGTTAAATCAGATAATAGCTATGTTGCAACATTTAAGTGACAGGAACCCTGACGTACAGGACTTAGATGAATTCATAGAGAAGTTAAGGGGCATGCGTTCTTATGATGATATGTTGGATGAGATGATTATGCAAACAAGAGTAGAGGACATGAGTAAGAAAGAGCAAACTAACGAAGGGCTGTCTTTAGATGAAATTCTATACAGAATGGATTTACGATTGCCGGGAGAAGAAAATGGACAGAATTGATCATACAGCCATTGTGGTAGCGAATGTACCAAGAGCAGTTAAATGGTATACTAAAAATTATGATTGTAAAATTAAATATAAAGATAATACATATGCTGTATTAGAATTTGAAAATATGGATTTAGCAATAGTAAATAATACTGAACACCCACCGCATATAGCAGTTGTGGATGAGAGTCTTAAAGAGACCACGTCGACAATGAAGCATAAAGATGGTTCGATAGGCGAGTATGTTCATGACGGGTTTGGAAATTTTGTGGAGAGAATTAAATATAAAAAATGAAAGTTATATTTTGTGTTCCAGGTAACACATTTTCAAATAGGTTCGTTAAGTGTTGGACAGCGCTTCAACAAGAACTACATAAACAAAATATAGAATACGAGCTGATGTGTGAGTATACACCTAACATATATTATATTAGAGGAATGTTGTTGGGCGGCAATTATAGTTTAGGTCCTTCTCAACATCCTTGGCAAGGTAAAAAAGAGTATGATTATATTATGTGGATAGATTCTGATATTGTATTTAAACCACAGCACTTCTTTAAGTTGTTGGAACACGATAAAGATATGGTGTCTGGT
>TARA_R110002020_G_scaffold113688_3_pt1 | contig 24153 bp, 20 predicted proteins | sample TARA_R110002020 | Tara Oceans TARA_R110002020 (sample SAMEA4396489) | marine metagenome | biome: Westerlies Biome; feature: [MES] marine water layer (ENVO:01000295) within the mesopelagic zone...; material: water (ENVO:00002006), including particulate matter (ENVO:01000060) such...
GTCCTTCGTTAAAAAATGGTTCCGTAACTATGGGGCTATGCAACTATTTTTTGCCTTGTCCAGATAAAAAATAAGGGCGACTTAACCCACAAACCAGGCGTGACACGACACTAATCCTTATGATCCAAGGCACGCCTCTCCCCTTCGACCATCTCCAAAGCCGAATAATCCAATTTCCAGCCTATGGTCGCCACGATGGTCTCCATAAGCAATACCGCTTCCAATGCTTCCTTTCGGGCAGATTCCATAAGACCGCTCTGTGGGATTTTTTCCCTGATATGTTTTTTTGCCTCTTGGTTAAGGGCGGTCAGGTCCTCTGGGGAAAAGGAGTTGAAAAAACCGTTCTTAATATCGTAAAACTGTAGATCTGGCTCTATGGAAAGGATTTCCGGTTGCGGAAAATTGATCAGGATTATCTTCTTCTTCTCGGTGTCGGCATGCATTCGGACCTTCTTTAGGTCATATCCTATATGGGCCTTGGCATTGATAACTATCAATGCCTTCTTTTTACCGCTCCACAGGCTCATAAAGCCCTCCTTTGTATTTTGGTAACGGTATATTTCCGCAAATTCCCCCTCTACGGACACCAATCGGCATACACTTTTAATCTTATCGAGCAAAACGGTGGACTGGTGCTCGGTCAGTTCCTTTCGCCTTTTTTTTCTAAAAAAGGAAAATAGCCAGTACATACCGATTGCCCCTAGGGCCAGTCCCAGAAATATATCCAGTATACTAGTGTCCATTTTTCCTCCCTATTTCCCCCAAATGGGTGTAAGCAAATCCTTTTCCATATTTCAGTCCATACCCGAATATGCGGTCAAAAGAGGCATGGGAAAACAATATGACGCCGCACAATTGGCATAAAGGTACGGAAAGAAGGGTTCCCAACAAATAGAGGGCAAGGGCGATGCCCTTATGGTGGAACAGGTTATAACTTACCGCTCCCGCCCTATTCCCAAAAAGATAGCCTAGCATCCCTATATCCGGGAGCAGCAACAAGGCGGGAAACCACCACCATGCAAGATCAAGTTCGGAAAATAGAAAAATCCCCAGTCCAAACATCAATAACTCTTCCGTTTTTAACCAGCTCTTCATGATGTAAGGATTTTATACAGCACCGGCCTACTGGGGCTGGCATCGTTCTCAAAAGAGGCGACCTGCAGGTCCAGAAAGTAAGCTCCGTCCGAAATGCCATTGTCCACAAAGATAAATTCGGTAATGGTGGCCCCTAGCCGCAGTGGCCCCTTAAAGTTCCAAAAGGCCCGGTGCGCCAATAGGGCCCCATTGTCCTTTTCCCTGTCGACGGAGGGAAGATCTACCAACAGGTGTTCCACCTTCTTTTCTGCCAACAATTGCGCCGCGCCTTCGCTGAGATACGGCGGATTGGAATGCGAATACTGTCTTGAAAGTTTCTCGCGTGAATTGGGCATTGTACGTATGATCACTGCGGGGAATTTTCGGTCGCCAAGGACCGTTTGTAAAAGGCTCCTGGAAATTACCAGATCTTCCCCTTGCACTTCGGGCGTTATGGTAACCAGTTCCGCCAAATAGAAAAAGTTTTCCAGACAACCGTTTACGGAATGGAAATCTTCGGTGATATGTCCCACACATTCGGTATGGGTTCCATGGGCATGGGGGTTAAATCGGATATCGTTAAAATTGGTGGAGCCTCCTTCGGAAACCTTGCCTACAAAGTCTCCCGAGATATGCGGCCCTATCTCTGGCGGACCGACATACCAAGCGGTAACATTGCTGTGGTCTCCCCGCATAGGGATCGAAATATCCAAAGGCTTGGACAAATCTATGGTATAGGTTTCCGAGCGATAAGTTATATGCGTGATCAAAGTCCGTTTTTTTAAGAATCCAAGTTAAGCAGAAACAGGTCACTGGCAATCCCATCGCTCAAAAATTTTCCTTTTTTGGAGACCAACAGTACCTCGCCATCCAAGTATAGCAATCGTTCTTCCAGATACCGTTGTGACCTTTGCATCAAATAGTCATGGTACCGCATGCCAAACTCTGTCCTTACCCGGTCCAATGAAACGCCCCATATGGTCCTGAGCCCCGTCATTATATACTCGTTGTAACGATCCGTAAGGCTAAGTGTTTCCATTTCCATCGGTAAGGTATCCCCCATGATGGCATTTATATATTTGGTATTGTTCGCAATATTCCATCCACGTGTGGCACCATCATAGGAATGGGCGGACGGGCCAATGCCGATATACTTTTTGCCTTTCCAATAGGCCGTATTGTTCTTGGAAAAATACCCTGGTTTTCCAAAATTGGAAATTTCATAATTCTCAAACCCCTCTTGGGCCAGTAATTCGGATAGTATAAAAAAATGCTCTTGGGCAATGGCATCGTCCACGCGGGGCACCAATCCTTTGTCCATAAACTTTTTAAGGGCCGTTTTGGGCTCCACCGTAAGCGCATAACTTGAAATATGGGGAACACCAAACACAAGTGCCTTTTGAATGTTGCGCTCCCAACGGGAGTTGTCCATATACGGCATCCCATAAATAAGGTCGATCGATATATTATCGAAATAACGGATGGCCTCCGCAAGGGAACTTTCGGCTTCCTTGGCGGTATGGGCCCGGTTCATAAGGGCAAGGTCATCATCAAAAAAGGACTGTATCCCGATGCTGAGTCGGTTAACGGGAGAATCTGCCAATTCCTTGATCTTTTCAGCAGAGAGGTCATCGGGGTTGGCTTCCAAGGTAATTTCCGGATCTGATACGACATGATAATGTTCATGGACTGCATCGATCAATGCTATTATTTCATGGGAGTGCAACACCGATGGCGTTCCACCGCCAAAGTAGATGGTCTGGACCTGTTCCTCCCGAAAAGCATCTTTTCGCAGCGATAATTCCCGTTGCAGTGCCGTTACCATGGCCTCTTTTTTTCCCAGGCTGGTGGAAAAATGAAAATCACAATAATGACAGGCCTGTTTACAGAAGGGAATGTGTATGTAGATACCGCTCATATTTTATCCTCACCTGACCCTTTTTACCAGATCATTTGACACGTTTTGCATTTTGTTTTACAAAAGCTTCCCATCCGGTATAGCCCTTACCGGTCTCAATACGCCCTTCATTGTAGAAATGGCATACAGCGGCCGCCAGTCCGTCCGTACTGTCCAGATTGGTGGGAAGGCTGCTAAGTCCCAAAACACTCTGCAACATCTTTGCCACCTGTTCCTTACTGGCATTACCATTACCGGTAATGGACATTTTTATTTTTTTGGGAAGGTATTCGGTTATGGGTATCTGTCTGGAGAGGCCAGCGGCCATGGCCACCCCTTGGGCACGGCCCAACTTGAGCATGGATTGTACATTTTTACCAAAAAAGGGGGCCTCAATGGCCATTTCATCGGGATGGTACGTGTCTATAAGCTCAATGGTCCGCTCAAAGATGAGTTTCAGCTTAATATAGGGATCGTCATATTTTTGCAGCAACAGTTCGTTCATCTGCAGGAACTCCATTTTTTTGTTCACTACCTTGATCAGGCCAAAGCCCATAATGGTCGTTCCGGGGTCAATGCCCAATATTATCTTTTCACTTGTCAAAATATCATTCTGTTTTCAGTACGATCGGGAGCCGGAACTTTGCGCTTACTGGAATGCCCCTTTTTAATGCCGGGGCCACTTTTGGCACGTTCGTCAGGCTCTGCACCAAGAGATTTTCAAATTCCGGTATCTGATCTGAAACCCTGCTGTTCCTATCCATTTCCAACAAGGTGATCTTCCCGTTCCCATCGATTAAAAATTCTATGTACAGGGTATCGTCAACCGCCCCTTCCAAGGTAAATTCAAATTCTTTTAACCGCCGTGAAAGATGGGCCAGCAAACTGCTCTGAAAGCAATTTCTCTGTGCCGTTTTGGATGCCGTTTCATCACAATTGGAAAACAGCGGATATTGATCGATCTCGTTCCAATCAATTTCCCGCATTTGTTGCTCCACCAGTTTTTGGGTCCGTTCCTCTTTTGACGACAGCCAATTACAGGAAGTAAATAGGCAAAGGCCCGTTAAAATCCAAAGCATTCGCATGAGCGTTCCGTTCTTTGGTGAAAATTACGATTTTTTGTGCACGTGGTGGCCATTTTCCCCTATGATCCCCAAAAGTACGCCTTTCTCCACTTTTTAAGATGCTTCCTGCTTTTTTTGGTACTTCAGAAATACCTGCGATACCGGAATCAACATCAATCCGCAGATGATGAACAGTATAAAGGCGATCTTCAGGTTAAAGGCATGGGCGAGATATCCGATCAATGGCGGACCTATGAACATTCCCAGAATTCCATAGGTGGAAATTATGGAGATCGCCATGCCGGCCGAATATTTTTTGGAGGTCCCTGCCAAAGTAAAGGTCATTGGAAAAACCGAGGCCGTTCCGAATCCCACTATGCAAAACCCTATCATGGCCGGCCAAAAATAGGGGAACAGAATCGTAATGGCCATTCCCACAGAAATCAGGGTAGCGCTAAAGATGTAGGTATTGGCAATCCCGATCCTGTCTATCAGATAATCGGAAAAAAAACGGGACAGGGCCATAAACACCATAAAAGTAAGGTAGCCCAAGGTAAACACCTCTGCATTGATCACCTCCTTGAAATAGACCCCGCTCCAATCGTACATGCCCCCTTCACAGACAGCGGCAAAAAAGATGAGGATTCCCAAGTAATAGATAAAAGGGTCCGGTTTTCCAAAAATCAATTTGTTCCCATGGGGCGAACGGTCGTCCCTCAGTAAAAACCGATAGGCCATCACGACCACCAACATGGTAAAAACCGACACCATGATCAGATGGACCTGAATGGACACCTGAAATTTTATCAAGAGGGACGAAAAACCGACCCCGGCAATTCCACCGGTACTCCAGATACCATGGAAGGCCCCGTTGATCTTTTTCGGGAATTTGTGCTGTAAGGTAATTGCCTGTGTATTCATGGCAATATTGAGGATGCGCATGCTAAAGGCAAAAAGGCAAATGGCCGCTACCAACAAAAAGGGGGTAGTTGCGATTCCGATAAAAAGAAGGCCAAGACAGAAAAATAAAAAGGAGGCCGCCAAGGGAATCCTACTATCGAAACGGGATACCAGCCAACCGGAAATAGGCAGGCCGATAAGGGCACTTATGGGAAGTGCCATAAGGAGGCTGCCCAACTCCGCTTCATTGAAATGGAAGCGATCTTTTAGCGTAGGGATCCTGGAGGCCCATGTGGAAAAACAAAAGCCGGAGAGGAAAAAATAAATACTTAATGAAATACGCTGTTTCTTTTTTAATTCCATGGCCACCTAAACAGCTGCAAATATCGAAAAGTAAATTGTAACCAACAGTATGGAACCTTAAATTTGAGGTGGCCCAAAGGTCTTTCTTGAACCTATGTCCCAATCCCTTCCGCCAACATCAGTTCCATCAACCTCTCTTTCCTTTTTTCCAGTTCCTCCCCCATGTTTATGGGGCCCCATTTTTCGGCAATTGCCAATTTGATGTAATAATCGATGCCATGCCCCAGGTTTTCTGCAAACCCTGAATAATATTTTTGTTGTTTGGGATCGCCAAAGTCCCGTGCCATTGCATTTTGCAGGTAATCCAAATATATATCAAGTTCCTTGATGAACATATGGGGCCGGTCTGTACGGTGGATCATATTGGCCCTACCATATATGTGATCGATGATTTCCCGCAAGGACATTATTCTGTCAAAATAGGCCATGTTGGGTCCGGGGCATATGGACACCCCCTGACCCTCTTTTCGGGTGTCCATCTTATGGACAAGCAACGCAGCTGTTCCAAGCCCCACGCAGGTACAGGATTTTTCCGTTATTTTGTCGTACTGCCGTTCAAATTCATCCGTAGGGTACTCTTTTGCCTCCAATTCCTTTATCTTAAGGTATTGGTACTGTCTGGAGGCGGTACACAGTCCCCGATCTCCAAATTCCTTGTTAAGTGCCACAAATTTGCGGGGACAGGAACTGCCCGGTCTTCCCTTTTTGATCGATTCCCATTTTTCCAGATCTTTGGTATTGCCCTTTAAGCTGTTAAAGGGTACCCCCAAGGGGGAAATATCACTGAGATACAGGTCATCCTCCTTTGCAGCCACCAATTTCTCCAAGGTTTCTTGATCTACCGTAGTGGCTTCGGGTACCAGCAAAAAAGGTGTCCCCCAACCTACGGAACCCACTTGGTAATGTTGCAGTATAAATTGATGCTCGTCTGCGGTTCCCACACCACCTTGGGCACTTATTTTAACGGGCTGGGGCCTATTCGGAACCCATCCCCCCCTTTTTTCCAGTACCGGAAGAAGGATTTCGTGCAGTGTAAGCAGTAGTTCCTCCCTCCTGTCCCGAAAATCGGCCAGGATGGGGCCCAATAACTGGCCTTCGGTAGCAAAGGCATGCCCCCCACAGTTTAGGCCAGATTCCACCCTGAATTCAGAGACCCATATCCCTTTTTTGGCCAAAAACTTCCCTTGGATCAGGGCCGAACGGAAATCGCTCACCTTGAGGATGATTTTCTTTTTTAGCTGGCCGTGGGCATCCGGATAGAAATCATCAAATTGCTCCAGATAGCTGTACAAACGTGGGTTCAGGCCAGCTGAAAGTACCAGGGAAGAACTTAGTTTGCTTTGGGCATAACCACGCAGGGCGGCATGGGCATCATTGTAGGCCACCGGTAACTTTTCACCATCCCTATAATTGTCCTTATCTACCTTTGTCATAATGTTCACGTCCAAACTTCCCATATAAAAATTGCTGGATGCCCATTTCCTTAGGTCTTCCCAAGGGCAGTGGTCCAATAATAATTTTTGGAACTCCAGACGTATAGGTGCCGTATCTGGCAACATTTGAAAATACGTTTCCAGACTCTTAAGGCCTTGCAGGGCATTCTGTTTTAGTTCCTGAAATTGCTGCTGCGCAAGATCCTGTAGGAGGTTCAGGTAGGCTGTAATACGCAAAGCGCGGAAATCCTCGGCAGCTTCAGGGATTTCCGTATAAGAAATCCCAAATTTGCGGCAGTACATCCCCCTTAACCTTTCCAAAAGTACATCGTCTACCAAGGAGATAACGGAATCTATCCCAAAAGGAGCCACTTTTAGGGGCGTATCAATGGTAAAACCGATTCCCATAACCGGAATATGAAAATTATGTGGCGTACTGTTCATGATGTCTAAATTTTCCTCCCATTATCCAAAACGCAAAGGGAACTGCAAATTTTGGATTAGATCGTGTGGCAGAAAATGATAATTATCAGGTTTTGGGAAGGAATTCCTTTAGATGATACAATACAAAAAAAATCTCCCTTGGTTAGCCAAGGGAGACCTATGATCAAAGAAGCTGACCATTAAGGTTGGTCCGCCCCATCCATTTTGGCAAGGTCAACGGTATATTTTGCCACATCTATACCCTGTTGGGTCCCCACTGTCGCATCAAAGGTCCAGTGTATACCACCATATACCCTAGAGATTGCAGCTTCCTCCGCCCATCCCCGGACTTTGTTCGCCTCTTCGGGAAAAATATAGGCCAGCACTTCCGCGGCCGCAGCCGAAAACACACTGTGCCCAGAGGTGTAACTAGGAAAATTGGGGGTCCCGGCAATGGTCTTGAAGCCGTCGATCAATTGAATGGGCCGAGGGTAATGATAATAATATTTGGCATCCCAACAGCTGATTCCCCCATCCATTATGGCCATGTTCAAATAAGCGAAGGTACGGGCCGAACGCAGGGGGTTTAAACGGTATTTTACAATAAATTCATTTGCGAAACGGTTCCAGTGTCCCGGAGGTGTGTAAGTACCCAGTCCGTCCTGCCAAAAATTGGCAATACGCCTTTTTTCCGTGGTCATATTATCGGCATGGTCCTTCAGAATTTCTATATCGGCCACCAACTCTGCAGATCCGGGAGCGGGGGGCACAGGGGGCCTAACGTCCTCAACGTTCGCAATGCTCCACATGCGTACCCTGCCAAATAAGGGGGTAAGGCCCACTGGACGGGTGGGGAGCTCCAAATTGTCCCATTGCCATCCAAAACGGGCAAAAGCGGCCGCTTTGAGCGAGTCGGACACCGCTTTGGGCGCTTGTGCATTTTTCATACCGTCGGTAGCTGCCCTCGCCAAGGCCGCTGCTGCGACCCCATTGGCAATGGCGGTACCCGCGGCCACATCGCTGGCCACATTTCCCCCGGAAAGCAGGAGGCTTTCCAAATGTTCAGCTTCCAATTCGGCCAGATAGTCCTTTTCAAGCGGGAACATTGCGGAAAGAATTTGTCGGGAGACACTGGCTATGACCGCTCCATCGGAAGGATATGATGGAATGGTGGTTTCCGCATAGGCATGGACAATATCGGCTTCCTGCTGGAACGGGGCGGGCCTATTGTAAAGGTATTTATAATGCCAAGCAGTGATCAGGCCATCATACTGTGCAACGGACAGGTAGGCCAGTGCCCTGGAAGCATAGGGCGGGTGGGCAAATGGAAATGGGGGTGGTCCGTCCGGTGTTGCCGGGTTTGGCAAGGTATAGGAACCGTCGTCATTGGGGCCAGGAATAAGATTGTACTTGGCGATGAGTTCCAAGGCTACCTCGTTCCAACGTACCACAGGGTTATTGGTCCAATGTTCCACCGCCTTCTTTTGATCTCCCGTAATCCCCGCCATGCTGGACCTCAACGCTGCCAGTTCGGCCTGATAGGCATCGGACGCAATGGGATTCGGTGCAGGGATATCCACATCGGACCGAACAAACAATACAGGGGTCCAGCTGCCCCCATCGGTATCGGCGTCCGAAAATTCGTAGGATGCATATTCCAATTTTGTGGCCAAGTCCTTTTCGCAGGAAACAAGGACCAATATCACCATTACCAATACAGTCCATAGCTTTGCATTTACTACGGGCCTTTTGGCCGGGTTATTCAATTTCCATATCGATTTCATCTGTTTTCTTTTTAAAATTGAACTGATAGGTAAGCCCCGCTCCGGTATTGTTCATTTTGGGACCATTTAAACCATCAAAGTTCCGGCTATGGTAAGCAAGCACGCCCAATCCCTTTATGGAAGGAAAATAGTACTGTACGGAAAACCCAATTTTGTCGAACTTTACTTTATTGGTGGGCTGGGCCGCATTGTAGTCCCTAACATCATCCCCACTGGTAGATTTAAGTCCCGTGTAGTTGACCTCCAACTTAAGGGAGCCATTGGAAAGCCACATTCCCACGGCCGCATCAAGGTTCCATGCATTGGGAACATCCATCCAAGCGGTATAATAGCTCCCATCGTTATAGTAGTAATCCCGTTCGGCCTCGGTGTATCCCCGCCAAAGGTGGGCCGCCCCTGCCCGGGCATATAGTCCATTGTGAAAGCGGTATTGCGCAATTCCCCTAAGTGAAAATTCCGGTGCCCCCAACCCAAGACTGTAAGGCTGATAATCTGACAAATAATTGGAAATGGGCGTAGAAAATGCTACTGCGGAAAAAAGGGAAAGATCCCCTGGTCCCAATGTTTTTTTCAAGGCCCGGTATTTAAGGGCAAGCGTCAAATCCTGAAAGCCGCTGGCACCTTCAAATCTTCCCCCGTTAGGGTTGGAAGATTTGGTATGTACATATGGCACGCCCACATAAAAATTTAGGGAGTTGAGTACCCCAATGGCCGCCATGGGCAAAGTGGTATTGCGGTGAACGGTGGCAATGGTCTCGTTACTCCTGAGGTCCGATCCTTCCCAATACCTGTCAAAAGATCCCACATCGTGGTTAAAAAGAATACAGATGTCCCCTGTTGGCATCATTAGGGCATCGGAAGGCGTTTGTCCTTGGACGAAGGTGACCGAGAGAAATCCCACGATTACGGTCCAAAGCAGGTTCCCGGGCCTATATCCCAAGTTACTGGTCACTATTTTTTTCATCATAAATTGGTCGGTTATAATGCCCCAATATCAAAGGGGCGTTACGGTTGCCCGAAAGTATTGCAAAATCTTGCATCCAATGATTAACCGAATATTAAAAAGGTTGTCCAAAGATTAATGAACCAAACAAAAGATTAAGCAGCGCCCAAATCTCTGCAGAAAGGAGCGGGGACATACGGAAATGGCCATGATGACCGAAAATGTACCAAATCCAAAATCGCCATTGTGTCATTGCCAAAGTTTTTGCATATTTATGCTTTTGCCCAAAAGGGCCTATTTGATGACCTAAATTTCCATCCAACCATGAAAAATAGCTTTTTATTGTGCGTTTCCGCTTTACTGGGCGCATTTACCGTGAACGCACAGCAGGGAAATTCCTCTGCCCTATCCATTAAGGAAATCATGAAAGGGGACGATTTTATAGGTCACCTGCCCTCCAGTCCCCAATGGTCCGCCGATGGAAATTATATTTTTTTCAATTGGAACCCAGAAGGAACCCCCAGCGACTCCCTCTACTCCTATGGGATAAAGACCAAAAAGATAGGGAAGGTAGACTTTGAAACGGAATACGCCCTTCCTTCCGCAAGGTTTGTATACAACAGGGACAAGTCCAAAAAAGTATATGAAAAACATGGGGATGTCTTCCTGATGGATATGGCCACGGGCAGTATAATACAGGTAACCGATACCGAGTCGCGGGAAAGCAATGTGCACTTTACCGCCAATGGCTCCAAGCTGGCATTCGTAAAAGAGGAAAATATTTATACGTGGGACCTCTCTTCGGGAGTTACGGTGCAACTGACCAATTTTACGGAAAAAGAAGAAAAAGCGGCTAAAAAAAGTGAACGCGACCAATGGCTCCAAAACGATCAATTGGCCCTGTTTAATGTTCTAAAGGAACGCAGGGCAGAGGAAGATCAAAGGGAGAAACTTATGGAACGTTATAAAAAGAAAGGGCCCTTTGAAATATTCAAGGATGGGAAGTCGGTCAGTAACCAGCAAATAAGTCCGGATGGAAACTACATTACCTATCTCATGGTCAAACGCCCCAAAGACCAAGGCACCATTGTGCCCCATTATGTAACGGAAACAGGGTATACCGAAGATCAAAATACCCGTTCCAAGGTGGGGGACGAACCCACGGAATATGAAATGTGGATCTACGACCTGTCCAAACGTAAGACATATCGGGTAACCCTGGAAAACTTGGAGGGACTGGATTATGTCCCTGAATATACTACGGAATACCCCGATAAGCAGTATAAAAATGACAATAGGATCGGATATATATCCGGCCCTAGCTGGAGCGCCGATGGAAAAAAAGCAGTACTGGACATCAACACAAACGATTATAAGGACCGTTGGATCGTACGTTTAAACCCGGCCGATGGTACCGTAACGGGACTTGACCACCAACATGACGAGGCTTGGATCGCCGGACCGGGCATTGGGGGCTACGGTGGTGGAGATCTTGGGTGGATGCCCGATGACAGGCATATTTGGTTCCTATCCGAAAAAACAGGGTTTGCACACCTTTACACTTTAGATGTGGAAAGCAAAAAATCAAAAGCCCTCACCTCCGGAAAATTTGAAATTTACGACCCCTTTCTCTCCAAGGATGGTAGCCGTTGGTACTTTACCTCCAATATGGAACACCCAGGGGACCGACAGTTCTACACCATGACCCAAACTGGGGGCAAACCCATGCAGCTTACGGACCGGATCGGAAACAATGAGGTAGTCCTCTCCCCCGACGAACGCTCCATGGCCGTATTGCACTCCTTTACCAATAAGCCCACGGAACTTTATCTGGGCGACAACCCTCTTTTTTCCAAATCGGCAAATGCTCTCCAACAGATCACAAATTCCACTACGAAGGCCTTTGAGGATTATCAATGGCGCGATCCCGAAATAGTGACCTTTAAGGCCGGGGATGGGGCGGAGGTGTATGCGCGACTATACACTCCCAAACCGGAACTGCACAATGGGGCAGCGGTCATTTTTGTCCATGGTGCGGGCTATCTGCAGAACGCCCACAAATGGTGGAGCAGTTATTATAGGGAATATATGTTCCATAACCTACTAGTGGACAACGGTTATACGGTGCTGGATATCGATTACAGGGGCAGTGCGGGATACGGCAGGGATTGGCGGACCGGTATTTACCGACATATGGGGGGCAAAGACCTTTCCGATCAAGTGGACGGTGCGAATTTCTTGGTAGAAAAACACGGGGTTCAAAGTGATAAAATTGGTATTTACGGTGGATCGTACGGTGGATTTATCACCCTAATGGGCATGTTCAATGCGCCCGATACCTTCTCTGCAGGTGCGGCCATCCGTTCGGTGGGCGATTGGGCCGCCTATAACCATGGTTATACCGCCCGGATCTTAAACACCCCTGTTGCCGATAGCTTGGCCTATAGGAGGAGTTCCCCCATTTATTTTGCCGAAGGGCTAAAGGGCGACCTATTGATATTGCATGGAATGGTGGATGACAATGTGCATTTTCAGGATATGGTTCGACTTTCTCAGCGATTGATAGAATTGGGAAAGGAAAATTGGGAAATGGCCGTCTATCCTGTTGAACGACATGGGTTTGTGGAGCCAAGCAGTTGGACGGACGAATACACCCGTATTTTCAACCTATTTCAGGAAAGCCTTCTGGGCAGGGAACGGAGACGTCCACAATAGAATCTGAAATCGGTATCTGGCCAGAGTGGGCATTGCATTAAAAAATCACCTTTGGATGGACAGAAAGGGATAACGTTACTCTTTACCTTTCTCCCCTACCTTGGTCATAAACTGGGTAAGTTCATTGGTAAATTGGTCCAGATCCATGGCGGATTTTTTTATGTATCCCACAATCTTTTGAAGTTCTTGAGGGGAATAGGCAACATTTTGGTCCATTAAATAGGAAATACCGAGAATCTGACTGATGGGCTGCCGTACCTTATGCGAGATAATGAACATCATTTCTTTAAGATCCACTACATGTTCGGTCAGCAGTACTTCATTTTTTTGGAGTTCCGAATAGGCTAGGGCAAGTTCCTCTGCACGTTTGTCCCTTTCACCATTTTGAAAGGCCAGCTCACGGTTGGCAAGCACCAATTCTTCGGCCCTTTGATGCTTTTCTGAGTTCTGGAAGGCCAATTCACTATTGGCCAAGGTCAGCTCATCCGCACGTTTTTGTTTTTCCCCGTTTTGAAAGGCCAGTTCCTGGTTGGCAATAACCAATTCTTCTGCCCTCTTGTGCTTCTCTTCATTTTGAAAGGCCAGTTCCTTATTGGCCACTATCAATTCATCCGCACGTTTTAATTTTTCGCTTTTCTGGTCATAAAAATCCCTATGGGACATTCTGAGTTCTTTGGTGAGCACGCCAATTTCCGCCTTTAGAAAGGCAACTTCCCTTTGCAGCCATTCCAATCTTTCCTTGATCCTATCGTCTAGGGCATCCATTGGAAATTCCCTTTCGGGATTGTTTTTCAACATATAATTAGGGAAATTAGGATTTGGGAAGCGGCTCCCTATCTATGAGAACGCTGCAATGAAGGAAATGTTGTGGCTTAAGTACCTATAACTTCACAAACTGAAATTTTAGGTTTCATGAATATAACGGTGTCCTGATGGGCATGGGTAATCACCATTAAACAAATCCTGCCATCATTTTAGGATTGCTACGATAATCGGGGATGGCCTTACTTAATTCAACCTCCCCCTATAGAAAGATCTTCGCACTCCTAGGCAAGCGCTTCCTTATTATATCTCCCCTTGTATTCCGTTGGTGACATCCCGGTAATTTTTCTGAACACTTCCCGAAACGCCTTGGCATCGGAATAGCCTGTCTCGTACATCACCTCATTAATGGTCTTGCGACTGGTTTCCAAGGATTTTTTTGCGGATTCTATCTTTACCCTTTGCACATATTCCAAGGGGGTATTACCGGTTGCCTTTACAAACCTCCTATCGAAGCTCCGTCTGCCGATGGAGAACATGGAGGACAAACGTTCAACTGAAATCATTTCATGAAGATTATCCTCCAGATAGGCTTGGGCCTTTTGTACCATTTCATCCCCGTGCTGTTTTTGTCCCTTGAAGATGATAAAGGCCGATTGGGTTTTGCGGTCCATTTCTATCTGAAATACCTTGGCACAAAAAATGGCCGTGGGCCGATCGTAATACTTTTCTATAAGATAGATGATCAGATTCAGAAAGGAAAAAGCACCACCATTGGTATAGATTCCATTTTCATCGGTTATAAGCCTATCCGTCCGTAAGTCGACCTTTTGGAACTTCTTTCTAAAATGGTCCGCTGCCGCCCAATGGGTAGAGCAGCTCCTACCGTCCAACAACCCGGTGGAGGCAAGCAAAAAGGCCCCTGTACAGATTGTGGCCACTTCCGCACCTTCCCGATACTGTTTCGCGATCCAATCGATCATGGGTGCATTTTCCGCCACCGATCTATCATAATTGTGGTTTAGGGAAGGGACAATGATCAGGTCGGTTTTGGGAATACTCCCAATATCCGTATGGGGCCGTACACTAAACAGGCCACCATGAAAATCGACCACTGGGGAACTTCCTGCCAACCGGATCCTGAACAGCTCCTTGTGGCCATTGTCCTTCCAATACCCGTTGGCCCTTTCAAAAATCTTATAGGCCCCTACAATGCTACTTAAATTGTTCTGGCCATTGGGGACCAATATGGTAAGTTCTTTCATATGGGTTTTTGGCGAAGTTAAAAATTATCCTTGTCCAAATCAACCCGTTAGAATGTCCATTTTACCACCTGATCGATCAAATTTTGGGTAGTACTTTTATGAAATCCCTAAAAATTAAAAACGTACAAATGAAAACAGCAGATTTTACCCTTGCACTTCTAGTGGATCAAAGCCCCGAGCAGGTTTTTAAGGCCGTTACCAATGTACGGGGATGGTGGTCGGAAGAAATAGAGGGTCCAACCACCAAAGCCGATGAAGAATTTAAATATCATTTTGAGGACATTCATAATTGCCAAATCAAAGTAACAGAGGTAATTCCCTATAAGAAGGTCTTATGGCATGTATTGGACAACCATTTTAGACCTGGGCTTTTCGCTGAACCTTCCCATCCTTCGTCTACAGCGGATGGATTTGATTCCAAGGAATGGATCGACACGAAAATTAGTTTTGAAATCGCTAAAAAGGAAAACGGTACGGAATTGCGATTTACCCACTTTGGCCTCATACCCGAGTATGCATGTTTTGAGGTGTGTTCAAATGGATGGAACCACTATATTGGCAAAAGTCTATTGGCACTGATAACAACGGGAAAAGGACAGCCGAACGGTAAGGATACCCCCATGACCAAGGACGAGGAGAAATTTCGTTCCACCAGACCCAAATCCAAATGATTTATGGGGGGATGAACATGCCGTGAAGACAACTATCTTGGCCCTGCCGCAGGGAAGTATGGCCTATTTGGATCGGTACGTACTAATGGTCAAGTATCTTTGTTTCAAATCCATCGATACTTCTGGTGTTTTTATTTTTCCAGTATTCCCCAATTTTTTCGGCACCCTGTTTTTCTGCCCATGAGGTTAGGGTGGTCCTCTCTTCCTTAAAATCCATAAAAGGCACTGCAAACCCACAGGATGTCTGTACAAGATCCACCTGCATTTCAATGATCTGCCTGGCACCTATATTTTCAGGGAACATTGGGGCATATTTTTGGAATTGCCTATCTCTCCCATGAAATATAACTGCTTCCCCATAAAGCCTTAAAATCAAAGGTTTTCCTTCAAAAGCGCAGAACATAATGGTCATTCGATGGTTTTTAAGAAGGTGAGCTGCCGTCTCGTTGCCACTTCCGGTCAGGTTCAACCAAACAATTTTGTTTTTGTCGAGCACCCTAAACGAATCCGTACCTTTGGGAGATATATTGACCCTTCCCTCCTCTGCGGCCGTCCCCACAAAAAATACTTTTTGGTTTTCTATAAACTCCCTTAGTTCAGGAGTAATGGCATCCAGTTTTTTCCCCATTTTTAATAAGTTGGGCGAAGGCTCTTCGTACCTACGCTTTTTTTCCCGTTCGGTGGGCCTGAAGCGAAAGACTCCATAGTGTTCCACCGCCCGGGATAAAGATAAAATCTATTGTTGAATAAAACATAATCGCGCTATCCAAAGAAACAATTTAGAAAAGTTTAAACAGGTTCTTTATCAATACCTTAATTCTTTGGGTCCTTAACAAATCTTTAATGGCAAGTACTTGCCCAACTCTTTAACTTGGATTAGTTTCGCAGTCCAGATGATAAAGGCATTCATACAATATCTATCCTTAGGTATTCTTCTTTTGAACGGATTTGGTCTGCCGTCCAATCCATCCTATATCAAAATTTCACATGCCCCGGACCTTCTGCACCCAATAGGCCAAAATGTGGCCGCCCACCCGGTTTCCGAGTTCGACAAAAGGTCCGATGGCCCATATCTTTCTTCCAATCCCAAGGAGAATATAAGGTTGGAGGCGCTGGATATTGGAGAGGAGGAGGAACGGATCCCTTCTACCGATCCCGTTAAGGGCAACAATACTAGTGCCATTTCGCCTACTGGCCTACAACAAGTATCAAAATTTCATACCCTTACATCCGACCTGCTCTTTCACAGGCATTCAACTTCTTTTTCCGCTTTAAGCGAACTGTACCTTTTACTGCGGGTGATCAGAATCTGATCAAGAGTCCCTATCGGGTAAAATATCCGACCCATTTACCCAAAAGCATCCTTTGCCAAAAGCGCCAAGGATGCAGAAGTGCGTATTTCCATATGCATTTTCAGCTAACATAAAAAACCAAATATTTTAAATACAAGATTATGTTCAAGGGATTTCTCATGCTCATGGGCCTGTGTGCGCTGTTGTGCCATACAAGCTGTGAACCAAAAAAAACAGAAAAAGAAAGGGATACCAAATTTTTGGTGACCGCCCCCATTAAAAAGGATACCTCCATTACGGAAGATTATGTATGCCAGATCAGTTCCATTCGCCATATAGAGCTGCGCGCACAGGAAAGGGGCTACCTTCAGAAAATTTATGTGGATGAGGGACAATTTGTAAAGGAAGGACAACTGTTGTTCCAAATAATGCCCAATCTCTACGAAGCGGAGCTTCAAAAAGCAATGGCCGAGGCCGATTTTGCCGGAATTGAATACGAAAATACGAAAATTTTGGCGGACAGCTCCATTGTGGCCCCCAACGAACTGGCCATGGCAAAGGCCAAATTGGACAGGGCGAAAGCCGAATTGGCCCTTGCCAGGGTACATCTCCAATTTACGGAAGTAAGGGCCCCCTTCGATGGGATCCTAGATCGATTCCAGGTACGGCAGGGCAGCCTATTGGAGGAAGGTGAGCTACTTACCAACCTTTCCGATAACAGTAAAATGTGGGTCTACTTTAATGTTCCCGAAGCCGAATACCTGGATTATAAAATCCAAGTACCAAAGGACAGCACCTCCAAGGTAAGATTGCTGATGGCCAACAATGCCTATTTTACCCATCCCGGGGTGGTGGAGACCATTGAGGCAGAATTCAACAACGAGACAGGGAACATCCCGTTCCGCGCTACCTTCCCAAATCCGAAGGGATTGTTACGGCATGGGGAGACCGGAAACATACAGATGCAGGTACCCTTTAAAGACGCCCTCATTATTCCCCAAAAGGCCACCTTTGAGGTCTTGGATAGAAAATATGTTTACGTGGTCGATTCTAAAAATAGGGTAAATACTCGGGAAATCACCATTGGGGCAGAAATGACGGATCTATATGTAGTGACCGGCGGCCTGAACGTACAGGATAGAATCCTTCTAGAGGGAATCCGCAAGGTAAAGGAGAAGGAGAAAATCGCTTTTGAATACGAAAAACCGGAAGAGGTGTTACAACACTTAAAATTATACTCCGAATAACCAACGAATCTAAAAAGGATAAAAAATGTTCAATAAATTTATTCAAAGGCCGGTACTTTCAATAGTACTATCGTTGGTGATCCTGATACTGGGGGGACTTGCCATTAAAACCTTGCCCATATCCCAGTTTCCTTCCATTGCGCCCCCTGTTGTGGTAGTGGAAGTCGCCTACCCCGGTGCGAGCGCCAAAGTATTGGTGGAATCCGTGCTTATCCCGATGGAAAAATCCATCAACGGGACCCCCGGCATGAAATACATGTCCTCCGACGCGACCAGTGCGGGAGAAGCTACCATACAGGTAGTCTTTGAACTGGGCACCGATCCCAGTCAGGCGGTCGTAAACGTAAAGAACCGTATTGAGCAGGTCACCAACAGGCTCCCCCCCTTGGTACAGCGCGAGGGCATAGTGGTCAACTATACCTCTCCCAACATGCTCATGTACGTTAACCTGTACAGTACCGAAAAAAATTCCGATCAAAAATTCCTGTACAACTTTGCCAGTGTGAACATTCTCCCCGAACTAAAGCGTTTGAGCGGGGTGGGAAGCGCCAAGATATTGGGGAGTCGGCAATATGCCATGCGCATCTGGTTGAACCCCGATCGGATGCGGGCCTATAACGTTTCAACGGATGAGGTAATGGAGGCCCTTGAAACGCAGAGCATCATCGGATCGCCAGGGCGGATAGGGATCAGTTCCGGAAAACGATCGCAGTCGTTGGAGTACGTACTGACCTATCCTGGCAGGTACAACGAACCACAACAATACGAAAATGTGATCGTTCGGGCAAATGCCGAGGGGGAGATCCTTTACCTGAAAGAACTGGCAGATGTGGAACTGGGCAGTGAATTTTATGATATCTATTCCAATATGGACGGGCATCCCTCGGCCGCGATCACCTTAAAACAGACCTACGGCAGTAATGCCAGTGATGTAATCGATGAAGCAAAGGCCAAGCTGGAGGAACTAAAGGAAAGTTCCTTTCCTCCCGGAATGGACTATGAGATAAGTTATGACGTGTCCAACTTTCTGGATGCCTCCATCGAAAAGGTGATCCATACCTTGGCGGAGGCCTTTTTATTGGTGGCCCTAGTGGTCTTTATATTTCTGGGCGATTGGAGATCCACCCTTATCCCTACCCTTGCCGTTCCCGTTTCCCTGGTAGGGGCCTTTATCTTTATGCAGTTCTTCGGTCTTACCATTAACTTGATCACCTTGTTCGCCTTGGTACTGGCAATAGGGATAGTGGTGGACAATGCCATTGTGGTGGTGGAAGGGGTGCATGCCAAAATGGAAGAGGAAAACCTCTCCCCTTACCTAGCTACTAAAAAAGTGGTACATGAAATAAGTGGGGCCATTGTGGCCATCACCCTTGTCATGGTGGCCGTTTTCATTCCCGTGGCGTTCATGTCCGGTCCAGTGGGGATTTTCTATCGGCAATTTTCCATTACCATGGCCACTTCCATTGTAATATCGGGCATAGTGGCACTGACCTTGACTCCGGTACTATGTGCCACCATCCTAAGGAATACCCATGGAAAGCCAAAGAAAAAAAGTCCCATAAACAGGCTTTTGGACGGGTTTAACAATAAGTTCGAAAAACTTACTGGAAGGTATACCCGTTTGTTGAACCGCATTGTCACCCTTCGTGTGGTAAGTTTTGGTCTCCTTTTAACATTTTGTGCCGGAATCTGGATCACGACCAGTTCCCTTCAATCCGGATTTATCCCGGCAGAGGACCAGGGCATGCTCTACGCCATTATACAGACGCCCCCCGGTTCCACTCTGGAACGGACCAATGACGTGTCCAGAAGGTTACAGGAAATTGCCGAACATGTGGAAGGCATCCAATCGGTTTCTGCCCTTGCCGGTTATGAGGTACTTACCGAAGGAAGGGGGTCGAATGCGGGTACCTGTCTGATCAACCTCAAAAATTGGTCGGACCGAAAACATTCCGCTGAGGAAATCATAGAGGAACTGGAAGAGGAAGCCAAGGATATTCCAGGGGCCACCATAGAATTCTTTCAACCACCGGCCGTTCCCGGTTACGGTGCCGCTGGCGGATTTGCCCTACGATTATTGGACAAGACCAATACGGGCGATTATAAGGCGTTTGAAAAGGTGAACGATGAATTCATGGCCAAACTGAAGGCCCGCAAGGAGCTGTCGGGCGTTTTTACCTTTTTTGCCGCCAACTACCCCCAATATGAACTTGAAATCGACAATAAGGCGGCCATGCAAAAAGGTGTTTCCATTGGAAAGGCAATGGACAACCTGTCCATCTTGATAGGCAGTACCTATGAACTCGGTTTTATCAGGTTCGGTAGTTTCTATAAGGTGTTCGTCCAATCGGCTGCCGATTACAGACAGCTTCCCGAGGATGTCCTAAAGCTGTACATAAAGAACGACCATGACGAAATGGTACCCTATTCCTCTTTTATGAAACTCAAAAAGACACAGGGCCTCAATGAAATTACGCGTTACAATATGTATACCACCTCCTCCATCAACGGATCCCCTGCAACCGGTTATAGCAGCGGGGAGGCCATAGAGGCAATCCAAGAAGTGGCACAGTCCCTCCCCAGGGGCTATGGCATAGACTGGGCCGGACTGGCCAAGGATGAAGTTGCAAGGGGCAACGAGGCCATTTATATCTTTATCATCGTACTGGTGTTTGTCTATTTGATCCTCGCCTCCCAGTACGAAAGTTTTTTACTTCCCTTGTCGGTGATACTGTCCCTGCCAGCCGGTGTTTTCGGGGCCTTTCTATTGTTGAAGCTAACGGGCCTTTCCAATAATATCTATGCACAGGTGGGACTGGTGATGCTGGTTGGGCTGCTAGGAAAAAATGCCGTACTGATCGTTGAATTTGCGATTCAGAAACGCCAGCATGGGGCCTCTATTCTAGATGCCGCCATCGAGGGCGCCAAAGTTCGGTTCCGACCTATTTTGATGACCTCCTTTGCGTTTATTGCGGGGCTCATTCCACTCGTATTTGCAACCGGCCCAGGGGCGATCGGCAACCGTACCATTGGAACGGCCGCTGCAGGCGGCATGCTCTTGGGAACTGTTTTTGGGGTTATCCTGGTTCCGGGGCTCTACTACATCTTTGCGAAATGGGCCGATGGGCGACAGCTGATAAAAAATGAGGATGAAGTTCCTTTAACCGAAAAAATAGAAGACAATGTGTAACGGAAAAATGTATAAATATTTGGGGATGGTATGTTTGCTGATAGGCATTTCAGCCTGTACCGCTCCCTCAGGGGTCACCCGCACCGCCAATCCAGCGCTTCCGGAGCGTTATAACGGATCGTTGGACACCTTGGGCCTGACCAAGATACCGTGGCAGGATTATTTTGCGGACCCTTATCTTACCGCACTGATCGATACGGCCCTACAAAACAATCAGGAGTTGAACATTACCTTACAGGAAATTGAAATTTCCAAAAACGAGGTGCGTACCAGAAAAGGTGAATACCTTCCTTTTGTGGACATTAAAGCAGGTGCCGGTGTGGACAAAGTGGGAAGGTATACCAGTAGGGGCGCCAGCGAGGCAACTACTGAAATTGAGCCCGGTAGGGAAATGCCGGATCCTTTACCCGACTATATGATAGGGGCCTATGCCACATGGGAAGTTGACATATGGCATAAACTGCGCAACGGTAAAAAAGCTGCAGTGGCCCGTTACTTGGCCTCAATGGAGGGAAAAAACTTTATGGTGACCAACCTGATCGCCGAAATCGCCACTTCCTATTTTGAACTGCAGGCATTGGACAATCAGTTGGACATTATAGACCAGAACATTGCCATACAGGACAATGCCCTAAAAACGGTCAGGCTTCAAAAACAGGCCGCAAGGGTAACCGAACTGGCGGTACGAAAATTTGAAGCGGAAGTACTGCATACCAAAAGCCTTAAGTTCAATACCAAGCAACAGATCATTGAAATGGAAAACAAGATCAATTTTCTGTTGGGCAGGTATCCCCAGCCGATTCAAAGGAACTCGGCCACCTTTAGCACCACTGCACTACCAAGTGCCATTGAGACGGGCATCCCATCCCAGTTGATGGAAAATCGTCCCGATATAAGACAGGCAGAGCTTGAACTGGCCGCGGCCAAATTGGACGTTAAGGTGGCCAAAGCAAGGTTCTACCCCTCCTTTGGTATCAGTGCCGGCATCGGGTACAGGGCCTTTGACGCTTCTTACCTGGTGAAAACTCCCGAATCCTTGATCTATTCTTTGGCCGGGGACCTGACCGCTCCGCTTATCAATAGAAATGCCATAAAGGCCACCTACTACAGTGCCAATGCCAAACAGTTGCAGACGGTCTATAATTACGAGCGTACCGTCTTAAATGCATATATGGAAGTGGCCAATGAAGTTTCCAAAATAGATAACCTGAAAAAAAGTTATGAATTAAAATCTCAGGAAGTGGAAGCTCTTGCCCAATCGATCAGGATATCGAACGACCTTTTTAAATCTACACGGGCCGATTATATGGAAGTACTGTTGACCCAACGGGACGCACTGGAATCCAAATTTGAACTTATAGAGACCAAAAAGGAACAAATGAACGCCTTGGTGGCCATCTATAGGAACCTAGGAGGGGGATGGCAATAACGATACCTGCAAATAATCATTTTATTAAAAAGAGGCCGTCTTGTAAAAGGCGGTCTCTTTTTTGTTAATTGATAGGGTGTATAGTTTTATTCAGTGATGCCCAGGTTATAGTGCTTTTTTATTTTAAGGGAATATCCTTGTACAGAATTTTTCCATCCTTCATTACCAATTGAACGTGAAACAAACTTTGTTTAAAATTCTTTTCAATATCTCCCCTAAAAATGGAAATGTCCGCACTGGCATTTTCCTTGATGATTCCAATTTGATTTTCCCTGTTTAAAGCGATGGAAGCATTGTAGGTAGCCGTTCTTAAAACATCACCGGCTTTTAATCCGGCCGCATGATAGCCTAAAAGGGTATTTTTGGCAGCATCTCCCCGGGGTATGCCCAGATCAAAATAGGCATCCGAACCAGCCACTATCGATACCCCCAGCTCTAATGCTTTTCGCAGGCGTTCCTGGGTCGACTCGAAATCCTTTTTTACGCTCTCAAGATCATAGGGGAGATTTGCCATTTTATAATAGAGGGTCGCATCTTCGACCGAACCATAGGTAGGCACAAAGTAAATACCTTTTTCAACCATTTTAACAAATGTCGAATCCTTGAAACTATAGCCGTGTTCTATTCCATCAACACCAGCATCGATAGCATTGTGTACTACCCAATCCCTATCGGCATGTACAGTTACCTTTATCCTATTTTCATGGGCCGTTTCAACAATGGCCCTCATTTCTTCCAAACTCAAGGGTAAAATATTACCATATGCCAAAATTTTAATAACATCCACTAAATGAACAATATGTTCTTTGACAGCCAATCTTGCATCATCCACACCATTGACGATGCGATATTCCAATTTGGTCGTTTTTTCGTGATCAGCAGCGGGCAATCCCCCAAACTGTCCATCATAAGAGCTGATAATCGGGCCTGACACAAACATACGTGGCCCGTCAACATATCCCCTCTCGATAGCATTTCGCAGTTCCACATCCAAATATTGTCCTGAATTTCCCAAATCACGGACACTGGTAAAACCGGCATTTATATAAGTATTGGCGAATTTCACTCCCCTCAGAATCCGCGTTTTATCGCTATTTTTCAATACATCGTCCACTAGGTCGCCATTCACTTTCTGTTCGGTCAAAATGTGTGTATGGGCATCTATCAATCCAGGAGTCACGGTAGAATTCCCATAATCCAAGATAATGGTCCTATCAGGAATGGTAAGATTTTGACCCACCATTGTAATTTTATCCCCTTGTACCAATATTTCTTGGTCTTTCAAAAAGATGTTATTCTTCGAATCGTACAGTTTCCCGGCCTTGATCAGATAGGTTTTCGGGGAGTTTTGCGCAAAACAACCAAGGCACATACAAGATAACACTAGAACCGTGGAAATAAGTGGCTTCATAACATATTCATTTAATGCGGAATGTCTACGTATTTTCTATGTGGAGAGTAGCAAATATTTTTTCTGAACTTTTCCACTATCCCAATATAGTGGATTTTTCATTTTAAAAAACATTGAAACAAGATTTTAAGGGATCAGTCATAAAAGCTGTGTTCAGATCTATATTTGGGTTGGAAGGAAGCCCCATTAGCGGGCGATCTTCTTCCGTGGTGGGGATGGCATGGCCGTCAAGAATTTTTGAAGCCTTGGAAAAAATGTGGGCCATGGCATCGGTCCTGGAAATCCCTTCC
>TARA_R110002020_G_scaffold318317_3_pt1 | contig 24133 bp, 19 predicted proteins | sample TARA_R110002020 | Tara Oceans TARA_R110002020 (sample SAMEA4396489) | marine metagenome | biome: Westerlies Biome; feature: [MES] marine water layer (ENVO:01000295) within the mesopelagic zone...; material: water (ENVO:00002006), including particulate matter (ENVO:01000060) such...
GGAGCTACGGGTGCAAGTGGTGCAACAGGTGAATCAGGCTCAACAGGCATGCAGTCTATACCACCAACAGGTGTTAAAATATATCCTGATTTATATTCTACAAATGGTGATAATATCCCCGGGAATGCTAATGGTCAAACATCTGTAAATCAACATCATATGTTTTATTTAGAAGGTGGAGCAAACATTAATCATAATCAGTTTGGTTCAGCATATTCATGGGGAGATATACATTATTTTGGATGTGACACTGATGATGTACCTTTAACAAAAGATGGTGGAGCATCTTCTAATCCGGGTACAGGTAATGGCTCTAGATTTTATAGATATTGGCAAGATGAAATTACAGTAGGAGACTATTTTGTTATATATATAGATGATGATAATTGGTGTGTATATACTATAAGCCAAAAATATTCAGACCCTGCTGATGATGCAGGAACAGATGGCGATGCAATTGTAAAGATTTCAGTAAGTTATTCTGTAGGTGATTTAGGACCTAATCAGCAATTATTTGATACAGGTAATACTTATATAGGCTTTGAAAAACCTTACTTAGGAGCTACAGGAGCTACAGGACCAACAGGAGATTCAGGAGCAACAGGTGCATCAGGAGCTACAGGTGCTAGCGGTGCAACAGGAGCAAGTGGTGCTACGGGTGCAAGTGGAGCAACAGGTACATCAGGAGCAACAGGTGCATCAGGAGCTACAGGTGCAAGTGGAGCAACAGGTGCAAGTGGTGCAACAGGTGCAAGTGGTGCAACAGGTGCATCAGGAGAAACGGGTGCAAGTGGAGCAACAGGAGCATCAGGTTCAACAGGAGCATCAGGGGCAACAGGTGCAAGTGGAGCAACAGGTCCTAGTGGTGAAGGTTTAGTATGGCATTATAATAGAAGAACAGGTTTTAATCCTTCTTCAGATGGTGACTTTACTTTTATAAATTCATCAAACAATTTAGAACAAGATTATTCGGATGTTAAATATATCAGAGTTAATAGAGATGATATGGATGGTATTCGTCATTCAAGTTATTTTGAAAGTATGCAAATAGGCGACAGGATTAAATTTGTATGCAAAGAAGCTGATAATGGTTCATCTGTTGGTGATTTTGGATTATTTGAGCTTGTTAATACACCTGTATATCATGATTCTCATGAATATTATTATTTTACCGTAGATGTTATAGATAGCTTAGGGACTGCAGGTCCCGGCAATACTGCTGACCATGATATTATAGTAGGTATAGGAGCAGGCGGTGCAACAGGACCATCAGGTGCGACAGGAGCAAGTGGTGAGACGGGTGCATCAGGTGCAACAGGACCAAGTGGGGCTACAGGCGAATCAGGTGCAACGGGACCAAGTGGGGCTACAGGTGAATCAGGAGCTACAGGACCAAGTGGGGCTACAGGTCCTTCAGGTGCTACAGGGGAGCAAGGTCAAACAGGTCCTGCAGGAACTACAGAAAACAATTTAATGGTATATGATGTTGGTAATTTTAATAGTTTCTACAATCCTTTTACAGTAGATACAACAGATACAATAGAACTAGGTTTGCAATCTTCTTCTAATGAAATTTGGTCTGATTCTAGCAGTAAGAATATAATAGAAGATTGGGATGTTCAACCTGCTAGTTATCTTAATGCAGATTTAGGTAATTCCACATTTGCTTCAAGTAGAACTTTTACTGCCACCCTTAGGAATACCGACCATGTTAGTTACAGTACTAATAAATATACCTCTACACAATATCTAGAGCATGATACTTGGCATACATTTTCTTATTTAGTTTCTTATAGTAAAGTTGACAATTATTTAGGGCAAAAAATTACCTTTGCAGAGGTAAGAACAGATGCTTTATTGTCCACGGATGATTCTACTTGGGTAGGGGCATCAGATTCGGCTCCTTCTACGATTGGTAAAGTAACTTTGGGTGTTGATGGTTCTGACAAATATTGGGGAAGAGTTATAGCTCATTTTAAAACACCTTCTACCCCTAATGGCGAAAGGGTAGATGGGAAATATCATTATATAATTAGAATCAAAAACTTTGATGGAGGGAATACAACAGATGGACTTGCAGGAGATACACTTGGAGATTTACCTAGTACAGGTTTTATAGCAACTACAGCCTTTCAAGTAGAAAAAGGCAAACTTACAGATGATGGAACAGAAGATGGACATGTAGGTATGTGGAAAGCACCTAATATATCAACATCTAGTCAATTTGATGATGTAAATAGTTTTTTATCACCTGCTCCATCAGGTAGTGGTTTGGCTTTAACACCTGATGAGTTAGGATTTTACAGCGAAGGTACATGGTCAACATATATGAACTCTTTGGGTAATTTTTACCTATCAGGTCATACTCAGCAAGATGATTTTGATAATAGTGCAGGCTTTTTGCAATGGGTTGCAGCCTCTAGAACTTTAACTATACAAGGAGATATACAAGTAGGTTCGTATGGTCCCGGTATTAATATGACAGAACATATAGTTTATCCTTCTGTGTTAATATGGAAGCATAAAACGGGTGAAAACTTTTCATCTTCTACAGGTTATTGGGCAAACTTCTTTAGAGAATCTAGCTATCCTTCTTATACTATAGATGGTGATGATGATAATCAGGCAAGTATGACTGCAGCTCAAGTTAAAAATAGCTCATATGATATTATTATACTTGATTATGGTAATTATACTCCTGCTGATAGTGATATTGAATTAGCTGAAACAATCTATCAGGATGGTAAAAGTGTAATTGTATCAGGGAATGATTTTGATTATGTATATGATGCATGGTTTAATAGTGGTGTACAGATTTCTACTTGGGCTTCATCTGCATCACAATGGGGCTCATCGGCTTATAATGCATATGCATACGATTTAAATCATAGCACTCAAAAAGGAGCACAAGATTTTAACTTTAATATTGGTACAATTGGTCATTCTGCTTCTGATTCTGACGGAGATAGTCAGAAAATACTAAATAGGTCAAGTTTTAAACCTGAGTGGGTCCCTCTACAAGGAGCAGGTACATTACATGGTGCTTTTTTTCCTGAGTACAACTTAATGCATGAGCAGAATGTGACAAACAATGCATTTTATACTACTGCTCACAGAATTTTTATGATAGCTTTTCAGAATGGTAGCACTGATGTTACGAGCTCAACTATAAATGCCTTTAATGGTATTCTTGATAATGATACTTGGGTAGACAAGCAATGGGATGCAGGTGAAGGTTATACAGAGCCTGTATTAGAGTTTTATGCGGCTTCTAGTAATGATAATTTCGTAGATGGAGATTTAACTCACTTGCAAAACAGCTCAGGAGCAGATGTTGCGAAGGTAGCTTTAATTAGATTAGATGAACCTGATTCAGATGCTGTAGGTACTTCCCAAGGTTTTGTGATTAAAACAAAGGTTAGATGCGGTCATTCATACAGGTTTTCATACAATATATGGAATGGAACATCACAGTCAATTACAGCTGTTGGTACGGATGTAATATATGACTCAGATAGCAATACAATAGATTACTATTCGGGAACAGATACTAATGGAGAAGGTGGTTTTGGAACAGGACCTATATTGCAGACAGAATGGGGTCATGCTACTTCACCCCATTCACAATTGATTAGCAACTTTAGCTCAAGCAATCAAGGGCAAACACATATGCATACAGTAAATTATGATTTTATTGTTAAAAGTGGTAGTGTTATAGGTGAACATGGTGCACTTATAGATGTTAAGATAAGAATATCAACAGGTGTTATGAACCATCTATTTGGACTTAATAGCTTTGATTATGATTATAGAATATCTCAATTCAATTTATATGAAATGCCTACATCAAGAATGTATAATGCTCCTGACAATCCTCTACACATTCAGCTTCCATATCCTAATAATGTAGTTAATACTATAGCTAAGGAGCATCCATCTGCAGGTAATAGATTACTTATACATCAAAATCATGCTCAAAGAATGGGTGACCCAAAATTATGTAATAATATTATTTATTATATGATGGGGATAATAACTCCAAATATGGACTTAACACAAGAATCTTTAAATCAACAGGTAACTATTACTGATGGTGGTATAGAATTATCAACAGGTGGAGCTATAAGGTCAGTAGGTACAGATTTTGATGATATAGGTGTCTTTTTAGGATGGGATGTAGATAAGTATAAATTGTCAGTAGTAGGTGCAAATGATGAAATGAAATGGGATGGAGAAAATCTTTCTATTACAGGACAGGTAAATGCAACCTCAGGAGATTTCCAAGGCTTTATAACAGCAGGTGATTTAAGGTTGGGTAAAGATGTATCGCAAGGTGACCAAAGTTATAATAGTGGTATTTGGATAAATTCTCACAATTATTGGTATGATAATGGAAGCTTTAAAGTAGGTGACCAAGACAGTAATTTAGCATTTAGTACAGGACAAGGCGATTTAAATATTACCATAGGTCAAGGTGGTAGTTTTACTTTAGGGACTACTGATTTGTCTAATAATAATAACATAGCATCTTGGATTAATCTTAATTCAGGTGGAGTTCAAATTGGTGGAGAACACATAGAGATTAGTGGTAAGACTACATTTGGACCAACAACAGGATTAGATAATGATAGATTAATTTTTATGTGGAATGGTCAGTCAGGTTCTGTTAATGATGGACTTAATGCATGGCAAGAAACAAAGTTTCATTATCAAAGCTCCGGAACAAGTGCTGTATATCAAAATACAGATATGCAATGGTTTAGCACTTTTGGAGACGATAGGCAACCTGAAATGCCTGCAACACACACAGATTCATATGATAATGAATGGGTTCCTGAGACAAGTGTATTTGGAGATGCCTCGAGCACAGATGATGATGTTTGGGTTGTTTTTGAGGGGGCTTCAGGAGATGATTACAAGGTTGATGAAAATCAATATGAAGAGATTAGAGCTGAGATGCCGAATGGAAAAAGGGCATATATATACAATCCTGATAAATTATATAAAATAACAATTAGAACTACACGGTTATCAGGAGAAGGAAAGATGTTTTGTGGATTTACTTGTTATAGTAGTAACGGAACCTTATTAAATAATACGGGTTCAAATTCATATAGTTCCCAACATTATTTTGTATTAAGCAACTCAAATATATCTACGGATGGTTTTACTAATTACACAGGATATATACAAGGTCATGCTGCTCCGAATACAGCTCCAAGTTCTAGTTGGAGTGGAGGTACAGATGCGACTAGTCCTGCTCATGCACGATATGGTACTACATACTTTAATCCTTTAATTATAACTAATTGGGTAAATGAGCCCGGAGTAATGCATGTAGATTCATTAAAGATATGGGAGAGTAATCCGGGAGCCACAGTTATAGATGGTGATATGATTACAACAGGTAGAATAAATGCAGACAGGCTTGATGTTGATGATATATTTGCACGAGATATAACTTTAACAACTACTACTAGTAAAATACATACATCAGGTAAAGATACTGCAACTGATACAACATCAGGTTTATACTTTGATAATGCATCTTTTGCTATAGGCACAGTAAATTCAGATGGAACAACAGGAGAAGGATTAATGTATGATGGTTCTTCTTTATTCGTAAGAGGTGAGCTATCAGCAGGTAAATTAGGAGATGTTCAAACTACTATAGCACCATCACATAATAGCACAGATTATATGCCTTTGATAGAACACTTTTATTTCCACGATGGTAAGGGTGATTATTATGATGGTAGGAATGTATCAGATGGTTCTTCAATGGGGTTTGCAGTACCTGTAAGAAATGGAAGTAAACTTAAAGTATCTTGTTATGTACATGCATCTGATGAGCATTGGGTACATATAGCTCCAAGAATTAAAGTAGATAAAGTATCAGGCACAAACAGTAAACCTGATATGTTTTTTGACTTAAGAGGAGTTAAAGGTTCTGCCTATTACTCAGCTTTACCTGTATGGGAGTTTAACAGTTCAGGTTCAGGAAGTCCTAATGCTGTTTATGCTAGATTAGGTTATAGGAATGGTCAGTCAGATAGTGATGCGGAAAAAGTATGGAATGGTCAAGATAATAATTGGACAAGAGGTTTTATGTTCGTTCCATATCCTGAGGGCAAATTATTGTCAGAGCTGTCTTCTAGAAAGCAAGAGTTTTGTACTGATTTATGGAATCCTACATTCAATGGTTTATCAACAGATAGAAAAATATTTTATTGCTCATCTGATTGGGATGACTACACACATGGTCAATTGCATATAGTAAACACAGGATTTGACAATTCCTTTATGGATAGCAAAGGAAATCAGCAGCCATACTATGGTGGTGCTTGGGATAATTTCTCAGGAGATGGGTTTCAGACTTTCTCAGGTGATGTACTGTATGGATTCCAAGGTGTAATGGATGACATAGATTATAACTCAGATATTGCTGCGATACCTATGGATTTGTTTGCAACTTATGGTGTTGATACTGACGATGCAGAATCATTTTACGATGGTAATAATGATACAGGCTCAGTATATTCAGAACAAGCAGAAATATATTCAAGACCATGGTATCATTACACAGCGGACATTCCTGATGACTATTTTAATGGGACCGAATCTGACAATAGAGTGTATGTATCATTCGGTGTTGGTGTGCCATGGGGAGGAAATCAAATGTACACAGGTAACACTCATTACTCAACAATAAATCAATGTTCTATGCAAATAACGGTATATAATAATGGATAAATTTAAAGATAAGATAATAAAAGAATGGGAATTACCATTTGAATCAGACCCTTTTGTGCCTAATGTAGTTTTAATAAAGTTCTACAAAGGAATGTTAAAAAGCACAGATTGGATGATAGCAAGGCATCAAGAAGAAGTATTAGTAGGAAGGGATACAACTCTATCAGTAGAAGAGATGCAATACTTGGGAACTAACAGACAAAAGATAAGAGATGTTATTAAAAAACTAAAAACATATGTGTAGTAACCAATGTTACTCAATTCACACTCTGTTCTTAGAGTGTACGAATTTTATTTTTACCCTTGTATAAATCATGTATGAAATGTAAATTATGTAACAAAAACCTAAATCAAAAAGGGAGTAAACAAGTATGGACCTAGCAAAAAGACTAGAAGCACTACAAAAACAAGAAGAAGATTTAAAGACAATGTTTATCAAAGTTCAAGGGGCAAAAGAACTTGTTACAGCAATGATAGAAGAAGAGAAAACACCTAAGAAAAAAGGAAAATAAATGCCTGAAAATATCATACAACCTGCTCAATTAGCTCAAGGTCAAATGGTAGAGGGTGAAGACTACGAATATAAACAAGGTAGTTACCTCGATGAGTTAAGAGAAGAATTAGCAATGTTAAGAAATCAGTATGAGCTAGATAGAGAGCACGAAAGAGAGAATAGTCTGTTAGGTGAAAGAAATATGGCTATTCTTAATAGTGCTTTAGCTGCTAGAGGTACTATCCAAGGTATGAGAGATGCTCATTTAAATAAAATTAAGGCTAACTTAGGTGGTAATGCTAATTCAGGTATAACATATGATGAAGAGTCAGGAACATGGATAACAGCTACAGGAGAAAAAGCTAAATACATCAATAAAAGCAAAATATCAGAGCCTAATCTATTTTCTAGCTTAATGGGTTGGAATGAAGGTATAGTAGAATTACAAGATGGACAAGTACCTAAAGAAGAAGATGAAGGTGTTGAAGAATACTCTGACGAGACAGGTGTAGAAACAAAATCAACAATCACAGCAAATCAAGACCCAACAACAGGAACTGAAGAAGGTACAGAGGAACTTGAAGATGTTACTTCTGCAATTCAATCAGAAAAACCTATGAGCTTAGAATATAAAGACATGTCTACTTCAGACTTAATAACTCAAATAGACCCATCAGACTCAGGTATGGACCCTGAATTGGTAAAAGAATTTCAAAGAAGAACAGGGTTATCTGTTGATGGTAAGTTTGGTAAAAACACTACAGCTGCATGGCAAGATGCTATGGGAATTAGGGTTGATGAAGAGCTTGGCGATGAAAAGCCTGATGAAGAATGGACTAAGATAGAGGAAAATAATAAGACAAATAATGCTTCAAGCGGAAATGAACCGGTTAACAATGAAGATTATTCAGGTGAATCGGTAAATGTGGATGAGAATGAAGATTATTCAGGTGAATCAGTAGAAGAAAATACAACATATTCACAGCTTTATGATGAAAGTATAAGCTTATTAAAAGATAAACCTTTATATATAGAGCCAAAGACTTCTATTATAGATAATACACAGGTTGTGAATCAGGGTAATTTAAATATTGATGATAAGTTAGCAAACCCAAGCAAATATGAGTTATTAAAAAAGAAATACCCTAACAGTATATTGCAAGGATATTAAATGTCAGTAGCAAAATATAAAGACGGAAAATTAATAAAAGGTACAGGAGGAAAAGAATCGGGCAAATTAGCTCCTGTATTAGCAGATATGACTTTAGGCAAGGCTATGGGTTTACATGGTGAATATGCTGCAGGAAAGCAATTTCTAGCAGATACACAAGATGGTAGTGGAGATGCTGTTGATATAGCTGCAAGGGGTGAGAGGATAGCAGATTATAGTTTAGGAAAGCTAACACAAGGAAGCCATTTAGTAAATTCTTTAAATTTAGATAGTAAAGCAGCAAACATGTCTGAGAAGACAGTTAAGTCTTTAGGAAAACTTGCAGACCCTACAAAAAAAGTAATGAAAGGGATTGCAAAGGCAGCTCCGGTAGTAGGAGAGAAAGCATCTAAGGCATTGGGAGCAATGAAAAGTTTACCTGTTGGAGATGCTCTTACAGCAGCTCAAGGTGTAAGGTCGTTAACAGACGGTTCTATGTCATGGGCAACCGAAGATGAAAAAGCTTCAACAGCTATGGCAACAACAGGAGCAGCAGTAGGTGGAGTAGCGACAGCAGCAGGTGCAAGTGGAACAGTCGCAGCAGCTTCAGGAGCAGCGGCAGCAGCATCAGCAGGAGGAGCAGGTGTTATGGGAACTATTGGTGCAGGATTAACTGCTTTAGGTCCAATTGGTTGGGCTACACTAGCCTTAGGGGCAGGGGCAGCAGCACTAGGAGTATTTGGGAGTAAATCGTACAGGAAACGAGGGAAATGGTAAAATTATATGATAAGATTTATAGAGGAATCAGATATAAAAAATGTAGTTGCTTTAGGTAAGAAACTACATGAAGAAAGCCCTATATTTAGCGGCAATAAATGGAATGAATTAAAAGCCATACAAATGGCTGAGAGAATAATAAGTAACGATAGAGAATGTGGTATCCTTGCTTTTAGTGAAGGTAAGTTAGTAGGGATGATTTTAGGTTTTATAGATACACACTACTTCTCTGACGATGAGTTTTTATCAGAGTATTTTGTTTATGTTGAACAAAGTAAGCGAGGTTCTAAGTTAGGTATAAGTCTTCTACAAGCATGGATAAATTGGGGACGAATTAATGGAATTGAAGAGACATGGATGCAATACTCAACCAATATAAACTTAGAAAAAACAGATAAATTCTTTCAAAAGATAGGTTTTAATAAAATAGGTTACATATATAAAAGAGGTACATAATGGGACAATTAGGAAGTTATAAGGGAGATGACAAGGCTGCTAGAGCCGATAAAAGAATGATGGAGACAGGTAAGTCTACATTAGATGAGATATTACATCAATACAAAAAAACATCTGACCCTTTTGATTCCTTTTATGCTAACGAAATAGAAAGAGCCCAAAAGACTGCTGCTGATAAAAAGGGTGAAGCAGAGGATAGATTTAATTTAGCTAAACAACAAAAGCAAGAATCTTTTATGATGGCTAAGCAGAAAGGTGCAATGTCGTTTGAACAAGCATCGGCAAACACACAACAAGAATTAGGTAGAATGCAAACCAAAGCCCAAAGAACTGCAGAAGGTATGAGAACCGATGCTGCAGCAGATGCATACTCTATGGGGTTGGCATCAGGAAGAGGTGGAATGGCAGGCACAGGAAGTAGGGCTGCTAGAATGATGGCTGAGAAAGCTAAAAGAACTGTAGGTGGTGTTGGCTTAGAATTGGCTACAGCTAAGGAAACTGCAAAGAAACAATTAGCAGACCAAGAGTCTCAGATGAATTTAAATGTATCTGAACAAGCTATGGGTCTCTCTCAGGCAAATCAAGCATCAGAACAAGAGATGACACAGACTCAAGACAACTTAGCTAGAGAACAGGAAGCTTTTGCTGCAAAGATGTTGCAAGAACAATCAGGGGCTATGGATAATTTAAGGTCAGAAGCAAGAGGTACTATAACATCTATTCAAGGCTCATTTATGAACCCTTATTCAAAATGGGGGTCTCCGGGTGATAAAGATGGTCAGTTTGATGGTGGGCACTTTGAACCAAATTGGTATAAACCATTCGATGAATGGGATGAAGCTGAAGGCTTAGACACAGGTTGGAGTGAAGCTCATGATTAAGGAGATTTATAAATGTCAGTAGATTGGAGAGGTTTATCAATGGCTGTAGCTCAGTTAAAAGAAATGACTGAGCCTAGCAAAATGGAACTCATGGAAAGAGAATATGAGCTTCGTGCTATCGAGTCACAAAAAGAAAGAGCTTTTGAAGAGTCAAAATATCTCTTTGAGAGCAATAAAACAGATTATGAAGAGAATGAAGCTGAGATTAAGAGAGTAACTGAAAATATTATTGCAATGGATGCATCAGCACTTAAGCTTGATGAACAGTATCAATCGCCAGACTTCTCAAGTTTGGTTAAAAAGAACGATTTAATGTATAAAGATAAATTAGATGGTGTCAATCAAAATATAGAACAAAAAATAGTAGCACAAACAGATTACCTTGATAATATAAGTACATTATATAATAATATGATGTATGGTAAGCAAATAAGAGAAACTCAGGGTGGTGATGACTATAACACTATAACAAAAGAAGATACTTTCACATTAAATAATGATGATTGGGCTTCTATGAATGAAAATGAGAGAATGTCTGTAGTGGACCAACTTAACCAAGACGATGATTCTAAGGTTACAACAGATGATTGGACTATGGAAACTTTAAATCAATATTTAGAAAATAACTCTATGGAATGGCAGCATACAACTCAAACTGAAGTTGGTTGGGACATGGATAATGACGGTGTGATAATGTCTGATGAATATAATGCTGCCCTAAATGACACTATTAAAGATATGGAGGAAGCAGGATTAGATACTACAGGCATAAAAGAAGGTTTTTATAGTGGTTTTAATCCAATAGAAAACGACCAAGGCAACTTAGATGTTTTAAATACTCAAATATCTGTAGAGCAAAACTTAGAAGACTTAAAAGATGATATAGCTGAGGAGGATGATGACTATGTAACAGAAGCTCTAAAATCAGGTGAGAAGCAAACAATAAAAAATAGAGTTGTACAAGACAATAAAGATGCTGAAGATAGATTGACAGCCTTTAAAGACTTCAAAAAAGATAAGGCTCTTTATTATGGAGCTCTAAGCGATAAAGGTACTTACGAAGAAGGTTCAGACATTTCTAAAATAGAGTGGGAAACTTCCAAGAAAAACCTCAAAAGACACTTAGAAGTGTTAAAGGATGAGGATTTAGAGCTAATAGAAGGGTCTTGGAAAAACACAAATAAAAAGGTTAACAACCCTGAGGGAATAGGTTTTGGGGATGGCGATGGATATGGTTGGTTTAATAATGCAGACTTTATAGATAATGGATTTGATGAAAATCTAGAAGCATTAATACATGACTTTGATTTTGATGAACTATTGCCGATAGCTAATAATATGGAAAAACTTGAAGTGCAAAAGCAGTTGAAAGCAGAGTTTAATTGGATGATAGAAAATTGGGAATATGTCAGGGGCAATGGAGCTACAAAAGAAGCTAGAACTAAATTTATAGAGACATATAATGAATTTAAGAACTTATATCCTGACCATAATTGGGGTGACGAATCTATTCTTAGTGAGATAGCAGCTGATTAATGTCTACAGTATTCGATAAAATTAGAGCTCAGCAAGAGGAAGAAAAGAAGAAGGAACGGAGTGCCCTTCACTTAGAGAACCAAGATAGGGTCACTAAGATGCTTGCTACTCGCTATGCAAAAGAAGAAGCTGTTAAAGAGAGAGTGGATGAATTAAAAGCTAGACAGGAAAAGGAAGATGAAGGAAGTGTTTTTGCTCGACTTAGAAGAAAGAACGAGAAATGGGATAGTGAGGTTCGGAAGCAAAAGGCATTAGAAAAAGAAAAAACTAAAATTGATGAGTATACCCGCCTTGGGATGGAAGGTCAAGAAATCCCACTACTACACGACCAAGAAGAAGTAGACGAATATAGAGAACAATATATAAGCATGAGAATGCAGGATTCCTTTGTCGATAGAGATAATTGGGCAGGAACATGGGCTTATGGTGGTAAGGTTTTTAGTAATGATGAAGACAAAAAGTGGAAAGATGACTTGCATTACTATTACTACAATCAAGTAGGTTCATTGCCTGATATGAGTGGACAAAGCAGTTCTCGTATTTCTTATAATGGAGAGGGAGCTGACTCACCACCTGACGATGGAAAAACAATATACTCGATGGCAGATTTTGGTGATGCCGGTATGAATAAAGTTAGCCTTGATATGTGGAAAGGCTACATGGACGATTGGAAGAAAAATGGTGTTCCTGATGTAGATGGGCAGATGGATGCTTTTAGAGAGATATATGGAGCAGAGTATGATGACAGGCAGGCTAATGAATCAGGAGGTCAAAGAGCAACCAATAAATTTATTAGTGGATTAACTATGGGTTATGGAAACCCTTATGAAGAATTTTTAGAAGCTAGAACTGACACAGAGCATATAGTCGGAAGTATCTCATCTACAGTAGGTTTTGTAGCTTCTTTTATGATTCCCGGTGGAATAGCATCTAAGGGAGTTAATGCAGCAACGAAAACTGCAATAGGAACAAATGTTATATTAAAGGGTACTAAAACTGCTCAGAATGCTAAAAAATTAAAAAACCTTAATAATATGTCAAAGACTCAAAAAGCTAGAGAGCAGTTGAGAAAAATGGCACAGTACATGGAAGGTGGAACTAAGGGTGGACAGCTTAGTAAGCTTGCTTTAACAAATATGCTAAGCTTTTCATTGCATGGTCAGATGATGAACCAACCGGGAGGTAGAGATATTGGAGAGAGATTAGCTCAAATACCTAAAGATATGGGTATGGGTGCTTTATTTTCAATGGTAGGTTCACTAGGCAGGTTTGCACAAGGCACTAATAAATATAGATGGGCTAAGGGTTCAGAATATCCTGCAACATTTGCATTGGGATATAATATGGTTCCTGATGACCCAAATAATCCTTATTCAATGGTAGACAAGTGGACACATGGTTTGATGTTTATGTCTCTACATGGTATGGGTCATGCTTTCCAAGCTAAGGGTAATAGAGCTCTAATGAATAGAACTAGGAGAGATTTATACAGAGCACATATCAAAATAGATAAATCAGTAAATGGTAGAAGAACCATGTCTAATGCTGAGGTTAGAAAAAATGTAGATAGTGCTATTGCTTTAATCAAAAAACAAGGTACATATCTTGATGCAGCAAATAAGTATTCAAAAATGTATGGAGAGATAAAAGCTTACGATAAGTGGATGGATAAGGCAGGTGCATCTCCAAAGGAAAAAGCAGGACGATGGAGATATTTATGGGAAAAATTCAACAACAACCTTAATCAGACAGGCGGTCAACCAAAAGGCGGTTCTAGATATAATGACACAAATAAGCCTGTAGGTACAGATAGGATAATAGCAGAGCAAAAGAAGGGACCTGCTCCAATAGACCCAAAGACAGGTAAACCATTAATTCATTTAGAGAATCATTCATTAAACCCAATTAAAAATGCAGAAGCAAAAGGTGTAACCTTAGACCACCCTGAATTAGTTAATATTAAAAATGCTGTTAAAAAATTAGACCCTGAAAACAAAGAGAGTACATCAGCTATACAAAAGAATATAGATGAAATGAGGAATACACTCTCAGAAGGGTTTGTTATAGATAGGCATGGTGAGCTCAAACCTATAGTAATGGAGGAAGCAGCAGAGTTAAGTGCTGTTTTAGATGCTTACGAAGCTAAATTAACACCTAAGATAAAAGCTGATAAACCTTTAGATTCTAAGGTAGAAGAACCATCTGAGGTAATAAATTTAGGTGAAGGACAACCAACACCTAAAGAAGTTAGTGATGTTATAGAATTACCTAGTGGAGAAAAAACACCGGCAGGTGATGATGTTCCTCTTACTATGTCAGGTGAGCCAAAAATAGTTGAAACACCTATTGGAAGTGTAAAAGATAAGCCTAAAACAGCTGAATATTTAAACCAACTTGATAAGGGTGGAGAGTTGTTTATGTCAGACACACCTTATCAAGACATTAGAAAAATTGCGAAAGAAAACAATTTAGAGCAATATGCTGCAGATAAAAGTAAGGGAGAATTGCAAAGGGTTGTTGAGATTTGGAGAGATGAGAATTTCACTGAATTAAAAAAATTAAAGCAAGAAAGAGATAAGTTTACAGAAGATGATAATTATGATTTAGGTGATGGTCCTATAAGTCCAAGGACAGGGACAACATTAAAACAATTTCAAAAACCTGTAACTGATATACCTTCTGCTGTAGAGAGAGTTAAAAAAATAGATAAATGGATTGATAATGCTAGTGAAAAGTATGATGATTTACCTGAGTCTAGACAAATGGAATTGGACGACCAAATATACGAAGCAGAGATGTATCGTGATAACTTATATGAAAAATTAGAAGAAAGAGGTGTAACAGACACCGATATATATCCACCTGAGAAAAAGGTAGCAGCAGCAGGCGGAGCAGGTGAGCCACCTAAACCTCCTATTGTTCCTGAGGTAATAAAGGACAAAGTAGGCGAAATGCCTGTTGAAGAGATGCCTTCACAAATACAGGATGTTGTAAAAGAAGCCAATGATAGAGTCTCAAAAGAATTACCTGAACTTATTAAGCAGAATTATGGGAAGGCTGATAATCCTGATTTAGTCAGAAGATTAGAAGAAAACTATGGAGTGGAACGAATAGAAGACTTAACTCCTGAGCAGCAAAAGGATTTACATGCTGATGAAACTGTTAGAGGAATAGATAGTGGTTTTGAGGTTGGCTTTATGGGTCTTACACCACAAAATATGAAACTAGCTTATGATGGTATTGTTAAAACAGGAAAGTTCTTATATAAAGATTTACCTGAGTTTACTAGGAATCAAGCTAAGAGACATGGAATAACATCAGAGAATTTCCAACAAAAATTTAAAGAATGGTCAGAGAATCCTGATAAAATACCACAAAAATCTAAATCTATGTTTAAAAAGATTTGGAATACAATAAAAAAGTGGTGGAAAAAAGGTAAGAAGGCAGTTTTAGATTATCTTAAAGACCCTAAAATGGGTGCATCTATTGAGATGGTTGGTAAGGATGGTAAGAAATTAACTCCTAAGCAACAACAGAAATTAATGAAAGAAACTGTTAAGAGTGCAACTGAAGTCCCTAAAGAAAAGATGACTAAAATAGTGGACAAAATATCTAGCAAGAATATTATAGCACTTAACGAGCCTGTTCCTCAGTTTAAAAACATAAGTGAATTATCAAGATATTTAACAGATAGAGCTAGAAGAATACAAAAAGAAGAGGGTATAAACTTAGCTGAGGATACACCAATCTCTAATGAAATAATTGCACAAACTTTAGCTAGTGAAATTAAAGCAGAAAATTTAAGGCAATGGAATGCAGATGGGTGGTATAGTGAAAAGATGCAAGGGGCATTACAAATAGCTGAAGCATTATATCCTCAAATGAAAGACCCTGTTAAAAAACAAGCTTTTAATTTTGGGTTAGCTATTACTAGTAATGGGCAAGGAGTTCCATCTAATAGTAGAATAGCGATGCAACAATACGAATACTACTTAGAAAATGGTAGATGGAATGAGAACTTCGGTAAAAACTTAACTGAAGCTGATAAAAAAGCTATGGGGGCAGGTAAAGAAATGCCTGCTATGAGAAAAGCATTTAAGACTTATAATAACTTAATGGACCAACTAGGTGAGGAGACTTTACATAAGTTCTTAATGACTGAATTTACAGTTGGTGAATTAAAAAATGCAGGAGTTAAAGGTATAAAAACCGATGTTTCAGGTGAAAATGTAGGTACAACAACTTATGGTAGTGCTATTTTTGGACCTAAAGTAGGAGGAGCTTTCTTCCAAAATGTATCAGGTAACTACAAACCATTAACTATGGATTTACACTTTAATAGAAATATTAAAAGGATTACAGGAGAATTACTGCCTGAAGCTATTAAGGGTGACGGAAAGCAAGGTTATGAATCTAGGACAGGTTTAAGAGACTACTCACCAAAACTTAAGAGATTTAAAAATGCAATAAGAGGTAGAAAAGCATTAAGAAGAGACCTAGGAATCACACCTGAAGTATTTAAGGATGACCAAGCACTTATTCAAATAGCAAAAGAAATACATTTAGCAGATAAAGGCTATAAAAAAGATGGACCACAACAAATTAACAAAAAGACAGGAAAACTAGGACCTGCTAGACATGAATATAAAGTAGCAGCACAAAGATTAGATGAGATAGTACATAAGCCTTCTGAAGCACCAAGAGGTGGTGCAGAAAGAAATAGGTATAGAGGGATAATGGAAAGGGTGGTAGAAATATCGGGTGAAAAGTCTGTAGCTGATGCACAGGCTAAATTATGGTTTCCACAAAAAAGATTATATGGTAAATATGGAATAACAGGAGAAAGTATAAATGAAACAGATTATAGAGCAGAGTTCATCAACATCGCAAGAGAACGAGGACTCGATGATAAAAGAATCAAACAGCTTTTGGGAGCAAAACAGCTCGGAGTCGTTGGTGAAGGCGGCATTAAAGTTGTGCAAATTAAAGAAAATAAGCCCTTCCAAAAGCTAAACGATGCAGAGAAAGCAGCTATATTAGATGGTAATGTAAAATATGGTAGAACTGAATCTGAACTAGATAGTATTATGAGAGAAGTTAATAGTACATTTGGTGCAGGACCTTTTACACCTGCTAATATGAAGCTTCTAAGATATGGTTTAGTTAAGGCAGGGAAGTTTGTATTTAAAGACCTTCCAAAGCATATGCAGACAGCAGGTAAAAAGCTTGGTATAAATGAAGTCAATTTTAGTCAAGCAATGAATATGTTGAAGAAGGCACCACCTAGAATAAAAGAGTTCTTTAAAAGGGTTTATAATCACATGAAGTCTTGGTGGAAAGGTAAAACCAACGAAAGAACATTCGATGACTTAAGAAGAACTGTTGAAAGAAGAGGGCAATCAATAGATGAGGGTACTTTAAAAACATATATCCTTAAAAGGAATGCAATTGCTCATGCTATAGAAGGTTCTTTATTGAAGTCAGGTAAAGTTACAAAGCAAATTATAGCAAAAGACAAAATGATATGCTTAGGAACTAAAAGCCTTGGGGATATAATGAGAAAAGACCCATCAACAGGAAAGTATTTAGACCCTGAAGCAGATTTAAAGATTAACACATATATTAAATTATTAAGAAGGTATGAAAACACAGACAGGATTATAAGAGGTGGAAGGCTTGTATCGGTAGACCAACAAGCTCCTGAAATCAAAAGAACTGTTATGGACCAAAGAAGGAAAAAAGTAGGGGACAATCCTGTAGCAAGACCTATCATAGACCATAGAACATACACATTAACAGACCCTGACTTAATAGCTGAAGCTAATGCTCCACTATTGTCAGAGACATATGATAAAAGTAAAAAGACAAAGAATATAGTTTTAGGTGCTATTAATAATACTCAAGGATATATGGATGTAATTCAGCAGTCAACAGGATTGCCTGTTTACGATTACTTTGAGTCTATTCAGCACAACTTAATGGCTTATGAAGATAAGGTTAAAGTTAAGTTAGCCCCTATTATGAAAATATTAAAAGAAGACTTTGATTATATAGGTGACTATGATGTTTTAGATGCTACTGAAATGATGCAAATACAAGCAGTAGGACAAGGTCTTCAAGACCCTTCAGTTTTAAAGCCTAGGGGTGTTAAAATGTTAGAGGCTATTAAGGACATACTGAATGCCCCTGATTATATATTAGAAACCAAATTAGTTAGATATAACCAATGGGCATCAACAGGTCAAAAACCTAAAGGTGTTGATGTTAATGATTTAAAACTATTAGAGCAGACACTAAATGAGCAAGGATATGATGCCTTTGAGACACTTTTAGAGAATACCGAAGGGTTTGTTCTAGATAAAAATTATATGCCTAGTATGGGCGAAATACATGGAATGGAAATTCCTGACAATATGAGAATATTTGCAGGTAAAGGTGTGTTAAAAAGTAGGAAAGACATAGATAAGGTTCAGGAGGGTAATGCTGTCCTTAATATAATAAGAAAGGTTAAGGCTCAAGAGAAGCTATATATGTTAGACCCTTCTATAGACCCAATGAGAAGGTTGATTCAAAATGGTGACCTACCGAAGGAAATTGAAACAAATCTAAGTAATTATATTAAAGAGGTTTATTATAAACCTGATGGTGGTAGGATTGCACACTTTATGGATACTATGTTTGGACAGCTAATGACAGGGGCTATGACAGACCCTTCAAAGTGGGTAAGAAACTTAGCACAGCCTACAACACTACCTTTTGCTTACTTACCTCCTAGGTCTATCCTTCCTTTTATAAAAGAGTTTATAACAGGGAGTTTTGGTAAGGGTTCTTTAAGGGTTGATAGAAGTAAAGCTATGGAGGATTTACCTAGTGATGTTAAGGAATATTTTATCACTAATGTAGCTCAAGACAGAGCTTACAATGAAGAACTAATGAAAAATAATTATGAAAATTGGTTTGTTAGGAATTTAGGTCCTTTGGGAAGGAAAATGGTTGAAACCATAGGTGTTTATAAGTGGACAGATACAGCCAATAGATTTAAGATATTTAATTTTATGTATAAAAACATAATGGACGATTTACTGCATGCACATAGGACAGGTTTAAAGTGGAAGCAAAAATCTAAGGGGTATAAAACAGGAAAGAGTTTGAAGGATTCATTATTGTGGGATACTGTAGGTCACTACAAATCTTTACAAGATGTTTTATTACCTCATATAGAATCAGCGATGAGAGGTGACAGGAAAGCAATGAAATATATTGCTAAGAGAATAGCACATCATGTTTCAGGACCTACAATGAATTGGGAATATCATAGAACTCTTCGTATCAATATGGAAAAGGGTGCACCTATGATTAGGACAATGCTGAGAGCTTTTACATATCCTTGGAATGTTTATAAAACAATGTTTAAAGATGCAAATGTTTTTAGAAGGGGTATAATGAAGAGAGATAAAAAAATGGCTTTTAATGGCTTTAGAGCAGTTGCAGGTAGGCTTATAAGTTATGCTGCTATAGAAAGTCTTATCCTTAACACACTACAAGGCTTTAAAGATGAAGATAATAAATATCATTGGGGTTATCGTATGCCTGATATGTTCCTTTATATGCCGGGTAGTATAGCAGAAAGTAATTTGAAGTTCCTTAAAAACTCAGTTGTAGCACTTACCAACCTTGCTATGACAACAGTAGGAAGACCATTCTTAGATGAAGAAGATACAAATAAGGCTATGAGTGGCTTTGGTAAGCATTTAGAAGGCACAGCAAAAGTTTATCTACCATTCTATAGGATGATAACTAGAGCTTTATCATCAATTGTTGGAAATAAAAATATAAGACCAATCTACAAGATGATTGATTCAATGGGTGAGGGTAAGTACGAATCAGAGGAAAGTGAATTTAATCTCCTGCAAAGAGGACAACAATTTCTCTTCGGTGGTGGAAACGAAAAGAATCCTGATGCTCCCGGCATAGGTGAGAGACTTCTCGGAATAGACCCTCCTCCAAAACCTTTTAAAGGTCGTGTAGAAGGTGAAGCAGAGCAATACCAAAGGCTTAGACGACCTTAAGCAATCTTGACAGCAGTCACAATTTAATCATATAAAATATTATAATTTACCTTAGGAGAGGAGTGGGGAGCTTTTAAGCCATATTGATGTGTGCAGATGATTTGGCTATAGTTGCTATACTAAGGAGGAAAAGCTCCCCGGAGAACTTAAATTAAATTAAGGATAATTCCTTCTAAAATACAATCTTTATTCTTCTTCTTCAGGCTCAGGTAATGTAATACTAAAATCAACTGCAGCCCATCTTAAAATCCTGTCTAAATAATCCCTAAACTCATCCATGTCAAGCTTAGATGTTGATTTAATATTAAACTTGTCTTTTAAAACTTCGTGCATCTCTTCTTTTGTATATCCAAGTTCATCTCCGAACATCTTACATGCAATCTTCCAATAATAATTATTTTGAAAATGTGTCCTTGAGCTTACTTCAGATATAGTTATATCTACCTCACCATTTAAAGTTTCTAGAAATTCATTCATCTTATTTCTATTGAGAATCTTTAAAGCCTTATTATTAGGGTCTATAACAGCCCTGAATGATTTTGATTTAGCTATACTCATGTAGTATACCAATCTCTTATTGCCTTAAATGCTTCCTTCCATAGGTTTATATTATACTTATTTTGAAAATCATCTAAAGTTGAAGAGTGTCGTTCAGTATGGTGGATTCGGCACAAAGGGATACAGCTAAAGTCCTTCATAGTTCCTGTATGTGTACCCTTTCGTCCTCTTTTACCTCCTCCACCCATACCTCTTGTATCTAAGTGGTCAGCATCGACAGGAACTTGCCCACATATTAAACATGGGTGAGACCTGATGTACTGAAGATACTCTTTAGTTTCTTGTTTTAAATCCATATTGTTCTCCCTGCTACTCTTAAGCTTCTCTACTTTTATCACTGAGCTTCTTCAATAGAGAAGTCCTTCATAACATCGCTTGGTTCTAGTTTGTTTCCTGAGCCAATACATATAACATCAGCACAGCCCATTATGTAGGTTTCTGCTTCTGTTTTTGTATGAAATGGTCTCATAGGTAGTGGCTCATCAGAGCCTTTTTGCATATCACTCCAACATACTAAGTATTTCATATTATTTTACCCTCCAAACTCTTTGTGTATCCTCATCTATTGACTTAACAATAAACTGACTTCCTAAAGAAAGTCCTCGTGCTATCCATAACCAATAAGATTCAATGGTATATTTTTTTCTTTCTTTTATTTCGATAGATTCTCCAACTTTTAGTTTGGCTAATATACCAATACATTTCCATTTATATTTTTGTACAGGTTCTTGTTTTATCTTTCTATTATTTGGTAATGGTACATTTTGTTCTATTATTATATCTTGTTTCATATATTATGTGTTCTCCTTTTTTGTCCATGGTGTCCATATATAGCCATACAAGAGTGACAATCTTTGTCGTACTCATCATGCCCTATTGGGCAATGATATGGTTCTACATAATCCAATGGTGTTTTTATTGGCTTATTTATATCCTTTAACTTTAAAGCTCCTCCATAATTACTCATTATACCAATCTCCTATATAGCAATTGCATTGAATATGGTTTTGACTGCAGATATTACACAATCTTTCATGTTTTAAAACTTCTTTTGTTCTCCATACTCCTGTACACCTATGTAGGACATAAGGACCATTCTGCAATCCACATAGAAAATTTACATCATCTCTATGGTTATACTCCTTAAAAAAAGAAGAAACAGCATCAGGTCCTGTATTGTAAGGTACATATTTTTCTTTAGAATAGTTAACAATTATATAATGCATTAAATGAACCCACAATCTGTGACGAGGTGGAGTTATCATCATAAACTGACCAACTAGGTTTCTATTAAAACTACTCTCTACAGGAAAGACAACCCTCCCATCAAGCAGTTTGTTTATATCTTGCAAACACTCAACATCCATGTCAGCATAGATACCACCAAATTCCCACAATACTACATATCTGAAAAAGTCTATCTTCTCAATGAAATAGTTAAACTGACTATACAAGGAGTAATAGTGGGGGACAATCTGTTTAACCATCGTATCGATGTCATCGTCTAAATACAATCGCCTTTGAAGATTAGGCATGTACTCCTCCCAAGAATCAACACAATTCTTGTACTTACCACTATCTTTTTCCTTCCAAGTTTGGTGTAGTATTGTAGGAATCATAGTCTCACTTTATAATATATCTTATGATTATCAGGGTATGTATCTATCTCTGATTCAGGTATCTTATCAGATAGCTTATCAAAAGAAAGGACATGATGTTTATGGTTTATACAATCATATGCAAAAAAGAACAGGTCCATCATTCTATTCCAAAACATATAACCCTTTAAGTCGTCTTCTTTTATCTTTAAATAATCTTTATAGCCCTTACATTCAAGAAAGAATGCTTTGTTTTTGATGCATACATAATCAGGAGCATTTCTTAATGTCTCAGGTATCTTAAAGAAAAATTCACTAGGTATGTTCCTATCTGTTTCATCAAAACCAAACTTATACCAATGAAAGTTTTCATGTGAATCTAAAAACTCAACACACTTAGTCTCAGCAACATTAGCACCTTTGGCTGTCCTGTCTTTATAATCTGCTTTATAATCAACCATTTAAGTCCTCCATAAGTTGTTTCCATTTATACCTATTCTTACTCCCATGCTCTCTCTTAGCACAAGACTCACATATAGTCATGTCTTTAGCATGGGTTAGGTTTTTCATCATTGGCTCATATACAAAAGATTTTTTCATATGTATATTAGCACTGCACATCTCACACTTGTTTGTATTTAACTCCTTCTCTCTGTATTGAATAATTGGTGTTCCCATCTTTGGTTCTATCTCCCCATGTTTTTTAATTATATACTCCCTTAATCTTGATTCGGCATCCATATTTCGACTTCAGTCCTCGGTTCTCTTGAATACATCTTCTTAGCATATATACCTGTAACATAAGAATCGTCCTCCCAAATGATTTTATTTCCTGCATCTAGAAAATACTTAATAAGATTATCTATATCAGGTCTGTTTGTGTGTTCGGTAGGCTGATTAGGTTTTAGCTCGGATGAAAACTTGCCTGTCCTGAAGTGTTTTTTAGGTCTCTTCATATAAAACATAAGCATAATGTTTATGGGTTCTTTAAATGGTGTCGAAGGCATCAAACTCGCCATTTGCTTGGCTGTAGCTTCCTTGTCCTTACTCGAAGGGTCATAGGTTATTATTCGGTTTGATGTCCTTCTGTACCTGTGTCGTTTTTGTGCTTTAGGGTCACCATTTATAGTAAATTCTACCAAAGTTTTTGACTCCTTAATTTACTTAACTTTCTCTGATACTCCCTTAAACATTTAACACACTGAGCTTGTTTCCTGTCTAGGGGCATTATGTTTTCACACTTAGAGCATTGCCTTCCATCTCCCTTGATGCGAGACTGCCTTGCTTTACTTGCTTCCCTTAATGCACCTCTCAGTGTATTGTGGTCGTTATAACTCTTTTTTATTATCGCCATTTATCTTTTCTATCCTCTCAAGTTTAGCTTGGTGTCGTTTGGCTTCTTTTTCATCAATAAACCATCTACCATCACCTGTAATCCAAACATGAGCAAGTTCATGTGACATCTGTCTCATAATTTACCACCTTCATACTCTTTATTCAAGGGGCAATTACACAGCTTAGAGTAGTTGCAGTACTTACCACACTCCCATTTATAGACGGGAACAGAGCCATTATCCCACTCAGGTTCAGTTAAAGACTTAGTGTGAACATTCACTAAATCCTTTGTTTTTGCCCAATATTCTTCAGCTTCCTTCATTACTAGTAGGCTTAGCCCTAATTCTTCCATTTTAGAGTCGTTTTTGCTGTAATAGAGCAATCCCATGTGAACTATCCTAGTACACAAACCCATCTCTATAGCCATTAAAGCATATGTCCCAACTTGTAATGCATTATTGTTAGTGTTGTTGCTTCCCTTGAATATTGATTTATATTTAAAGCTGTTAGCTGTTTTCCAATCATAA
>TARA_R110002020_G_scaffold50791_1_pt1 | contig 24112 bp, 20 predicted proteins | sample TARA_R110002020 | Tara Oceans TARA_R110002020 (sample SAMEA4396489) | marine metagenome | biome: Westerlies Biome; feature: [MES] marine water layer (ENVO:01000295) within the mesopelagic zone...; material: water (ENVO:00002006), including particulate matter (ENVO:01000060) such...
GGTGACCCAGCAGAATACCTCTGCGGCCGAGGAAATGTCCTCGACCTCCGAGGAACTGGCCAGCCAGGCCGAGCAGCTCCAGTCGGCCATCAGCTACTTCCGCATCGATGAGCGCCAGATCAGCCGCGGCGAGCCCGCTCGCAAGGCGGCGCCAAAGGCCAGGGGCGATGTGCGCTCGGCGGTTATGGCTGCCGCTCCGCACATGGCGTCGAAAAAGGCGGCCGGCAATGGCGGCGGCTTCGACCTGAGCCTCGAGGATGGCCAGGATGAACTTGACAGCGCTTTCTCCCGCCGCGGCGCGGCGTAACGGGGCAATCATGGCAGAGCACCAGCAATATGTGACTTTGGGTGTAGCGGCGGAAGTCTTCGCCGCCCCCGTCGAAAAGGTGCAGGAAATCCTGGACATGCGGCCCATTGCGCGCCTGCCGCAGGCCCCTGACTCCCTGCTTGGCATGATCGACGTGCGCGGACAGGGGGTCCCTGTCGTCGATCTGCGCCTGACCCTCGGTCTGCCGCCAGCCGCCGACACCGAGAATACACGGATCATCGTGCTGTCCATTGCTGGCGCGCAGGGTGATCTCCGTCTTGGCCTGCGGGCTGACCGGGTGTTTGAGGTGACGGTTCTGGACGATGCCGAGCTCGATCCGCCGCCGACAGTGGGCGGTTCGTGGACGGGCCGCTGCATCGCCGGCCTCGGCCGCCGCAACGGCAATTTTGTCACCGTCCTCAATCTCGAGCGTCTGCTCGGCGAGGTCGAGATGGTGACCAAAGCCGCCTGATCTATCCGGGTCGCGGTCTGCGGACCGCGACCTCTTTATTGTCGGAGACTATCCCTTGGCCCCCATGCCTCAAACACGTGCCGCGATCGATCTTTCCGAAGACCGCCTTTCGGAGCGGGATTTCAAACGTCTCGCCGAGCTGATCGGCACCGAAGTCGGTATCAAGCTGCCGCCCGGCAAGCGCATGATGATCGAGGGTCGCCTGCGCAAGCGCGTGCGAGCACTCAACCTGTCTTCGATGGATGACTACTGCACGTTCCTGTTCAACGAGAACGGGCTTGAGGTCGAGCGCACCCATCTCATCAACGCCGTCACCACCAACAAGACCGACTTCTTCCGTGAGCCCGAGCATTTCGAACTGCTCGAGCATGATCTGGTCCCCAAGCTGCTGAGCTTGCGTCGCGGCGAACGCCAGCCGCTGCTCAAGATCTGGAGCGCCGCCAGCTCGACGGGCGCCGAGGCCTATACGATCGCCATGGTCCTGGCCGATCTGTCCGCCCAACGCCGGGACTTCCGCTTCGCCGTTCTGGGCACCGACATCTCCACCACCGTGCTGGAGCAGGGTGCGCGCGCCGTCTATGCCGCGGACCTCATCGCCCCGGTGCCGCCGGCAATGGCTCAGCGCTACCTGATGACGGGCCGCAGGCCGGGTGCGCGCCCGGAAGTGCGCGTCGTGCCCGAATTGCGCCGGCTGGTTCGCTTCGCCCAGCTCAATCTGATGGACGCCGCCTATCCCTTCGACCACGACGTCGACGTGATCTTCCTGCGCAATGTGCTGATCTATTTCGAGAAGGCCGACCAGGCCAAGGTCATCCGGCGCCTCGTCGATCATCTTCGCCCCGGCGGTTATCTAATTCTTGGGCATTCAGAGTCCATGATCGGCACCGACATAACCATGCGCCAGGTGGCGCCGGCAGTTTTCCAGAAGGCCTGACCGCGATGCCCGGTATCAACCGCAAGATCCGCGTCCTGATCGTCGACGACAGTGCCTCGGTCCGCATGACGCTGAGCGAAATCATCGCCAGCGATCCCCAGCTCGAAGTCATGGCGACGGCGGGCGATCCCTATGTGGCCGTCGAGCGCATCCGCGCCGAAGTGCCCGATGTCATTTTCCTCGACATCGAAATGCCCCGCATGGACGGGCTGACCTTTCTGCGCAAGATCATGAGCCAGCGGCCCATTCCCGTGGTGATCTGTTCCAGCATTGCCGAGGTTGGCTCCGATACGATGATGCAGGCGCTCGAGGCTGGCGCCGTCGACGTGGTGACCAAGCCGCGTGTCGATACGACCCAGTTCCTGCAGGAATCGGCCATGCGCATCTGCGACGTCGCCAAGGCCGCCGCCCATGCCAAGTTCCGCGGCGTGGCCAAGGCACCACCGCCGCCGGTGACGGTGGAGGCCAAGCTTACCGCCGACGCCATCCTGCCCGCCTATTCCAGCGCCCGCGCCGCATCAACCCGCGCCAACCTGCCCGTAACGGAGCGGATTGTCTGTATTGGCGCATCGACCGGCGGCACCGAGGCGCTGCGCGACGTGCTCGAAAAGCTGCCGGCCAACAGCCCGGGCATCCTGATTGTTCAGCACATGCCCGAAAAGTTCACCGAGGCTTTTGCCCGCCGTCTCGACGGTCTGTGTGCCATCGACGTCAGGGAGGCAGCCGATGGCGACGTCGTGCGCCCCGGGCTTGCCCTCATCGCGCCGGGCAACCAGCATATGCTGCTGCGCCGTGCCGGCTCGCGCTATTCTGTCAATATTGTGGATGGGCCCCATGTGTCCCGCCACCGTCCCTCGGTGGATGTGCTGTTCCGCGCCGCCGCTCAGGCGGCCGGCAACAATGCCATGGGTGTCATCCTGACCGGCATGGGGGACGATGGCGCCCGCGGTCTGCTGGAAATGCGCCAGGCGGGCAGCTTTACCGTGGCGCAGGACGAAGACAGTTGCGTGGTCTTTGGCATGCCCAAGGAGGCCATCCAGCGCGGCGCCGCAGTCAAGATCGTCCCGCTCAAGCAGGTAGCTACCGAAATTGGTACCTATGCGCGTACTGCCAAACTTCCTGGTGCCTGATGATGAACACACTTGCTCGGCTCGCTGAAACCACAACCTCCCCGATCGCCGACCTGCGTGCTTTGGCTCACGAACTGGCGCCGCCACGCGAACAGATCGAAGCGACTTTTGTCCGCGTCGGGGCGCGCCTCAGCGAGGGCGCCAGCATCCTCAATCGGGTCACCAAGGTGTTCGAGGCCCTGCCCGGGGAACTGCAAAGTCCGCAATTGGCCGAGGCTTCCGAGCGACTGGCCGATGTTGGTGTGCAAGCCAGGACCATTTCCGAACAGTTTTCCGTCGAACTGGCCGATCTCACCCAATTGGTCGACGTCGTGGCGGCTGCCGATCATCCGATTGCCGCCTTGCGCCGCACCGTCAAGATGATGAGCATTGTTGCAATCAATGCCCGGGTCGTGGCGGCCGGAATCGTCGGGGACAGCGACGACTTCGATGTTTTCACCACCGATATCGCGCAACTGTCCGATAACGCCACGACGACCATTCAGGAATTCACCGCCCTCTATCGCCAGCTGACCGCCGAAGTGGGGCAGGCGGCCTATCAACGCGGCCAGTTTCAAAATGCCCATGCCAGCTCGCTCAGTGGTCTGGCCGCAAGCATGGACGGAGCCCTGGCCGCAGTGGCTCGCCAGCGCGCCGTTTCGGTGCAGGGCAGCGCCGAAACCGGGCGCGTGTCGCGCCAGATCATCACCCGGATCGCCAATGCGGTGATGGCCCTGCAGGTGGGAGACGCCACCCGCCAGCGGATCGAGCATGTCGAAGCTGGCGTGACCATGCTGTGTGACCTGCTTGAGGCCAACACGCTTGCCGATGACGACGCCGCCGGCGCCCTTGCTGCGATCGGCCAGCTGCAGGCCGCTCAGCTCGCCGGCGCCGCTCAGGCTTTTGAAAGCGATATTGCGGGCGCCAGTGATGCGCTGCGCGATCTGTCTGCCGACGCGCGGGCGATTATGAGCCACAGCCGCAGCATCTATGGAGAGGCCGGCCCCGGCAGCGAGACGCCCCTGACGGCGCTTGGCCGCGCGGTGCGCGACGCGGCCATTGTGCTGCTCGACTGCGAGAGCGAGCGCGGCAAGCTCGAGCAGGTTGCCGGAGCAGTCCTGCGCACGGTCGATGCCTTGTTGACCCATGTCGCGGCGGTGCAGGAGATCGAGGCCAATATGCGCCTGGTCAGCCTCAATGCCGCGGTGAAATGCGCCCAGCTCGGACCGCGGGGGGCCTCGCTCAACGTCATTGCCCGCCAGCTGCGCGAACTGACCGGCGAAACCGTCACAGCGGCCGAAGCCGCCATGAGCGGCCTGCACGATGCCGCTCGCCTGGCCAGGTCGTTCGGCGCCGCCGCCAATGGAGATGCCTCCGGACGCATCGGCCAGCTCGAGCATGAGGCCACCGCAGCCCTGGTGCTGCTGCAGGGTGTCGATCGCGCACTCGCCCAGGCGCTGGCGACGCTCGAAAGCGATGGTCCCAAAGTTATCGATTTGCTGGGAAATGCCGCCCAGACCTTCGGCGATCAGGACGCAATCTCGGAATCTGTTCGCGACCTGCAGCTGCGGCTTCTCGCTCTCTGTCCGCCAGCGGAGGGCAGGCCCGCGCCTGTCGGCGAGCTGGCCGACAGATTGTGGTCCGCCTATACGATGGACGCTGAGCGTCGCATCCATGAGGACATGCTGGGGGCGCGATCACGCGGGGCAGTGGCGTCCGAGGCGCATGAGCCGGCTGACGCCACACCGGAAGCGACGCCCACCGGGGCGGCCGAAGATGATCTCGATGCACTCTTTTTCTAGCGGCGGCACGCACGCCACGGGCAGGGGAGTTCAGACGCTTTGATAACCAGGGCCACGGTGCTCCCATAGCAGCTTCGCCAGAGTGAGTTCGACGACAGGTGCAGTCCATGCGCATACTTATTCTTGATGACAGTCGTTCCAGTGTCGCCATGATCGGGTCCACTGTCCGAGAGGTGACGGATGCCGAAATTGACACTTGTCTGCATCCCCATCTGGGCCTGGAGCTGACCCGGACCAAGCAATATGACCTATTGCTGGTTGACCATATCATGCCGGACATGGACGGCATTGAATTCACCGCAGCCCTCCGCCTGCTGCCCGGCTATCGCACCGTGCCGGTGATCATGGTCACCTCCGATATTGACCGCCAGACCCGCATTGAGGCCATACGAGCAGGGGCCACGGACTTTGTGAGCAAGCCCTTTGATCCCAGCGAGCTGCAGGCCCGGGTAACCAATCTGCTGGCGCTGCGATCCGCTCAGGTTGAGCTGGCCGATCGCGCGGATTGGCTCTCGCGTGAAGTCGAGACTGCCGTGGGACAATTATTGGCGCGCGAGGAGGAAATCATCTGGCGCCTGGCGCGCGCTATTGAATATCGCGATGGCGATACGGGCGAACACGTGTCTCGCGTGGCCACGATCAGTCTGTTGATCGCCTCCGAGATCGGCCTGAGCCCGGAGCAGTGCCGCATCATCTATCTCGCCGCGCCGCTGCATGACGTGGGCAAGATCGCCATTGCCGACGCCATCCTGGGCAAGCCGGGCAAATTGACCTCGGAAGAGTTCGCCATCATGCGCGAACACGTGGCGATCGGGGCCCGAATTCTTGCGGGTGGCACCTCCGAGCTCATCAGGGCCGCCGAGCTGATCGCGCTCAGCCACCATGAACGCTGGGATGGCACCGGCTACCCGGACCGGCTTTCGGGAACCGACATCCCGGTGGAAGCACGGGTTGTGGCTATCGCCGATGTGTTCGACGCATTGTGCTCCGAGCGCCCATACAAGCAGGCCTGGCCGCTCGACAAGGCCTATGCCGAGATACTGGCTTGCAGCGGCACCCATTTTGATCCCGCCTGCGTTGAGGCTTTCCGAGGCAAATGGACCGAAATCGCGGCGCTGATGCGAGCCACGCAATAGGCATCAAGAACGGCCGCGCTAAGCCATTGACATCATTGACGTCGAAACGGCTGGGTCAGCACGGCGTCGGCATATGGCGACGCGCTCCGCGAGCCAACGGATCTCGCTAGGCAGCGCCATTATTGGAAGATGTCTTGCAGCATGGCGAGGAAGGCGCTCACCGTCGGGTTGGCGCGGCGGCTTTCTGGCCAGATTGCGGTAATATTGTTTCGGTCGACGCCGAATTCGGACAGTACCGGCACCAAGGCGCCCCGGGCGACATAGGGCGCGGCAATGAAAGCGCTGCTGATGCCGATGCCGCCACCGGCCGCAAGCGTCGCCACCACGGCGTCGCTCACATCCACCACGACCCCGGACGGCGGCACGATTTCGATCACACGCCCATTGATCGTGAACGGCCAGCGCAGCACCTGCCCGGTGCTCTGGTAGCGGAGATTGACAGTGTCATGTGCTGCCAGGTCGTCGGGATGCATCGGCGTGCCACGCCGCGCCAGATAGTCCGGGGCGGCAAAGCAACACAGGCGATGCGGTCCCAGTCGGCGTGACATCAGCCGGGAGTCCGCCAACTCGCCGATCCTGACCGCGACGTCGATCCCTTCCTCGATGAGGTCAATGAACTGGTCGTTCAGTCGCAGATCGACCGTGACCTTGGGATAGCGCCGGCGGAAGGCTGGCAGGGCGGGCGCAATCACGTGCACACCGATCGGTAGCGACGCGGCGATGCGCAGGGGGCCCGAGGGTTCCGCGCGGCTGGCGATCGCGGCCTGTTCGATCTCTTCTGCATCGCGCAGCAGGCTGAGCGCCCGCTGATGCAGGTCGCGTCCTTCCGGCGTCAGCGTCAGCGAGCGGGTCGTCCGGGTGAAGAGCGAAACCTGCAGCTGGCCCTCAAGCCGCTGCACGCTCTTGCTGACCGCCGAAGGCGAAATCGACAGCGATTTGGCCGCAGCGGTAAAGCTGCCCAGCGAACCGGCGCGGGCGAACGCAATCAGACCGGTCAGGCGCTCAAGTACCATTTGTTCCTTCATGGCATGAGTAAAGCGAATTGGCGCCCGATTATCAACCTTTGGCGCGGCCACTATATCCCGGCCAGAGCACATTGAGCTGCAGGAGAAATTGATGAGCGAAATGATGAAGGCCATCCGGCTGCATGCATTTGGTGGCCCCGAGCTGCTGGTATACGAGGACGCCCCGCGCCCCGAAATGGGGCCGGGTGAGGTCCTGGTCCGCACCCATGCGGTAGGGCTCAACCCGCCTGACTGGTATTTGCGCGAGGGCTATAAAATGCTGCCCCCGGAATGGCGGCCGCAGCTGCCCTTTCCCATCATCCTGGGCACCGATATCTCGGGGGAGGTTGTGGCGCTGGGCAACAACGTCCGGGGCTTTTCGGTCGGCGATGCGGTCTATTCCATGGTTCGCTTCCCCGCCGCAAATGGCAATGCCTATGCGCAATATGTCAGCGTCCCCGCATCGGAACTGGCGCTCAAACCGTCCGGGATTGATCACCTGCAGGCGGCGGCGGCACCGATGGCGCTATTGACCGCCTGGCAGTTCATGATCGCCCAGGGACACCAAGTCCCCAATCCCCTGCAGCCCACTCAGCATCAGCCGGTGTCGCTGGCAGGCAAGACCGTGGTGGTCAATGGGGCGGCGGGCGGCGTGGGGCATTTTGCCCTGCAGCTGGCCAAATGGAAGGGCGCGCGGGTAATCGCCATTGCCTCGGGCAAGCATGAAGCCCTGCTGCGCGAGCTCGGCGCGGATGACGTCATCGACTACACCAGGACGGTTCCCGAGGATGTCATCGGCGACGCCGATCTCGTCGTTGACGCCGTGGGCGGCCCAACCAGCACGCGCTTCCTGCGTATGATAAAGCGTGGCGGCGCCCTGTTTCCGATCTTTGGCCTGGGGGCCGTGGGCGGGCAAGCGGCGGACGAGGCTGGCGTCACCGTCTCGACGACCCAGGTGCGCTCCAGCGGGGCGCAACTGGCCGAGCTTTCCGGACTGCTCGAGGACGGCACAATCCGCGTCGTGATCGACAGTCAATTTGCCCTGGCCGAGGCACGCCAGGCGCATGAGCGCGCCGCGCAGGGGCATATCCAGGGCAAGATCGTGCTCAAGGTCCACTAGGCCAACAAGCATCAAGACCCGCGACCAGGCACAATAGGAGCAATCGAAATGGGCACACCGGAAAAACTGCGCCACGGCACGGCGGACTGGTTCGCCATGGTGGGCACGATCATGGTCGAGGGTGCGTTGCAGGCGGGACTTCCGGCAGAGCTCTGCATCTCGCTGGTAGAGCGCTATACCGACGGCACTCGGCTGCCCGGTGGCATGGTGCAGGGCCTGCGCTTCGAGATCGTCGCGGGCAAGCCGTCATTCCGTGTCGGCGCCTATCCCGACGAGCACGCCGATCTGATCATCGAGATCTCGGCCGCGGCCGCCCGGACATTGAACAGGCTGTATAGCGCCGACCCCCAGTATAGGATTGCTCTCGCTGCCTTGCTGCAGTCAGGAGCAATGCGCGAGAGCGGCGACATGACACGGCTGGGAGACTGGCTGGCCGCCGTTCACGACCCGATCGTTGACCGCACGCAGTAGCGCTCTGCACCGATAAACACCCGCCCGGCCGCGCGGTAAGCGAGGTCAGCAAAGCAATCCAGCAGGTAGCAGACCGGCGATTGTCCAATATCGGCCAGATCTGCGGCGCTATGGAGCAGCCCATCAATAGGCTGATCCCAGGCGACGAAAGGGTCCGAGTTGGCCGAAGGGGCGTTTCTCGGTGCCCAGACGGGCCCGGAGCAGAGAGTAAGGCGCGCCGTTGCCGGCGCGCCTAAGCATTACTGGTTGGCGAGAATGGCCGCATGGGAGTCGCGGATCTGGACCAGCGCATCCTCGGGCGTAACATTGCCGCGCTGCAGGCCATCAAGGATCGGCGACAGCTCCTTGAGGAGGTCAGGCGCGGTGTTGTTGGGATAGGCGAACCACTTGCCGGCGGCATCCATGGAGTTGAACACCGTCTGGAAGTTGGGGTTCTCGGCATAGAAACCGGCCAGGACTTCGGCCGACTGCTGGTTGGTGGGCATGTAGCCGCTCAGCTTGGCGACCTCGGCCTGGACTTCGGGGCTGGTCATGTATTTGACGAATTCCCAGGCGGCGGCCTGCTTGGCCTCGTCTTGTGTCAGGATCATCAGCGCATTGCCACCCGCCGGCAGACTGCCATTCTCGGCATCGATCAACGGGAAGCGCACGGTGCGCATGGTGAAGCGGTCGCCCACGGCCTGGCTATGCGACACCGTGCTGGCGGAGGAGCCGACGATGATGCCGACCGTGCCGGCATAGAACTGCTGGGTCGACGGGGTTGCCGAAGCGTAGACCGACATGCCCGACTTGACGGCAAAGTCCTGGGTGACGCGCAGCGCCTCAAGACCCTGCTCATTGTCGTAGCCGATGCCGGTCATCTCGTCATTGAGCATGCTGGCACCGGTTGAAAGGACCATCATCTGCCACAGCCAGTCGCTGGCAAAACCGCCCACCGAGAAGCTGATGCCTTCATACTGGTCGCCCAGCGCGCTGATCTTGGTGGCCAGTTCGGTGACGCCGTCCCACGTGGTCGGGAAATCATCAACAGAACCGCCGACCTGCTCGATGAGCTCCTGGTTGACATACATGACCGGCAGCGAGGCATTGAACGGCATGGCATATTGCACATCGTCGACCTGGGCGAGGTCGAGGATGGCGTCCGCATAATTGGTGGATACCCAGTCGGCGCCTTCTGCTTCGAGGAAAGAGGTTAGGGGCACCTCCTGGCCGCGTTCCTGGAACAGGCCCACCAGGGTCGCGATCGAGGCATAAGACGGCAGGTAGATATCGGGAGCGGTGCCGGTCATCAGACCGCGAATGACGTTTTGGTCGCCGGGCAGATAGCTTTCTGCGGGGGCCAGGTCATTGATCTGGATGTTCGGATGCGTCTCGTTGAATTTCTGCACGATAGCGGGCAGGAAGTCCAACTGGGTGTGGTAGAAGTCCAGCGTGATCTGGTCCTGCGCGGAAGCCGGGAGCACGATCGAGCCGAGGAGCACTGCGGCCAAGAGGGTTCTGGTCGTCTTCATGATTTGCCTTCAGGTTGGAGTGACTTCGTGTATGGCCCGTCCAGTTGCCGCTGGGCGGGCCATGCTTCATTTGACCCCTGTCATCGTCACGCCCTGCACGAACTGACGCTGTGCAGCGAGGAAGATCAGGATGAGAGGTGCGGTGACGAGGGTGGCGGCAGCCATCAGCGGACCGAAGCTGTCACCTCCTTCCGCGCTCCGGAAAAACAGAATGCCCAGAGTCGGAGGAGCCAAATCCATGGATCGGATCACGATCATCGGCCAGTAAAGGCTGTTCCAATGACCGGTCACCGAGAATATCGCGAAGGCGGCGATCGCCGGCAGCATAGCCGGGATCATGATGCGGATGACGATCTCGATCTCTGTCATGCCATCGAGGCGCGCCGCCAGGATGATTTCATCGGGGAAGGAGCGGATGAACTGGCTGAACAGGAAGATCGCGAAGGCCGAGGTGAGAGAGGGAAAGATCACCCCGAAGAAAGTGTCGAGCTGGCCGAGCTGCACGAGTCCCACGAAAAGCGGTAGCGCCGTGGCCTGGCTCGGGACTGCCAGAGTCAGCAGCACGATGCCGAACAGCAGCTTCTTGCCCTTGAAGTCGTATTTGGCCAGGGCATAGGCGCAGGTCACGGTGGTCAATATCTGGAAGAACAGGATGCTGCCCGTCATCAGCACGCCATTCCAGAGAAAGCGCAGCACCGGCGTGTCGAAGAGGGCGCGGCCGTAATTGTCGGCGATATTTTGCATGATTGGCGGGGCATCGCTGACCGTTCCGAAGATTTCGCCCGGGCTTTGCGTCGAGGCGCGCCACATCCAGACGAGCGGAAAGATCGAGGCAATGGCGCCCAGCATGAGAACGGCATGGGCGCCAGCGGCCTTCGCCCTGCGGAGGATGGTGTCAGACATCAGCGGGCCGCCTTGCGGTTGGAATAGACCACCTGGAGTATCGAAAAGAGCACGATGATGACGAGATAGACGACGGTCATCGCGCTGCCATAGCCGGCCTTCATGCCCTCGAAGGTGTCAATGTTGATCTTGTAGAGCAGCATGTCGGTCGAACCGTATGGCCCCCCATTGGTCAGCACGGCGACAGTGTCGAAGGCCTGGAACGCGCCGATGCAGTTGAGCACCAGGACCACGAGCGTGGTCGGCGCCAGGAGCGGCCAGATGATGAAGCGCAGGCGATCCCACAGGCTGTGCACGCCATCGAGTGCCGAGGCCTCGTTGAGCTCCTTGGAGATCACGGTGAAGCCCGCCAGGAACAGCACCAGGTTGAAACCAAGCTGATGCCAGATGCCGATCATGGCCAGGCCGACCAGCGCCAGATTGCCATCGGAGAAGAAGTCGAGCCGCGGCAGGCCAAGCCAGCTCATCGCCTGCGCCAGCGGCCCGATATGGCCGTTGAGCAGATAGCTCCAGACAATCGACATGGCTGTCAGCGTGCTGGTGATCGGCAGGAAATAGACAATTTCGTAGAAACGGCGTGTCCGGACGCGATCGTTGAGAATGGTGGCGAGCACCAGCGCCAGGCCAACGGCAAGCGGGACCGTCAGCAACGCATAGAGCGCGCTGTTACGCAGCGCATTCCAGAAATATCGGTCGGCCAGCAGTCGGCCGTAATTGTCCAGGCCGATATAGTCGAAGGATATGCTGCCCAGGCTGTAATCGGTCAGGCTGGCCAGCAAAACGAGGATGATCGGCACCACTGTTGTCAGGGCCAGCAGAATGAAGGCGGGAGCGGAGAACAGGTAAGCGAGGCCCGAATAGCTGGCGGCACCTCTATAGAAGCGGGTTCTGGGTGCGGCGGGTGCGTCCGGTATCGCCATGGTGTCAGGCAGGGACGACATCGCGCACCTCCACTGGCATGGCATCAGTCACCCGGACCGGAACCCTTTCGCCGCTGCGCTCGAAGAGCAGCGCGCCAAGCGGTCTGAGGCGCAAGAAGGCGCGACCAGCGATGCCGCCATCATGCTTCACCTGGCTGAACTGCTCGGCGCGCAGCTGCACCCGAATCCATTCGGTGCCAATCTCCGCGCCGGAAAGACGCAGCCCCACTTCGGAACCGGTGAATTCGGTATGGGTGACCGGCAGGACGAAATGGGCGCGATCCGGGCGCGATACTATTTCAATTGCTTCGGGGCGGACGGCCAGCGTGTAGCTGCTATCGGCAGCGCCCCTGGCGAACAGGCCCAGGTCGCGCCCCCCGACCAGGATGCGCCCGCCCCTGACCTCCACCGGGATTTCGTTGATCGCCACCGTGCCGATGAAGCGCCCGACCGAGAGGCGGCTGGGCTGGTTGTAGATCTCGTCCGGTGTGGCGCATTGCACGACGCGACCACCCTCCATCAGGGCGATGCGGTCGGACATGGCCATGGCCTCGGTCTGGTCATGCGTGACGTAGATGAAGGTGATGCCGGTGCGGCGATGCAGGTCGGCAATCTCCTCGCGCAGCTGGATGCGCAGCTTTGCATCGAGATTGGAGAGCGGCTCATCCATCAGGAAGACGGACGGTTTGCGCACCATGGCGCGGCCGACCGCGACGCGCTGGCGCTGCCCGCCCGAGAGCTGGGCCGGCTTGCGGCTGAGGAGGTGGTCAAGATGGAGCTGGCCGGCGACCGCGCCGACATCTTCGTCGATTTGCCGGCGAATCCGACGGGCGGCGGGCGAGGCCCAACCGATCAGATTGCGCTGGGCGAAGGACAGGCGGCTCATCAGCAGCGGCATGCCGATATTGTCGCGCACGCTCATATGCGGATAGAGCGCATAGGATTGAAAGACCATGGCGATGTCGCGCGCCCGCGGCGGCAGACCGCCGACATCGCGCCCGCCAATGCTGATCGTGCCCGAGGTGGCCGGCTCGAAACCGGCAATCAGCCGGAGCAGGGTGGACTTGCCGCAGCCAGACTCTCCCAGGAGGGTCAGGAATTCGCCGGGCCGGACATCGAGATCGATCCCCTGCAGCACATCCGTCTGTCCGAAGCGCTTTTCGAGACGCGCAATCTGAATGGCCTTGCCAGACATGCCATTTCCTCCAGTTTTGGGCGGGCGCAGCCGCCTGCTTGGCGCAAGCGCCCAATCGGGTTCGGTGACGATCGCAGCATGCCGCGACCGTCTGCTCGACGTCAGAGCGCCAGCTCGGCGGCGTCGATGGCGGCATTGATGCGCTCGAAGACGTTCGTGACCGCGCTGTCGGGAATGGAGATGCGCAGGTAGCGTTCGAGCGAGGCGAAGATGCCAAAGACCGAGTTCTGGATCCCCGCCAAGGCCTTGTCGGCATCCTCGGGCGAGATTCCTATCCTTTGGGCAAGGTCATCACGCAGAATCTCCCGCGCATGCGGATTGGGCAGGATGAAAGCGGGACGGGTATGCCGCTCGACCTTGGGCCAGGGCAGGATGGAAGGCTTAAGGTGCAGGCCGATGTTGGCGCGGATATCGGTCGATGACGCACCGATCAGCAATTCGGCTGCCTCGCCTTCAAGCACCCATTGCTGGCGCTTGCTATGCCAGACCGTCAGGTCCCTGCCTTCGATGTCCACCGTGACCACGCGGCTTTCGCCGGGCTCGAGCCACGTTTTGGCAAAGCCTTTGAGCTCGCGATCACTGCGCAGGACCTGCTGCCCCTTGGCCTGCAGATAGACCTGGCTGACCTCAGATCCGGCAACGCTGCCAGTATTGGTGAGCGTGAAGGACAGCGTGACCTTCTCTTTGATTCCGACGGCGTCTGCTGACAGCTTCGGCGCACCATAGGCAAAGCTGGTATAGCTCAGGCCATGGCCGAACGGCAGCAGGGGGGCTGATCGGCGCTTGCGATAGCCGCGATAGCCGACATGGATGCCCTCGGCATAAACATGCCGGTCCAGCTCGGGTGGATAGGACATAAAGCCCGGCACGTCTTCGAGACGATGCGGTACCGAGACGGAAAGCTTGCCGGACGGGTTGACGCGGCCCGACAGGATATCGGCCACCGCGCCCCCCGACGCCTGGCCAGAATAAAAGGTCATGAGGACCGCATCAGCGGAGTCGATCCACGGCATTTCCACGACATCGGGTGAGGCGACGACGACAACCATTTTGATGCCTGTCGCGGCCAGGTGCTCGACCATTTCGCGATGGCCGGGCGACAGCTGGAGCGAGGTCCGATCATTCCCCTCTCCGTCGGTGCGTCCGTCGCTCGATGCGAAGACGACCACGAGATCTGCTGACTGGACGAGGTCGCTGTCCTCGGCGAGGACCGCCGGCAGGTGGATGACTTCCACCTCTTCGCCCAGCGCCAGGCGCAGTTCATCGAGCGGCACATCAAGCATAGTGGGCAAGGTGGTGGCGCCGCCGGAACCCTGGATCACGGGGACGACGGCGTCCCGCCCGACGACGACAATTCTCCTGGCACCGCTTATGGGCAGAGCGCCGTTATTCTTGACAAGGACCATGGCGGCTGCGGCCATGGCGCGCGCCCGCGCATGGTGCTGTTCGGCCGTAAAAGGCTCAAAGGGGGTCTCGGCGCCTTTCCGGGCCTTTTCGACGAGCCGCAGTACATTGCTGCAAGCCTGGTCCACACGCGTACGTGACACGGTGCCTTCCGCCAGCGCGTCGCGCAAGGCTTCCATGCGGCGCACGCTTTGCGGCATGTCGAGATCGAGCCCCGCGGCGAGGGCGGCCGGTCGGTCCTTGACCGAATTCCAGTCGGAAATGGTCACCCCCTCAAATCCCCATTCGCCGCGCAAGACCTCGGTGAGCAACCAGTGGTTCTGGGCTGTTGGGATGCCGTTGAGCAGGTTGTACGAGGACATCACCGTCCAGGGTTGGGACTCGCGAATGGCGATTTCAAACCCGCGCAGATAGATTTCGCGCAAGGCGCGTTCCTCGACGACGCTGTCGGTCGTCATGCGCTCGTTCTCGGCGTTGTAGCAGGCCAGGTGCTTGAGGGACGAACCGACCCCCTGCGACTGCACGCCCCGGATGAGGCCGGCCGCCAGCTTGCCGGTCAGGAACGGGTCCTCCGAATAGTATTCGTAAGCGCGACCGGCGAGGGGATTGCGGCGGATATTGATGCCGGGCCCGAGCAACAGGTTGACGCCCTTGGCGCGGCTCTCCCGACCGAGCAGCGTGCCCAGTTCTTCGAGCAGCGCGACGTCCCAGCTGTTTCCCATGGCAGAGCCATTGGGAAAGCAGGTCGCGGGCTTGATCTCAGCGGACTGGCGATAGATGGCGCTGGCATGCTGATCGGCGGTCGCCAGGAATTCCTCCAGACCAATGCCGAGGCCGTCGCTGTTGTCGATCTGCGTGATGGAATAGCGCACACCATAGGTGCCATCGGTCATGGTGATTGCCCCAAGGCCGAACGCCGGAAAGGCGGCAGTCCTCCAGCGACCAGAGCCGGAGAGCAGGCGAACCTTATCGTCGTCGCTCATCGCGTCGATGATGTCGCGATAGGGCAAGCCGGGGCCATCTTTGTCCGATGGGGAGTTCGACAATTTCTGCTCCTGATATCGTTAGGCTGGCGCCGGGCCAACGCGATCGATCGGCCCGGCAGGCAGTCAGTGCCGTCAGCGGACGAGGCCGCGATCCACGAGGTATTGGTGGGCGGCTGGAATGCTGTCCTTGTCGCGGATTTCCAGGAGAACGCGCGGTGTCTGGCTCAGCTTGGCGATTTCACCGAAGACCGAATTCCAGGCGATCGTGCCTTCACCGGGCGACCAGTGGCGATCCGCGTAACCATCGGCATCCTGGATGTGTACGTGCTCGAGCTGCACACCGGCATCGAGAATGAACTGATCCGCCGGCGGCGCACCCAGCGTGAAATGCGCGTAGTGGGCGTGACCGGTATCGACCGAAAGTTTGAAATTGGGAGAATCGAAGCTGTCGATGAGGCGGCGACGTTCAGCCGGATCAACATCGGTGACGTTTTCGAGCACCAGCACCACACCTTCGTTCTCGGCGCGGCGGACCACATTGTCGAGGGTGAGATGGGTAAACTCGAGCAGGTGCTCACGATAGTTATTGTAGGTAGTGAAGTTGTGATGATCCCAGTTCGAATAGGGCGAATGGAGCACCATATGGGTCCCCTTCATGAAGGTGCACATGTCCAGTGCATCCATCATGCGCTGTTCGACAACCTTGCGGATGAGAGAGTCCTGCGCATTGATCGGAAAGCCGACAAATGGGCCATGGGTGCCAATGCGCCCCTTGTGGCCGTCGAGCAGGCGATTGACCTCCTCCGCCATGGGGCGCCAGTCGCCATCCATGGCGGCCGGGAGGTTAAAGCCCTGGACTTCCACATCGCGATCCATTTCGAAGATCCAGTCGCGATGCAGGGCGATATGAGCCGCCGGCAGGCAGGCCCCGATGACAGGCAGGTCTTTGGTCATGTGAATATGCTTTCGGGCTACAGGCTATCGTTGCCCGACCAGTGCGGGCGGACATGTCGATCACTTCGATTGCGACGGGAACTGCAATGGTGCCAAGGCGCGGAGGGACACGCGCCCCTCAACTGACATTCATCACCACACTCCACGTCTCGCCAAACGGCACGTTTCGGTGAATTTCTCCATCGAAATCAGATGACGTCCAGCGAAAAGGCCTGAAATGCGGCCTCGATGGAGTGGAATTTAGCAAGGCTTTGTTACAGGCCGATGACGAAGTCGGCCAAAATGGAGATTTTCTCCATTTCGCTCCGGTGTGCCGTCAGCGCGGCGGCAGTCCAAGCGAGAGGCTGCCGGCCAGCGCCTCCAAGGCCGTGACAAAAGGCGCGACATGCCGCATGGAGCCGTCCAGCGGCAGCGCGCCGGGCAGTTGAAAAGGTATGACATGACCCGCCGCCTTGGCGAGCGGACTGTCCATCCTGGCTGTCATCACCATGGTCTCGCGGCCAGCCTTGCGCGCCGCAGAAACGAAGTCGAGCGAAGCCTCGTTCAGCCCCGAGCTGGACACAGCCAGAGCAATGCCGTCTGCTGGCAGGAGCCCCGCGCTGACCTCGGCCAGACGCTTGTCCTCGATATGGAAGGCCGGGTGTCCTAGCCGCAGCAGGCGGTGGGACAGCAGGCCCGCGCAAAAGCCGGAAATACCTTCACCGAACACAATGATGCGCGTGGACGCGCGAATACGCTCGGCGATCTCTGTCAGGTTGGTCGACGCCAGCAGCTGCGATGTCTGCTGGATCGACATTTGGATGGCGAGATTGAGTTTGTCGATATCGACGGAATCGGTGCTGACCTCCCGCTTGGCCAGCAGCAGGCGCTGGTCCGCCATATCGCCGACAAGGGCCAGCTTGATCTCGCGGAAGCCGGAATAGCCCAATTGGCGGCACAGTCGAATGATCGTCGCCTGGCCTGATTGGGTCGCCGCGCCGAGATCCACGATGGAATAGGTCACCACCCGTTCGGGATAGAGGCTGATATAGCGCGCCACCCGCGCCATTGCCTTTGGCATGGCATCGGTGAGCGAAACGATACGATCAACAACGCCACCCGTATTCGCGGTCATATCCATTCCTGCCTCCTCGCCGGTCGAGTTCGCCAATGCCTGCGAAAACCTGGGCCGACCCTCAGCATCGAAATAGGGGGCGGGCGACAAAGCCGTCAAGCACCCGGAACGTTCGGTGGAGAATTTCTCCGTATACATTGCCCGGTCACAGAACTGTCACGCTATTGGACTATTTCCGGGCACATCTCGGCTCCGACCGGACACCTTACGCCACCTGTTCGGATAGTTCGCGGAGAATTTCTCCATATTGCGACTTTCAGCAGGATAACAGACCCAGTGAGCAAGGACGAAGAACGCAGACAGCTGCGCGCAAGGGAACTCCCCATTGTCGGCGCCTGCCTCACAGTGCCATTCATCGAGCAATACCGGGATTGGCTGTTTGACAGCAATCGCGATGTTGAGGTCCAGGGGTTTACCAGCGCTAGGGCCCTCGATGGCGACTGGCGATCTGTGGCTGAAGCGGCCAAGCGCCTGCTGGACGGCCATGCGGGCCGCATTGGCATTCACGGCCCCACGACCGGCTTTCAGATTAATTCAGCCGATCCCGAAATTCGCGCCGTGATCGAAAAGCGCATGATGCAAGGGCTCGATGTCTGTGCGGTGCTGGGCGGCACTCACATGGTCATCCACTCGGCCTATACGTCCTGGGAGCAACACAATTTTCAGAACGTCAAGCACTGGCGACAGCACTTCATCGATATGACGCATCTGGTGCTGGACAGGGTGATCGAGCGTGCCAGCCAGCAGGGCGTTATCCTGGTGGTCGAAAATGTCGCCGATATCGAACCCGCCGAGCGTCGCCTGCTGGTGGAAAGCTTTGATTCCCCAAGCTTCAGGCTATCCGTCGATACCGGTCACGCCCATTTCGCGCATGTAACGCTTGGAGCGCCGCCGGCCGACTGCTTCATTCAGGATGCCGGCGCCCTGCTCGAGCATGTCCACCTGCACGATGCCGACGGATATGCGGATCGGCATTGGTCACTGGGCAGGGGCACGGTTGCCTGGCACGCTGTCTTTGCCGAGATCGCCGACATTGCCGCTCTCGGCGCGCAACCGCGGATCATGCTTGAACTGAGATATCGCGAAGAAGTGCCGACCTCATACACCTATCTGGTGGAGCAGGGGCTGGCTCGCTGAGATCGCGCACGCCTTGGTTCGCTCGTGATCGCGGTCGCGTTTTCGCTCTCGGTCAAAGGGCGCGTCGAGCATGGACACAGATCAACAGGCCGCTTTCAGCCTGCTGGAAGATCCAGTCCAATGCCAAACTGTTCCGGACTGGCGAGATCTGGGCCATGGCCGGGGTCCCGAACTATCCCGGGGTCGAGGAGGTGATCCTGCCCAACCGCACTTTCGACGGTCGGATGACGGTCTATCTGGGCGACATCCAGATCGAACTGATCGAGACCTTTGTCCATCAGCTCGGCCATCTCGTCGCCTACCTGCCAAGGGACAAGATCCTGCTGGCGTCCGATGCCGTGGAAGACACGGTGCCGTTCAATACCGCCGCGATGACCAGCGAGATGCCCATCCAGATCATGACCTACCGGTCGCTGCTCGCCATGGACGTGGCAAGCATCTATCCCTGTCACGGCCGCTTCGAGGTGATCGACGGGGGCGGCTACACGCAGGAGTTCACCGCCGCCATGCTGGACTACAATATCCAGTTGATCGAGCGGAAGGACGAGCCCGATTACCTCACCGCACCGCTTGAGAGTTTCATCGGCAAGTGGCTCGAGCGCGGTGTCCTGGCCATGCACGAGCCCTATCGTTCGTTGCATGATAACAATGTCACGCTCGTCCAGCGGACCTATGGCGGCCGCTCCATGCCGGCCATCCCGCAATAGACCAGACCTGTGCAGACGGCGCACGAACCGGCGCCGCCTGCGCAGGCCGTCAGGCCTCCCAAGTTAGCTATGGGCGATCACGGCCCGGATGCGCACGCGTGCCCCCTCCGGCGGGTAGTTCACCTGCACCGAGCCGCCGAGTTGTCCGGCCAGCACGCGATCCAGCAAGGTCGAGCCGAAGCCGCGGCGGGTCGGCGGCGCGACGGGAGGGCCGTTCCTCTCGACCCATTCCAGATGCAGCATGGTGCCACCCTCCGTCTGCTCCGTCGTCCAGCCTATAGTAACTTGCCCTTCTGGCACGGACAGCGCGCCGTATTTCACGGCGTTCGTGGTCAATTCGTGCACCGCCATGGCAAGCGGGACGGCGGCATCGACCGGAAGACTGACATGCGTTCCGTCGAGCGTCAGCCGTGTACCGTCATCATAGGGCTCGAGTTCCGCGCGGATGATCTTCTGGAGGTCCGCTCCGGCCCATTCATTGTCGGTCAGAAGCGTGTGGCTGCGGGCCAGCGAGGAGAGCCGGCCGGTCATTCCCCGCTGGAAGGTTTCCATATTGTCCGAGGTGCGAATGGTGAAATTCATGACGGATTGAACCGTGCTCAGGGTGTTCTTCACGCGGTGATGCAGCTCGTTGATCAGCAGCGCCTGACGCTCCTTCGCCACCTTCTCGCTTGAGATATCGCGCACCTCGATGATGGTGCCGATGGTCTTGGCATCCTCGTTCCGGATCGGACTCGCCGTAAAGGCAATCGGGTAGAAGCTGCCATCCTTGTGGACGAAGACCTCCTCCCCCTGTTCCTTGTTGTTCTTTGGAAAGGCGCGGTCGATGGCGCATTCGTGGATCGGAAAGGGGCGGCCGTCCGGATAGGTGTGGTGCACGACGTCATGCAGCGGCCGCCCGTGGGTTTCCGCCAACGTGTAGCCGGTAAGCGCCTCGGCGGCCGGATTCATGTAGATGCAGTGCTGCTGCTCATCCATGACGAACACGGCGACCGAGGCATTGTCCAGCACCGCATTGAGCCGCCGCGTCGTGTCGCGCAGACGCTCCTCGGTGTGCTTTCGGTCGGTAATGTCGAGCACGAATTCAAAGCCGGTGCCGTCAGGCAAGAGCTTGGCGGCAAACAGGGCCCACCACCGGGAGCCGTCCTTGCGGATATACTGCTTTTCGTAGGGCGTGGTGTGGCCCTTCTCCTTCAGTTCAGCGAAGGCGCGTTCGGAATCCAGCATCCATTCGGCCGGCGTGAGGCGCTGCCAGGTCAGGCGTCCCGTCTCCAGGTCCTCCCGGCTGTAGCCGCCCATGCGCAGAAACGCGTCATTGGCATCCGTGAGCAGCCCGTCCATGTCGAAATAGATCGCACCGACCGTCCCGATCTCCAGGGCCGTACGGAACCTCGCCTCGCTGATGCGGAGTGCCTCCTCGGCACGCGCCCGCTCGACGGCCGCCCAGGTGCGCTCGGCCACCTCCCGCACGAGCGCGATCTCTTCCTCGCTCCAGCGACGCGGCTCGCCCGCATGCAGGAATAGCAGCGCAATCAGCCGTCCCGCCTTGACCAGAGGCACCGCCAGCTGCGCGCGGACACCGAATGCGTGATGCGCTGCGGCCGCGGGTTTGCCGGCGGTGCGGGCGTCAGTATCGAAATCGTCAATCGCGACGAGCTCACCCGACCGGTAGGCGTCAGCGATGTCCGGGCCGTAGCTGTCGAGGTGGTGTCGACCCGCGACCGAGCTCACCCCCGCCGCCCGCCAGTCCTGCTCGACATGAAGGTGGATGCCGTCCGCCTCCATCTCCGAATAGCCGACCCGCATCGCCCCAAGGTGCCCGCCCAACAGTTCGACCGCAGCCGTCATGACCTCGCGCGGCGCGGCGATTTCCCGCAGGCGGTCGCTGAAATCGAGCAAAAAATGGGGCGCAACCTGTAGCTTCACGCGACGAGCAGCCCAGCTTGTGGACGTCGCGTCTGCCGCTCAACGTCGCGCCAAGCCAGCAAGGCTGCGCGGGAGCCTCCGGTGCGAACGTCGCGAAGACGCTGCCTTACCGGACACGACGGCGCGGCCGTTTTCGAGATGGAATCCCCAGATGCATCTGGATAGGATCTCGGCGATGCTTGTAGGGTGGCATTAACGTCCATTTCATCAACCCACGATGACATCGGCGAGAAGACCTTAGCAGCACGATATCTGACGTGGAAGCAAGAATCCTGAATGTCGCCAGCGCGATTCATCAATCCGGACCATGAACTTGACTTCACAAGGGTGAGGGTCCGATCACCGGATCGTCCAGCGCGCCAGCTTTTGGGATTGAGCATCGAGCATGTGCCGCTTCCGGACGAACGGTTCGAGTATAAGGTGGTCGGCAACAGCCATTATCTCGCCCTGCACGACATTGAGTTGCAGGATGGCGAGGCCGAACTTGCCGACGGCTCCCGTTCGCAGCGCCGCTCCCTTGCCGACCGACTGACCTTCGTTCCGGCCGGATGCCAGGTCTCGGGCTGGTCCATGCCCAAAGTCCGCCGGAACAGCTTCACGGCGCTGTACTTTGATACAGCCACGCTGGTGGAGGAGTACCGGTCCGATTTCAGAGTCAGCAATCCGCCGCCCTTCCTCTATGCCCTCGATCCGTCATTGCAGATCACGCTCGAAAAGCTCGCCAATGCAGTCACCGTCGGCGCGGGTGCCGCCTATATGGAATCCCTATGCCTGGTGGCGGTGGGCGAACTGCTGCAAATGCGCACGGTACGTTCCGGCCAGCGATTGAGCGATGACCAGCGGGACCAGCTTCTCGACTTCGTCGAGGCGCATCTGCAAGACGATCTTTCCGTTGGCGATCTCGCCAAGGTCCTTGATCTCAGCCGGTTCCATTTTTCGCGGCTGTTCAAGACAACGACCTGCCAATCCCCCTATCAGTTCCTGCTGGAGCGGCGAATCCGGCGGTCCAGAGATCTGCTGCGCGCCTCCGATCTCTCCATCGCGGATATCGCGCTTCAATGCGGGTTTCGCAGCGTAGCGCAGTTCGAGGAGGCTTTCCGCCGTGCCATGGGAGTGAGGCCCATTCGATATCGGGCTGAGCTGGAATAGCGCGCCGACGGCCGTCGCACTTCCAGCGCAGGCCGGCCTGCACACCCTCATCGCCGCAGAATTGGCCGGGTCGGCCCAGCGCCGCCATTGCACCTGGATGACCTCGAAACGACCAGACGGGATTGCCGGCACTGGACGGCGACCCATGCCGCTGCCCGCGCGCTAAAGCCATGCCTGCAATCTGGGGATGATGAAATCGAGAAACAGGCGGATGCGGTGGGGCACGTGCCTGCCGCCCAGATAGAGGGCGTGTACCTCGTCGACATCTCCACTGCCAAAGCCGGGCAGGACTTCGACCAGCCGCCCCGCCGCCACATCGTTGCGGATATGGAAGTCCCCGAGCCGGGCTAGGCCCACGCCCGCCAGCGCCATGCGGCGGACGGATTCGCCATTATTGGCCAAGAGGCTGCCCGCGATAGCGTGGTCGACCGTGCGGCCGCCATGATTGAGCGGCCAGATCGGCCCCGCGCGCCGGAAGTTGAAGCCCAGGCAATTATGCTTGTCGAGATCGTCAATGACCTCGGGCACACCATGGCGCGCCAGATAGGCCGGTGTGCCGACAATGCGGCGCCGGGCCGAGCCGATGCGGCGGGCGGTCAGGCCGGAATCGGCCAGCGGGCCAATGCGAAAGGCAATGTCGGTGCGGTCAAGGTAAAGGTCCACGATCTCGTCGGAAAGCGACAGATCGATCGTGATATTGGGGTAGGCGGCCCAGAAGTCGGGCAGCAGTGGCTCAAGCCCATGCACGCCCAGCCCGACTGAGGCATTGACCCGTACCGTGCCGCCCGTGCTGGCGGCGCCCGCCGTCAGCTCGCGCTCGAAATCGTCGAAGGCGCCGACCATGGCCTTGCCGCGCTCGTAAAACAGCCGGCCCTCTTCGGTCAGCGACAGGCGCCGGGTGGAACGCTCGATCAGCCGCACGCCCAGCCGCGCCTCGATCCGCCCGATCAGCTTGCTGACGGTCGATGGCGTCGCGCCGGTCAGGCGCGCCGCTTCCGAGAAGCTGCCGGATTCCACGACCCGCAGAAAAACCTGCAATTCCCCGATTCGATTATCCATTCCAGCCTCCTGTCACCGCGAGATAGCTTAGGCCTTATCCCTTCTATCTGTGAACTGGTTTCATGAGTGATGCGATCACTGGGGCAATTATCGCGCCCCGGGATCAGTGCCATCTATGCGCCAGAACATCGACAGGGCTGCTGGGCGCTATAGGTCCCGGGCCATCCTGCAAGGAAATTCATCCATGAAATCACACTGGCCCCTTCTGGCGCTGGCCATTGGCGCATTCGGTATCGGTACACGGAATTTGGCCCGATGGGCCTGCTGCCTACCATCGCAACGGGCGTTGGCGTGGATATTCCAACCGCAGGCCTTCTGGTGAGTGCCTATGCCATCGGCGTCATGCTGGGTGCGCCGGCGATGACCCTGTTGTTTGGCCGCCTGCCCACCCGCACCGCGCTGATTGCGTTGATGGCCATCTTCACGCTGGGCAATGTCCTGTCATCAGTAGCGCCAGACTACTGGACGCTGCTGGCGGCCCGGGTGGTCACCAGTCTCAATCACGGGGCCTTCTTCGGGCTGGGCTCAATGGTGGCGGCCAGTCTGGTGCCTAAGGAAAAGCAGGCCGCGGCAATCGCCACCATGTTCATGGGGCTGACCATTGCCAATATTGGCGGCGTGCCGGCGGCCAACTGGATTGGCCAGCAGATCGGCTGGCGCATGGCCTTCGGTGCGACCGCCGTGCTGGGGCTGATCACCATGGTGGCGCTGTTTCTGGCGCTGCCGGCAGGCAATGCCGCCAAAATGCCCGACATGCGCAGGGAACTGGCGGCCATCACCCGCGCGCCGGTG
>TARA_R110002020_G_scaffold19821_6_pt1 | contig 24066 bp, 30 predicted proteins | sample TARA_R110002020 | Tara Oceans TARA_R110002020 (sample SAMEA4396489) | marine metagenome | biome: Westerlies Biome; feature: [MES] marine water layer (ENVO:01000295) within the mesopelagic zone...; material: water (ENVO:00002006), including particulate matter (ENVO:01000060) such...
ACATTATCACTGATGTAAGGTTTAATCAATTTGAGAAAGATGAAGTTTTTTGGGTAAAAAATGAAATTAATGGAGTTTTGATTCACGTTTCTAGATTTTATGAAAAAAATGGAAAGAGAATCTTCGTACCCCCAGCAAACTCAGCGGAGAGTGAGAACGATCCAAAAGTCAAAAATGATGCAGATTTTATTCTCAACTGGCCTACAGAAGAAGAGCAAGTTAAAAGAATATTTAATTGTGAAAAGTTATTAAATTGGTTAAAAAATATATATGCTAGAGAACAGCTCTCTTGAAAAACAAAACTGCCAGCCGGTGTTGGTCTATTGTGGAATTAGAGCTAAGTTAAACCTTAATACTGACTTAAGTGATTTTAAAAATTTAAATTTTAAGAATATTCACGGTCTTTTTTCTTATCAAATTAAAATTTCTAAGTTTACTGCTGATATTTTTTCCCATTACTCGAATAGCTATTTTGCTTATTTAGTTCAAGTTTATATAGAATCTGAAGACATTATTGAAGATGCCTTTGAAGACTCTAATGTTTTTTTAGAGAAAGATTTTGAAGATTTAATTGAATATAGTATAATTTTACCACGTTTGTTTAATAAACATCATCGTTATGTCTTTGACATGGAAGGATGTAATGTATGCAAGTTTAAACAATTCGGGGAAAATATACAGTTATGGAAAAAATCGAATGGTCTTTTTTGACTGACCTGCACTTAATAAAAAGAGTAAAGGATAAAAATTGTGAAAAAAGTTTAATAGAACTGTCCTCTAGGCATAGCGGGCTTTATTTTAAAATTATAAAAAAATATTCGAAAACATTTTTCGCTAATGACATCGATTTAAATGAAACCACCAGTGATAAAAATTTAATTATTTGGAATTCTGCAAAAAATTTCAAAGAAGAAAAAAATGTAAAATTTTCCACGTGGTTAGCAAACCAAGTAAAATATTTTTGTTTAAACACTTTAAATAAAAAATCTAAAGACAGATTAGTAGCAACTGAAGATGAAATACTTGACTGTTTGAACGAGAAACCAACAACAGAAAAACATGAAAATTTATTTGAGTTTACAGAGAATATACTTTCACAACTAAAAGACCCTAGAATCCGAGATATTTTTTCACTTAGATATTCAGTAGAAGAAAAAAAACCTTCATGGTGTATTATAGCGCGAAAACTAGATATAAGCACGCAAACGGCTATAAATCTTCACAATAAAGGAATATCAATATTAAGAAAAAAAATAAAAAGCGAAAAACTTTTAGATAATGTATAAAAAAAATGTTGACATTATTTTTTTTAGCTATAATTTAAAGACTCTTATGTCAAACGAACAAAAGAAAAACGACTGGCAAGAGCGCGAACTCGGCGCTCTTTGGGCGAAGAAGAGCAATAATGGCTCTCAATACATGACTGGACACATTGAATTAAAAGATGCAAGCGGTAAAGTGCAGCTTGTGGTTTTTAAAAACAAATCTAAATACAATGAAGACGGAACAGTAAAGAACGAGAACTCTCCTGACCTTCGTATTTATTTAAGCGAAACCAAGGAAGAAAGAGAGAAAAAGCCTCAAGCATCGACGGCTAGCACATCTCAAGACGAATCCGGCGACTTGTTTTAATGGAATTCGCCTTACATCTACCTCTTAACGGGGTAAGTTTTGGTCAGGTTAGCACAGCCCTTCTCCGTGAATTTCACGAGAGGGGCGTGCAGCCTTCTTTATTCACTATCGGTAACACGGACTTAAATAGTCAGGAAATATCAGAAGATTTTAACTCTTGGATTCAGTCCTGCATAAAAAAATCCTTTGAGGAATATAATAGAAACACTCCTATATTCAAACTCTGGCACTTAAATCATGAAAGTCTAACATCTTACTCGAAAGAACAAACTTTATTTACATTTTATGAACTAGATCATCCGACTAGCATTGAAGTAAACATTGCTAAAAATCAAAACAAGCTACTTGTAAGTTCAAGCTATGCTAAAAACATACTCGAATCTACTGGAGTGGATAATTGTCATTTTATTCCCTTAGGTTTTGATAAAAATAATTTTAATATAAAAGATCAACAGTATTTAGCGGATAAGATAGTTTTCAATCTGTGCGGCAAACTAGAAAAAAGGAAACATCATGCTAAAGTAATTAAAGCTTGGTTAAAAAAGTATGGTAATAATAAAGATTATGTTCTTCAGTGCGCTATAACTAATCCATTTCTAAAAGAAGAAGATTTTAATTCTCAAATATCTCAAATACTAGAAGGTAAAAATTACTTTAACATAAACTTTCTCGGATCTATGCAAAAAAACTCCCTTTACAATGATTTCCTTAACTCAGGAAACATAATTTTAGGAATGTCAGGTGCAGAAGGTTGGGGATTACCAGAGTTTCAATCCGTTGCCTTAGGGAAGCATTCAGTTATTTTAAACGCTACATCTTACAAAGACTGGATTACTAATGAAAATTCCACTATAGTTGAACCTAACGGTAAAGAAGATTCTGAGGACGGAGTCTTCTTTAGAAAAGGTGGAGCGTTTAATCAAGGTCAGATATATACTTTTGATGAAGATGAATTTATTAATGGATGCGAGAAAGCCATTGAAAGATACAAGTCCTCACCTGTTAATGATGAAGGCATAAAACTTCAACAAGATTACACCTACTCTAATACAGTAGATAAGATAATGGAGGCCATGAATGCCTGAATATATTTACGAACACCCAGATACCGGAGAACAAGTGATTGTCCTTCAGAGCGTCCACGAAGAGCATATATATGAAATAAATGGAGTCGTGTACGACAGAGTTTATACAGTGCCTAATGCTTCTATCGACACTAACATAGACCCTTTCTCAGCTAAGGAATTTAGAGAGAAGGCAAAAGGCTCTACTGTAGGCGATTTTTGGGATCAATCAGCAGAAGCTTCAGAGAAGCGAACCCAAAAAGAAGGAGTAGACCCTGTCAAAAATAAATTTTTTGAAGATTACTCCAAAACTCGTAAAGGAGCCAAACACCCTCAAGACCCATCCAATAAAAGTAACTCAGCTAAGAAAAATTTTGATATTGGATGATAAAATACGCCCTAATTGATGATGCCGCTATAAGTCTAGGAGGGACTTCCCTTACTTTAGATGCTATAACGGAACCATTTAAACATGAGTGCGAGATAATTTCCAGTAAAGATCTTTGCCGAACCCACTTACAATTCAAACATCCTAAAGTCTGGATAATAGGCAATACCCTTGGCTTAAATAAAGAGTCATACGAAACACTAATAACTATCTTACAGACAAAAAAAACTGTAAAAATTGATTTTGATTACGGGTTTTGTAAATACAGAGGCCCTACCCCTCATCGAATATTAGGTAAGAAAGAATGCGATTGCGGCACTAACCCACAGACCTTAAGTTTAAAAAATATATATACTTTAATTCATAGGAATTCTTCTGTTGTTTTTTACATGTCAGAACAACAACGACAAATACATAAAACTTTTTTTCCTGTTTCTGACGAAAAGTCTCAAGTACTAACTTCTTGCTTTACTCCTTCTTCTCTTAAAAAAATGAGAGAGCTAAGAGATATTCCGAAAAATGAAAAGTATGCTATAATTCAAGGCCATCCCGGGTGGCATTCCCAAGCTAAAGGAGTTTCCGAAGCTGTAAATTACGCCCTTCAAAACAATTTAGATTACGATATCATTTCTACCCCCACTCATACTAAAATGCTAGATACTCTCGGAAGGTACAAAGGACTGATATTTTTACCCATTATAGAAGACACTTGCCCACGAGTCACTATCGAAGCAAAATTAATGGGGCTTGAAGTTTTAACAAACGATAATTCTCAACATACAAAAGAGAGTTGGTGGAACTCTTCTCTTGACGAAATAGAGTCTTATCTTTCAGAAAGGCCGAATATATTACATCAAGAGATTTCAAATTTGAATTAGTCGCCCGAATACACGGCGATTGCCTTTATAATCTAAAAAGATTAATTTCTAGCGTAATACTCCAAAGCTATCGTAATTTTCGGCTTCATTTAGCGATAGACAAAACTACTGACGAAGTGCTAGACGCCTGTCGCTTACTTTCCCAACACCCCCAAAGCGTGGTTCCTTTCGAATTAGGAGAAATACCTTTAGGTACTATTAAACTTTGGCCTAATGATGGAGATAGACTTTACGCGGTAGGTAACACGGCGAGGGTTATAGATTCACTGTATGAAGATAATACAATTATTGGGATAATAGATTCTGATGACCAACTTTGTGAAAGAAGAGCTTTAGAATGGATAAATTCTATTTACAAGCAAGGCATGGGAGCAGTTTGGACAAGTAATATATGGGAGCCCTATGGTATAAATTTATGTTCAAATCATTTAGATGACAGCGTCAACGTATATGATCACCCTTGGGTGAGTAGTCATTTTAGAACTTTTCCGTTATCCACATATCAAGAAATAAATCCAGATAATTTCAAAGACGAAAATGGAGACTGGATGAAAAGATGTGAAGATCAAACATTTATGTTACCTATCATACATAAATCTCACGAAAAAGATCTACGAACTTTTTATCTAGAAAAACCCTGCTATCTTTATAGAGGTTACCAAGAGATAGGAGGAGAAGATCATCAATACCAGCTAAACCTAGAAAAATTTATAAGATCAAGAGGATATATACAATGAGTTTTACTTTTTTTATTAATAACTGCACACCTAGCGGAGGCCCGGGTATTTTTGGGAACAGGTTAAAAAAACAATTCGAGAAAAACGGTCATGTTTTTGTTAATCCATACAGCACCTCACAAGTTCCTCAAAAAAATATTTCTATAATACATGGAGAAAGAATTAAAGGATGCCCTTTTAATGCTCTTAGGCTTGACGGCCTTTATTTTGATTCAGAAAACCCTGACAACGATAAACTAAATGCCCCTATATTAAAAAGTTTTCAAAGAGAAAACAGCGATTATATTATTTATCAGTCAGAATTTTCTAGAGACATGTACCATGCTTTTATGGGTGAGCGTCCTTTTTCTATTATAAATAATGGAATAGACCAGAAAGAATTCCTATCTAATGTAAAAGATTTAAAAACGGGACACTCAGTTTTTTCTAGTTATGAAAAAATATGCGTGGCTTCCGCTTCATGGAGAAGACATAAAAGGCTAGAAGAAATCCTTGAGGCTTTTAAAAGTCCAAAACTTGAAAAAGTACTACTCGTCGTCTTAGGTGGTTTTGAATATGTGAAAGATAAATCAACACTTTCAGAAAATGTTTTATTGACTCCACTTTTTGAGCCTCATCAAACTTCATCAATTTATTCTATGGCAGACGCCATGATACATATTGCATGGTTGGATTGGTGTCCTAATACAGTAGTTGAAGCTCTTTCTTGCGGTACCCCCGTTTTATGCTCTCATAACGGAGGAACTAAAGAATTAGTAAAAAATGATGGCGTCACTATACAGCTAGAAGAAGATTACGAAATAGGAACAAAAGTTCCATTGTATAACCCACCCCATGTAGACACTGAAATATTAGTTGAAGGAATCTTGGAAGTCTTAGAAAAACCTAAGGGTTTCAAAAGACCGGATTTAGACATAGAAACTGTAGCCTCTAATTACGAAAAATATTTATGAAAAAATTAAACGCATGTATAGCAATGATTTCGTCACGAACTAAATGCGTCGAACTATGCTTAAAGTCACTTTATGAAAAATTTAATCATAAACATGAATATCCTGTTTATGTTCATTACTTCGATGACATTTATTCTGATGAAGGATTCAGAAACCATATAAAAGAAAATATTCACCAAGGCATAAATTTCATAAAAGTAGATTATAAAATTCCAAGCCATATACCTGAAGAAGAATTATACTATAATCGAAAATATCTTTGGTATGTTCGCCAAAGTTTTCCCGTGGCTAGACTAGGGTATTTGCACATGTGTCATTTCGTAAGCAATATGTATAACTACCCTAACACAAAAATACATAATTATGATTACATGATGATGATTGATGACGAGTCATTATTCACCGGAGAACTCCCTTACGATCCGATAGAAATAATAGCTAATCAAGATAAACCTTTTGGAGCTTTAAAAGTATACGATCAAACAAAAAAACCTCTTCATCAAGGTAATTTTGATACACGAGTGAATCTTTGGAAGTTCACCCAAAACTATTTAAAAGAAAACTCTATTACCCCCAAGTCTAAATTTATAAATGATCTCCTTAGCGATCCAGAGAGCGATAATAACTTTCATTTTTGCCCTATAGCTGATTCTTACGTTCTAAAATTAGATATTTTTAAAACGCCTGAGTGGAACCACTGGATAGAAGCAGTGAATAAATATGGAGGAATATACAAGTATCGTTGGGGAGATAATGACATTCACAGTATTTTTCATCAAATTTATTACGAACATGATATATATGATTTAAAAACTGTAGAAGAAGGTTATCATAACCAAGGAGGCCTTAGGTCTATTCAAGATTATGCTCCGGGAGTTAAAGGATAATGAAAATTTTAGTTGTCGATCATAACAGAAGCATAAGCGAACATAATATATATAAATATTATGGGGATATTTTTCGGGAAATGAATGATTTGTGCGAGTTAGTAATTATTAATTCTTCTCGCTTTTATTCTTCTGTAGATCAAATAACTCAAGGTCATACGGATATTGATTGCATTTTGTTTTCGTGGGGTTATTTCACTCAATCTGATGAACGAGCCTACCAAAAAATAAATGGTTTAGATAAAATAAATATTCCAGTAGTCTGCATGATTTATAAACTGCAAACCCTGAGGGAAAAGAAAGTAGAGTTTTGCAAAATAAACAAGATAGACCTCCTCGTAGACTCTCATTCTACTTACGAAGAGTTCGGAAAGAAAATAGGGGCTCGCTCATTAAGGCTGCCTTTTTCAGCTACATCTACATATTTCCACCCTAGGAAAGTAGAAAAAGAATACGACTTAGGTTTTTGCGGAGCTTTTCACGGAAACGGAAAGATAAAAGGAGTCGCTCAAGATTTAAGACCTAGAATACATACCCTTTTAGCTTCTTCAGATTTAAATATTTATTGGCGCGGACAAAATACTCCCGGAGACAGAATAGCCTCAACAGAAGAGTATGCTACTAACATGAACAAATCTAAAATCTGGATCTCAACCACTGGCCCGTATGACGATATGGGTCCTAGATATTTTGAAGTTGTTCTTTCTAAGACTTTATTATTTTGCAATGAGATGCCGGACACTTACGAAGAGTTTTTTAAAGATGGGGTAAACTGCGTTACCTTTAAAAATGATCTTTCAGATTTTGAAGAAAAGTTAAATTTTTACGTTAAGAATGATGATAAACGAGAAACCATAATAGAGAATGCTTATATTTTAGCTAGCAATAATTATACATGGAGGCATCTAGCTACCCAACTTTTAAATGAAATAAAAAAATGCATAACGTAGTTTTTTTAGGAATAGATCGCCCTTATTCTATAGAGGCTTTAACAGATGTTAAAAAAATGGGGTGTAGGGTATGCGCAAGCCATTTAAATAAAAATAAATTTGGCCCGTTTCCGTGCAATTACGACTTAGGAATATCTTTAGGATACCTCCATAAAGTCCCACTTAAAGAACTTGAAAAAGCTCCATGGATTAATTTCCACCCCGCCCCTCTTCCAGATTACGGAGGCCGGAACGTTGCTTATCATGCTATCTTAAATAAAGAGTCTCATTTTGGAGCCACGATACATTATATGAATGAGGATTTTGACGGAGGAGATATAATAGAAACTAGAAAATTTGATTTTTCCTTAGGCACAACTGCTGAAGAACTATATAATTTAGCGTGTGAAACTTCTTTAGACCTTTTAAAGGAGTATATACCCAAAATACTAAACGGAGAAAGCATAGCCTCAGTTAAGCAAAATAAAGCGACCTACTACAAAAAAGAATCCATTAATGATTTTATTGAGGTAAAAGACGAGATAAAAAGAATGATAACCGCCTTGTACTGCCCCCCTTACTACCCTAAGATCAAAATAGGAGATAAAACATTCGTGATTAAAAAAGAAGAATGAAAGACATAATCAAACATTACGGAGCCAAATTTAATTTTTTAAAATCTTTAATTAAAAATAATACTCCTTCTATTCTCGAGATAGGAGCCCATTACGGGGAAGACACCTTAAGGCTTGCCCAAACCTTTCCTCAATCTACTATTTACTGCTTTGAACCAGATCCTCGTAATATAACTATATTTAAAAAACATATTAAAGAGGAAAATATTTTTCTTTTTGAGTTAGCTCTTTCTAACAAAGACGGAGAAGCCGATTTTTTTCTTAGCCATCAAGAGAGTTCTGAGGTTCCCTCCAAATACGACTGGATAAGCCCTGAAGACTATAATAATTTACAACTTAATAATTCTGGCGCCTCTTCATTAAAAAAAGGGTATGAACACGCTCTAGGTAGTTCTGTCACCGTTCCGACCTCTCGCTTCGACACTTGGCACAAAACTAATCATTTAAAAGAAATAGATTTCGCATGGATTGATGTACAAGGATCCGAAAGAGAAGTAATCGAAGGAATGGGCGACAAAATAAATTTAATAGAATATATCTGGATAGAGTATGGCGAAATGTTTTACGAAGGAGCAATGTCTAAAAGCGAAACCATTTCTCTTCTTAATTGTAAAGGGTTTGATCTCATTCATGACCAAAAAGTCAGTAATGAAGACTTGTTGTTTATAAGAACATGAAAGATAACTTACTAGATTTATTAGGGTATCATGAGAAATGGCATGGGTTGGTCCAAGATTCTCGACGCCGTTTTCTTTATAGCATCAACGATCATATAGTTAATGAAATTTTTAACCGTCTCGATATAAAACAAGGAACTTTCGTAGAGTTTGGAGCTTGGGATGGATTAGTGCTTTCTAACACTAGACATCTTTTCAAAAAAGGATGGGGAGGCCTTTTGGTTGAAGGCGATCCCTCAAAAGCCCAAGAGCTACATGAAAATTACTCTGATTATCCTAATGTTAAAACAGTGCATTCTTTTGTAGATACAAAAGACAACTTAATAGATAATCTTTTTAAAGAGCACTTACAAAATAATATTGATTTTTGTTCTATAGATGTAGACGGGTTAGATCTAGAGATTTTCCAAACTTTTGAAATCAACATGCCTAAAGTTATATGCATCGAGGGAGGCCAAGTGCTTCATCCCCACCACGATGAAGTTAGCTTAGATGTAGCTTCTAAAAACGTTCAACAAAGCCTATCGGTAATAAATAAAGTATTTGAAAATAGAGGATATAAACTCTTATGCTCTTATCAAGATTGTTTTTTTATTAAAGAAGAATATGCTCATCTTTTTGAAATAGAAGAAGACTTAATTAATCATTACAAACGCGGATTACTGGCGCTTCCTCGCTTACCTTATATTAGAGATGTTTTAAAAAGCGTTAATTTGAATAACAAAATTTTAGATTACTGCCTCGAAGGAATATTAGACGAAGGAGAAACTTTATCAGGGGCTCAAAAGCCAAACTGGATAAATAAAAACTATTCAACAATAAAAGAAAGGCTAGAAAAATTTGAAGACTAGCCCAATCATAAGAGTTGATTTCACAGTTGGATTTGGCAACAATTTATTTCAATTTGCATACGCTAAACTATTAGCGGAAAAAATTGGCGGTAAAATATTTATCCTTCCACCTTCTGCTGATTATTTTGGAATGGAGTCTTTAGAACTTGTACTAAACTCAGTGGACAGTTACGAGATCGTTAGCCATTACGAGGCTAATAACATATTTAATAAAGACTACTCTACTATACGGTTATCCTCAGAACAAGAGGCCATTAGCCATCTTAAAAATCCTAAAGTAGCCAATTATGAGCTGCGAGGATATTTTGAAGATTTTACTTTATACGAGAACGAATTAAATAAAATAAGGTCGTGGTTTTTTAGGCCAGAAAAACGCCCTAGCAATGAAGCTGTTTTACATCTACGGTTAGGAGATAGACTTTTCATACCCACTACCTACGACTCTAAAGCTTTTTTAAACTTTGATAAATATTCGAACGCTTTGGATAATTTAAATTTTGACACATTGCATATTGTTTCTGATCTTCCAGAATGGAAAAATTATTCAGGGGATGAACTACTACAATTAGAATATCATACTCATTTGAATCAAGGGGCCGAGCAAATAAAAGATAAAGCTGCTGATTACGTCAACAACCTAGTTAGTCAATTTTCTGAACGTTATAATATAGAATTTCACCACAAAGGCCTTGCAAGAGATTTTGAATTTATAAGAAATTTTGATAAAATAATATTTGGATATAGCACTTTCGCATGGTGGGCAGCAGTTTTGAGTGAAGCTTCTCAAATTGGCGTATTCGAGCCTTGGCGTCCGTGGAAAAACAATAATAAAAATTTAGGGAAAACAAATTATCCCGGGTGGTTCGGGTGGAAATAAAATTATGAAACATATAGTAACAGGCGGCACAGGATTTATAGGATCAACTTTAGTTAACAGGCTTTTGGAAGAAGGCCATCAAGTTGTAGTTATAGATAACTTTTCTTCTAGCGGAGGAGAATTATTACAACATCACAAGGGAAACGATTCCCTAGAAATACTCAGTGGAGATATTTCTTATATCAAAACTCAAACAGACTTACACCTTAAGTTAACCAAAGCCTTTGAAGGTGTCGACACAGTTTATCACTTAGCAGCTAGAGCTCGAGTCCAACCCTCAATTGAAGAACCAGTATTTTTTAATGCTACTAATGTAGAGGGTACCTTAAATATGCTAGAATACTCAAGGAATGCAGGAGTAAGAAGATTCGTCTTCACTTCGTCCTCTTCGATTTACGGAGACACTACTATTTTTCCCACTCCAGAGACAGCACCCAAAATCCCATTAAGCCCCTATGGACTTCAAAAACTAATTGGGGAACAATACTGTCAACTTTATTCAAGGATTCATAATCTTGAAACAGTGTGCTTGAGATATTTTAATGTATACGGCGAAAACTTCCCAACATCAGGAGCTTATTGCTTGGTTATGGGAAACTTTTCGCAGCAACTAAAGAAAGGAGAAAACTTAAAAATTTACGGCGACGGTGAACAGAGGAGAGACTTTACTTACGTACAGGATGTTGTACAGGCCAACATATTAGCGTCCACGAGCCCAAAAGTAGGAAAAGGAGAGGGTTTGAATATCGGGAATGGAGACAATCGCTCCATAAACGACATAGCAGAAATATTTATTGAACATACCCAACTAACAAATCCGGATATTGGAATTGATTACTTACCAGCAAGAACCGAACCCTTAGTCACTTTAGCTGACAACAATAAAGCAAAAGAGCTGTTAGACTGGTCACCCTCAGCTGATGTAACCGATTGGTTGAGAAACCATTTAAAGAAATGAGGCTCTCTTTTTTAAATAATGCTGACCCCAGCACTAAAATAACCTTAGGGGTAGGAATCTTAGTTTTTGATAAAGGTCGTGTACTTTTAGAGAAAAGAGAAGACTGCGCTTTATGGTGCTGCCCCGGAGGCAGAATGAACCCCGGAGAAAACGTAAAACAGACAGCCCTGCGAGAGCTTAAAGAAGAAACAAATATAGACGCAAAAATAGAGGGATTGCTTGGAGTTTACTCTGATCCTAAATACGGCAGCGTTAGAAAATATAATGATGATGATTTTTCTCAACAAATTATAGATATAATGTTTCACGCATCTCCTTTATCTTTTGATATTAAAAAAAGTGATGAGAGCTTAGATGTTAAATTCCTAGACCTTGACGATTTGCCAGAAAACATTACCCCAACTATAAAAAATGTTTTAGAGGATTATAAAAATAAACAAGATGATTTACCTATAGTCAAATGAGTTTTAATACTGTAACAGAGTTAGAAAATAAAATTGCTGATTTTTTTGGCGCTCCGCATGCCGTTGCTGTCGACTGTTGCACCCACGGTATAGAACTTTGCCTAAGACTTTTTAATCTAAATGAAATAAATGTCCCCACCAGAACCTATATATCTATCCCTTTCCTTGCTAGTAAATTAAACCTAAAACTAAATTGGAAGCATGAAGACTGGGAAGATTATTACTACCTAACGGAACATGTTATTGATGCTGCAGTATTATGGAAAAAGAATAGTTACATTCCCGGGACTTTTATGAATATCAGCTTTCAGTTCCAAAAACACCTCAGCCTTGGAAGAGGAGGCATGATTTTAACAGACGACGAAGAAGATGCTTACGAACTAAAGAGGATGTCTTATGATGGCAGAAAACCTAATATACCATGGAGAGAACAAAACATTTCCGCTCTAGGTTATCATTATTATATGACTCCCGAGACAGCTCAATTAGGATTAGACAAATTTCAAAATGCAGTAGACACACCACCTCGAAAATGGAAAGTCTCTGACTGGCCGGACCTAACAAAAATGAATGTTTTTAACAGATGAAAATATACTCAAAAATAGAACCAGAAACCCTTCTTCACCTTGTTGTAAGGCTTAATGAAGTATCTTCTGCAGAAATGAAGTACCCAGAAGAATCAGAAAACCCTAATTTAGCTCGAATTGACATAGCCTCTGAAGACCAGTTTTTACAGTTAGCTCTATTAAGAATGAATAAGGGAAGAACTTTCCGGCCTCATAAACATATATTCAAAGAAAGCCCTCCTGAATGCATAGCTCAAGAGTCTTGGGTAGTAATAAAAGGAAAGGTTAAAGTTACTTTTTACGATTTAGACGATACTATTGCTGAAGAGGTGGTATTAAACCAAGGAGACTTAAGCATGACGTTTAGAGGAGGTCATAATTATACCGCTTTGGAAGATGACACTCAGGTATATGAATACAAAACTGGTCCTTATATGGGCGTAGATAAAGATAAAAAATTTATTCCACAATAATATGAAAATTTTCATAGCCGGACATAATGGTCTTGTAGGCTCCGCCATCAAGAGAAGATTAGATAAAGAAGATGTTGAAGTAATTTATGCTAACCGTCATAGCTTGGATTTGCTTGACCAAAGGGCAGTAGGATATTTTTTTGAGGCTAATAAACCTGATGTCGTTATAGATGCTGCCGCAAAAGTTGGAGGTATTCATGCAAATAATGTTTATCGGGCCGATTTTATTTATCAAAACCTTCAAATACAGAACAATATCATTCACTCAAGTCATGAGAATAATGTAAAAAAATTAATTTTTCTTGGGAGCATCTGTATTTATCCAAAATTTGCACAGCAACCAATTAAAGAAGAGTACTTATTAACCTCTCCACTCGAGCCCACTAATGAACCTTATGCTATCTCTAAGATAGCTGGAATTAAGATGTGTGAAAGCTACTATCGCCAGTACGGTAAAGACTTTTTTTCATTAATGCCTACTAATCAATACGGACCGGGAGATAATTTTCATCTGGAAAATTCTCATGTTCTACCAGCCCTTTTAAGAAAGTTCCACGAAGCGAAAAGAGATAATCTAGATTCTGTTGAGGTCTGGGGAACAGGGAAAGCCAAAAGAGAGTTTCAATATGTTGATGATTTAGCTGACGCCTGCGCTTTTGCTATTGAAAATATTACTTCGGATGATATATACCAGAATGGCGCTACCCATTTAAACGTTGGAACTGGAGAAGAATGCTCTATAGAAGACTTAGCTAAAAACATAGCGGAAGTAGTTGGGTATCAGGGATCAATAACTTTCCAAACGGATAAACCTGACGGAGTACTTCGTAGAGTGGGAGACAACTCCCGCATAAACAAATTAGGTTGGACTCATAAATATACTTTAGAGGAAGGCTTAGATTCAACATATAATTGGTATAAAAATAATGTCTAAGAAGGTATTAGTAACTGGCATCACAGGACAAGACGGCTCCAATATGGTAGATTATCTTTTGGAGAACACTGATCATTTGATATACGGCATGGCTCGTCGATCATCTAATGTCAACCTTTCCAACTGCGATACGTTCATTAACAATGATAGGTTTCAGTTAGTTTACGGAGATATTACCGATGGCAGCTCAATAAATAGTTTAGTGCAGGAAATACAGCCAGATTATTTTATTAATTTTGCAGCTAATTCTTTTGTGGGATGTAGCTGGGAAATGCCTGAGCATGTTATGGATACAAATGCGATAGGTACCTTGAGATGCCTTGAAGCAGTAAGACGTTTTCAACCAAAGTGTCGTTTTTACAGTGCTGGTAGCTCAGAGGAGATGGGAGATGTAGATTACAGCCCCCAAGATAAAGCTCATCCACCAAAACCTAGAAGCCCCTACGGAGTTTCTAAAGTTGCTTCTAGATTCTTAGTTAAGGTTTATCGCGAATCTTATGATCTTTTTGCTGTCCATGGCATTCTTTTTAACCATGAAGGATTAAGAAGAGGTGAAGAGTTTGTTACTAGAAAGATCAGTAAAAACGTAGCAAGGATAAAAAAAGCTATAAATAAAAATGAAACTTTTGAGCCTATTCAGTTAGGTAACGTCAACTCTTTAAGGGACTGGTCTGACTCGGAAGACTTTATGTCTGGAGTTTGGCTGATGCTTAATCAAGAGGAGCCTAATGAATATATCTTATCTAGTAATGAAACTCATTCTATTCGTGAATTTGTAGACTTAGCATTTAAATGCGCTGGAATAAACGGTAAATGGACCGGCGAAGGAATGGATGAAACATTTATTACCCAAGAAATTGACATGGGTGGCGCTGAAATAAAAATCCTCGCTGAAATAAATAAAGCGTTTTATAGACCTGCTGATGTAAATTTACTTTACGGAGATTCCACACCCATAAGAGAAGAGCTAAATTGGCAACCTGCTATTTCATTTGAAAACCTAGTAGAAAGAATGGTTAAAAATGACCTTAAACAAAGTGAATGAAAAATTCTATCATCATTATAGATGACGCTTTAGAAGATACTAGCCCTTTAGATTACCTTTATGAAAACATTATCTCTGACAAAAATTATCCAGAGGGAATCATAAATAAAGATGAACTTCAAAATTATAATTCTCCTTTTGATAAATCTCTTAAAGAAATAATATCACAACTTTGGGAAAACAAAGCTTCTGATTTATATAATCAAGCTTGCGACGAAGGAGTAAAATTTTTTGAAGCATGGGCTAATTCTTATTCTGATCCATATCACAGGAAACTTCCAGATAGAGGAGGCTTACCATATCATATAGATAAAGACGAAAATCTTTATGATCTCCGAAGGATAACTGAAACCCCGACTTATGCTTCCTTAATATATCTTGGCCCTAAATCCCGTATTGACGGCGGAGACCTTTATATAAATACGAAAGGGTTATCTCATTTTAAAAAATTTGAAAAGAACGGCTCTGAAGAAATAAACCTCAGATCATCTGATTGGACGAAAATAGAATTTAAATATAATCGTTTTATTATTTTTGACGGCTCTTTCCCTCACCTAGTTTCTCCAGTAATTGCGCACCCACCTAACCAACCCCGATCAACGCTTGCTATAAACCTTTGGGACCGGAAACTTTCTTGTTGATATTTTACCCCGCTAATAAAATAATAGGTTGATGGCGGCTAAAAGGAAGCGAAAGCAAACCTTAAATCAATTCATAATTAATAAATTTTTGAATAATTCAAAAGCTATTTGGAAAAACAAAGGTTTTGTCGCTAGAGAAATGAAGTTCACTAAGGATTTAATTCAGAAATACCCCTTAAAACCTTTCTGGCAAGCTCTCCCCTTAAAGTTTGATATGGATAGCTTAACGTGGTTTATATCTCCTCAAGGACAAGCATACTTGAAAATAGAGTATTCTAAATTTTGTCTTGACTTAAAAGCCCCGAAGAAATATGATCTAGCAGATGTCAAACAAGGCGAAGACAAAAAAGTTCAAGCTAAAACAAAAACAATAAAAGATTTCATTAATTATGGCAGTAAAAAAGAAAATAGTTGAAGGCTTCAGTCCTTTGGATCAGATCCAAAGCTATCTCAAAGACCACAAAGACGAGCATTTCAACTTTGAAAAAGAACCTCAATATATAGTCTCCAGCGGTAGCTTACTTCTTGACATAGAAATGTCTGGAGGCATTAGGCCCTCTATAATTCGAGCTTCAGGGGTTTCTGAGGGTGGCAAAACCTCTTGCGCACTTTCTTTTGCTAAGAACTTTCAAGAAAGCGTAGAAAACAGTATGGTAGTCTACATTAAATCAGAAGGAAGACTATCTCCTGAAATGCTTGACCGTTCCGGTTTAGACACATCAGAAGAAAAATTATTTATTTATAAAAGTAATATTTTCGAAAGTGTTTTACAGTTAATGCGCGAACTGATAATGAATAATCCTACAGAATGTAAATATTTTTTTATTATAGATTCTATGGACGCGATGGTACCTAAAAAAGATTTAGATCGCTCTTTTGAAGATTCTGATAAAGTAGCAGGAGGATCTGTCTTAAGCTCCAACTTCCTAAAGAAAATGGCTTTAGGGCTTTCAACTAAAGGTCATATTTGTTTTATGATTTCTCAAGTTAGGAGTAAGGTCAGCATTAACCAGTACGAAAAAACAGACCCCAAGCTTACCAATGCTTCAGGAGGCAATGCTCTACTTCACTATTCTGATTGGATTCTTGAGTTCCAGCCCCGTTATGGAGGCGACAGTATTCCACCTAAAGATGACAAACCTGAAGGGCATTACTGTAAAATTATTTTTCGTAAAAGCTCAAATGAAAAAACCGGCACCGTAGTTCGCTACCCAATTAAATACGGGCGAACAGGAGGTAAAAGCGTTTGGGTAGAATATGAAGTTTTACTTATGCTTTTACAGTGGAAGATGGCGGAAGCTAAAGGAGCATGGATCATAGTGGCTGATGAGCTCATCAAAGAGCTAAAAGAAGCTGGTTTAGAAATGGATTCAAAGCATCAAGGTATGGATAATTTCAGGAAATACTTAGAGAGAGAAGAGGAGATCTGCAAATACCTTTTCAATAAATTAAAAAATGCTCTTGAAAGTATTCAAAAGTGAAGCTTTACGACATAAAAGGCAGATTAATAAATAAGAGTGTTACTAAATATAGAATAAAATGGGACGGTGAATGTCGTTCTAATTTTCAATACGAAGTAAAACAGTTTTTTAAAAAGTTTTGGTATGGCCAAATTTGTTACGAAGAGTTTCCGGTTTATGGAACTAGAATGAAAGTAGATCTTATTAATATGACCAAAAGGATAGCTGTAGAGGTGCAAGGAGCTCAACATGAACAGTTTAATAAGTTTTTTCATAACAACTCTCGAGCCAATTATCTCAAGTCAATTACTAGAGATCACGATAAAATAGTGTGGCTAGAGAACAATAATTTTAAAATTTTAGAGATATTTGAAGCAGATTTAGCTTCATTATCTAAAAAGTACATTTTCGATAAATTCGAAGTATCAATATAAAATAGTGTAATAAATAATATGATTATCAAAGAGACCCATAGAATACCAGATAATATCTTAGACCAATTAAGTGAGTGGTCGTGTGGAGGTTTCATGCTTTTTAATTTTGACGAGGAGGGAAACCCTCAAGTTTACTCCAAAGCCGAAGACGAACGAAATGCCATGTCTTTACAGTACTTAGTCAGTCATTGGTCTGACGCTATGGAGGATATGAATTCTGATAGTTTTTCAAAAAATTTAAACCAAGCTTTTTCATCAGAGGAAGAGGAAGGCTTTGAAGAAGATGAGTGATACAAGCATAAATGATTATTATCCCGAAGAAGGAACACCCCCTTCTCTCACCGCTGGAGAAGCTCCAGACGCAACACCAGCGCCTATTGAGGATTCTCCAACAACTACCCCTGAAAATCCTCAGGCTACAGCCGAAATAGAAGATCTAGGAATTGACTTACCAGATATCCCATTGCCAGATGACGATCCTATCGAGGATGCAGTTAAAGATGAATTTGATGACGCTGCTTTTAATTTTGCTATTGTCGGAGTAGGTCAAGGAGGATCTCGTTTAGCAGAATCGTTTTGGAATTTAGGTTATCGCCGAGTAGGAGTCATAAACACCGCCCAACAAGATCTATCTTTAATTAAGATACCAGAAGAAAATAAACTTTTAATCGGAGATGGGGGAGCAGGAAAGAACCCTGACGCCGCTGACGAAGTTTTTCGTACAAGGTATGAAGACATTTTAGATTTCTTAAAGAAAACTTTTGGAACCGGGTATGAGAGAGTTTTGGTTTGCGCCGGAGCTGGCGGAGGCACTGGAGCCGGAGGAGTGGCTCGTGTTTTAGAGATCAGCCACGACCTTAACCAATCTTTAGGAAAAGAGACTAAAGATACTGATGCAAAAGTAGGATGCATTCTCGCTCTTCCTACTCGCGGAGAAGGAGTTAAAGTTCAAGACAACTCAAAGAAAACAGTAAGCAAAGTTTTAGATCTGCAAAAAGCTGGAGTAGTATCTCCGTTAGTCATACTAGACAATGAAAAGATTAAACAGTTGTATCCAAAGCTAAGTGTTAATCAATTCTGGAGTACAGCTAATAATAGCATCTGTTCGATCTTTCATCTTTTTAACAAGATATCCGCCAAAGAGTCAGCGTATACGACTTTCGATAAAGCAGATTTAGATACTATATTCTCATCAGGAATAATCATGTTCGGAGCTACTCCTATTAAGGATATTAGCGATACAGGAATTTCTTATGCAGTTAGAGACAACTTAAGAAAAAATATTCTTGCTGGAGTGGATGCAGCTACAGGAAACGTGGCGGCATGCGTTATTATTGGAGATAAAGAATCTCTTGATAATATTCCTCAGTCTAGTCTTGAGCACGGTTTTGAGCAGCTTAGTCGAATGATGGGATCTAATTCTACGGTTCACCGTGGAATTTATGCTGGCGCTAAGAAGGGCTTGGCTGTATATACAGCTATCGGAGGCTTACAAGCCCCAGATAATCTATTCGATTATTTCTTTAAAGTAGACCGTTTTTATAAATAGATAAATGCCCATATTTTCTAATCAGGTGGAGAGGCATGTCCTCTCTGGACTCCTGAGGCATCCTGACGTTATATCAGAAGTTGATTCTTTTATTAGCGCAGGAGATTTCTACCATGACGTTCATCAGACTATATTTTGTGTTTTAAGAGATGCGGTGCTAGCTAATGAAAAAGTAGATAAAGTTCTAATAGCTAATAAGATCACTAATCTTGGGATCGCATCCAAGGATGACATAGAAATTTTCGAGTATATAAATTCCTTATGTTATACCCCAATTAATAGAGAAGCAGTTCTTGAGGCTTGTAAAGAGTTAGTAAAAGTTAGAGTAAGAAGGGAGCTTAACGAAACTGCAGAACAAATCAAGAATCATACAAAATCATCCTCTAATGAAACTTTAGAAGAAATAATTTCTAAATGCGATTCTATATATAGCGAAAAGGTTTCGAGCTATACTTTTGATGACAACCCAGAGAATGTTTTCGACGAGCTAGAGTTTAAAGTAGAGGAAAGAGGAAATAACCCTCAAGAAGATACTGGGCTCGCAACAACATACAGTGAATTCAATCGTCTTTTTGGCGGCTTAAGAGATGGAAATGTTTATGCTATAGTCTCTCGCCCTGCTCAAGGGAAGACCACATTCATTAATGACCTATGTTTAGGCACAGCTATGAAAAATGATGTGCCTGTTTTAGTTCTTGATACTGAAATGACAACTGAAGAAATACAATTCAGAATGGCGGCTGCAAATACAGGCGTTCCTCTTTGGTATTTAGAGACAGGGAAATGGAGAAACAATGAGGAGATGACTGATAAGGTTCGAAAGTATTTTAAAGAATTGAAGAAATATAAATATTTTCATTACCATGTTAGAAATAAGAACGTTGATGAAGTATGCGCTTTAATAAGAAGATGGCACATGAAACATGTAGGCCGAGGCAACAGATGTGTTATAGCTTATGATTATGTCAAACTAACGGGAGAAAAAGTTAGCCAAAATTGGGCAGAGCATCAAGCTATCGGCGAGAAGATAGATAAATTAAAACGTGTAGCCGAAGAAATAAAAGCCCCTTTAATCACAGCTATGCAGATGAACCGCTCTGGGGAAACCCATAATCGCAGTTCTGGCAGCTTAGTTGACGACAGTTCTGCGATATCTCTTTCCGACAGGCTTCAGTGGTTTGCTACTTTTGTCGCTATATTCAGGCGTAAGACGACAGATGAGATAGGATTAGATGGGGAACGTTTTGGCACTCATAAATTAATACCGCTTAAAACTCGGTTTCAAGGTCGTGACGCAGCAGGTCATCAAGACTTAATAAGAAGAAGAGTAGTGGAAACTGTTAATGGAAGAGAGGTTGAAAGCGAAAAGTTAATGAATAACTTTTTAAATTTTAGGGTAGAAAACTTTAAAGTAAACGAGGAAGGCTCCCTTGAGGCTATAATAGCTCATCAAGAACAATCCTTTAATGTACAACGAGATAATGGTGACCAAGAGGATTTCTTGCTATGAGTCAGGACATAAAAGACATACTGACGGAAATAGGATACACATTGCGAGATTGTGGTAACGAGTACCGAGCAAAACCTTTATACAGAGATTCCGATAACCCTAACGTGCTATGTATTAAAAAAAGCAATGGTGTTTGGTTTGATTTCAAAACAAGCAAGTACGGCAATTTAGAAGAGCTCGTAAAAATAACTTTAAATCTAAAAGATATAAACGAAGCTAAAGATTTCATAAAAAATAAATTTAATTATGAAAACATAAAAATTGAAAAAGAAAAGCTTAAATCTCGCCAGACTTTTGATAGAAAAAACCTAGATCAAATTATACCAGACTATAAATATTGGAAAGAGAGAGGCGTAAGGAGCGATACTCTTAAATTTTTTGAAAGCGGAATTATGACTGCAGGGAAGCTTAAAGATAGATACGTTTTTCCTATTTTTGATAAAATGGATAAGCTAATAGGAGCGGCAGGTAGAGACTTAAATAACTCTAGCCCAATTAAATGGAAACTAATTGGCGAGAAAAGTTTTTGGGTATATCCATTTAAATACAACAGCGAGTATATCAGAGAAAAAAAATCAGTTTTTCTTATAGAAAGCATAGGAGACATGCTAGCTCTTTGGGAGGCGGGGATAAAAAACACGTTAGTTCTATTCGGGTTAACGGCTTCTTCTAAAATGAAGCAAATTTTAATTTCTTTAAATTTAGAAAATATTCATATTAGCCTTAATAATGATATAGATCAGACGGGTGCGGGGAACAAAGCTGCAAATAAGATCAAGAGCGATCTTTTAAATTATTTTGACGAACATCAACTTCATGTCGACTTACCACCAGCTAATGATTTTGGGTGCATGGAGACTTCCGAGATACTTAAATGGAAAAAACAAATAAAGATGTAAAGAAGATACTTTCAGCTTCTCGTCTAAAGACCTTGGAGACATGTTCTTGGTCTTATTGGTGCAATTATCACTTAAAACTTCCTCAGAAGCAAAATGAGGGAGCTTTACGCGGTACTGTTTGCCATTTAGTGTTTGAAATGCTCGTCAAAAAGAAGCACAAAAAACATTTTAATAAAATTTTTAAGGGTAACACTATCAAGGCCAGCCCAGCGGTTCATCGTATGGTAATGAAGCATTTAATTCAAATGGAGAATAGCTTCGACCTTCCAATGACTAATGAAGAGAATACTGAATTAGTTGATGACATGATAGTAGTTGGTTTAAATTGTGACTTTTTTGGCAAAGGTGGAAAAGTTGATAGCCCTGAGTTAGAATTTCTATTAGATAACAAAGACCCAGAATATAAAATAAGAGGTTTTATTGATAAACCTATAGTTTATAAAAAGGGTAAAAAAATTAAAATTGTAGATTATAAAAGCAGTAAATATAAATTCCGCGGAGAAGAACTTCATTCCAATGTTCAGGCGATGGTTTATACTCTAGCTGCTAAAAAAGAGTGGGAGGGATATACGCCTACAGTGGAATTTCAATTTTTGAGGCACCCCCGTAGCCCTTTACAGCAATTGCAATTCAATGAAGATCAGCTTCGAGGGTTGGAATATTATTTAGCCCACAGCTTTCATATAATTAATAATTTCACAGAGGAGACGGCGGTTACTAATTATGCTTTTGATACCAAAAAGAGTGCATGGTTATGTAAGATAGGCAAGTGGAGATGCCCTTATATCGATCCGTATGAATATTTTGTTATCGTAAATAAAGATAAAGAAGAGATAAAAAAATCTTTTAAGAAAAAAGAACTTCAAAATGTTCTAAAAAAAGGCGAAAAAATAGAAAAAAGAAAATACGAAGGATGTCCTCGACACAAAATGAAAGCGTCAGACAATATCCTTGACATGTTCGCCTAAGTCCCATACTCTTATCCCCATGGAAGAAGTAATCCCGCTTTTTAAAAGCCATTACAGTCTAGGAAGGTCCATCCTTACTCTAGATATCCCAAAAGAATTTACAGACGATAGAAGTGATACCGTATTTGATATTATTGACGATATAACCCCCGAGGTTAAAGATGTTTTCTTAGTAGAAGATAGCATGGCTGGTTTCTTAGAAGCGTATACAAACGCTAAAGAGTTAAAGAAAAAACTAATTTTTGGACTTCGCCTCACTTTTTGTCCCGACTGCTTAAAGAAAAGTGAAGAAGGCAGAAAAAATTCTTATAAAAATATTATTTTTATCAAAAATGAAGCAGGGTATAAACAATTAATTAAGATTTATACCTACGCAGCTCAGGATGGATTCTATTATGAGCCGCGTTTAGATTTTAAAAAGTTAAAAGAATTTTGGACTGACGATTTAATTTTAGGGATTCCTTTCTACGATTCGTTCCTTTATAATAACAAATATACCGATTCACAATGTATCCCCGACTTTTCATTTAATAATCCCGTTTTTCTTATTGAAGATAATGATACACTACTTGATAAGGACATGGGTAAAGCTGTTGAAAAATTTTGCGAGGGTAAGTATGAAACAGTTAAAGCTCAGTCGGTTTACTATAGACGCAACGAAGATTTTGGCGCATATATTACGTCACGCGCTATAAATAAAAGAACCACTACTGAAAAGCCCAATCTTGATGGGATGTGTTCTAATCAATTTAGTATTGAAGCTTGGTGTGAAAAAACTGGAGCTAAAATAGTAGACAAGCCACGTCGAGCTATAGAAGAAAAAGAAATAATTAAAGCTCCGCAGGTAATATCAATTCCTAAGACTCTTAAGAAAGAGTTCTGCCGCGACGGTAACTGGATAATCTCGCGAGACGAAAACACACCAAGAGGTCAGGCTAGCCGCATTCTGCAACTTTTTACAAATAGAGTTATCGGTGAATTAAAAAATTGGGATATTAAGCCGACTACAAAATTCAAAAAGCACGACGGGACGATTTATTCCAATGGAAAGGTAATACGTTATTGTGAAAATAAGACTCGTCCTTTCTTAACTGATTATACTCCCTTTTTTGAGAAACACTTGTATGAAAAAATTTCAGGTAATACCGGTTGGTTAATCTCAGAAGGTAAGCTCAAACATGGGCATAAGCTTAGTAAAAAAGAAGGGAAGCCTTTTGACGCGTACCTCATCCTCCCTTTTGATAGAAAAATATTTCGTGTCCCTATATGCAACGCTGAAGGAAAATTTATTTGCACCTTTACTACTGATTATACCCCGACTTGGGCGGATGGCAATCGAACTCTTAAAGTAAAGAGGAATAATAGCTTTGTAGACATGACTTTCTTTAAAAAGAACCCTGATGCTATTATTCGTTATTCTGATTCTCAGTTACACGACGACCCCATAAAAGTAGACCCTGAGTGTGTTAAGCTATCTACCAAGTTTCATACACCAATAACACATATGAGCGAGAAACAAGCCCACGACAACTTATTAGCAAACGAAAAATGGCCTTGGAACTGGATCGAATGGACAGATTAATATGGATGACCATCTAATAAGATTTCAGAAGAAAAAATTTCTTTTTTTAGATTTCGAGACTTTTAATTTAGCTCT
>TARA_R110002020_G_scaffold98268_1_pt1 | contig 24012 bp, 14 predicted proteins | sample TARA_R110002020 | Tara Oceans TARA_R110002020 (sample SAMEA4396489) | marine metagenome | biome: Westerlies Biome; feature: [MES] marine water layer (ENVO:01000295) within the mesopelagic zone...; material: water (ENVO:00002006), including particulate matter (ENVO:01000060) such...
CCCAGAGGAATTAAAACCTCAGACAGAGTTTAATTTACAGACCCTTATAGTAAGTCAATTATTGAAATATTATTATGGGTTCACCACTTACACTGCAATTCTTGCAAACCTCTTAACGATCAATCCCCTGTATCTGAAATTTGTGTCAGATTGTGATGATTTACAAAAGTGGCATTTAAGGCATTGGGTATTGTTATGCTCACCAAGAGAAGTTGTTGGCTCAAGGGAGCAATGCCACATAAAGAAGATACCCTTGTGCAAACCAAGTGCAGCGATTGGATTTGCAGTCGTGGAAAACATTGCGGCCCTAATTTTTTGTAGGGTTTTGGACCGATCAATTACATTTATAAATTACCATTTCCCCGTTGTTGATGCCCAACAGGATCAATTCAGAATTATCCCCGGCGGCAATGCCTATTATATCCCTTACCTCACCATCTACCTTTAGACCACTTTTTATATTATCGACCACCTTGAACTGTCCATTTCCCTCTCCCAAAAGAAGTAACCCCTTGTTTGCATCGTACCGCCCGTATTTAACACGTGATCCGAAGAAATTACCCCCAAAAAGAATGTCCAGTTTGCCATCTTTATTGAAATCCCGTACAAGGACCCCATGGATGGGGGAGAATTGCACCTCTGTGGGAAGGGCGGATAGACGAAACTTGGAATTCCCCAGATTCTCTAGATAACTTGTCGCAAAATTGGTTGCCTTTAATACTTCCGCCCCCTTAAGTTCCTTTTGATCGAAAATATCGGTAATTTTCTTATCCGCATAATCAGAATAATTTACATATTTCCTTTTCAGCATGCCCAACTGGCTCAAAAGGTCATCTTTTGAAAAAACCGGATAGCTCTCTCCCTGAATATAAGAACACAAAATGGGATCTAGGGAACCGTTATCATCGAAATCCTTTGAATATATGGTTACAGGCTCGGATATTGAGGCCTTCAATTGAGAGTTCAGTCCAAAGTTCCCTATAATATAATCCATATCACCATCTTGGTCGAAGTCGCCCTCTTTAATGGTATTCCACCATCCTTGGGAATCCTGTAATTCCCCATCCTCGACAATCTTAAAAGAACCTTGCCCCGAATTCTGGTACATCTCTACCCCCATAAACTCCCCAACGATAATTAGGTCATCTTTTCCATCTCCATTGAAATCTGTCCATACCGCATCCGTCACCATTCCAGTATTTTCAATTTCTTTGTTTATTTCTTTGGTCACATCTTTAAAATTGCCCTGCCCGTCATTAACAAGGATATAACTCCTTGGTGCGGTGGGATATGCTCCGGGCACCAGCCTTCCTCCTACAAATAAGTCGATATCACCATCCCCGTCAAAATCTGACGGTTCAACACATGACCCACTTGCGCGCATAACCGGAAGGTTTGCATGTCCCTTTAAAAAAATTCCCTGTCCATTGTTCAGATAAACCCTGTCTTGAAGTTCCGGAGAATCGATATCGTATTCAGAGCCACCGCTAACGACATAGAGATCTGAATCACCATCGTTATCAACATCCACGAATACAGCGTCCACATCTTCCGAACCACGATCTTCCTCAAAAGCCTCCTGAACGGATTGCCTAAACCTTCCCGACGAGGTCTGCAGAAAAATTTGTCCAGGGGTTCCTTTGGCCCCTCCAACATAGAAATCCTCCAAACCGTCGCCATTAATATCCGCTTTGGAAATTTTGGGCCCCTGTGTAGAAAGTTTATGTGGCAGCAATTGCTCCCGTTTAAAATCATTATATGGATTCTCCATATGTTTAAAATCCAACATTTCCTGTGTTGGCATATTGACAAAATAAGCTACCGGCATTGTATCCCTGCTGTGGGGCGCGGGATATGATTCCTTTTGATGGACTGTGACGGTTTGGTTACCAATTACATCCTTGAGCAACTGAACTCTCCCATCCGGCCATCTAATCTCCATTTGCTTTATCCTGGTTGATGGACCCAAACCGAATACCAAAGTGTAATCTACGGAAGATTGAAAGCCCCTAGTGGGCATTACCTCCTGCACCAGCCTTTCGCCGCTTATTTCCAAAGTTACTTTGGCCCCAATTGCAAATACATTTTTATTGTCCCCGACAAGCTTGACCCTCAGAAAATTATTTCCATTAAGGATTTCGGCATTGTTCCTGTATACAAAAGCTTTATCATCCACATTATTGATAACTAGATCAAGATCGCCATCATTGTCCAGGTCTGCATATGCCGCTCCATTGGACATTGTCTCTTGGTCCATACCCCATTCTTCGTTCATCTTCTTAAATGTCAGGTCCCCATTATTTCTATAGGTATAATTTTGAACGATTGTTGAGGGCAGGTGTCCCAAAAACTCCAAAATCGTTGTTTTTTTTCCGGTCTTGCTCTCCTTTAGCTTATCGCTCACCGCAAAGTTCATAAAATCCATATTGGTATAATCCCTTTTGTACCCATTGGTTATAAATACATCTTTAAATCCATCATTATCCAAATCGGCGAATAGGGGTGCCCAGCTCCAATCTGTATTGGAAATTCCAGAAAATTGCCCTATCTCCGAAAAAAATTCCCCTCCGTTGTTTAGATGCAGCATATTCCGCATGCTCTGATTGTAAAAGCCAGATTTTGCAAGCATGCCGTATTTTTCGTAGTTATCCGGTCCCGATACCATTTTTTGACGGTAGTTACCTTCTGGGAGCATATCCAAGGTAAGGATGTCGGTACTTCCATCATTATTGAAATCTGCAATGTCGCAGCCCATGGAGAAAAAAGAAGTATGTCCCATATAATTTTCCAACCGCTCCGTAAAAGTCCCATTTTTGTTGTTAATGTAGAGGTAATCTTGCTCATTAAAGTCATTTGAGATATAGATATCCATCCAGCCATCATTGTTTATGTCGGAAATTGCCACCCCTAGACCAAAGCTCAGAACATTCGAGGTGATACCTGCCTTATCGCTTACGTCAGTAAAATGACCGCTGTTGTTTTGGTACAGTTTATCCGAATAAGCGCTATCGACCCGGCTCTTGTAGGACGCGGAAATTTGGTCAAAGCCCGAATATTCTTGGGTAGAATGGTTTAGTACGTACAGATCAAGATCCCCGTCATTATCATAATCAAAAAAAGAAGCCTGGGTAGTATATCCAGAATTGTCAAGCCCATAATCGGCAGCCCTTTCAGTAAAAGTAAGGTCACCGTTATTTATAAAAAGTAAATTTTTCCGCAGCTCCGGATCCTTCGCCGCCGATCTACAAACATAAATATCGAGATATCCGTCTCCATTGACATCCGCCATGGTACTTCCCGTGTTCCAGAGACCTTCCGCAAAAACCCCTGCTTCCTTGGCAATTTCCTCAAAGTCAAATTCACCTTTATTAATATATAAATGGCTTCCTACCATATTGCCCGTTAGATAGATGTCGGGAAGCCCGTCGTTGTTCAGGTCGCCAATGGAAACACCACCCCCATTGTACATATAGACATATTCCAATACGTTGAAATTTTCAGATTCCTTAAGTAGATTCTGGAATTTTATACCAGTTCGCGACGATTCCATCAGGGTGAACATTTTATCCGGGTCACGTTTTTGACAGGAACAGAATAATACGGTAATGATCAAAATAACAAAGTAGATTTTCTTTTTCATATGATCTGTTGGGACAAGGGAGGGCCCCTTAATACGTTTAGAATTATTGAAAGTGCCGAAATTTGAATTGTTCACGGTCAATTAAAGAATTTTTTCCTCGGTTCATCCGCTTTTTCTTTTACTCCCTTTAAGAACGGTGCAATGTCGCTTATGAAAGCTGGGATATTTAAAGGGATAAAGTCTTTCATTATATTAAATATAAGTTTATAATAGAGAAAAACAAAGATTTTATTTAATATAATGAAAAATAATTAGTTTTTGAAAGTATAAAATTATTAAGATGAAGTTTTTGATATAGTACAATTATAACTATCTTTGATTAACAGAAAACCTGGATCACATCCAGTTTACTGCAATTGTTAAATTTTATGGCAAAGAAAGAATCCACCATTGACCGTAGGTTCATCATAGTACAGGAACTGGATCAAAAAGGAAAAGTTGATATAAGTGAACTGGCACAGATGTTCGGCGTCAGCGAAGTTACCATCCGTAATGACCTCGCCAAACTTGAGAACAGGAACGTTCTGGTAAGGGCTCGTGGAGGTGCCATGAAAATGGATCCGGTAGGAGTCGATTATACGATCAGCGAAAAGGATAAAATCAATATAAAGGCAAAACAATCGATAGGGTTGAAGGCTGCCGATTTTGTCAACGATGGTGACACCATCATGATAGATTCCGGTACAACGGTAATGCAACTTGTTCGGAAACTTACCAAAAAAAATGACCTGACAATTATAACAAACGCACTGAACGTTGTCAACCATATCCATAACTACGAAAACATACAGATAATCATACCTGGAGGATTTCTAAGAAAAAAATCGTTTTCCCTCATAGGGATACCGGCCGAAAGGAATATCAGAAATTATTTTTGCGACAAACTGTTCTTGGGAATAGATGGTCTGGATGTAGATTACGGACTATCCACCCCGAATGTAGAGGAGGCTCACCTGAACGGCATTATGATCGAAATGTCCAAGCAACTGATCGTACTTGCAGATTCCAGTAAAATCGGTAAAAGGAGCCTTGCTTTCATCTGTCCGGTTTCTAAAATAGATATTTTGATTACTGACAGTGGCATAAGCAATGATCAAAAAATGGCTTTGGAAAATGCGGGAATACGGGTAGTGGTGGCGTAAAGACCGGTAACCGGAAATAAATAACACATCAGAAATGCCCTCAAAGTGTAAGTATCTGCAGCGCTGTTGGCAATATGTGCTTCTAGAAATTTGATCGAAACTGACTGAAGTCCCATATACTGATAAATCAAATATCGTTAAAGTGTTAGTAGCGTAGTCCCTTCCAGTATTTACGTCCTTAGTGCACCGATTGCAACAACAGTCTAGGAGCCTCATTGCACATTGTGGGCTTTAAGAGTTTTGGAATCAATAGGTTTGCTGTCAGAAATTCGGGTTACCGTCCAAATTACTATGAATCAATGGAATCCCTACATATTTTCAGACCTATTAAAAGGCATGGATCTAGGTCAACCTAGGGAAGGCCATAAAGAATTAAACGGTTGTTACGAACAAATTTATTGACATGATTACATTGCATAGCAAATACACTGTAAGAGGTGCCTACGTTATCGGGTTGGGAATATTGATTCTACTCTCCAATTGCGGACTTCCCAAAAAGAAAGTGCAGATAACGGTAGAGGAAACTGCGGGCATCGCTAGGGATTTGGAATATGTGCAAATTACATTACCGGGATATACCCAAGATTTTGTAATCATAAAAGAAATGGATGACAATAGGTATATCCAGGGTGAAAAGACCAATAATTCTGCTCTTTCCAAGAATGGCAGTACCTACCTCTTCCCTATTTCCATAAATGCATGGGAAAAAAAAACCTATAGTGTAACATCATTTCAAAAGAGGGTCAGCGCCGCCCCATTGGATGTAAAGGGTGAAGGCGCGGCATTTACCGTTGAAAATGATTATTTTAGGGCAAATTTCGGAATCACGGACCAACAAGCTGCAGACGGGCTATATCCAGGACAATTATCCACGATGCTATTAAAACGTAAACAGGTTCTTTTGGAACGGGACGGGAATAATATTCATTGGTCCCCAAATTTTCAAAAGGAAGGCTTGGAATATAAGACAGTGGGCCACATGGACACTGAAAATTTAAGGATAGTAGAACAAAATCCTTACCTTTTCTCTGTGGAGAAATCGGGTAATGTAAAAGGGTACGAAGAAATAGACCTAACAGTACACTATACCTTTTACGCAAATCTACCTTACTTCATCTATACTTCCAATATGGAAATGAAAAAGGACGTTGCACTGACCTTGTTGCGCAATGATGAAATGACCATGAACAGGACCTTTACCCACTTAATTTTTCCCGACAGTTCGGGAGCTGCGGCATATATTCCTTTGTATGGAACGTCACAATTGGATTCACTTAAAAATTCCCCCTTGCACGACAATATAACATGGGTCGGATTTGTCAACAAAGATAAGTCGTACGGTCTGATCAGCCTCCGGTTAGGGTACGATAACAAAAACTTTCAAAATGAAAGCTCCCCATTACATGAACCACATACACAAATTTCGGTCGGTGCCGATGAAGGTAGATATTGGAACAGAAGACTGATCAATGACACGAATACCTTGGTCCCCAAGGGTAGTCGGTATCACGAAAAAAATGCCTATTTGGTAATAGAGGACATGAATGAAATTGGCACTCAAATTGACGACCTTCTCAACTCTTATAAAAATCCATTAAAAATATCCTTTTCTACGGAATAGCGGTACGGATTTTCGCGTGGATTCCTAAAACCATACGCAATATCTTATCCACTAGCACGGGGCAATCCAGAGGTATTCACAGAAAGAAACCTTACCCCATATCCACGTCTCTTATCGGGAAATAAATCCATTAATGGGATTAAATGGGTGCAAATTCCTGAAAGTCCATGTTTTCACCTCCCTTTACATCTCGCGTACCTGCCATACCTCCAGAGCGGCCCTTAGCAGTCGGCCATTCCCACTGTAATGGCCAATCCCCCTTCCGCCGTTTCCTTATATTTGGAGCTCATATCCTCCGCCGTTTTCCACATTGTCAATACGACCTTGTCCAAGGAAACTTTGGCATTTTTTGGATCGGAATTCAGTGCCAGTTCCGAAGCGTTTATCGCTTTGATGGCACCCATGGAGTTACGCTCTATACAGGGGACCTGTACCAACCCGCCTACAGGGTCACAAGTAAGTCCCAAGTGATGTTCCATAGCGATTTCGGCCGCCATTAGAACTTGTGCAGGGGTGCCACCCATTAGTTCGGTCAATGCGCCGGCGGCCATTGCCGAGGAAACACCGATTTCCGCTTGGCAGCCCCCCATTGCCGCTGATATCGTGGACCCTAATTTAAAGATACTTCCTATAGCTCCGGCAACCAGATAGAATTTTTTGACCTCCTCGAAACCTGCCCTATGATTCTCAACGATCAGATAATATAATAAAACGGCTGGGACCACCCCGGCACTACCATTGGTAGGCGCGGTGACCACTCTGCCAAAAGAGGCATTCTCTTCATTGACCGCCATTGCAAAACAGCTCACCCAAAGTACTATCTGACGAAACTTAATAGGGGTTGCCCTTATCGCATCTATCCATTCCCGCGAATCACTATAACTACCATTGCCCATAAGGTCTAAGTGGATCTTATACGCTCTTCTTTTTACATGTAGGCCGCCGGGAAGGACCCCTGGGACATGGCAGCCAAGATAAACACTGTTTAACATGGTATCCCAGATTTTCCCTAGTCCCTCATTTATGGCGTTATGGCTCCTCAAGGACAGTTCATTGTCCATAACCAATTGGGATATGGACATGTTCCGATCTTCACAAAACGCCAATAGTTCAATACCCTTTTTAAATGGGAAAGGCAAGGAAGCAAATTCCCGAGAACTGCACAGGGGGACCCTGTGTTCGTCATCCACAACAAAGCCACCACCTATTGAATAATAAGTTTTGGAAAATTTTGCCCCAGAGATAAGTGTGGCGTCCAATGTAAGACCGTTCGAATGGAACGGCAGAAATTCTTTATGAAACTTTATATTGGATTTCGGACAGAATGGGATATTATCGCACCCACCAAGCAGTAACGTGTTCGTCCCATTAACGTTATCGACCATTTCCTTAATTTCACCTATGGGAATGGTTTCGGGATCCGCCCCCAAAAGGCCGAGTATTATTGCCATATCGGTTCCATGGCCCTTACCGGTACGTGACAGGGACCCAAAAAGGTGTACCTCAACATCACCGACCTGACGCAAAATTTCCATTTTTTCCATCTCATCGATCCAAAGGCGGCAAGCCACCCAAGGACCCAATGTATGTGAACTGGAAGGTCCGACCCCCACCTTGAACATGTCAAAAACACCTATATATTCCATTCGTAACTACATAGTAGGATTGAAGATCAAACTTGCCCATATACTGTATCGGGCACCTATCCACTCGCCTAGGCGGACGTAAAGGGTAGGTAGACCCACCCATACCAAAAGGTGAGCAAGTTGTAAAATTTCGAACACAAATATAATCTAATTTGGAAATAAATAAGCTTTAAAAACTATTTTACATTATTAATTAAAGCTTTTGCAATAATTACTCTAATTAAATCTTTCAAAATGTTTATTTTTGATTTATTGTTATATAAATGGTTTCCGGCCCACCATTAAATTTTGGGAAGGGGTGCAGTTGGGATTCAAGTGCCAAATTTATGCGGCCCGAATCGGCAAGATTTAATATCTTTAGCGTTTAAACGATTAAATAGCGCTGCTATCGATGAAAAAAAAAACCGTACTAAAAGATATAGCCGAAAAAGTTGGGGTCTCCATAGCCACGGTTTCCTATGTGCTTTCCAAGGACAAGGGAAGTAAGGTAAGTACTGAAATGTCCGAAAAAATCAAGAAAGTGGCAAGGGAATTGGATTATCAGCCCAACCAAATTGCCAAAAGTTTAAAGAGCGGTAAGACCTTTACCATCGGTTTGGTGGTGACCGATATTTCCAATCCATTTTTTGCAAATATCGCACGTATTATTGAGGACGAAGCGGCAAAAATGGGTTTTACAGTGGTTTTCAGCAGTTCTGATGAAAAATCCGAAAAATCTTGGGGCCTTCTAAAATTTCTGATAAACAGACAGGTCGATGGTTTTATAATCGTCCCCGCGGAGGGGTCGGAAGATCAGATAAAATACCTTAAGGAACTCCACATCCCTTTTATTTTGATCGATAGGCACTTTCCCGAGATCCCGTCCAACTATGTGGTAATAGACAATTTTAAAGCTGCCTATTCCGCTGTTGAAAGACTTATCTCAACAGGAAACAAGAAGATAGGTGTAATAGCCTATGGAAATTCCCTGATTCATATGAAGGAGCGTATTAGAGGGGCCGTGGAAGCCATGGAAAATTACGGGTTACCCTTCAAGGATGAGTGGTTAAAAAAAATCGATTTTGCGAATATACAGACAGATGCCATGAAAGCAATGGAGGATCTTTTAGTTGTTGACCCACCTGTGACGGCTATTTTTTTTGCATCCAATAGTCTCGCCATCCACGGACTTAAAAAGATCGATCAATTAGGGCTAAAGGTTCCTCAGGATGTTGCCATAGTAAGCTTCGACCAAGGTGAGGCTTTCGACTTTTATTATTCGCCCATAACCTATGTCCAACAGCCCTTGAACGAGTTGGGCAAACAAGCGGTCAATATTTTGATACATGAAATTTCAGGCGACCAAAGCGGGCCCGGACAGAGGACCCTGTCAACAAAATTGGTTATTAGAGAATCTTGTGGGAAGGAACGGTTGCGTGAAGATTAAATGGACCATAAGGGTACAGGTCCAAAAAAAAATGCTTTTTTGTTTTAATAATTTAAACGTTTAACCATATATTTGTCAATATCGGGAAATTAACTCAAGGCCACAGCTTAAACGTTTAAATAATCGCCCCCTTAATTTTCTGATCCAGTATTTATGGAATCCTTAAAGATGCATATTTGGAATAATGGGGAACGGGCGGCCTTTCAAGCTTATGGGTGAATACAAAGATAAAAGAAACCTTACCACTATGCATATTAAGAACGTTCGCTTACTGACATTTCTAGGAATTCTAACATTGATTTCCTGTAGACAACCAATAAAAAAAGGATCCACTATGGAGCAGCTTATTTACAAAGAGGGGAGTATTGGTCATGATATCCAATTTCTTGAAGGAAGGGACGAAGAACTTATCGTTCTCAAGATCGATAGTGCACACGTAGTCATCTCCCCCAAATATCAAGGAAAGGTATTCACTTCCTCGGCAACGGGCCTTACCGGAAAAAGCTTAGGATGGATTAATTACGGCGCTTTTGATAAGATGGACGAACATATGAACGCGTATGGTGGTGAAAACAGGTTATGGCTCGGGCCTGAAGGCGGTAAATATTCCCTATTTTTTAAATCAGGGGACAGCATGGTCTTTAACAATTGGAAAACACCACCTCCAATAGATACCGAAGTATGGAAAACTATCAAAAAAAATAGTGCCGAGGTGCAGTTGGAAAAGGAAATGACCATTAACAATTATAGCAATGCCCAGTTTGATATAACGACGGTAAGGACCGTAAAGCTTTTCTCAAAAGATCAGATCGCGCAATCGCTGAACATCGATTTGGGGAGCCTGAAATCCGTAGGGTTCAAAACCTCGAACAAGATTACCAATATAGGCCCATCCCCATGGACCAAAGAAACGGGAGCACCATGCATATGGATATTGGACATGTTCAAACCCTCCGATGAAACGGTAATCATGATACCCTTTGATAAAAATGCAGTGGCAAAGGTGGCCACCACTGATTATTTTGGGGAAATTTCACCCGACAGGATCAACTTTTTGGATAGTGTGGTACTTTATAAAGCTGATGGTAGGGCACGGGGCAAAATTGGGATACCCCCCACCCGGGCAAAAAAAATTGCCGGTAGCTATGATTCCGTGGGAAAATTATTGACCGTAACGGTCTTTGATGTGGATAAAGATGCCGTTTATCTGAACCAAGAATGGAAACTTGACAAAGACCCCTTTGCTGGGGACGCCATTAACGCCTATAATGACGGGCCGTTGGAAGATGGATCCCAAATGGGTCCCTTCTATGAAATAGAGAGCGTATCGCCCGCCGCTTTTCTTGCGCCCCAAGAGAGTTTGGTACATGATCATAGTGTTTATCATTTTACCGGTGAAGAAAAGGAAATGGACAAAATAGTGCAACGGCTTTTTGGCATCACACTCAAAGAAGTTAATGAAGCATTCAATAATCAGTAGTCTAACCTAAAAATAGCATATGTCCAAAAAAAATGAATTCCCCAAGATAGGGATCCGTCCCATAATCGATGGAAGACTTGGGGGGGTACGGGAGTCCTTGGAAGAAGTTACCATGAACATGGCCAAAAATGTTGCAAGCCTATTCACCGACAATTTGCGATATCCAGATGGGAGCGCCGTGGAGTGCATTATTTCCGATTCCTGCATCGGAGGGGTCAAAGAGGCAACTGAAAGCGCCAAAAAATTTAAACTGGAAAATGTAGGGGTTTCCCTTTCCGTGACCCCTTGCTGGTGTTACGGTACCGAAACCATGGATATGGATCCCCATCTTCCAAAGGCGATATGGGGCTTCAACGGAACGGAGCGCCCTGGCGCGGTTTATTTGGCGGCAACTTTGGCGGCGCACAATCAAAAAGGGCTACCGTCATTTGGAATCTACGGATTTGACGTACAGGATATGGACGATAAATCGATTACCGCTGATGTAAGGGAGAAACTTTTAAGTTTTGCCAGGGCAGGTTTGGCGGTGGCATTGATGAAGGGCAGGTCCTACCTCGGAATTGGGGGTGTGTCCATGGGAATCGTCGGTTCCTCGGTAGATCCCGATTTCTTCCAATCGTATTTGGGCATGCGAACCGAATTTGTGGATTCGACCGAGGTATTGAGAAGAATAGAGCAAGAAATTTACGACAAGGACGAATTTGAAAAGGCGTTAAAATGGACCCTAGAGAATTGCAAGGAAGGAGAGGACTACAATGAATTAAACAAGCAACGCTCTCGAAAGCAAAAGGATGGGGATTGGGAATTTGTGGTAAAGATGACCCTTATCATCCGGGATCTTATGGAGGGAAATCCAAAGTTGAAGGAAATGGGGCATGGGGAGGAATCTTTGGGTCACGACGCACTGGTATCAGGTTTTCAAGGGCAGAGACAATGGACGGACTTTTTGCCAAATGGAGACTTTTCCGAGGCCGTCCTCAATTCATCCTTCGATTGGAACGGGCTACGGAAACCTTACATTGTGGCTACTGAAAACGATTCTTTAAATGGGGTTTCCATGCTCTTCAATTACCTTCTGACGAACACCGCCCAAATCTTTGCGGATGTGCGCACGTACTGGAGCGCACAGGCAGTGGAAAGGGTCACCGGTTGGAAACCGCAGGAAAAGGCCGCCCAAGGTTTTATTCATTTGATCAACTCTGGATCAGCCACCTTGGACGGCACGGGCAGGATGACCAAAAATAAAAAGCCTGTTATGAAACCGTTCTGGAAAATCTCAGAGGAGGAAAAACAGGATTGTCTCGATGCGACCACATGGTACCCCGCAAATTTGGGATATTTCAGAGGTGGAGGATATTCATCCAATTACCTGACAAAGGGTGGTATGCCAGTTACCATGTGTCGTCTGAATTTGACAAAAGGCCTAGGTCCCACCCTTCAGATTGCCGAAGGATGGACAATAGATCTTCCGAAGGAAGTGCATACCATTTTGAACGAACGCACTGACAAGACCTGGCCCACAACGTGGTTCGTACCAGTATTGACCGGTGAAGGAGCTTTTGCGGATGTATATTCGGTAATGAACAATTGGGGCTCGAATCACGGTGCCATCAGTTATGGACATATAGGAAATGATCTGATTACCCTTGCCTCTATGCTGCGAATTCCAGTATGCATGCACAACGTGGCCCCCACCAGGGTTTTTAGGCCCACAGCGTGGAATTCACATGGGATGGATCTGGAAGGTGCTGATTATCGTGCCTGCGATAATTATGGCCCATTGTATTAAGAGGGTCGCATAACATTGGATATATGAGAACACGGCCCACAAACCACTTGATACTTCCCGGTAATCTTTGGCCCTTCATTCTAGTGACCAGTCTTTTCTTTTGGTGGGGGCTGGCCAATAACATGACCGATACGTTACTGGCCGCATTTAAGCGGATCTTGAGCATGACCGATTTCCAGACCTCATGGATTCAAATAGCCTTCTATGGTTCCTATTTCCTGCTTGCTTTGCCAGCAGCGGTACTGATCAAAAAGTATAGTTACAAAACGGGGGTATTGATCGGCCTTGGGTTATTTATCGTAGGTTCCCTCTTGTTTTATCCTGCACGTACGACCATGGAGTACGGCCACTTTCTGGGAGCTTTGTTCATACTCGCAGGAGGCCTTTCCATTTTGGAAACAGCTGCCAATCCCTATATAATTTCCATGGGACCAGAAGAAACGGCCACCAGAAGATTGAACTTAGCGCAGTCTTTTAACCCTTTGGGGTCTATTACCGGGGTCATTTTGAGCAAAATCTTTATCCTTTCCAATTTAAACGTCTCCACCGCCCAGGAACGGGCAATTATGGCACCGGATCGGTTAAGGGCAATCCAAGAGAAAGAACTTGATTTCGTAATTGGCCCTTATATTGGTGTTGCCCTATTTCTATTGGTGATATGGATCCTTGTAAGATGCACTAAAATGCCCACCAGCTCCGATGGGAACGAAAAATTAAATTTGTCACGATCCATCGGAAGGCTTCTAAAAAAGATAAATTATCGGTGGGCGGTGGTCGCACAGTTTTTTTATATGGGTGCCCAAATAGGTGTATGGTCGTTTTCCATTAGATATGTAATGGAGGAACTCTCCATAGATGAAGACAATGCCGCCAATTACTATTTGGCTTCCCTAATATTATTTTCGGTTTCCCGCTTCATATTTACAGGATTGATGAAATACGTTTCACCTAGAAAACTGTTGTTTATAAGTGCTGTTGGAGGGGCTATCAGTACTTTGATGGTTATTTACGCAGGTGGGTATACAGGTGTTGTTTTTCTTGTCTCCATATCCGCTTTTATGTCACTGATGTTCCCCACCATTTATGGTCTGGGCATGCAGGGATTGAGAGATGATACGAAGCTAGGTGGTTCGGGATTGATAATGGCCATTCTAGGTGGGGCGGTTCTTACCACGATCCAAGGTCAGGTTTCCGATTGGACCCATAGTATCAAAATAGCGTTCATCGTTCCATTGATCTGCTTTTTGGCCGTTATGATCTATGCGGGGATTCAGGGAAAATTGAAGCTGTAACTTTTGCGTTGATATCTAAATTTAATTAACTCTTGAAATTAAGGAAATAGTGGGAAGATATGTAATAGGGGTCGATTTCGGAACGGATTCGGTGCGAAGCATAATTGTTGATGCGGATTCTGGCCAAGAAATGGCAAGTTCGGAGTTCAGCTATCCAAGATGGAAGGAGCAATTGTTCTGCTGTGCTTCCGAGAACAAGTTCAGGCAACATCCTTTAGATTACATAGAAGGCCTCCAAAATAGCATACGTGGGGCATTGGATAAGGTGGGTCCGGAAATAGTCAAAAACATTAAAGCGATCTCTATCGCAACTACGGGCTCCACTCCTATTGCGGTGGACGGAGATGGAGTTCCATTGGCACTGAAACCTCAATTTGCCGATAACCCCAATGCGATGTTTTTTTTATGGAAAGATCATTCCGCGGTAAAGGAAGCGGCGGAGATAAACGAGCTTGCAAGGAACTTTGATATTGATTACTTAAAATATGTGGGCGGAACTTATTCTTCGGAATGGTTTTGGGCAAAGCTGTTATATGTACTTAGGAACGATATTGAGATAAGGAAAGCATGTTCCTCATGGGTGGAACATTGTGACTGGCTCCCATTTTTGATCACAGGTGGCACTACCGCCAAGGACATTAAAAGAAATGTCTGTGCAGCAGGTCACAAGGCACTATGGGCCGAAGATTTTGGAGGGCTTCCCCCAGAAGAATTCTTTTCTTCCCTGGATCCAGCTTTACCATATTTCGTAAGGAACCTGAACCCTAATGTATACCATTCCGATACTACAGCGGGTCATTTATCAGCGGAATGGGCAAATATCTTGGGACTATCGACAGATGTTCTTGTAGGAATAGGTGCAATGGACGCACATATGGGAGCGGTCGGAGGCCAGATCGAACCGTACTACTTGAGCAAGGTTATGGGAACGTCGACCTGTGATATGATGGTAGTGCCTAAAAATAAGATGGATGGTGTTGTGGTCAGAGGGATATGTGGACAGGTCAATGGTTCGATTGTCCCAGGTATGATCGGTCTGGAAGCAGGTCAGTCCGCTTTTGGGGACCTATATACCTGGTTCGCCAACATTGTTTCATGGCCATTGGAAATGCTACAGGAAACGAACCAGAATATAGACCAAGACCATCTCCGACAGCTAGTGGCAGAGGTCCGAGAAAACCTATTGGTGCGATTGAGCCGAGAAGCCGCCGAAATCCCATTGGACGAATATAATGAGCTGGCATTGGACTGGATGAACGGTAGAAGGACCCCTGATGCCGATCAGCGCTTAAGGGGAGCTATCCAAAATTTAAATTTGGGAACGGATGCTCCCAGGATTTTTCGAAGTCTTGTCGAGGCCACATGTTTTGGATCAAAGAGTATCGTGGAACGGTTCGAGGAAGAGGGGATTCCCATAAAAGGAATAATAGCGGTAGGAGGAGTTGCCAAAAAGTCGCCGTTCATTGTACAGATGATGGCCGACATATTGGGCAGGCCCATCAAACTGCACCGTTCGGAACAAACATGTGCACTTGGCGCAGCCATGTTCGCGGCAACGGTCGCAGGAATTTATCCAAGCATAGAGGCTGCCATGAGCAAGATGGGACCCGGTTTTGAGAAAGAATATTTGCCAGATCGATCAAATTTTGAAATTTACCAGCGTAGATACAGCAAGTATAGGGCCCTATGTAGTTTTATTGAAGGGTCCCATCCAAAGAAATAAAGGCCCGATAACCTATCGTTACTGGACCGGTCCAAGAGGTTTTGGGGGAGCAAGGAAGGGAATTGTCCGATATCCTGTTCATGGCGCCACAAGAAATGGCGATGTATCGGCAGCCGCAAAATTGGTTTGAAAAGATTTATAGATCCAAATATTTTTAACATATTAAATTTGGGACATTGGGCCATATTAATTATGTTTGGGTAATTTAAACGTTTAACCAATTCGATTTACTATATTCTTAGAATCAAATTGCCAAGGACGGTCAAAACATTTCGGTAAATAAACAAAGACAAAATGTGCTACACTGAAATATGAAAAATAAAGATAGGAACAAAGACCGTCGATCGTTTTTAAAAAATTTAGGTGCGCTAAGCCTGGGGACCTCCATAATTCCGAACGGTATGTTTGCAGGACCTTCGAAAAAGACATACCAAGGGCATGCGAGCCACCCTATTTCCCATGAACAGACGGACGCTTTAAATGGTACTAGAAAGTACAATGGCACCTATACCGGTAAGCACTTGGACAGAATAGCGTTCCCCATAGGCGGAATGGGCGCGGGAATGTTCTGTTTGGAAGGTAGTGGATCCATTTCACATATGTCCATCGGCAACCGGCCGCAAATGTTCAAAAGTCCCAATATGTTCGCTGCCATTTCAGTAAAGGGCATGGAAAAAGGTGCCAAGGTTCTTGAAGGCCCTGTTCCACAATGGAAACTTTTCGGCCCCCCAAAAACGGGAAATGGTTCTTTTGGCGCCAACCATGGTCTTCCGAGGTTTGAACATGCTACCTTCAAGACGCAATTTCCATTTGCCACAATAGCGTTGGAAGACGAAGATCTGCCCTTAAAGATCAACATAAAGGGTTGGAGCCCGTTCATACCTACCGACGAGGATAATTCGGGCTTACCAGTGGGAGCATTGGAATACACCTTCAAGAATGCAGGCAAAACTTCCATTGAGGCGGTTTTTTCCTATAATTCATGGAATTTTGTAAAGGATTGGGAAACCAAGGGAGGTATCAGGGGAATTCCCAATGGCTTTGTCTTAAGACAGGATGCCACGGAGAAAGAGCCACACCTTGAGTCCCATTTTGCCATATTTACAAACGAGGAAAAGACAGTGGTAGATCATTGCTGGTTCCGGGGCAACTGGTTCGATCCCTTGACCATGGTCTGGAATACGATCGAAAAAGGACAATTGTTATCAAATCCTCCTGTAGAAGAAGGGGCCCCCGGCGCCTCCTTATTTGTGCCGTTTACACTGGAGCCTGGACAGGAACGTACCATAGAGGTGATGATGGCATGGTATACCCCGGAGTCCCAAGTGCACAACGGGGAACTGGGATCGGATAAGAATTGTGACAATGGCAATGATTGCTGCTCTTCTTCCAAGTTCTTTGGGGGCGGTCCAGATTTACAGTCCACAACCTATAAACCATATTACAGTAACAAGTTCGGCAACATTAACGATGTTGTTGATTATTGGCGGAAGCATTATGAAGAACTGCTGGCCAGTTCCTGTTTGTTCAGGGATTCTTTTTACGCCAGCACCCTGCCCGATGAAGTAATGGAAGCGGTAGCTGCCAACCTCACCATTTTAAAATCGCCTACGGTGATGCGCCAGTTCGATGGCCGTCTTTGGAGTTGGGAGGGGTGTGGTGACGAAGATGGCTGTTGTCCAGGTTCCTGCACCCATGTCTGGAACTATGCACAGGCCATTCCGCACCTGTTTCCAGTTCTGGAAAGAACCTTGAGACAGACGGAGTTCTGTGAGAGCCAGAACACCGAAGGGCACCAGACATTTAGGGCCAATATGCCCATAACCCCATCCCAGCACGACTTTCATGCCGCAGCTGACGGACAACTCGGCGGCATAATGAAAGTATATCGGGAATGGCGCATAAGCGGTGACGATCAATGGATAAAAAAAATATATCCCTTGGTAAAGACCAGTATGGACTTCTGCATTAAAACATGGGACCCACAACACAAGGGCGTAATCGAAGAGCCGCACCACAATACCTATGATATCGAGTTTTGGGGCCCCGATGGTATGTGCTGTAGTTTTTACCTGGGAGCGTTATTGGCCATGACCGAGATGGGAAAATTTCTAAAAGAAGATATTGACGAATACCAACGATTATATCAAAAAGGCAAAAGTTATTTGGAGAACGAACTTTTCAATGGAGAATACTTCATCCAAAACATTAAATGGACCGGGCTAAACGCTCCTGACCCGCTCAAGGAATCCAACATATCCCTAGGTACTGCCTATTCCGAGGAGGCGATCGAGCTCTTAAAAAAGGAAGGGCCAAAATATCAATATGGAAATGGATGCCTTTCCGATGGTATCTTGGGCGGATGGATCGCAAGGATGTGTGCCATGGAAGATCCTTTGGACAGCGATAAGATCAAAAGCCATTTGGTGGCGGTTCATAAATACAATCTTGCAAGGGACCTTACCGATCACGTCAATCCACAACGCCCTTCTTATGCCGTTGGCAATGAGGGAGGCCTACTTCTTTGCTCTTGGCCACACGGGGGCAAACTTTCCCTGCCCTTTGTTTATAGCAATGAGGTTTGGACAGGAATTGAATATCAGGTCGCATCCCATCTCATGTTTATGGGAGAAGTTGGGAAAGGACTGGAAATTGTGAGAACCTGCCGTGATCGATACGATGGACGAATCCGGAATCCTTTTAACGAATATGAATGTGGAAGCTGGTACGCACGTGCAATGGCAAGTTATGGCCTTATACAGGGGCTTACCGGTATCAGATATGACGCCGTGGATAAAACCCTTTTTATCGATTCCAAGATCGGTGATGATTTTACATCTTTTCTTTCCACTGCGACCGGGTTCGGGAATATCGGATTAAAGAAGGGTAAACCGGTAATTGACATCAAATATGGGAAATTGGATGTACAAAAGATCATAGTGTCCGGCCAAGATTTTAAAGCGTAGCAATGTTTTAACCAATGGCCGTAGTAGGAAAATTTATGGTAAAACAGTGGTAGTATGGAAAAACCGAAATTAGTGATCGTTGGGGGATTCTTGGGCGCGGGCAAAACTACCCTATTATCTGTAGCAGCGAAAGCATTGAAGTTACGGAACTTAAAGGTTGGCATCATCACAAACGATCAAGCTACCGGGCTCGTGGACACCCATGTATTAGGTGTTGACGGATTTGATGTGGAGGAGGTTTCCGGAAGTTGTTTTTGTTGCGACTTCACCGGTTTTGTTCGCGCCATCGATACCTTGATCAGCTCCCACCAATGTGAAGTTGTTCTGGCAGAGCCCGTTGGCAGCTGTACAGATCTCTCCGCTACCTTGGTACAACCGTTAAAAGCTTATTATGGCACTTACATCGATATTGCTCCCTTATCGGTTATGGCCGACGCATTGAAGCTCCAGAAATATTTTAACAGTTATGAATCACTTCTTGATGGATCGGGCTATATCTATCTTAAGCAGTTGGAAGAAGCGGACTATATACTGATCAATAAAACCGATTTGCTAAGTGGGGCCCACATGGCAAATATAAATATACTATTACATGAAAGGTTCAAGGATTATGCGGTTCGCTGGTTATGCGCCAAAACAGAAATAGGTGTCGAGGAATGGTTAAAAGAGGTAATGACGGACAAAGTCTCCGGTAAAAATCTAGCACAGGTTGATTACGATACATATGCTGTGGGCGAGGCACAAATGGGATGGTACAATGCCACCTTAAAAATCGAACACCTAAAAATTGGTTCTATAGATTGGATGGCGTTCAATAAAGATGTACTGATCTTATTCCAAGAGCTGTTCGGTTACGAAAAGGTAATTGTGGCGCACTTAAAGATTCTGATCAAAAATGCATCCTCCCACGTTTTGGGCAACATAGTGGATGGCAACGAAATCTCATTGGATGGCAACAATTTTTATGATCGGTCCGTAAGAATGGTATTAAATATCAGGGCCGAGGCCTCTCACCTTTTAATATGTGAATTGGTCGATGAAATCCTCAATATTATGAAAGAACGGGAATTTACATTTGAATTTATTTCTAAAAAACATTTTGCCCCAAGCTATCCAAGACCAACTTATAGACATTATGAAGTTTTTAAAAATAGTTGACAATTTTGGAGATGTAAAGTTGCTTTTGGTACAGTAGCTTTTTTTGGAAAGGAATACATGTTGGTCCATATTATTCCATAAAAAAGATAACGACATTATGATTCGAGTTTTTTTATTAGTTAGTTAAGTTAGGTTTGAGACTGCCGGGCCCATAAAAAGGCTCGGTAGTTTTCTAATGAAAACGGTAAATTTGTGAGAATGATAGGTATCGTTCCCATGCGTTCCGAACTGCGCGGGACCTAATAAATAACTCGAATAAAAATGATAACCATATGACCGGGCGGATCCAATGTTCCGTTGTAAAGATAAGAAGGTCAAAATTAAATTCGAAGGTCCATTTGTTCATGAAACAAAGGCCATCATAATATCAAAAGGTCGGTTCCTGGAATTTCAATTGGAATATTCAAGGCCCTCATTAGGAAATATGATACTAAATAAAACCATTAACATGTCAAATAACCAAAAAATGACTCGAACATTCAAATTTCTACCGCTACTATTATTTCTAATTGTGGGAAACCTTGTTGCCCAAGACACCTCCAATGCCCTATCATCCTTGACACAGGACAGAGAAGGTGTAAAAAGTAAGAGGGTAAGCAGCTATGATGAAATGGCCAATAATAGGGATTATAAAGGTCCTATTAAAAGCGGTGAGCTATTTACCTTGTGCGATATTAAAGGTCCTGGCATTATCAATCATATCTGGATTACCATTTCTCCCACGGCGGATGAAATGAGCAGGAACGATATCGTCCTGAGGATGTATTGGGATGGCAGTGAGACACCATCGGTCGAATCTCCGATCGGTGCCTTTTTTGGACAAGGCTGGGAAGAGTCATATGACTTTTCTTCATTGCCCCTGAGCGCAGGTCCCAAGAACGGAGCGGCCTTGGTGAGTTATTTTCAGATGCCCTTCCATAAAAATGCGAGAATTGAAATTGAAAATCAATCTGATGTCGAAATCGATGCATTTTATTATTATGTGGATTATATAGAAGTCGACAAATTGCCCGAGAACACATTATATTTTCATGCCTGGTATAACCATGAACTGACAAAGAGCCTTCCAGATGGGGAGAATGAATGGGGGCTTTTGGGAGAACCAAGGCCCAATACTTCCACGCAGGACAATTATATGATAATGGAAACAAAGGGAAAGGGTCATTTTGTGGGCGTCAATTATTATGTAAACAGTCCTACACCAATGTGGTATGGAGAAGGGGATGACATGATGTACATAGATGGAGAAAGTTCACCTTCCTTACATGGTACGGGAACCGAAGATTACTTTAACACCTCATGGTGCCCCAAAGTTCCATTTTCCCATCCTTATTTTGGCTATCCGCGGGTAAACGGGGAATTGGGCTGGTTTGGAAGGACCCATGTATATCGTTACCATATAACGGACCCCATCCATTTTGATACCTCTTTCAAGTTTACCATTGAGCATGGCCACAATAATAATCTGACCCTTGACTTGGCCAGTGTCGCCTATTGGTACCAGAGCAAACCATTTCCGAAATTTCCCAAACTACAAAATCAAAAAGAACGGAAACCGATGCCGATTCCTTCGGCACAGGATATCCATATCTGGAGGGATGCATGGAGAAAGAGCAAAGGCTATGAACGTCAGCTTTGGGGGAATGAACAGGATTAAGGACAAATATTCCACAGAAAATTTAAGGACGTATTTAATAGGTGTATCCTTCTGCATTTCCCTGTTATTTACAGCGTGCTCGGAACAGGAAAAAAAATCGTCCATAATGGCGAGCGTTCCGAGTGCGATGTCAAAATTCATCAGCAAGATGGAAATAACCGCTTTGGGTGGTTATAGGCCGGAAATAACGATGGAAAAGGTTTCTGAAACGAGTGCTGACTTCAGTTTAAAATTTGACATAAAAGATACCCTGAACTTGCACGATTGGCGGATCGATATCACGCCAAATTTTATTCCGGATTTTCATTGGGCCCCCCATTTGACGCCCACTGATCAACATATTATTGCCCAACATGTTTTTAGGGCTCCAGCGCTAATTGTTTCGGGCGATGGAAAGCAATTGGTCGTAGTGCCCAATTTGGATCAAATGGAGTCGGAAAGTCCCGTAAAATGGTACATGGACCTAGATGCCCCGAACAACAAGCTTACATTGGGCCTCAGTGATTATCGGGTGGAAGAACACGTTCTTTTCAAACGCGAGGGTCCCACAAAAATTGCACCACAACAGCTTGAATTCGGATTTACGGTCATGGTCAGCGACAAAGCGGAAGATATTGAAAATCCTTGGCGTAGGCCTCTTGCGTATTTTTGGAAGAATTGGGGCGAGCCCCATTTTCGAGAGGATGTGCCCTTGGAAACAGATCCCGATTTGTTCGTCCAACATACTTATAACTGGGCGTTTAAAAATTGGGAGGAAGTTGTATGGCAGGAGTTCGACATACAGGGCAAAAAAGTGGGAGCACCCATCTTTATAGTAAATGTCACCCAAAGTCCCAATTATACCGATAAGGCCAAGGAAAGGGAATTCCCATCGATTTGGAACCAGGCCTGGTTCAGCTCCCTAAGATCTGCTTCAGGGCTTTACAGATATGCCCGACGGACCAAAAACGGTGACCTACTTCGTCGGGCCAGGATGGGAATGGAACTGGCGCTTTCATTTCCGCAAACGGAGGGATTCTTCAAAGGGCTCATTGCTCAGGAAACCTTGGGAATTCAAGAAGAAGGAAAAGAAGCGTCATCATCAAAAAGTTGGGACAATTACTATTTTGGAAATTCCAATCGTAACCCTTATACCGGAGACCCAAAACTGGCTCCTTACCATGTTGTGGATATGAGCTGGACCGCATACCTGATGCTTATGTGGTACGATGAATTGGAAAAGGATGAACGGCTGTTACAGTACGCTGCGGACTATGGGGATGCCCTGTTGACAAAACAGGACAAAGAGGGGTTTTTTCCTGGATGGTTATCCTTGGACACCCTTGAACCCATGGAACATCTGAACCGTTCCCCGGAAACTTCCATGTCCGTTACCTTTCTTTTAAAGCTTTTTGAAATCACCAATGAAAGAAAATATTTGGCTGCGGCCTTAAAGTCAATGGATGCCGTAATAAAAAATATCGTTTTTACGGGAAGATGGGAAGATTTTGAAACCTACTGGTCATGTAGTCGCTACGGCGCGACCAATTTGGTCAATAGGAAGGTAGAGCGGAACGATATGTATAAACAGAACAACCTATCGATGTACTGGACCGCCGAAGCTCTTTTTAATTGTTACAAAACAACGGCAGATAAAAAATATATTGAATACGGAAAACGTACCTTGGACGAATTGCTAATGACGCAAGCCACATGGCAACCACCATTCATGAATGTTAGTGTATTTGGAGGGTTTGGGGTTATGAATGCGGATGCGGAGTGGAACGACTCTAGACAGAGTCTCTTTTCCGAGCTGATCTTTAAGTATGGCGAAGAACTAGGGAATGATGAATATGTTCAGCGCGGTATAGCAGCTTTAAAAGCTTCATTTGTAATGATGTACTGTCCGGAAAATCCTAAAACCAAAGAACAATGGGAACGAAAATGGCCGTTTTTTGGCGAAGAGGATTATGGATTCATGATGGAAAATTATGGACATGGCGGTCAAACCGACAACAGAGGTATTGGTATTGGTGAATTTACCATATATGATTGGGGAAATGGTGCTGCGGCGGAATCTTATAATCGAATTTTGGACCATTACGGAAAAGGATTTATGTCAAACTATTCGGAATAGGAATCCGCCCCGAACCGCCCGTAGGCATCACAGAGTCCAAAGGCCCGGTTGGCCCTTCGTTGGGCAGTTCCCCCAAGCAGGATGGATTTTATCTTGTCATTTTCGGTCTTATTGGACCGTATGTTTTGGTAATATCCCGTGATGGCATTGTAGGCCCCGAACAGGGTACCCTTTGTGGTCTCCATCTGTTGGGCCTCGCTTGGCATGGCATAGGCAAAGACATCCTCACAGCAGTTCTTGAAATTGGTGGACAGGCTTTCCCTATCCCTTTTTTGAGGGTATTCCACATTCGGTCATTGGGGTCCATGGCAAGTTCGATCAGTTTCTGAACATGCTTGTCCCCAATCGGGGTCTTT
>TARA_R110002020_G_scaffold21009_5_pt1 | contig 23961 bp, 20 predicted proteins | sample TARA_R110002020 | Tara Oceans TARA_R110002020 (sample SAMEA4396489) | marine metagenome | biome: Westerlies Biome; feature: [MES] marine water layer (ENVO:01000295) within the mesopelagic zone...; material: water (ENVO:00002006), including particulate matter (ENVO:01000060) such...
GCATTTTTTTCGCCGCAGATGCGCGCAGATTTCCTCGCAGATTATCGCGGACAATTGAATCAGCGTGAATCAGCGGTTTTGAGATCAGCGTAGATCAGCGGGACTTATTCTTTCCCCGCAGATAGGCGCAGATTTTCCCGCAGATTTCCGCAGACCATTAAGATTAGCGTAGATTACTACGGACAATTGAATCAGCGTGGATCAGCGGTTTTGAGATCAGCGAAGATCAGCGGGACAATTTTTTTCCCCGCAGTTAGATCAGCGTAGATCAGCGGGACAATTTTTTTCCCCGCAGATGCTCGCAGATTGGTTTCGCAGATTACCGCAGACCATTGAAATCAGCGGGACAATTTTTTTCCCCGCGGATGCGCGCAGATTTCCGCAGAACATTAAAATCAGCGAAAATCAGCGGGACTTATTCTTCCCCACAGATTCCCAGAACAATAAGTATAGATCAACAGGACCATTTTTTCTTCACCGATACAGGAAAAACTATGGTAGGGGTTGTTGGTTGGGATATTTCAATTGAAATTAATTGGTTAAATTGGACCGGTAAACAATGGCTATATCCATGTCCGAGCAATTTAGAGCCCATATCCAGAAATTCACCGCTATAGACGACAATGAGTTTGAGGCTGTGATGGCTTACTTTCAATACCGTACACTGCCCAAAAAAGAAAATCTGCTTTTAGAGGGAAATATCTGCAGTACGAACTATTTTGTACTCAAAGGGATTCTCAGAAAATTCTTTATCAATTCAAAAGGTGTGGAACAAACCACGGAATTTGCCATTGAAAATTGGTGGATGACCGAAACCTTTTCCTACTTGCACCAAATGCCCACCGAATTTTATATCCAGACGGTAAAAAATGTGGAACTTCTGTCAATTAGTAAGGAGCAACAAGAAAAACTGTTGTTGAACCATCCCGTAATGGAGCGCTATTTTCGCTGTATTTACCAAAAAGCCTATGCCGCCGCACAGATGCGGGTCAAGTTTATATATGAACACTCCAGGGAAGAGCTGTACCATCTTTTTCGTAAAAGTCAGCCCGAATTCCTACAACGGGTCCCACAGTATCTTATCGCTTCGTATCTGGGGTTTACACCCGAATACCTAAGTGAGATCCGAAAAAAAAGTATTTCTTAAACCAGCTTAAGTTTTTCCGGTCTTGGTTTTTACAACTTTGTATAAACAAAATTTAAAAATCAAAACAATGGAAAAACGGATCAACATCGGCAATGTAGAGCCACTGGCATTTAAGGCAATGTTCGGCTTGGAAGCATATTTGGCTAAAACCGACATCCCAAAAACCTTAAAGGAACTTATAAAGATCAGGGCTTCCCAAATCAATAATTGCGCATATTGCATCGATATGCATACCAAAGATGCCATTAAAAACGGTGAAACCGCCAAACGTATTTTTTTGGTGAGCGCATGGAGGGAAGCCACAAGATTCTTTACCGAAGAAGAACGTACCGTACTGGCGATGACCGAGGAAATTACCTTGATCGATCAACATGGACTACAGCAAGAGACCTATCTTAAAGCTGCTGGGATATTTACCGAAAACCAAATTGCACAGATCATTATGGTAATCGCCACCATTAATGCATGGAACAGGATCGCGGTAAGCACGCATCAGGAAATTGAGGGGTAACATCCAGGTTTACAAAGTATATTATAAAACGATTCCGTTGGACAGCTATTTCAACGGAATTTTTTTTTTCGTAAAAATGATTCTGGATCGGTATACATACTGGGAATATTTTCTTCCCCGCAGGTTCTCGCAGACCACTAAAATCAACATAGATCAACGGGACCATTTTATTTCCCCGCAGATGGGCGCAGATTTTCCCGTAGATTATCGCGGACCATTGAAATCGGCGTAGATCAGCGGTTTTTGAATCATCGAAGATCAACGGGACATTTTTTCCCCGCAGATACTCGCAGATTTTCCCGCAGATTATCGCGGACCATTGAAATCGGCTTAGATCGGCGGTTTTGGATCAGCGAAGATCAACGGGACATTTTTTTTCCCGCAGATTCCGCAGATTGGTTCCGCATATTATCCCGTAGATTATCGCGGACTATTGAAATCGGCGTAGATCGGCGGTTTTGGATCAGCGAAGATCAACGGGACATTTTTTTCCCCGCAGATTCCGCAGATTGGTTCCGCATATTATCGCGGACTATTGAAATCGGCGTAGATCAGCGGTTTTTGATCATCGAAGATCAGCGGGACATTTTTTTCCCCGCAGATGGGCGCAGATTTTCCCCTCAGATCCCGCAGACTATTGAAATCAGCGAAGATGATCGGGACCATTTTATTTCCCCGCAGATGGGCGCAGATTTTTTCCGCAGATTATCGCAGATAAATAAAATCGGCGTTGATCAGCGGGAGCATTTTCTTTTCCTTTTTAAAAACAAAAAAGACCGATCTTTGTACGGGAACGTATATCCTTCAACAAACCAACACAACGTATCCCGATAATTGTAATACTATGTTGATCAGACCCAAACTGCTCATTTTTGATGTGAACGGTACCTTACTGGATTTTAAGCCCATAAAAGTGGCCTTGGCCAATACGCTTGCGAACGAGCTGGCGTTTGATAGCTGGTTTGCCGAGCTCTTGCACTATTCCACATCGGAGTCGATTACGGGTAGGTACCGTGATTTTGGGGAGATTGCTACCGCTACCTTACGAATGACGGCCGAACGATTTGACAAACAGATTTCGGAAACCAAGATAAGGGACATTGTGGCATTGATCAAAAAATTACCGCCCCATCAGGATGTGCACAGTGCGCTTTCCCATATCAGGGATAAAGGCATTCCCATGGTCACCCTTACCAATGGAAGTACCGCAACCCTTAAGGCACAATTGGCATACGCTGAACTGGATCACTTTTTTGAAAATATCTTTAGCGTTGAAAGTGTCCGGTTATATAAGCCCCATCCGGCCACCTATCACCATGTGATCAAAGAAATGAAAATTTCGCCCATTTATAGCATGCTGGTCTCCACACATGCCTGGGATCTTATGGGGGCCCAGCGGGCGGGACTTATGACGGGCTTTGTACAAAGGCCCAATAGACAGGGATATCCCCTTATGGATTCCCCGACCCTCTCCGTGGGGTCCCTTACCGCCCTTTCAGAACTGCTGACAGGGAAGTCATGAAGTCGATAAAAAACAGGTCGTTTTGCAATAAGCCAGAACATTGGAACCGCTAAAATCCATATTTTTCGGTTGAAAATCCAAAAAATGGAACTTTTGGATAATTTTAAGGGCCATATTTGACAGAAACCCTATAAAGGCCGTACTTTTGCATGCACTAATCTCCACGCATGTCCACAGTAAAAACCGTTGAAACCGAAGACAGAAAATCAGGCAAAGATCTATACAGTTACCAAAAAGGTGCCATAGATCAAATTTTCAAGTGTTTTGAGGAGGCACCAGAAGACTACCATTTATTGTACCAACTGCCCACCGGTGGGGGCAAGACCGTCATTTTCTCGGAAATGGTGCGGCAATACCTGAAACACCATAACAAAAAGGTGGCCGTACTGACACATAGGGTGGAACTATGCAAACAGACTTCGAACATGTTAAAGGAGTTCGGTGTAAAGAACAAGGTGATCGATAGTAAGGCCAATCTGGACGATCAGGAAGAATACAGTTGTTTCGTGGCGATGGTGGAAACCCTTAACAACCGATTGAACGACGATAAACTGGATATTTCCGATATCGGTCTGGTCATTATCGATGAGGCACACTATAATTCCTTTACAAAACTCTTTAAATTTTTTGAAAAATCCTTTATCCTCGGGGTAACGGCCACGCCCTTAAGTTCCAATATAAAACTTCCCATGAAGGATAACTACAATGAGCTCATTGTAGGGGAGACCATTGAATCGTTGATCGAAAATGAATTTTTGGCCAGGGCCGAAACCTATTCCTATAACGTGGGACTGACTTCCTTGGAAATTGGATCCAACGGGGACTATACCGTAAAATCATCCGACGATCTCTATACCGGAACGGATATGCTCGGAAAATTGATGCAGGCCTATGAGGAACGGTCCAAAGGGAAAAAGACCCTTATCTTCAACAATGGGATCAATACCTCCCTGTTCGTTTACGATATGTTCCGAAAAATGGACTATCCTATCCGGCACCTTGACAATACCGCCACCAAAAGGGAACGTAAGCACATCTTAAAATGGTTCAAGGAAACCCCGGACGCCATCCTAACCTCGGTGAGTATCCTTACTACGGGTTTTGACGAACCCACCGTGGATACCATTATACTTAACCGGGCCACCAAATCCTTGGCACTGTACTACCAAATGATCGGCCGTGGTTCCAGGATACTTACGAACAAGGCTACTTTTAACGTCATCGACCTTGGGAACAATTTCCATCGATTTGGCCCTTGGGGCGCCGATCTGGATTGGCAAAAGATCTTTCACTTTCCCAACCATTATCTGGACAACCTACAGAACGATGAAGACCTGGAAAGCAACTTTAGATATGAGATGCCCACGGAACTACGGGCGGAGTTTGCAAAATCGAAAGAGGTATATTTTGATATCAAACAGACTTATATCGATTCCGTCAATAATGGGGAAAGTTCCAAAGTCGTACTGGAACGTTCCATTGAACAGCACGCACTAATATGCGTAGAGAACAGCGAGGATGTCTATGATGCCTATGCCCTTGCCAAAATGCTGAGCGATGACATCGATTTTAGAATTGAGCGCTACACCAAATGCATCAGTAGGAGCACCTATAATTTTGTATCCTGGTTGAACGATGATTATCGCAAAAAATTAAGGGCCTATCTCCGTGATAATTTTGATACCATCTATGAGGATATCCACGGCCACCCTCCAGAAGATTGATCTAATTAAAATCCAAACGTTTTAGGTAAGGGCTTAAAGCACTTCGCTATCAATGTAGGCCCATAACTTTCTAGCGGTCAAACTTCCAAGCGATAAAACGTGTCTTTTTGTTTCCCCGTTCCATGTGCACTATAGCATGTACCGCCTTTAATTTCCTTAATTGGGAAATAATTTTGGGAAGGTGTTCCTTTTTGGAGACCAAACTGCTGAACCACCCAACCTGATGTCCATAGGCCACACTTTCCTTGATCATTCTTTTAATAAAAAGGGCTTCTCCGCCATTGCACCATAATTCCTGTGCCGTTCCCCCAAAATTGCGCCCCACTTCCGCAGAGCCGTGTAAATTTTCCGTTTTGCGGACCGTGCCTTTTAATGCATCTTCCGCCGAGCTGTGAAAAGGGGGATTACAGAGCGTAAAATCATAATATTCCCCCTCCAAGAGTATCCCTTTAAAAATATGGGCGGGATCCGACTGCTGTCGGAGCTGAATTTTCTCGGAAAGTCCCCCAGTGGCTGTTATATTCCGGTTTGCTGCGGCCATGCTCTCCGCTGATATGTCCGTACCTACCATTTTCCAATCGTAGATCTGCGCCCCTAAAATTGCGTAAATGGCATTGGCACCGGTACCGATATCCAGCCCTTTGACGTTCTTCCCTATGGCATCACCCTTTATATGGTCCGCCAGATAATGGATATAATCGGCCCTGGAGGGAACCGGGGGACAGAGATGACCTTCTGGAACATTCCAGTTTGACAGTCCGTAGTGCAGCATCAGAAGTGCTCGGTTGAGCTGTCGCACTGCCTCCGTTCTTGAAAAGTCCACCGTGGTGGTCCCGTATTGGTTCACAAATACATAGGGTGCCAGATCAGGATTTTTCCTTATCAACCTTTTAAAGTCGTAAGCGCTATTGTGTAGGTTTTTAGGGTGCATTCCACATATTTTCTGGAGCAAAGATAGTCCATCGTATTCATTGGGGGGATATTGATCACTTTGCAACGGATTTACACAATATTTGCCTAATTTTATCCTATGGAAGCATTGGAAAAAAAACTGGAACGGAACGGGGTAAGGGTAACCGCCATGCGTTTGCTGGTGCTCCAATTTCTTTACGGAAGGAAGCGGGCGGTCAGTCTTACCGATTTGGAAAACAATTTTGATAGATCCGATAGGACCACCCTGTACAGGACCTTACTTACGTACGTGCGCAACGGCATCGCGCATAAGATCGATGATGGGACCGGTATTGCCAAATATGCCCTATGTGCGGACGATTGCCGGTGCCAGATCGATCTGGACCTGCATGTACACTTCCATTGTAACCTCTGTAATGGCACCTTTTGTCTTCCAAGGCATAAAATACCCACTATTTCCCTGCCGGAAAGTTTTGTGTCCGAAGAGATAAATTTGGTGGTAAAAGGGGTCTGTCCGCAGTGTGCTGCCTAAATGCACTTCCGTTGCACGTTTGCAAGCGGTACTTTTGATAAAAAAAGTAACCCATGTCACACGAATGCGGTAATGCTGCTTGCAGCCCCGATCCTTCCAAAAACGAAACTCCTAAAAATGGGTTTTTATCCGTAGAATATATAGTGCCCCTTGTAAGCCTTTTGTTTTTATTGGCCGGCATTGCATTTGATTACTATCAGGTCTCTTTTTTCGATGGCCCCGTTCCGGTGGTATGGTTCGGCCTAAGTTATTTGTTGATAGGTTTCCCCGTCCTGTCAAGATCTATGAAACTGATCATCCAAGGGGAGATCTACAACGAATTCGTATTGATGTCCGTAGCCACCATTGGGGCATTTTTGATCGGTTCCTATGCCGAAGGGGTAGCGGTCATGCTCTTTTATGTGGTAGGGGAGCTGGTTCAGGAGAGGGCCGTAAAAAAGGCGAAAGGTTCCATTGAGGCACTCTTGAAGGTACAAGTGGAGGAGGTTACGGTAGTACGGGACAACAAAAGTATGGTAATGCACCCAAGGGATGTGATCGTGGGAAGTACCATAGCGATCAAATCGGGCCAACGGGTAGCCTTGGACGGGGAACTGCTTTCGGACGCCACCGAGCTCAATACCGCAGCGTTGACCGGGGAATCGATGCCCGAAAGAAAAAATAGGGGAGAGGTCGTGTATGCCGGAATGATAAATGTGGGCCCGCCCATACAGATCAAGACCACACAGCTGTACGAAAACACCAAGCTCTCCAAAATTCTGCAGCTCGTTCAGGAAGCAGTAGGTAAAAAAGCAAAGACCCAATTATTGATCTCGCGATTGGCCAAGGTTTATACCCCCATCGTTTTTTGGTTGGCAATTGCAGTGGTCGCCGTTCCCTATTTGGTGCTGGGGGAGGCCTATCTATTTGCGGAATGGTTTGGAAGGGCCCTTATTTTCTTGGTAATCTCATGTCCCTGTGCCCTCGTAATTTCCATTCCATTGGGATATTTTGGCGGGATCGGTGCTGGATCGCGCAATGGGATCCTTTTTAAAGGGTCCCATTACCTCGATGTCATGACCCAAGTGGATACCGTGGTGATGGACAAGACGGGCACGTTGACAAAGGGTATTTTTGAGGTGCAGCAGGTTTTGGCGGTGGACGGCAACACTCAGTTTGTACTGGAAATGGCCGCCGCCCTGGAACAACATTCCACACATCCCATTGCCAAGGCGGTGGTAGGGCATGCGAAAAATTCACATGTGGCCCACCGGACTTCCAATGTAGCGGAAATTGCGGGGAAGGGCCTTAAGGGACAAGTAGGGACCCATCAAGTATTGGCAGGGAACCTACAGTTATTGGACTCCCATAAAATAGCCTATGACAAGGAGCTGAACAACAATCATGATACGCTGGTAGTTGTGGCCGTGGATGGCAAGTATATGGGATATATCGTAGTGGCCGATACCATCAAGGAAGATTCGTACGGGGCGGTAAAATTATTGGAAAAAGCGGGGATCCGTCAAATTATCATGCTTTCCGGTGACAAACAGCCCGTTGTAGATCGGGTAGCGTCCCAATTGGGCATACGTACCGCAATGGGAGCCTTATTGCCGGCGGATAAACTACATGCCGTGGAGAAGCTGAAAGGGAAGGGGCACATTATTGCCTTTGTGGGGGATGGTATCAATGACGCCCCGGTAATCGCTCTGTCGGACGTAGGGATCGCCATGGGCGGACTGGGGAGCGATGCGGCCATAGAAACCGCCGATGTGGTCATACAGACCGACCAGCCTTCCAAAATTGCAACGGCCATAGCGATCGGCCGCGCGACCAAAAAGATCATTTGGCAGAACATAGGGCTTGCCATGGGGGTAAAGATCTTGGTGCTCCTATTGGGCGTAATGGGCATGGCCACCATGTGGGAAGCGGTCATTGCGGATGTGGGCGTGGCCCTCTTGGCCATCCTCAATGCCGTCCGTATACAGCGGATGCAGTTCCGGCCCGTGTAGTCCTCTGTAACGGAGTTATGTCGCAGCGCAGCTGCTTGCTTGGTTATGAAGCTGTGTATGATGAACTATCAATGATGAATGTTGGATGATTTAACCGTATAACGACCTGTCATTCCGACGCAGGAGGAGTCACCTAGGGCAGGGCATTGTATCCATCGGGCTACCTAAGGACAAGATAAAACCCTAACAGAATATCCGATCGGTTACAAAGTTATGTCGCAGCGGAGCTGCTTGTTATCAAGTTATGGATGATGGATGGATCCTATTTGACCGATTAAAGATATATCCATTTAACCCTCTAACCACTTAACCCCATAACCTCCTTATCCATATGACCATTTCTCCCTACTTACCAAAACTTCTTATCTTTGTTCCCTAATATTGTACGCATGGATTCAGTTACCGAACTATTGAAAATCCTTCAACTACAGGAACAGGGGAACAATACCTATATGGGAAATAGCAAGACCATAGGCAGTCCCAATGTTTTTGGGGGACAGGTACTGGCCCAGGCACTGAACGCCGCCTATAGGACCATCGATAACGGCAGGATAACACATTCGTTACATGCCTATTTTTTGGAAGCGGGCAAATTGGAGCTGCCCATTTTTTTTGAGGTGGCCATCATCAGGGATGGAGGAAGTTTTTCCACCCGTAGGGTGACCGCCCTACAGGAAGGAAAGATCATATTTATCCTATCGGCCTCTTTTCATAGGGAAGAGGAAGGGTATGAACATCAAATGGAAATGAAACGGGACATTCCCCAACCGGAAGAACTGATGGGATGGCAGGACCTTCTGATCGAATATGGCGATTTCCTTCCGAAGGGGAGAAAGAGTTTCCTGGAGATCGAAAGACCTGTGGAATTTAAGCCTACCGTAATTCCAAACCCCATGGACAAAAAGGACCTCCCACCGGTAAACGATGTTTGGTTTAAGGTAAAGGAACCCATCAATGGACTGTCACTTCCCTTAAAACAGCAGATTCTGACCTATATTTCCGATTATAATATTCTCCCTACCACCTTACTGCCCAATGGCAGCGATGCGCATTACGGAAATGTACAAATGGCCAGTTTGGACCACTCCATGTGGTTCTTCAGGGATTTTGATTTTGAGGACTGGATGCTGTTTTCATTGGAATCGCCCAGTGCCAATAAGGCCAGGGGTTTTGCGAGGGGCCATATTTATTCCCGCACCGGTGAATTGATCGCCTCCGTGGCCCAGGAAGGCCTTATACGTCCCAAGACAGAGAAGGACTGATCAGGTCACTTAGGTATCACTGTTTTTCCTTCTCGATAATGGCCAGTGCCAAGCGGATGCTGGAATAGGGGATTTTTTCTTCCAAATGCTCAAAATAAGGCTTAAGGCCCTCAGGGGCTTCCAAAACATCATGGGCTTTTTTTATCGCTTCCAGTTCCCCTTTGGCAAGGAACCGCTCAAGGTCCACATCCTTTCCCTGTAGGTATAATTGGGCCAAATGGGAATAGATGGTGGTATCCTTTAAATTCCGCTCCTGGGCAATGGTTTCCACATCCAAACCATCCTGATAGAGTCCGTAGGTGACCATAAGGGTATCCGATTTTTTCCGACCCTTGTCCTTTTCTTCCATAAAAGCCTTTATTTCGGATATAAAAGCATCGCCGTACACCTCCATTTTCCGTTGTCCCACTCCGCTTATACTTAGAAAATCGTTTTCGGAAAGGGGACGTTCGGCCTCTAGTTCCTTTAAGGTGGCGTCACTAAAGATCAGGTAGGCGGGGATGTTCCCTTCCAATGCCAGTTTAAGGCGTAACAGGCGTAACCGTTCAAAGAGGGATCCGGTCTTTTTCGGGCCCGATTTTGTTTCCTTACGCGCTTCCGGGGTTTCCTTTGCCAATAACGGCCTGGACATCTGGACCTTCATTCCTTGGAAAAGTACCGCTTTGGAAAAATTGGTGAGCCGTAACGCATTGTGCTCATGAAAGGCGATCTCACAGAATCCTTGGTCCATCAGTTGGATGATATAATGCTGCCAGTCTTTCCAGGAAACATCCTTCCCGATCCCATAGGAAGGGAGGCTATCATAATTTTTATCCATGATATGCGCATTGTGGGAACCCCTCAATACATCTATAACGGTTCCCATGGCCTCCTTTTCCTTTAATCGGGCCATAACGGAAAGGGCTTTTTGTGCCAAGATCGTACCATCGAAGAACTGTGGGGGATTCTGGCAGACATCACAGTTGCCACAATTGGTTTCCAACAGCTCCCCAAAATAGCTGAGCAAGATCCTTCTTCGGCAACTGCTGGCCTCCGAAAATTGTTTCATCCGGTCCAATTTGGCCATCTGTAGGTCCTCATTGGCGGCCCCTACCATAAATTTTCGTAGCTGCAGCACGTCCGCATAGCTGTGGAACAACAAGGCCCTTGCCTTGGACCCATCCCGGCCCGAACGCCCTATCTCTTGGTAATAGCCCTCCAAATTTTTGGGCATATTGTAATGGATCACCCAACGGACGTTGGACTTATCGATTCCCATTCCAAATGCAACGGTGGCACAGACCACCTTTACCCTGTCGAATATAAAATCTTCCTGTACTTGGGTACGTTCCCCAAAATCAAGGCCCGCATGGTACGCATGCGCCTTCAGCCCTTTTTGCTCCAATCGGGCCTGTAGCTGTTCGGTCGACTTGCGGCTTAGGCAATATATGATGCCGGCCTGTTCGGGCCGGGCCGCTATAAAATCCATTATCTGTCCAACCCGGTCGTTCGCGGGGCGTACCTCCAGATAAATGTTCTTTCTATCGAAGGAGGTCAGGTATTGTTTGGCATCGGGAATGCCCAATTGCTCCATGATGTCCTGTCTGGTGGCCTTATCGGCCGTAGCGGTAAGCGCAATAATGGGCGTATTCGGAAGGCTTGCCTTTAAAAAGGACAATTGTTGGTAGGAAGGGCGAAAATCGTGGCCCCAAGAAGAGATGCAATGGGCTTCGTCGATCGCAATGGCCGATATGTACCGGGACCTTAAAATGGGATCGAGGGATTTTAAGCTCTCGGGAGCGACATATAACAGTTTGAGTTTGGAGGAGGCCACATCCTCCAAAATCTGTTGCTGTTCCGGGCCTTCTTGACTGCTGTTGTAATAAGCGGCCTCGATCCCGTTCAGCCTAAGCCCGTCCACCTGATCTTTCATCAGTGCGATCAAGGGGGATATGACCAGGGTAACCCCCTCCAATAATACAGCAGGCAATTGGAAACAAATGGATTTTCCCCCGCCCGTGGGCATGATCACCATACAGTCCTTTTGGTCCAGCACAGACCGGATGATCTCTTCCTGTTGGTTCCGGAAGCTATCAAAACCGAAATATTTCTTTAGGGTGCTATGTAGTAGGTCGTTTTCGTAAACGGGCATGGTAAAATTTTGGTTGTCCAAAATTAAGGCTATTTTAAAGTTTAGGAAACCTGCATGTCGTATTTTTTAAAGGGAAAGCGGATTTTTAGCGAACGGTAGGCGCTATTACATATTAAAAATTCGACCCAATAAGGGCGGTAAGGGGGCGGCCTTGTTATTTTCGGACGGCCCCTTGGACTCCAACGGAAGGAATCAACTACCTTTGCCCAAAATTTCACCCATGGGCACTTTTGAGGATTTCAATATTTCCGACCAATTACAATATGCGATCGCCGATCTTGGTTTCAAGGACCCTACCCCCATTCAGGAAGGGTCATTTTCGGTGATCCTTAGTGGAAAGGATATGTTGGGGATCGCACAGACCGGGACGGGAAAGACCTTTGCCTATATGCTTCCCTTGTTGCAGGACCTGAAGTTTTCCAAGCAGACCAACCCCCGGATCTTGGTCCTGGTGCCCACACGGGAACTGGTGGTACAGGTAGTGGAACAGATCCGTGCTTTTGCCAAATACCTGTCCGTTAGGGTAGTGGGGGTGTACGGCGGGGTGAACATGAACGGGCAGGCACAAGAGGTGGCCCAAGGTGCCGATATTGTGGTGGCCACTCCCGGAAGACTCTACGACCTTGTGCTGAACAGGGCATTACAGCTAAAATCGGTCAAAAAACTGGTAATCGATGAAGTGGACGTGATGTTGGATCTGGGTTTTCGGTTTCAACTGATAAATATTTTCGAACTGTTGCCCGAACGTCGTCAGAACATTATGTTTTCGGCGACCATGACGGACGATGTGGATGCCCTCATAAACGATTTTTTTGTAAATCCCCTAAAAATATCCATTGCGGTAAGTGGCACCCCTTTGGAAAATATTCAACAACAGGTATACGCGGTGCCCAATTTCCATACCAAGATCAATTTGTTGAAACATTTGTTAAAGGACCGACAAGTGTTCAGTAAGGTGCTGATTTTTGTGCCCAATAAAAAAACGGCGGATACCGTTTTCGAACATCTTAAGGAACCCTATGGGGAGGAAGCTTGTGTGATCCACTCCAACAAGACACAGAATTACCGTTTGCGGTCCATCAACCAGTTCGATGAGGGCAAGAACAGGATTTTGGTCGCCACCGATGTTATGGCCAGGGGATTGGACCTGGAAAAGATCACCCATGTCATCAATTTTGATACCCCCAACTATCCCGAGAACTATATGCACCGCATAGGAAGAACGGGCAGGGCATCGGAACAGGGAACTTCCATTCTGTTCCATACCGAAAAGGAAACGCCCTATAAGGAGGCCATCGAAACGTTGATGGACCATACCATTCCCCAGATGGATTTTCCCGACCAGGTTCCCATTTCCGACGTACTTACCGCCGAGGAACGACCTAAAATGGTGGAGACCAATAATCCGGAACTACGGGCGGAGGAAGCGGGATCTGGTTTTCACCAGAAAAAGGAAAAGAATGCCAAGACCAATCAGGGAGGTTCCTATAAACGGATCATTGCACAAAAGTACAAAAAGCCCAAAACAAGGGGAGACAAGAATTTTAATAAACGCAACAAGCGAAAATAAAAGGGAGGGGCCTAAACTTTTAGATGATCTTTAGGGAACCTTAGAGTGTTTTCAGGTATTCCAAGAGCGCTAGGCGTTCCGTATCCGTAAGCACATCCCCAAAGGTATGTCCCCCATTTCCATAGCCCCTTAGGCCGGTATCATAGGTGTTTTTGTCCTTTTTGCCGCTTTCCACCGTATACTTCCATCCAAGTTTCATTTGATCGTAATCGGTATTGACGAATGTCCTGCTCCAGAGTGCCGGCCTGTTCTTGCTGTTCAGCACATCCATAAGGGTGGGCACCGATGCATTGTGGAAATAGGGGGCGGTTGCCCAGACCCCGTCCAACGGGGGTGCAATGTATCCGCCCTCGGGCAGGATATTGATGGCATCCGTACCACTTCCAAAATAACCATTGTTGAACCAGTCCAGGAAGTACGAGTTCAATGGCGTGTTTTCGGTGTAATGATTTGAAAGCTCGGGATCGGTCTTTACGGTCTTAAGGGATACCAGGTAATTGGGATAGGAAGGGGTGTCCCCATAGGTGCCGTGGCAAGTGGCACAATGGTTGCCAAAAACCACCTTTCCATTATCGGCCAGCTCCCCATCAATGGAAAACGGATATTCCGGTGCTTCCAGGCTTTTTATATAGGCAAGGACATCGGGCATCCTTTGATCTACCTCCCGTGCCTTTTCCACATCGGTAAGGGTAAGCAAACTGGCCCCTATAAACGATTTACAGAAATCGTTCCTCCCGATTGCCGTATAGAACAGGGCATTTTTCTTTTTCAACAACCACCATGCGGGCACATCGGCCGGGATCACATCTTCGCCGACCGCCACATAAGGGGTGTCGCTCCATTCCAGGTTGTCCTTGTTCCTATGGGAGATGAGCACTTCCGTGATCTTATTGGCGGTATTTACCCCGCGACTTTTGGTGATGGTCTTTGGTCCAATGGCCACAATGCTCTTTCGAAACTGCTCGTATGCTTGCCATTCCTCGCTTTCTTGACCGTTGTAGAGATACGATATGGCCGCGCTAAGTGCAGGTTCCAAACTGGCGCGGTTCATTGTAAAGTCGCCATCATGGCTGCCCAGGCCTACCACATATTCCCCGTTGATCTTGGCGGAATGGCAGTTAAGGCAGTTGGGGGCCACTATCCGGACCCCGTTGGGTGCGGTCACAGCGGTATAATTGTAACCGATGACGGCATTGTCCCCGGTCCGCTCCAGATCGTTCAACAGATCTTCCCCATTGGCCAGGACATAGGCATTGTAAGGGATGCCCGAACTCATGTAATCACCGGAATATAGGTATTCCTTTCCGGCGACCGGATCACCGGCTCTTTGGGGGTAGCTGGGAATGGGGCTCACTTCCAAAACCTCGGGCGTGGGATCGGGTGGGGGGGTGCCATTATCCACGACCGACTCCAAATTGTCCTTGGAACAGGAGGTGGCGGATAGGACAAGGACCAAAAGCCCCGCCATTAATTTGCCCAGATTGGAAGTGGTAACGTACATAACTATTTACATAAATGCCACGGAAAGGTACTCCTAGTTGGCCGTTTAAGGAATTTTGTCCGATGCAAGGAAGGTATTTTTCGATTAAAGGAAGGTTATAAACGGTATTCTTCCGCTAAAATGTTAAGCTTTTGCAAATTCGCCCATATTTTTGGACGCTCGTTCGCCTGTCCATTTTAGAACCCATAAGTTTGTAAGTATACGAATTATTGAAAATTATAAGTTACTGGAATTATGGGAAAAGTTAAGGAAAATGACACAGTACAGGTACATTACACGGGAAAACTGGATACCGGGGAGGTATTCGACAGTTCTTTGCAAAGGGAACCTATAAAAGTGACCCTGGGACAGGGTGCCCTTATCCCAGGTCTTGAAAAAGGACTGATCGATATGGAACCCAACGAGACCAAGACCGTAAAGGTGCCTATGGAAGAAGCCTATGGGGAAATACAAAAGGAGCTGTTCCATTCCGTCAAAAAAAGTGACCTGCCCGAGGATATCCAACCAGAAGTGGGGATGGGACTTTTGGCGAAGAACCCCGACGGTACCGAGAATAAATTAAGGATAGCCGCCGTGGAAGAGGACCATATCATTATCGATGCCAATCATCCGCTAGCGGGAAAAGACCTTATTTTTGACCTACAACTGGTGGAAATACAATAATATGTAGGGATTTTCAATTAAAATCCATTCAAAGACCGCCCAAATGAGGCGGTTTTTTATGGAATACGGTATACCGTTTATAGGAATAGCGGCCCCTTTCCCCCAAACGACCATTGCTTTCTGTGAATAAACCGTGGCATTGGGAACAAGACCGACTATCTTTGCAAAAAATAGTGCACTATTATGTCGACTACCTTTGCCCAATTGGGAGTAGGGCCCTTGCTCCAAAAAAGTCTGGGAGACCTACAATTTGTCCAACCTACAGAAATACAGCAACAGGTAATACCATTGTTGTTGGGACAGAAGGGGGATATTGTGGCATTGGCACGGACAGGTACCGGAAAAACGGCCGCCTTTGGATTGCCCTTGTTGCAGTTAATGGATACGGAAACACCCTCGGTGCAGGCGGTGGTGCTTGCGCCCACAAGGGAACTGGGACAGCAGATATACAACGACCTGATCTCTTTTTCCACCTATCTGCCCTCCGTTTCCGTGGCCAGTATCTGTGGTGGCATTCCCATAAAACCACAGATAGAGCGACTTAAAGGAACTACCCATATCGTAGTGGCCACACCGGGACGGTTGATCGATCTTATAAAGAGAGGGGCCATCAATATTAAAATGTGCCAATACCTCGTGCTTGATGAGGCGGATGAAATGGTAACATCCCTAAAGGAGGGCTTGGACGACATTATAAAAGAACTTCCCAAGAAACGGAGGACCTTTCTATTTTCAGCTACCATGCCAGGGGCCGTCAAACAATTGGTCAACAATTACATGTCCAAGGACGTGCAGATCCTGAACGTTGGCATGGAGACCATAGGGCACCAAGGCATCGATCATATCTATAGCGTGGTGGAACCGATCGAAAAATTGGAGGTGCTGATGCATTTTCTGGGCAGTAGGGAAGGGGAGCGGGGCATCATTTTCTGTAAGACCAAGGCGGCCGTAAACAAACTCGCCAAAAACCTGGCCATCAATAAATTTTCTGTGGGGGCCTTGCACGGGAGCCTGGCACAACCCGTTCGGGACCGTATTATGGGACAGTTCAGGGAAGGGCACATACATATTTTGGTGGCGACCGATCTGGCCGCACGCGGACTGGACATAAAGGAGACCGCCTATGTGGTAAACTATCATTTGCCGGAGGTCCGGGAGACCTATGTACACAGGAGCGGCCGTACCGCCAGGGCAGGGGCCAAGGGAACTTCCCTCACCATCCTGCAGAAAGGGGAAGAGCAGGAACTGTCGGCCTTTCAGGAAGCATTGGGCATTGTTTTTACGCCCCTCCCTAAAGTTGGGGAAAGGGAAATGGAGGAACACAACGCCCTGTTATGGGCCAAAAAAATATTCAAGACCAGACCCGATCAAGAAATTTCACCGGCATTTAGGGAACGGATACAGACCGTATTCCATCACCTGACCAAAGAGGAACTGATTTTAAAAATACTGACGGACCATATGGGCCAGCACAATTCTTCGACCCTTAAGGGAGGAAATTAACTTCCGCGTCCGGTCCGAAAAACAAATGTGCCCCTAGGAACGGGGCAATCCAATTAAAAATTTATTATGGCGAACTCCATCAAGGAACAACAGGATATTCTGGAAAAACTGAATATTTACGAACTGAACCCTATGCAACAAGAGGCCCTTAGGGCTATAGGGGAACATACGAATATCATGGTGCTTTCCCCTACCGGCACCGGAAAGACACTGGCATTCCTGTTACCGCTCATAGACCGGCTGGACCCTGAAATCAGCGAAGTACAGGCCTTGATACTGGTTCCGTCAAGGGAACTGGCCATTCAGATAGAACAGGTAGTACGGGAAATGGGCACCGGTTATAAAGTGAATGCCGTGTACGGTGGAAGGGCCATTTCCAAGGATAAACTGGAACTGAAACATACCCCTGCCATCCTCATAGGCACGCCGGGAAGGATCGCGGACCATTTTGGACAGCAACGTTTTGCCACTTCCCATATCAAGACCTTGGTATTGGACGAGTTCGACAAATCGTTGGAAACAGGTTTTGAGGAGGAAATGAAATACATTATTGGACTGCTGCCCGCCATCAATAGGCGCATACTCACCTCGGCAACATTGGGGGTGACCATTCCGGGCTTTGTACGGTTGGACAAGCCGGTCATCATTGATCATCTCCATGAAAGAACCTCCAAACTCGCACTGCGAACGGTCGTTTCCCCCTCTCAGAACAAACAGCGGACCCTGCTGCAACTTTTGGCCCATGTGGGAAACAGTCCGGGGATCATCTTTTGTAACCTCAGGCAGAGCATCGAAAAGTTGAGCAGCTTCTTGGACCACCACCAGATAGTACATGGATGTTTTCATGGGGAAATGGAACAGAAGGACAGGGAACGTTCCCTGATAAAGTTTAGGAACGGCAGTCACCAATTATTAGTGGCGACCGACTTGGCGGCCAGGGGAATCGATATTCCCGAAATGAAATTTATTGTCCATTATGAACTGCCCTATAAAAGTGGCGAGTTTACCCATAGAAATGGACGTACCGCAAGGGTGAATTCCAAGGGTACGGCCTTTATCATGAAATGGGAGGACGAAAAGTTGCCCGATTTTATAGGGGAAGCGCCCGTACAGGATATTTCCAAGAGCGCGCCGGTAAAGCCGATCTATTGGGAAACCTTATTTATCTCGGGGGGAAGAAAGGACAAAATATCCAAAGGGGATATCGCCGGACTCTTTTTTAAACAGGGACAGATCGACCAAGATCAGTTGGGGGTTATAGAACTTAAGAACGATTGCACCTTTGTGGCCGTTCCCAAAAGCATCGCGCCCCAGCTGGTGTCCACACTCAACAACAGTAGGTTAAAGAAAAAAAAGGTACGGGTAACCGTATTATAAATAGATTGCCCGTACACTTTAGGTCTTATCAAGCTTTTAGAAAGGGAACCAAAACCGCATTCAGCTCCTCTGCATGGGTGATGTTGAGCCCGTGCGGTCCTTGTTCCATCACTTCATATTGGGAACCTGGTATTCCCTTTGCGGCTTGCTCGCCCGACGTTCCAATGGGGACAATGTTGTCCGCATTGCCGTGCACGATCAGGGTCGGGACGGTCACGTTCTTCAGTTCGGGCCTAAAATCGGTCTCTGCCCAGGAATGGGCCGCTTGAAGGGTGGCCCTTGGGGAGGCGTGGGAAGCGATCGTAAAATCGTATTTCAATTGTGCTTCATCCATTCGCCCCTCATTTTCCCCAAAGTTGTAAAAGTTTTTGTGGAAGGAGGGCAGAAATCCGATCCGGTCCTTTTTTAATGCGTCCATAATTTGCTGCAGGTCCTTCTCGGGAACACCGTTGGGATTGTCCTCCTTTTGTTTTACCAAGGGTATTATGGAACTGATCAGGGCCACCTTGGCAATGTTTTCCGTTCCATGATCCGTCAGGTATCGGACCACTTCCCCTCCGCCCATTGAAAAGCCCACGAGGATACAGTCGCTCAGCTCCAATTGGATGATCAAGTGGTGAAGGTCGGCCGCCAAGGTGGAGTAGTCATAGGCATCCCAAGGGACGGGCGAATTCCCAAATCCCCGTCTATCATAAGTGATGCACCTAAAGCCGGCCTCCACAATGGCCGGTACCTGTTTTTCCCACGACCGATGGCTCAAGGGCCACCCGTGGATCAAGATTACCGGTTGTCCCTGCCCTTGATCGGTGTAATACGATGCTATCCGTTGGTTTGATAAATCCTCTTTTAAAAATGGCATATGATCTATTTTATATGAAATTAATGTCTTAAGCTTTCTTAGTTGGAATCGTTTTCCAGATTTTCCTTTCTGGGACCGCCCTGCGCATAGTGCTGGTTTTCCTCGTCCTTCAATTTTCCCTCTTTCTTTTTGGGGCTGGCTTGATCGCGTCCGGGGATATCCAGGTCCTTCGCTTCAAAATCGATAGGAGCTCTCGACCTCCTTAATTGGTCGTCATCCCCTCCGTCCCTTCTTAAATGTTCCCTTCTATCGCCCAACATTCTTTTTTCTTCCTCCGTAATATTGGGATCGTAACCGTTTTTTTCCTTTTTGTTCTTTTCCATAAAGCGTATTTTTTTATGCCCGACGGGGCAGTCTATTTTGGTACATTGAATTGTGTACAAAGTACGTAACACGTCAAAGCCCCATTGCCCCATTTGGTCAAAAGGCTGTTTCAATCCCTTTTTAGGGCCAAGAACGACCCTAATTCATCAATGCTCGCAGTGTATCAAAAATGAAATATAGATGCTTTTCAACACTTATTTGTTGTTTTGCTGTTTGTTTTTAAAAATTATCAGATCCTCCTGAAAGGTTTAAAAGGTATTGTGGACGAACGAAGCTGTGATCGGATAGGACCGCTTGTTGGGTCCGTTCGGGTAAACAATAAAATCAGTCTTATATGAAAGAACAATCCCTATTACAATCGTACGACCTCAATGGTCTCCCCTTAAAAAACCGGATCGTCATGGCGCCCATGACCCGCAGTCGTGCGGATAATGAGGCCAAGGTCCCAACGGAAGAATTGCACGGCACCTATTACGTCCAACGGGCCGGGGCGGGCCTCATCATAACCGAAGGATCGCAAGTTTCCGAGGAAGCGGTGGGCTATATCAACACCCCGGGCATCCATACGGAAGAACAAGTGGCCGGCTGGAAGAAGGTCACCCAAAAGGTCCACGATGCCGGGGGCAAGATCTTTATACAGTTATGGCATGTAGGCCGTATTTCCCATCCCGATTTCCACAATGGGGCGCTGCCCTTGGCACCCTCGGCCCTAAATCCCCATTCCCAGGCATTTACCCCAAAAGGGTTTAAGGACACCGTAAGCCCGAAGGAAATGACCATAGCCGACATACAGCGGACCATAGCGGATTTCGCCAAGGCGGCCAAAAATGCCATGGAAGCGGGTTTTGACGGAGTGGAGATCCATTCGTCCAACGGTTATCTCTTTCACCAGTTTTTCAACGCCACCTCCAACCATAGGACGGACCGTTATGGTGGCAGTATCGAAAATAGGTCCCGGTTCCTGTTCGAGGTGCTGGACGAAGTGGGAAAAGTGGTGCCCATGAATAGGGTAGGGGTCCGTTTAAACCCATCGTTGCACGGAGTGTTCGGAATGGAAATGGATGAAAATACCATTCCTACCTTCGACCATATCGTGGAACGGCTGAACGACTATGACCTGTCCTATCTGCACCTGTCGGAACCTTTTACCGATGTATCCGAAATCCCTTATGCCGTGACCCACATTGCGGAACATTACCGGCCCCTTTACAAGGGTACCCTGATGATCAATAACGAATTTACCCGGGAGACGGGCAATAAGGTCATTGAAAACGGGAATGCGGACCTTGTGGCCTATGGAAAGCTCTTTATTTCCAATCCGGACCTTCCGGAACGGTTCAGGCAAGGTGCGCCCTTGGCGGAGTGGGACAAGGATACCTTTTATACCCCGGGACCCAAAGGGTATATCGACTACCCAAGTCTGGAAGGGGCAAAATAAATAGTGAATACGATCCTTTCCGTGCGGGGATGGACAAATTTGGTTTATTTTTGGGAAACCATTGATAATAACCCCTTCAACTCCCCCCGTGGAACCCCATAGAGCCGATGGCCTAAATTTCCGTGGAACGTAAGGGGCATATGGAATTTTATTCAGCGACTAAATTTTAATAATATGAACATATGAACAGATACATTCAACTACCGGTACTTACGATTGTAATGGCCACCGCCCTTATGGGATGCGGGGATGCCAACAAAAAGCAAAAGGAGGGCGCAGCTGCGGCCCCAACGGAAGTTTCAGGGCCCGATCTACAGGGGAGGGAGCTTGCCTATAGCACGGACACCACCGAAATGAAGGGATATTTGGCCTATGATGGGAACCTAAAGGGCAAGAGGCCCGGAATAATTGTGGTACATGAATGGTGGGGCCATAACGATTATTCCCGAAAAAGGGCCGATATGTTGGCCGAATTGGGGTACGTGGCCTTGGCAGTGGATATGTACGGCGACGGAAAGGTGGCCGCACATCCGGATGATGCCGGTAAATTTTCCGGAATGGTGATGCAGAACATCGATGTGGCCAAGGCCCGTTTTGATGCGGCCTTGGCCGCCCTAAAATCCGACCCGAACGTGGATCCCGATAAAATTTCGGCCATAGGGTATTGTTTTGGGGGCAGTGTGGTGCTGACCATGGCGGATATGGGAACGGACCTGGATGTGGTAGCTGCGTTCCACAGCGGGGTACAGTTGCCCGTGATGCCCAGCGACAAGCTTACCGCTACCGTACTGGTATGCAACGGGGCCGCCGATCCCTTTGTTTCCCCTGAGTCGGTAGAGGCCTATAAAAAGGCGATGGACAGTATAAATGCAGATTATAAATATGTGTCCTATCCAGGGGCACAGCACGCTTTTACGAGCAAGGAGGCCGATTCTTTGGGCAAAAAGTTCAACCTGCCCTTGGCCTACCAACAGGAAGCCGACGAGAAATCATGGGCAGAGCTGACGTCGCTTTTGACAAGCACCTATCAATAAGGACCTTGAACCCAGTGCGGGTCGGTCCATGCCACTTCTGTGAAGGTATTAAAAAGGGACGATAGGGCATAAAAATGTCCTTTCGTCCCTTTTGCCTTTCTCTTTTGTCATACAGTGGTACCCAAAATCCGTATAGAAAAATATGGGATCGCTACCATAATTTCTTCGAATTAACTAACTTCCCAAACCAATTATCAATTTTAAGAAATCCCTTCATGTATGGGCAGAAGAAAATTTATCCAACAATCCGGTCTTTTATGTTCGGCCGCCTTATTGCCCTTGCCCAGTTTTGCTTGGGAGTCCAAGCCCCGGTTTAAAATGGGACTTCAGTTGTTCACCGTTCGCGATGCGATGGAAAAGGACCCCGTTTCCACCCTTAGGACGGTGGCGTCCTTGGGGTACCAGGATCTGGAAACCTATGGTTACGATGGGGAAAAGGGCCTTTATTACGGAATGGAGTCGGCCCACTTTAAACAATTGTTGGACGACCTGCAGTTGACCGCCTCCAGTGGCCACTATGGTTTTTCGGACCGATTTGAAAAGTCCACCGAAGAAATGGAGCGGTTTGTGGACCAGTGCATCGAAGGGGCCCATGCCCTAGGAAAAAGTTATATCACCTGGCCGTGGCTGGCCCCGCACCAACGTAGCCTGGACAGTTTTAAACTGCTGTCCGCCAAACTCAATTCCATAGGGGAGCGGGTAAACAAGGCCGGACTTGGTTTTGCCTATCACAACCACGATTTCGAGTTTGTGGAGCACGATGGGGCCATCGGCTATGATATCATCCTGGCGGAGACCGATCCGGCACTCGTCAAATTGCAGATGGACCTGTACTGGGTGGTGCGTTCCTCCAAAAAGAGCCCGAAACAATGGGTGGCCGAACAACCGGGACGGTATGTCATGTGGCATATAAAGGATATGGACAAAATAACGGAGGACTATACCGAGTTGGGGAACGGCAGTATCGACTACAACGAGGTGTTGCCCGACCCCGTCGCATCCGGGCTGGAATTTTACTATCTGGAACAAGGGGGCAACTTTGCCCAAAATTCCATGCAGAGCATTACGGACAGTGCCACTTTTTTTAAACGGCGACTGCAGCGGTACCTATAAAAAAGAACCATATCGATTAATGGAACGTGAAAATAGGTCCGAAGCCTTTTATATGGCCCAAGGGGAACCCAATAGGGGCTGTTTCTTGGCGTTGCGAAAACTCATCTTGGGACAAGATCTGGAAGTAACGGAAACCATCAAATATGGGATGCCCTGTTTCTGTTATGGGAAAAAGGCCTTTTGTTACCTGTGGACGGACAAAAAAACCGGTTTTCCCTACCTGCTGATGGTGGAAGGAAAACGTCTGGAGCATCCCGCCCTGGAGATGGGGAATCGATCTCGGATGAAGATATTTCCGGTAGACCCAAAGAAGGACCTGCCCTTGGCCACCATACAGGCTATTTTGGCCCAGGCCTTGGATCTGTATAGGAGGTAAAATTATTTCTTGGGCGTGTCATGTCGCGGCTCCCGCCGCTAGGTTATGACGTTATGGATTCCAATTTAACATTACCGTTTAACCCTATAACCATTTAACCCTGTAACCATTTAACCGTACAACAAAAAGTTATAATGTTATGCCGCAGCAGGGCTGCTCGGTTATAAGGTTATGGAACGATGACCGATAATTGAGCACATAACCGTTTAACCCTATAACCATTGAACCGTACAACAAAAAGTTATAAGGTTATGTCGCAGCGGAGCTGCTTGGTTATGAAGTTATGAATTTCAATTTAACCGAGATATCTATCCCGTCCTCCGAAGCTTTAGTGAAGAGAGCGGTATGGCTGGATCATTCCAAAAGTGTATTCATATCCATTTTTGGTTTGGAAGACAGCTACAATAGCGGGAATCTTCTTCCGTAGTGGAGATGGCATGGCCGTTAAGAATTTTTGAAGCCTTGGAAAAA
>TARA_R110002020_G_scaffold229316_1_pt1 | contig 23939 bp, 16 predicted proteins | sample TARA_R110002020 | Tara Oceans TARA_R110002020 (sample SAMEA4396489) | marine metagenome | biome: Westerlies Biome; feature: [MES] marine water layer (ENVO:01000295) within the mesopelagic zone...; material: water (ENVO:00002006), including particulate matter (ENVO:01000060) such...
AGGATTTCATAGATTCCCTAAATGTAAAGATACGGTCATAGCTACTTTCGGAAGAAGTGGCTATGATACCGGTCTTTCACAACAGGAAGAAAAGAGACTTGAAGGAATGTTAAATCTAGAAGCTGGCACGTTAAATAAATTTTCAGAATATTGGCAAGATTATGCTGTTATATTAACTGATAAGGAAAAAATTTTAAAACTAGATCGTCCTAGAGATTTTCTAGATTATAAAATTTTAACTCAAAGTGAAAAAGTAGCTAACTCTGTAAATGAAACTGAAGATTGGCCCAAAGCAACATATGTATTATATGATGCGGAGGAAGACGCCAAAAAAGATAATTTAAAGGTTAAGGAAAAAAGAAAAGCATATAAGCAATTTAATTCTATGACTATTAGCGAAATGAAAAATGTATTAAAAATAATGGGGAAAAGAGGAGATAATTCTTCTGACGCATTAATTGAAAATACATTAGCAGAAATCGTTGAGCAAGAGTCATTAAAATTTAATGAAACTATGGATCTTCCAGATTTCAAAACCAGGGTTTTAATAGAGAATTTAGTTAATAATAATTGTATTAGAATTAGAGGTGGACATTATATGTTCGGTGATGATCCTATAGGACATGATTTAGAATCTACAATTATCTATTTAAAAGACCCAAAAAATCAGGATATTGTATTATCGCTAAAAGCGAGACTACAGGGAACTACTAGTAGTGTTAAGAGTATTACTAAAGAAGATACCAAAATGCCGAAGAAGGTCAAAAAAGAGAAACAGAAGTAATGACAATAGCGGAAATGCATATACAATTCAAGGTAGGGTTAGATAAGACTGATAGTCTTAACTACCCCAACTTTGATCCTGAAGAAATTGATCTTTGGCTTAATAAGGCCCAAGATAAGTTTGTTAAAACAAGATACTCCCATGATGTGAAAAGAGAAACATTTGAAGAAACACAAAAAAGAACAGACGATTTACGTGAAGTTCTTGTAGATGTTGATTTAGGTGATTCTGGAAATCAGAATGGGGTTAAACCAAATGGTACATTTTTTGATTTACCAGATGGTACCTTTGGAGGTCTACCTGTATATTGGTTTGCAGTTAACGAAGAATGTGATATAAAATGGGTTAATTGCGCCGGTCATACAGTAGTAGAAAGAAAAAGGGTAAAACCAATTCAGCACGATGATTATAATAAAATGATCGGGGATCCTTTTAATAAACCTGACAAGAATAAAGTTGTTAGGCTTATGAATAGGAATAGAGCTGAATTAATAGGAGATGGTACTTATATTATTGATAAGTATCATTTAAGATATATTAGAAAACCTGCAACAATGAATCTAGTTAACAATGATAATTGCGAATTAGCTGATCATACTCATGATGAAATTGTAACTCTAGCAGTTGGAATGGCATTAGAGAATACAGCTAATCCTAGATTTCAAAGTCATATGGTTGAAGGTATATCTCAAGAATAAATAAATGAATGTTTAATATTTAAAAAATGATTTATAATGAGACACGAGAATTATAAAATAATGATCGGGAAAAATATAGCCCGAACGGCTGCAGTTACCATAGCTAATTTAGGTGATGGTGAAATAGCAGCTTTTAAACCTGATATGACAGCTTTAGCTGCAGGTGAAACTATTGCTGATGCGCCATATATATATATTGCACAAGGAACCGCAACTGTAGGAGCGGTAAGATTTTCTGCAAAAATTCAGGGTGCAAATGTACACAAATGGGAAGGTAATGCAAGAGTAGCTGTTACAGAACAAGTAGCGCATGTAGGATATGATGGAGCATCAGGTTCTATTTTACTTAACAATTCTGCAGAATATACAGTAAGTATTCTTTTAAGATATGATAAAGTACAAGGTTCAGAACGACAATTAGTAAGACGATTTAATTATACTTCAGATGCTACTGCTACAGAAGCAGAAATTGCTACTCAATTAGTAACTGATATTAATGCAGATTCAGTATTGGCAGATAAAATTACAGCAGCGGTTACTTCTTCAGGAACTAATAGAGGTATATCTTTAACTGCAGATGCTCAAACTTATGCAGTAATTGATGGATATGAACAAGTTACATTTAAAGTTGTAGTAGAGGGTGCATTTATAGATGGGGGAACAACACCTATTGCTTATACTACTGATCCAGTTTATGGAATAGGTAATTATGCTAATGTATCAGATCTTGAAAGAGCAGCTGTTGGAATGGAAGGTATTAATAACTTAATGAAGTTTCCAGTACCATCTTACCCAGTATTTGCTACATCAGGTGTAACTTATGATATGTATAGTATTGTTCATGATGATTTACATGCGTCGGCTAATTTAAACAAAGATATGAAGAGTCCAGAAATGACTCTCATAGCTTTAAATGATGCTGGCACAGGAATGCAAACATCTTTGCAGAATGAATTAAACCCATGGTTTGCTTCATGTCCTGGTGCGTTTGCAGCAATAACACTTTAATTAATTGTTTAACTTTAAAAATATAATATAATGGCAGTAACAACTAAAAACAAAGGCGTACAAAGAGAGGTCAAATGCGGTACTTTTACATATACCGTGGCTTCTAGTACAGGGGCCGTTACCACTACTACTTCATTAAGTTTACCGGCGGGGGCTCAACCAATAGCTATAACAGCTAAGGTTGGTACATTATGTGCTCAGTCAATTAACTTAACTATTGGAGTTGGAGGTCAAATTATAACAGGTAATATTGTAACAAATACACATTTGAACGTAGCGGGAGAATGGGTAGCTATTCCACTATTAACAACAGCAATTCCTATGTCAGGAGGAGCTGTAACTGTTGTAAATGATGGTACTATAGCAACTGGGGTATTCGACTTCAGTATTTGCTACATAATGTAAATGAATGAAATTTTATAGGTATAGAGGGAGAAATCCCTCTATGCTTATAATTAAATATAATATAGTTAATGGCTTTACCTACAATTAAGTTTTCTACAGTGGAGTCTTGTGACTCACAAAATATAGTATTTACAGACACAACCGGTTTATTTAGCGAATCTAATTCTGGCGGCTGGGGCGCTCCTAATAGTGCTTTAGGAGATGTTTTAGATGTTGAAATTAATATAACAGATCCAGCAGGAACTATACATAATATAGATTCAAATGTATTAGGAGGCGTTCTCCCAAATGCAAGTAATAATGGATTTATGATTAATATGAGCCACTTAGGTGGAACCGCTCAAACAACTATGACTCAAGGTTTATATAGAATAGAATATAGAGTTTTAGTTAATGATGGTGGTATAGCTGGAGTTTGGCTTGCAGTTCGTAAATGGGTGTTTGCATATAGTACTATTAAATGTTGTGTACATAAGATGTTAGCATCATTAGATATGTGTGATGATTGTCCATGTGATTCTGAGAAACAAAATGCATTAGAAGCTTATACTTTATACAAAGCTATGTTATATGCTTCATCTTGTGGTAGTATAGAAAAAGCCAATAAGATATTTAAGCAAGTTAGTAGATTGTGTAATTATAAAGGACCGTGTAATACGTGTTCGTAATAAGTTTTTTTAATGGCATGTGAAAATTGTGAAAATGGATGTATAAATCCGGATTTATGTTCGTGTGATTGTCAATCATGCGCAGAAGCCGGTGCTACTTCATGTGATATACCCGCGGGTGATCAAGGCCCTCAAGGCCAACAGGGACCAACAGGACCTCCAGGAGAGGATGGTTTAGATGGGTCGAATGGAGTAGATGGTATTAATGGGTGTTCAATAACAAATGTTTATTTGGCCCAAGGAGGTGAAGCTGTAGATGGTGGTGCAACTGCTGTCGAAGGGGATCTAATTATTGTAACAGGACCAGCACCAAGTCCGTGCGGTCAAACATACATAGCAGGTAATATAGTAGGAACCTTTGTAGAAGGTGGAGATGGAACTGACGGAGGTGACGGTAGTGATGGTGGAGATGGATCCGATGGTAATGATGGTAGTGATGGTAATGATGGAGTTCCGGGAGGAGGAGATCTTCCTAATGGTATTATTGTTATGTGGTCTGGTTTAGCTAGTGAGATAAGTGGTATGCCACAATGGGCTATATGCGATGGTAGTAATGGTACTCCTGATCTAAGGGGTAAATTTGTAGTTATGCCGGATCAAGTTACTGGGGGATTACCCGCAGTAGATCCTGATAACAATTTCTTATGGGCTAATGTAGGAGATCAAGGAGGATTTCCTTTTGTTTGTTTAACTAAAAACAATATTCCAGCTCACACTCATAGTTTAGAAGATATGGATGTTTCGCTTTCTGAAGGAGGTGCTCATTACCATCAATATAGAGGATGGTGGCGAACAGATAATAATGAGCCTGGAAATGATTGGGATGTTAAATCAAGATATAGGATAGGTTCTGATGATATGGAAGATATTACAGCTGTACCAGGAGATGGATCAGGAGATTGTACTGGACCTGAAGATCCTAATTGTGGAGCTCATGTTCATGATGTAACTATGGAAGGAACAACTGCAGACGGACAAGAAGATGGTTTAGGAGGATCTTTTGGAGATTGTTTCTTAACAGTTCCTCCATATTATGCACTTTGTTTTATAATGAAAATAAGTTAATGGCATTAGATAAATATAGTTTATGGGATCTTAAACATCGGCTTAATAAGCTTAAATGTTGTTTTGCTACAAAAATGGCTAATATAGTTGATAAGCAAAAATATGGAAAACCATGCGCAGATGAAAAATGTAATGCACAACTTCTTGGGGCATATATAGAAATGCTAGAATGTCTTATATCAGAAGGATGTGATTGTCATGATGAGTGGATTGCAGGTGATTCTAAAATATGGGCTGTTGGTGAGGTTTATGAAAAAGATGATATTGTTAAAGTGTATCCAAGACAAATAGCTATTGATACAGATGAATTTTTATATTTTAGATGGCTTGGTATATCCCCTACTAATATTTATGGAATTGAAGATTTAATTTGTAATAATTATCAATGTTTTCCAAATCAACTACAACAAAGTCCTACGGGTATAAATTTAGATGCATATCAATTTCCATGTTATCATATGATTAGTATGACACAATGGAGTGTTTGTGGAAATATAAAACAAGCATGGCAAGCTAGGGGTCAATTAGTTTGGCAAGCAGGAGTAGACTATGTAGCTGGAGATATAGTTAAATTTATGGGGGGAGGAACGGGGCCTGATCAATCAGGTCAAAATGAGTTTTATATTTGTTCAAATAAAATTCATCAATCATGTCCTTATTGGAACCCTAATCAGTTCCATGAAAATCAGTATTTTCCTCAAGGGGCGGAAGTTACTTATAAGTACTGGGTTAAATTAGCATGTTATGATTATCAAATTATATAGAAATGGCAAATAGTAAGTTTAAACAACTCATATTAGGAAATAGTGTAAAACAGGATAATAGAACATATCCTCCTACAATGGGATCTACACCTGCAGCATTTGATGCTCCCGCAGGTATGGCTATTATGTCAGCAGATGAAGCTTATAATCCTGGGGTAGCTTATGCGGAAGGAGATCTATTATTCTATACAGATGGTGCCACAGTATATGATTCAACTGGTGCTATTATGAATAGTGGTACTCTTAATGGATTAGGAGGTGAGAAAAAATTAGCTCAACCTGCAGTAATTCTTAAAAGTAGTGAAACTCATTATTATTGGATATTAACATTAGATGCTTCAGCTGGAAGAATATACGTATCTACAGTTCTTATGACTGGTAATAGTGGTCGTGGTGCTGTAACTCAAAAACAAACTATAACTGTAGGAGGTGCTGGAGTAGCTTATATAACTCAAGGAGCTGCAACTTCTGATAGATTTAATGCTTTCTATAGTACATCTACAAGTCAGTATGGTATTATGACCCATACAGTAGGTTCTAATAGATGGATATCTCATGTAATAACTGGTGTAGTTTCTCATCTTCCTGTATTTGCTGCTTTAGTAAGTACTCCTATAGGTAGCACATATGCAAATAATGATGCTGCTAATCATGCAACTATTAAGTTTAATGAAGAGAATACTAAGATGGCTACTGTTTATCAGGCATCTGTTGGTACTTCAGGTACTCCTGTAGTTGGTGCTACAGTAGAAGTATATACTCTTAATCCTACAACAGGTGTTCCATCAGCCTTTACTTCATTTATAGTACCTATTAGAGACGCTGGAGCTGTAGTTCCTGCAAAGGGAAATGATGGTAGATTAAAAGGTTATGATTTAGAATGGGATTTTGATACTGATACATTATATGTTCCTGCCTATGATGGAAGTCTTGGTTTGGGTATTAATTATTATACTGTAAATGCTAGTAATGTTGTTACAGCTACTGGAGCTGTATCTAAATCTTTTAATGGTATAGGATCTAGTCCAGATAAGGCTATATTTGGTATGTATAAAGATCCTTATGAAGATAGGATTTATGTAAATAGACCAGCAGTTGTAGGAACTACTGGAGGATATAGTTCTGATTATAATGATACTTATGCTACAAATGAAGTTGATGTAATAAAGGATACAGCAACACCTAGCAGTTCTGAGTTTAATAATGCAGTAGCAACAACAATTCCAGGAGATACAATAGGTATAGGTACACCTACTAGACCTATGGCCGGAGAAGAAGTGGGAGCCTCTTCTTATTATACATTAACTCCATGTGGTGCTCAAAGAGAGTATATTATGGATACATTAGGATCTATTTGGGTTCTAAACGGAGCACTAGATGCTACGAAAATTGCTGATGTTAGTACTATAGCTAATAGAGTAAACATAGCAGTACAAAAAGAAACTAACTTTATTTATCTATTAGCGGGTACAGGAGCTACACCAAAGGTATATAAAATAGATCCAGTAACAGGAACTGTAGATGCAGGTACTACTGTAAGTGGTACATCTATTACAGGATTTAAATCTATATCTAGTAAAGATGGTGATGCTGCAAAATTATATGCAGTTATTGAAATATCTGGACCTAATTATAATTATGCTGAAATAGTAATTGCTACAGGAGTAGCTACTAAAACTGCAGGTAATACATCACATGTTGCAGTAGATACTGCTTATATAGGTAGTACTTTATACATGGCGTCTGGTGATGATCTATATAAAAACACAGGTCCAGGTACATGGGCTACTGTAGGTGCTAACGGTTTAACTAAAACCTATGAAGGTTTATCCACTGATGATACAACATTATATGGTTATATAGAAAGTAAAAGATATACTATTAATACATCTACAGGTGCAGCTACTGATGGTAAAAGTATAACTATTGGTAGTGGTGCTAATACTTGGAATTATACTGCTCAAGGTGCAGGTATAGTTAACATAGCAACTCTAACTACAAATGATACAAATCCTAGTTCTTATTTAGATCAAGTTATTACTGTTACTAATTATGCAGGTTGCTATACAATAACAATAGCTGGATCTGGTAGTACAGTTATAGGAGATATCTTATCTCATTATGATGATTGTGGATCTTGTAATGATATTAATTCTATTAATGATTGCAAACTTTTAGTAAGTTGTTGTGATTCTGGTTATAAAGGATTAGGATTTACTAGAGAAATTATTGGAACTACTGATGATGTATCTATAGGTGTAGGAAATACATATGAAATAACAGGAGGTAATCAGACTACAGATCAATTAAATAGATGTGTAACTGTTGAAAATACAGACGATTCTTTATATATAGTATTTGCAAATAAAGACGGATACTCTATAGATATTACTACTGGTGTAATAACACACAATAGTTCTATTACAAGTGGAACTGATATTGCATTTAATAAACATAGTGTAGGTTTTATTTCTACTTCTAGTAATGGTTTAAATTATTATATTCCTTCAGGGGCTTATGGTTCAACTGGAATAGCTGTACCACAGCATTCTGCTATGAGTTTTAATTACTCTGATGAGTTAATTACAGGTGGTGTTGTATCAGGTGTAACTCAAGTTTCTAGAAATACTATAGATAAAAAAGGAGTATTAACTACTGTTAATACATTAACAAATACTACTGTTCAGTTAACGGGTGATTTAGCTGTAGATAAAACTACTGGTAATTATTATTGTTTAGGAGATTCTTCTCCTACATCTGTTCCAGAGACAAATGATTTATTTAAATTAGATCCTAGTACTTTAACTCATACAGTTATTGCTAGTTTAACAAGTACCTTAAGTTTACAAACTTATCAAAAAGTTACAGGTATTGATATAGCTAAAGATATATGTTATGTATTAGTTTGGGATTCAAGAACTTTTGGATTAACATTATATTCTATAACTAAAGATACTGGAGTATTGGTTTCAACTTTGAGTCTTCAAGATTCAGATGGTGAAACAAAATTTATAGATATACCTACTGGTTTAGCTTATAATAATCCATGTCCTTATTGGACTCCTGCAGCATTTCAAGTAACTTCATATACTTCATGTACAGAATGTTATGCTAGTTCTACTAGTAAAAATTGTTGTTATGAATTAATAGATTGTGTGACTGGACATAGTGTTATATCTTCAACTGAATTATCAGCTTATGTTGGAAAGATAATTGTTATTGATGATCCAGGAAAATGTTATACAGTATATACATATGATAATTCTACTACTTGTACAGGAGTAGAAGTAAGTGTAAATGCTCAATATAATGAGTGTAGTGATTGTACTCCAATTCAAGGAATTTGTTATAGATTATTAAAATGTGATGATCCAACATCAGATCCTAAATATACATCTAAAGCTTTAACACCTCATATAAAAGCAAGAGTAGGAAAGACTGTAGTATTAGAAGGGGAAACATTTTGTAGAAATGTAGATGATCAAGGTAATGCAGTTGAACTTACGTCTGCAACAGCTTTGAATATAAAGCATGTAAGACCTTCATGTACAAAATGTAAATTCTTTTTGAAATTAAAACAGTGTGGAAAAGGTAGTGTAGTTAGATATGTTGATTATGGATCTAATCCAGGTCTTCATCCATGGATAGGAACTGGTGCTGTAAGAATAGGTGATTTAGGAAACGATGAAAATGAAAATTGTTGGACAATAGATTCTAAAATATTAGGACCAAGTACTACTATTCATCCAACTGTTTCACTTACACAAGCTACTACTTCATGTACTTCGTGTAGTGCTTCAGATTCTACTTACGGATCTTCAGCGCCTTCTACTTATAAGATGACAGATTGTTGTGGTAATGCAGATCATTATACTGTACATGAAGATGTAGTAGCAGAATACCAAATGATTCAAGAATTTGAAAATGGAGATCCTTTTGTAATATGGGGAACTGTTATTGATGTGAATGGAAATTCGATAACTGGTTGTTGGTCAATAACACAGACTAGTCAACCTGTAGCCCCTCAATTTCTTGCCCAAGATGTTCAGATGGCCGGATCGAATCTACAAGTTGATCCCGCAACAGGAGAGACATTACTTGAATTATGTGATGCATGTGGTTTAGGTGTAGGTCAGGATACTGATCTATATACAGATTGTACACCAGGATCTTTTGACACAACAGAGTTGTTAAATTGTGATCCGACAATAGCTAATCAATATGTATATACTAATTCTTTTGATAATTATACTGTAGGTAATTATATAATTTATAGTTTTGGTAATCCTGCGCTTAGTGGATGTTGGAGAAAATGTACAACAGCAGATCATATACATGGTGTTAATTGGTTTTGGGGATTTAAATCTGGATTAAAATGGAATCTATTAAGTTCTCCTGATGTACAATATGAAGGTCAATCTAGTATGGGCCTTACTGATGACCAGTTAAATGATAATCATCGGTATACTAAATTTGGTAGTACAGTTCATAGTGCTCACGAACATTTTACTACAATAGCTGACATCACTTATGAAAAAGGAGATTTGATGTTTTATTCAGACGGTCGTTTTGTATTCAACTCTAATCACTTGCCAATGGCAGGATCTACTGATCCAGTAACTGGTGTCCAATTATTAACAGGTGGAGTTAATCCAGATGCAAGTGCTAAACAATATGCTTCACAACAATGTATTACTGTACCAAAACCAGATAGTGAAAAGTTTTTAGGATATAATACTTATAAAGAATATTATCTTTTTTATCAAAAACCTGGTAGTCTTATGTTCCAATATGCAGTAATAAATATGGATACAGCTGATGGTTTAGGAGAAATTATTTCTTATAATCAAGATGTTCCATTACAACCACTGATGGCAGCTACTTCTTCTGAAAGATTAGCTGTGTCATCTAGACAATCAGTTTCTCCTGCAACTCCCGATGTTTATTATCTTGTAGATATTGGACTTGCTACTACTCTTGGAGCAATATCATCAGGATCAATTAGACGTTGGAGAATAGATATTAATGGTATTAATATGCCAACATCTACAGACTTGATTACAACTAATTCTATAGCTGGAGAGATGAGTTCTCAAAGTCCAAATTTAAGTCAATGGGGTAGAATAAAAATTCATCCATCAAATAGATATACTGCTATAACTGGTAATAATAATGGAAGACCATGGACTCTTGTATATAAAGGACCTGGTGATGATGGTACATTTACCTTTGTAGAAGAACGAAATTGGGCAGGAAATATATTAGCTAATAATTGTGTTACCACAGATCCTTCATGGGAAGCAGATTTTATTCCATATACACATGCAGTTGAATGGGGTGATACTGCATTATTTACATATAAAAGTGGTATGTCTTATCCTCCAAGTTCATGGACTTGTGATTTATATGAATACCAAGAACAAGCAGGTTCAAATCTTCCATACTATTTCGCGTATCCACCACCAAAAGCTAAACTATATTGGCAAGTTATTAATGGTGCAGATGATGGGCTAGAGGATACTACACAAGGAGTAATAGCAGAGCACCATTCAGATCATACATTACCTTCAGAAAAATTAAGAGAGGACTGTGAAGGACTGACTTGTGAAGAATGTCAGGAGCAAGATTTTCCAGGAGTGAATTCAATTTGGAATCAATATGCTATTGGAACTTCACATAAGGTAAGTAATCCATCTATACTTTGGCCAGAAGCTCCTATAGTTGTACCCACTGGTAATACGGCTTTTCCAAGTCCATTTACACCTATGCTTCAAGCTAGTATCATTACTGATCTTCATATGGGACCTGATCAGCATTTATATGCGGGTATAGTATTAGGACAATCAACTGGAGCAGGAAGTAATTTTACAAATTGGCATGATACTTTTTTACATATAGGAGAGCGAACACCTGAGTATCTATATAATACTGCAGGAGTGGGAATAGATGGTACCCAATCAACTTGGACTCCAGATCCTATGGGTAATAGCCAACAACGAGTAGCCGCAACTGCAGCTTTACAAAAATTTAGAATAAGTGATATACCTTTTCCTACTCAGTGGGGTACTCAATTACTGGGTGCAGGAACTAATGTACCTCAAGCATGTCAAACTGCATGGTTAAGTAGGAGTGTTCCTATTAATGGGGTAATAGATTTTGGTTTCCCTCAATATTTAAAACGCCAATGTGTTCCAATGGCAAATCTAGCAGAGGGTTCAAATGGAATACTTAATGTGTATCCTGATTGTGCAGATGAAGGAGCATTATATCATTGTGGATTTCCTCAGGTAGAGGGACCTACATTTAAAATTTCAAATTGTGCTTCTGGAGATTGTTCTCAAGCAGATGCAGACAGTTGTTTGAGTTTTGAACCGGGTATTATATATCAACAAGATGGGGTAACAAGTAGATTTGGTGTAGTCCATTCTGGATTACATCCTTTATTATATGCAGCAATAAATGATTTACCTTTAGGCCCTCAAACAATAGACTTTACATATAGTTTTATAAAAGCTGGAAGTACAGTGAAACAGGCTGGTAGTTGGGCTGGTGATTATACTATTGGAGAATTAGAAAGTGGTCCTGGTACGTCTCATGCAACAGGTTGTTCTTTTTTTGGTAACGAATATGATAAAACTTATACAGTTACTGAAACAGAATTTAAAGATGATGTTGGTAAATGTTTTACTGAAATAAAGAAAATATTTGAAGGAGTTTTCTCTGAAGCAGGTGGTTATCCTAATCAACTTACTGTAAACTTTACTGCTCTAGTAAATGCATCAGGAGATCGAGAAGAGACTAATGTAGATGATGATGTATTTAATGGATATAGTACTAGTACAGTAAACACTAGTACATGGAGTTCTGTTACTCCTATTGGATTTGAACTTGATAATGGTTGTAAAGGAGTAGGTGATTTTAGAATAATGATGGGTAGATATCCTAATAAATTTGCTGATGGTACTGGTACTAGTTGTAGTACTTGTACAAATTGTACAGAAGCTGGTGGTGCATCTGGTTATTTAGCATGGGCTTCTGGTCCAGGTCCTAGTAATGTTCCAGGACTAGAGGGAGCGGCTGATGGTACTGCTTATAGAATGATGCAAGGATATCAAATGTTAACTTTTGATGTTAATGAAGACTGGAGAGGAGCTAATGATCCCCAACTAAGTAATACTTTTGATATAGTAATGGTAGCAGCTCATGAGCTAATGCACGCTATGGGATTCCATCATTCATATGATAACATAAGTGATGTTCCCGGATGTTCCGGGCCTCCTTCAGCGTGGGGTGCAGAATGGGTAGATCTAGCAAATTGTGCTGCAAATGCAGGATATGGTGCTTATAATAATACCTGTCCGTTAACTCAAGTAAATCAAGACACAGGAGCAGATGATTGTTTAATGGGTCCTTTTGCTACATATGCAAGTTGGACAGAATTATATGGAGATCAAAGTGGTTCAAATTATGATCCCACAGCTTGTTATCAAATGAGTAATACTACATGGGCTAAACAGGATAGAGCCATGGTGTGTCAAATTTATGGTTATAATTATTTTGATTCTCAAAGTATGTGTATTGCAGAATATTGTCCTGACTGTGTTTCAACTTATTGGTATTCACAAGATCCTTTATTTTATGATTATCTTCCAACTGGTTCCTTTACTTGGAATCCAGGAAGTGGGTTAGGATGCTATGAAGTTGAATTACTTAGTGAATTACCTCCAGATTTAAATCTTACTTCTATAACTCCTGTAACTGATTATGAAAATTGTACGACTTGTGAAGTTCAATTTTTACCTCCAAGATATAGATTTATATTATGCGATGAATGTAATGCATCTACAGGAGCAGATAATTTTCTTATAACTTCTGATTCACAATTTGAATTTTATTTTAATACATGTAGCATTGCAGCTAATGTGGATTCTAATAACTATCTTACTCCAATATTTACATTTACAGGTTATTTAGGATGTTATCAATTAGATTGTGGTTATGATCCATATGAAAATTATGAAAATAATCCTATAGTTAGTTTACCTATATTAAATACTGATTCTGAAAGTTGTGATACTTGTTGTACTGACCCAACACAATGTTGGAGTATAACTCAATGTGTTGATGTACCTGGAGCTGTTGGAATAACTGTTATAGTTGATGATATGTATTTACAAGCATATCAAGGTTATACGGTTAAGTTTGTAGCATTACCTCAATCTATGTTAGACTTAGGTTTGACTACTGAGGATTGTTTCTTTGTTGATTTCTGTGGTGTTTGTGATACAACTGGATGTGTTCCTACAGTAAGTACTGGAATACTTCAAGTTTTAAGTCAATTTGATACATGTTATGCATGTAATTTTGATCCTACTCAGGCATGTGCTCAATTAATATGTTGTTCAGATAATAGTGGAGATGTATTAGATTTTGTACAGATGACTGTTGATTTACAAATTGCTTTTAATACTGGTCAAATTGTTAAAATTGTTCAATTTCCAGATGCTAATGGTAATCCAAGATGTTGGCATGTAACTCCGATACCTAATTGTATACCTAATACAGGAGTCGTTGTACTAGAGACTATTGCATCATGTACACTTTGTGTAGATAATCCTGATATAGAAGGTTGTATGGATTCAGGCGCTCTTAATTATTGTCCGGGATGTACGATTCCTTGTGATGATTGCTGTATATATGTAGGATGTGGTCTTAATTGTTTAGAACCAACCGCAACAAATTATAACCCAAATGCTTCTTGTGATTGTGCAGGTGTAGCAGGTGGGACTAGTTATACATGTTGTGAATATCCTGCAGTTATTGTTCCTCCTGTAGGAGTAACTCCAACCTTTGAAAAGGATTGTGTAAATTGTTTAGATTGGTTAACTGTTGATGCATTGTTTGAAAAAACTGCTACTATGTGTGATGTATGTTTTCCTCCAAAAGGGCTTACTCGTAAAGAGTATGATTGTAGTCTTACTACTCAAGGTGGTTATATAATACCTCCAGAGACAGCAATACCTGGATGTACAGATCCATCAGCTGATAATTTTAGTGATACTGCAGAATGGGATGATGGTACATGTGTATATGGATATACTGGTTGTACAGACACAGCAGCATGTAACTTTAATCAAGATGCAATAGTTTCAGATATTTCTCAATGTATCTATCCGAATGAATGTGGGTGTTATGATAATTCATGTTTTGGATGCACAAATCCTTTGGCTTGTAATTATGATCCAACTGCTACGGTAGATGATGGTAATTGTGATACTACATCTTGTTATGGTTGTATGGATCCTGCGGCAGATAATTATGATGAAAATGCTCTATATCCATGTACAGATGGATGTTGTGTTACAGATGTAGAGCAATGTTTTGATAATAGAAATATTTATGTATTTTTCGATACTACTTCTATGAATCCGGTAGATGGTGTAGGTTATACAAACCAAGATGAAATGATAGCTGGTTGTAATCAACTTAAATCAACATTTAATCAAGCATTGGATTTACTTATAGCAGAGATTCCTAATTTTAGTGGAAATGTTTATTATATGGGTATAGGAGTTTCTTATGGGGCCGCAGTAGCGCAGACCCAATGGAGAAATAATACTTATGAAGGTGCAACTTGGGAAGATTATAAAGTCTGGGATGGTACTGCAGGTACATCGGTATCGGGAACACATACTTATTCTGGTAATTTAGGGGCTTCTCCTGTTCATACAGCTTCTGGTTGGCAAGATTATTTTGGTACCACAACGCAACCTTGGGATGATGCTGCTATTCCAGGTTTTGAAGATTATCAAGGAGGAAGTGGTAGTCAAACATTTGGTAATAAGACAAATGAAAGATGGGTATCTTGGTTTGAATATCCTATACATGGAAATAGCACTAAATTAAATCCTAATAATAGACTTAAATTTACAAATGTAATAAATAAAAATAAAACAACAGGAGTAGAGGAGGATTATGGTAACTGGACAGTAGAAGTAAGTAGTCCTTTAAACAAAGCATTTATGGCAAATGGTATTGATGGTAATGGTCAGTATATAAATGGTTTACCAGGAATACAAGTTAATCCATTTAATGATCCTCCAGGTGAAGAAGGATTTAGTGATGTATATCATGAATTTGAAGGTGGAGATACTAATTGTATATGTATTGCATTTATTGATGAAAGCAGTGGTATGTATACAAATGTGACCAATGCATATCAATATGATGAGCCCGACTGTGACCAATTCTGTCCTACTGCTGATTGTGCATTTGATGTTCAGGATGGTACTGTAGGACCGGGAAGTAGTTTACAAAATCCGGAAAATAATAAATTATGGGCTTATAGTAATTGCGCGCAAGCTGATAGTCTAATAGAGCTGTATGGGTATCTAACTAATGTAGCTACAAAGGCTTATATTTGGGATGTAATGTCTTTTAGTGCAGCTTGGAAATGGGGATATGATCTTACTGGTGAGAAGTATACTATTTTAGAACCAAATGGAGATCAGTCAAATAGTTATCAATCTGGTAATTTTAATGCTATATTATTTCCTACTCAAATATCTGGTAGTTCTCAAATAGGGGCTTCAAATTCAGCATTAATAAGATTAGCATATGCTGGGATAGGACAAGGATTTAATGTATCTGATGATGGTATTATACCTGTAGAAGATTTTTCTGATCTTCCTTATGCTGCTTCCAGCTTTTCAGGATGTTCGAATACCGATACTGGGGGTGCTTTTTTCTCTATGAAACGATTAACAGATTCAAATATAGGAGGTGCAAATGGTTTAATTGCTGATCCAAATTATCCTGAGAGTAATGGTACTATGAAGATGACAAATAATACTCAAAGTGTTTCTCCAGGACATTATATGTCTGCAGGAAAATCTTTGAGTAGATATGGGGTACAATTTAGATTACCGGGAGGAGAGATTTCATTAACACAAGCGGGACCCCAAGAAATATTTGAAGCATTATTAGCAGGATTAAACTGTGATTATAATGGATAATATTTGGAAAAACAAAATATATATAATATATTTGGAAAATTGAATAATAACTTTAATAAAATAATAATATAATGGCGACTTTATCACAACAACTAATAATAACAAGCACAACTACTAGTAGTGATGCTTTGAGTATTACTACAACAGATAGTCTTATTGTGACTGAGCCTTCTATAAATGTTGCAAGAAAATCAATGGCAACAGGAGCCGCGGCAACTATATTACCTGCTTTAAGCGGTAGCTTTACATATGTATATTTGAAAGCTATTTCGGGAACAGCATCTACAGATTACTTACAAGTTAAGATCGGTGGAAATGTTGTTTTCAAATTAAGAATTGGAGAATGTACTTGGTTTCCTTTGTACAATAATTTATTGATAGAGGGGGAAGCTTATGGAAATGCAGTAATTGTAGAATACGGACAGTGGGCAATTTAACAGAATGTTTAATAATAAAAAATAATAATAATGGCAAAAGCAGATAATCCAGTAGTAGGCATAAAAGCAAAAGCAACGCTTGGTGTCGATATAAAAGGAAAATATGCGTTAGTTAAAGATGTAGAAAGAATTGTAAAAGATCTTCAGTTTTTTTACATTAAGTGTGCAAACGCGTCTACAACAACAGATTTCGGAGCTTTAGAAGTAGGGGATTTAGTAATTCAAATCCCAGATGCAGCAGCAACTATGCATTATATGACAGTTGCAACTGCAGGAACTTTACCTGAAACACAAGTAGTAGATGACTTATATGTAGTATTACGACCTAACGCATAATTTAATTTAATAATTTTAAAATTTTTAATATGGCTAATAATAGCAAAAAACAGAAGATGACTAAAAAAGACTTATTAGCAATAAGTCAAGGTCTTGCTTACATAAATAGTAAGGAAACAAAAGTATGGCATACTTTATCTAAGAATTTAGATATGATATCACCATTGGTAAATGCAGTAAATGCAGAACATAGAGTGATAACAGATGAGTTAGCACCTAAAGATGACAAAGGTACACCTGTAAGAAATCAACAAAATCAAATTGATTTTGGAGATAACTTAGAGGAAGCTAATAAAAGATGGGATAATATAATGTCTGAAGAAATAGAAATAGAAATTATTACTATTCCTTTAGATGATCTAAAAGATTATGGTTTAGATGCTAATATGATGAAACCTCTTCTAGGCAAGCTAGTGCTAGAAAAGTAATTTTTAATGAGAAGACGTATATCAAATTCAGAATTGCATGAAGATATTTTAGAGATTAAAAAGGATGTGGGTGATCTTAAAAAAAGATTACTTGATCCTGATTTAGGTATCATAACTCGTGTAAATAAGAATACGTCTTTTCGTAGCAACACTGGTAAGGTTTTGTGGTCACTTTGGGTAACGATAGTTGGGATTTTGGCTAAATTAATGTTTTGGAATTAAATACATTTAATATGAAATTAGATCCTAAATGGATAGTAATAGCAGGCTTATTATTGTATGTATTATTTCTACAGGAATGTGGAGTTAGTAATAATGGATCAGTAATAGAATCAGAAGTAACTACAGTTCAAACAGATACTATTTATAAAACAAGAATAGATACTGTTACATTTATAGAAACTGTAGAAAGAATTATAGAAGTAGAGATTGTTAAACCTGTTAAAGTAGTAATAGAGGATGATGTATGGGATGAACTTAATATTAATGAATATAATAATCCATATTCTGATAGTCTAATAGATGGTACAATTTACACAAGAGTAAATGGATTATTATTAGATCAGAAATTAAATTATATTCCTAAGTTCCCACAATATATCTTAAAAATAGATACTATTATGGTAAGTACTATAGCTACAACAGTCCAAACATTAAAGCCTTCTTTTACACTTGATGTAGGAGCAGAGGTTGGAGGAAATACAGATATGTTTAATATTTCTCCTAAAGTTGGATTTACCAGTAAAAATGGGTTCTCTTATTCATATAGATACGGTATATTGGATAAGACCCATAATGTGGGGATTATGTATAAACTTAAATTTAATAAATAGTGGTATTACAATATACAATGCAGGGACAACTGGTTGGTCGGTACCAAGATGTTTCTGAAGCTTCAACAAAAACCGATATTGATAATGGAAGTATCCATAAGGCGCTTCGCGGGGAAAGAGCTACAGCGGGTAGTTTTGTGTGGAAGGAAGAAAATGAAGTAAGTGAGAACATTAGTTCTAATGAACTTAAAGAGGCCATTAGTGCACAAGGATTAAGTGAAGATGAGGTCAAGTCAGTTAAGATCTGGCAAACAATGGGAGGTGAAACTAGATACTCTATAGTAACTAGAGATGGTGGTAAAGCTTCTCAAAAATTTAAAGATGAGTTCTTTGAAAAACTGAAAACAATAGCTCCGGCTAAAAAAAATCGTCAATATACTAAGGTAGATGATAACCCAATAGTATATGAAATTTCTTTACCTGATATACATTATGGTAAAGAAACTGATGAAGATGTTAATACTGGTGAATTGCATTTTATGGATTCTATTAAAGAATTACATGCAAGAGCACAAGGATTAAATATACAAAGATTTTTATTACCTATAGGAAATGATGGTATGAATTCTGAGGGTATGAGAAAAACAACAACTAAAGGAACACCACAAAGTGATTCAATAGATTGGCAAAAATCTTTCATCGGATATACTAAATTAATAATTGATGCAGCTAACTATTTAGCTGAGTATGCTCCGGTAGATATTGTTATAGTACAGGGTAACCATGACTTTGAACGTATGTTTTATGCAGGAGAAGTTTTATCAGCTTGGTTTAAAAAGGATCAAAACGTAATAGTTGATAATGGTTTAGATAGTAGAAAGTACTATGAATTTGGAGTAAATATGTTAATGTTTACTCATGGAGATAAAGAGAAAGCAGCTGAGATGCCACTTATAATGGCAACTGAGCAACCATTGATGTTCTCAAGGACTAAATTTAGAGAAGTTCATTGTGGACATTTGCACAAAGAAATGGTAAATGAATATAGAGGAATTAAAGTAAGATTTATTCCTTCTATATGCGCAAATGATTCTTGGCACAAATTAATGGGCTATCAATCTTTGCGATGCGCGCAAGCGTATATATGGAATAAGGAAAAGGGATGTGAAGGGTATTTACAGGTTAATATTTAAATAATGGCACTGACACTTAATAAATTGGTTTACGATGTAAAAAACATCGCTTATGGTGGGTACGCTTCGGACGATGCTAAAATAGGTGATAAACAAATTGCTTATTGGATCATGAATGAAAGGTCGATGATTTTATCCCAGATAATGGGAAAAAAGATGAGAGTAGCTGCTTCATGTATCGAAACGTTGGAGCGAGTGTTTTTAAAACCAGTTGATGAGTCAGAGGCTTGTGAAATAGACTTAGGAACTCATGTACTAAAATCCGTAAAACCTATTCCAAGAACAATTCAAAGAAATGATCGGGATAGTATACTAGCTGTAGAATCTTTAGACGGACAAAGAGCTTTTTCTGAAACTACTGCGTTTAGGAAAAAGTGGAACAAGTATAATAAATATACTAGTTCTAAGAACAGATGGTATATTAAAGATAATCATCTATATGTTATATGTGATATGTTAATTGATGCCGTAAAATTAACTGGAGTATTTGAAGATGCAGAAGAAGTGTGGTTACATAATAGATGTTTAGAAGAAATGGGAGGAGTTATCCCTGGTAGCGGAGATGACGATAACAAGCCTGATTATGAAAGCTGCGAATATTCTTGGGATGAACCTTTTCCGATTTCCATGACAATGGCTGAAAATGTTACAACTATTGTTTTACAAAAAAGAATGCAAATAACATTAGCATTGCCTAATGATGAAACTAATAATGCTAAAGGAGATGGAGAGCAAAACATGCAAGTCCCTGCAAGTAAATAGTTGTACTTTAAAAAGTGCATATAAAAGTTATGATGACTTTTATGATGTAGGATATAAAAAATACAGAGCAATCTGTGAAGATTTTAATAAGAAAATTATAGAAGATATTCTTATTAAAGCTAAAGAATTTAAAATGCCTTATAGATTAGGTACTCTTAGAATAAAGAAGAAGAAGATGAATTATTCTAAGAAAAATAAATTAAAAATTAATTGGTTAGAAACCAATAAACATAAGAAAGTTATTTATCACTTAAATGATCATACAGATGGATTTAATTATCGATGGTTTTGGTCAAAGATAAATGCAGTAATAAAAAATAAAAGTGTATATAGCTTTCAGGCTACACGTACTAATAAAAGACGATTAGCTGGATTATTAAAAAATAAAAAAGTAGACTATTTTGAATGATTTATAAATTTGTATCAGTATATGAAATAATAGAAGGAGTATATAGAGACTCAGGTATTCAAGAAGAACTTGATATTTGGGATGTTATTGAGTGGGCAGGTGAAGCTTTAGAACTCATAGGAGCAGGTGTTTCCTATGTAGAATTAATAGGTGAATTATGTGTCCAAGATCATAAGGTTCAGTTACCTTGTAACTTTCATATATTAGAACAAATTTCATATAATGGTATCCCATTACCACTATGCTCTGGAACTTTTGGGGCTATATCAACAACCTCTGGAAACTCTACTAAGAATGTAATTGATGGTAAAGAAGTAGATGCTACTAACTTTCCATTAACAGATTCTCAAAATACAAGCGGTAATTGTTATTATATAAATAATAATTTTATTGTTACGTCTTTTGACAAAGGATGTTTATTAGTATCCTTTAAAGGTATAAATGTAGATAAAGAGGGTTTTCCTATGATGCCTGATAATGTTAGTTATAAAAAAGCTGTAAAAGCTTATATACAAACTATGGTAGATAAATTGTGGTGGAGACGTGGATCATTAAACGAAGCTATATATAGAGATAGTCAACGAGATTGGGAATGGTACGTAAAACAAGCGAGGGGATCGGCAAATATGCCTAATCTAGATCAGATGGAAAATCTTAAGAATCAATGGGTTAAATTAAAACCTAATATAAATTCATCAAGAACATTCTTTACTGATTTATCTAGTCCCGAGCGTAGGAAACTTCAGTAATGGCAGAACAAAAAAAACAACAAGGACCTCCTAGTGTATCTTTTAATTCCTTTATAAAAGGAATGAATAAGGATGTAGCTAAATATATATTACCTCCAGATACATATTATGATGGACAGAATATTAGAGTTACTGCTGCGCATGAAAAAGAGGGAGCAGCTGTTGTTAATATTGAGGGAAATAAATTCATAACTGAAATTCCATGTTCTCCTGTTGCCACCAGTCTTGAGATGAGAGATGCTATTGTTTTACAAGAGACTTGGGAAACTACTTCTTGGTTAATACAATGTTATATATATACTAGTGAAGGAACTTATACTAGACAATTTCAAGGTGTAGGAGGAAATTGTATAGGAGTAATTCATGATGCATTAGTTAGTGATTCACCTGGATTTACTATTGATGGGGTAGTAGCTCCTGATGGAGGAAAATTACCTGAGAATATAAAATTTACTTTTGATTCTAGTAGATATGTACTAACCTTTTGGTCGGGAGGTGGTACTCCTTTATTAAATAGTGTTAATGTTTCGGCTCAAGGTGGTAACTATACTAAATCAACGACATTAGGAGGTAGGTTATGTGATTTAGAAATTATAGGATATACTACTATTAGAGATGATATTTATTTATTTACAACTAATTACGATGGTGGAAGTCCTGAAGCTGAAGGAGGAGCCGGTCAAATATGGAAATTACAATATGATGTATCTACTCTTCAAGTAACATGGGAATGTATTTATAATAATAATAGTATTAATTTTACTAAGCAGCATCCTATACAGGCTTTGGGACGATATGAAAATGCTGGAGAACAGGGAGTGTATTGGACTGATTTTTTTAATCCTCCTAGAAAAATAAATGTAGCTTCTCCTTCTGCTATGGCTATAGATTCTAAATTTTTAGATCTTGCTCCAGTCACTGAATTTCAAATACCTACTTTAAATAAGGTATCAGAAGGTGGTTTACTTCCAGCAGGTACTTATCAAATTGCATATAGATATAAAAGTTATGAAGGGCTTGTATCTAATTGGTCTCCTATGAGTAATAAAGTTTCTATATATGGAGATGAAGAGTCTGATCCATTTTGTAATATAGAAGGTGATGAAATTGATTTAGATGCAGCAGATTTACCTGGTGTAGATACGAGTAAACGTATTGAATGGAAATTAAGAGATTTAGATACAACTTATGATCTGATTGAATTTGGAGCAGTTTATATGAAAACTAATGGTTATGATCCTTTATTACATAAATATTATACTTTTAAGGATGCTCCCAATATATTAGAAGATATTATTGTAGAACATACTGGTACAGAGAATATGATACAAATCTCACCAACAGAATTTCAAGAAGGTATAGGAGCAACATTCGAAAAAGTAAAAACATTAGCTTCTAAAGATAATAAATTATTTTTAGGAAATATTGTTAATACTTCATTTCATGTTGACTTTGATGCAAGAGCATATAGATTTCAACATCATGATGGTAATATAATTGCAAGATTAGAATCTGAATCAGATCTTCCCAGACTTATAAATGCTGCTAATTTATATGATGCGAATCCTACATCCGGGTATACAAATATTGATGTTATACCAGAAATTCATGATTGTATATGCCCATTTAATGATGAGAATTTAGATACAAATCCTAACTGGTATACTGATGATCAATATGTTTTTCAAGCAAATGGATTAATATTAGGAGGTACAGGTCCTAATATTAGTTATAGATTTGTTAATCAACCGATGAAGGGAGATGATGCTCAGATGGATAGCGCTCAATATGATAATTTTATAGGTGATGTTATGGGATATGGTTATACGGGAGGTCTAGTAAATGATTGGTTTTTAGATACTAACTGTGACTTATATTCTCCAGATCCTAATGAATCTTGTATAGTTGTTCCCAATCAAACAAGTGCAGCAATAGAGAGTTTGGGTGTACCTGCACAACTCTATCCCATGAATGGTAGTATTGAAAACTTTAAAAGTGTATATCAATATAGTTTATATGAAGGTTATGCAAGAGGAGAAACTTATAGATTTGGTATTGTATTTTATAATAGTAAAGGTTCTCCAAGTACAGTTACGTGGATAGGGGATATTAAATTTCCTTTTAGTTATCAACACGATGATGGAGAAGAAATTGGACAATTTGCAGTACAGGATTGGAGACCTATAGGTCAATGGAATAATTGGATGGATTATTCAAATTATGGATTTAGAGGAGAAATGTGGTTAAATTCTATAGGGATAGAATTTAATCTTGATTTATCTCATCTTGATTTATTAGGTCTAGGAATTACAGGATATTCTATTGTAAGATGTGAAAGAAAAGAAACTGATAAATCTAGATTTGGTCATGCTTTAAGTTGGCAAGTACATAAAATTAGAAAAAAAACAACAGGAAGAGCTGTAATGGATCAAGGAGGATCACCAT
>TARA_R110002020_G_scaffold441818_1_pt1 | contig 23928 bp, 23 predicted proteins | sample TARA_R110002020 | Tara Oceans TARA_R110002020 (sample SAMEA4396489) | marine metagenome | biome: Westerlies Biome; feature: [MES] marine water layer (ENVO:01000295) within the mesopelagic zone...; material: water (ENVO:00002006), including particulate matter (ENVO:01000060) such...
ATTAGAAAAAATTGGAATTATTCATCTCTATACTTTGGGGTACAGGGGCGACGATATTATTTCATTTGATCTAGATCTTAATAATCCATCGAGACTTGCTCAATTACAAGAAATTGAATATTTGAAAAGCAAATTTGAGGCCGCCGGGCAAGCGACAGAGGGGTTCTTCAGTCGCCGTTGGATTGCCGAACACATCTTTGGGATGCCCCACGAAGAATTTTTACGCAATCAGCGTGAGAGATTTTATGATAAAAAGGTGGATACAGCAATTGAGGCTGCAGCACAAGAGCCAATGTTTGAAGCCCCGGGCGCCGGGCCAGCAGAAGAAGGGGCGGAGGCCGCTGGGGCCGATATGGGAGCAATGCCTGAATTGGGCGCTCCTGAAGAGGCACCGGCTGAAGCTCCCGAAGCTCCCGCGCCAGAAGCCGAAGCCAGCCCTCTCTTGGCAGAACCCGGCGCCGCCAAAAGGGAAGACGGCAGCATACCGGTTAAATTAACTTATAAAGATGGCACTGAAATGTATATGGGGGCCGGGAAACACAAAAAGTATAAACCGGTTGAATTATTTAAGGATAAGAGAAAAACCGCAGGAAGAGGGAAGCATTATAAGTATATGTCTGGTAAATCTCGTGATTTAGATCGCCTAGCCCGCGGCGTTGTAGAGTCAAAAGAGACTATTTATAATAACTTAGAATCTCAGTTGCAATCATTGACTGAAGAGGGCAATAAGATAGTTGATGAAACGGAGAAAAATATTGATGAAATTCAAGCATAATAAGAAGAGGAATGCTGCGTTCATTTATGAAGCTTTAGTAAGAGAACTGGCTGTTGTTGCTTTAAATGAGCACCATGAAAAAAAGAAAAAAATTGAAGAAGTTATTAAAAAATTATTTTCTAGAAATAGTATCTTAGGAAAGGAATATAGGCTTTATAAAACGCTATTAGAAACAAAAAGCGTTGATTATGTAACTGCAGAAAAGATTTTATACGAAGTTCGAAGAGTTTATTCCGGCTTAAACGAAAAAGATCTTTATGATGCACAAACATCAGCGATACATCACATCAATCATGAAATTACACCAGAAGTTTTTAATAGATTTGTACCAAACTATAAATCCTTGGCCACTGTTTACAATTTTTTAAAGGCCGACAAAATGCAGATTAAAAACAAGGTTCTTTTAGAAAAAAAGATTATTGAATCTATGGTCGCCCCAGAAAGTAAGGCACTGAAAGAAGAAAAAAGGCCGATTGATAAATTAATTTTAAAAGCCTTTGTAAAGAAATTTAATAAAACTTATGGTGGTTTGCTTGAAGAGCAAAAATCTCTTTTAAACAAGTTTGTAGGGTCTTCTTTTCAGGAAGACATAGAAATAAAGATTTTTATTAATGAGGAATTAGAAAGAATCAGAGCCTCTGTAAAAAAATCAATGCAGATAAAAGAAGTTAAAGAAGACGAAATAATGTTAGAAAACAGTGAAAAGATTTTGCAAAAGGTAGATTCATTTAAGAAGAAGCAAAGATATAGTGAAAATGATTTTGTCTTAATATTAAAGATGCAGCAACTTGTTAAGGAAATAGAAAGCTAATGCCATTACAGATCGCCATTGGTGTAGAGAGAGAAGAGGGGCCCCAAGGCCCCGGCCTTGTAATAAGTTTACAAGGAAAAATTATTCAAATTAAGCTCGACGCTAGAAAATCTCTTGATGGAAATATTATGATTTTTGATCATAAGTTTTTTGATATTATTTTGATTCCTTTTAAAAATAAAATTTTGACCATACCAAAATCAAGTCAAAATATTGATGTCTATGAAATGCAAGATCATTTTTTCAATTTTTTAAGACAACGTGGCGCAATTATTGATGGCAGTATAAGAGGCGGAAATGTTTTTGGATCTTTAGAGGCTTTTTATCCCGTTAATGAAGAGATAGACGTTTTACAAGTTTTGTTGCTTTTATCTCGCGAATATTTGGATGAATATTCAAATACATTTGATAAGTTGTTCAATTATATGGATGACGTTGAAGAAATGTATCTTGATCCTGATAAGAAGGATTCAACCGAATATGGTGAAGTTCCGCAGGCACCGGAGAAGGGAACATTGCCGGCCCCTTATGACAAGCCCTACGGCCTTCTTTATAGAATTTGAGGCGATATGCAATTATTATTATTTGTTCTTGTGTGCTATGGGCTCACACAAACCTTAGTTTATGGAACAATTTTTCAAAAAATAAGACCTGAACATCACTTTTTTCATTGCCCAATGTGCATGGGCTTTTGGGTAGGTGTATTGGTCTATGGACTTTCTTTTTATACTGAACTATTTACTTTTGAACCCAATTGGGCAACTGCGTTTTTATTGGGTAGTTTGAGTTCTGGCACTTCCTATGCGTTGTGTATGCTTATTGGAGATGAGGGGATAAATGTCAAAAAAAATTAATGTTTACACTGATAATCACTGGATGCTTAGACCCCCAACAAATTGTTGCCGTGGAAAGTGACTCGCGCGGGTAATGCCCGTCTTAGGAGAAGAAAATGAATGTACTAAAGTTGCCAAAAGAAAAGTTAGAAAAAATTATTTTAGAAGAAATTCAAAGATTTCGTTTGAAGGAACAAAGCCTTGACACCGACGATATTAAAGCTGTAATAGCACAAAAGATCGCCGCCATCGATGATCCGAACGCCTTAGAAGAGATTAATACCATCCTCGATACATACAGCAGGACCGGAGTATAACATGTCAAATAAACTTGTTTTAACTGAATTTTTAGAACTTTCCATGAACCGAGAGCTTCTTACTGAAAAAGAGCAAAGGCTTGTAGATGAAGGTGAAGAGGTTTATTTGGCAGGCGTTATGCAACGCGCAGACTCTTTAAATGGCAACGGAAGAGTTTATCCGCGCGGTATTTTAGAAAGAGAAATCGAAAATTATCAAAAAATTGTTAGAGAGGGCCGCGCCGTAGGAGAATTAGACCACCCAGATAGTTCTGTTGTGGAATTAAAGAACGTTTCACACTTAGTCACTCAGATTGATATGAAGGGATCTGATGTTATTGGAAAAATTCGTATTTTAGAGACGGGGCCCGGTAAAACAGTTAAAGAGCTTCTCCGGGGCGGCGTAAAATTAGGCATCTCATCTCGTGGGCTTGGCTCAACTAAAGAAGAAAACGGTAAAACAGTAGTAGAGGATGATTTTCAGTTGATTTGTTTTGATCTGGTTTCAGAACCATCAACAACCGGCGCCTACATGCTTCGCGAAGGGAAAGAAAATAATATTTTTACAAAGGCCGACCGAATTAATCGAGCGCTTAATAGTATTTTGAAAGAAGGTAAAGAATAAATGAAACTATTAATGGAAAACTGGCGACAGTATTTAAACGAAGGGTTTGTCAGAGGAGATCCTAGTGAAGTTTATGAAAAAATTAGAGACTGGGCGTCTACCTATCGAGGGCCTTCGATTGAAGTGCTTGGAATAAAGCAGCCCCGGGGCATCTCTGAAAGAACACAAGATGTTTTAACACACATGCTTAATGAACTTCAAGAAAAACTAGACAACATTGAAGCGCTCGGTGGGGCAACAAGAGTTCATTTCAAAGACGTAACTGCCAATGATTTAGCGCCATTTTTTGAATTTGATTACAAATCAGAAGATGATCAAGAGGCTGGAAATGAAATTAAACTATTTTACACGCCAAGCGAGCAAAAAGCTAAAATTGACTTTTCGAGCAACCTAGACGGGTTGCCCGAAATTGACCCAACCACTGGCGATGTTAAAGGTATTGAAGCAAAAGAAGGAATAGATGAGTACTAAACTAAAAAAGGCGTTAAAACCACTAATAAAAGAATGCATCAAAGAAATTATCTTTGAAGACGGCGTTCTTTCTTCAATTATTTCAGAATCGATTAAGGGAGCTTCTGGAAAAGAGGTCGCACAACCGATTGTTGAACAAAAAGAGAAAAATAACTTTTCTTTAAAACAAAAATCTTCAAATAAAGAAATAGAACAAACAAAAAAGCAGTTGCTGGGCGCTATTGGTAAGGGCGCCTATGGTGGTATCGATATTTTTGAGGGCACCGCCCCATTTTCTAAAGCAGAAGCAAAAGGGGCACCCAAAGCGGATCCAATGTCTGGTGTAGATCCGACAGATCCCGGGATTGACATTACTAGCATTCCCGGCATGGGCAATTGGGGAAAATTAATATGAGGTTATTATGGCACGCGCAGTAAATGTAGAAGTAAAAAATTATAATAATTTACCAATAGAGGTTCTTATTAGAAAATTTAATAAAAAGGTAAAGAAAGAGCGCATATTAGAATTATGCCGTGAAAGAATGTATTACGAGAAACCCTCAGTTAAAAGAAGAAGAGAAAAAATTAGAAGAAAGAAACTAATTAAAAAGAAGCAATTAGAAAATGCAGGAGTAAAACCAAATGGCAGGCGGTAACACTAGATTTGCAGATGCAAGATTTAAATTCACCACACCGGGTCTTGGATCCGTAGGACAATATCAGACGTCTGGTATCCCATATATTTCCTCTTCGATAACAGTCCCCGTTTCTGGCGCAGGCGGTGCAGGCGTCGTTGAAATAACTTTTGAGGGCGTAACTAAATTTGTTACAGTTGTCAATGAGGCTACAGGCACAAGTAAGCCACTGAGGGTTGGTTTTAGTAGTTTAGGCGTCCAGGGCTCTGATCGAGAGGGCGAACTTCTTGCAAATAATTATTTTGTTTTGAATAATGGAGAATCATATACTGGCGAATGGCGCGTAGCTAAATTATATTTGACGCCGCACGTTACTAATAAGAATGATGGCGGCATAATCTCAACTATAACTACAGCGTCCGTAATAGCTGGACAAACTGGAATTCCCACCTCTTCGTTAATCAACTTAGCAGATCTGCCACTGGCAAATTGGTCTGCTTCATTGGGCGTCGGCGGGAGATTAGCGTAAAAATGCTTCGAAGTGGCTTTGGGGCTCGCACTGCGAAATCGCTCGGCTCTGCATCCGCTGGAAAGCAAAATGTGGCAGATCGCGCCAAAGGTGCAGATAATGTTGTTCGTGCAGTTTCCGGAATAGATCTTGCCATATGGCTTGACGCGGAAGATTTAACAGGAACATTTGGAGAGGCCGCTCAAATAACAACGTGGCCAAAAAAGGCTGGGTCGGGCGCCAGTCCAACTGCTGATTCGGGCAAAAGACCCCTTTTTGATGGCGATGGCTTCAATAAACGACCGGCAGTATTATTTGACGCCAGCAACGACAGCATTAAATGGGCGGCTGCGGGCTTAATAGGCACCAATATGGCTGCAAATACATTGATAGCAGTTAATGTCTCGGCGGTTGCCGGCAGCACTAAGATGCTTTTTGAAATGGGGACTGGATATAATCAGGGATCCCGCTCGCTTGCGATGTATTATCAGGGCGGTAATAAATTTGTTACTGGTATGGGCGCCTCAGTCGATTTTGATGAAGAGACTGTAGCACTTTGTGTACCAAACATACTTAATGTGTGCCTTTCAGTTTTTGATAGAAACCTTCCGGATGGCTCAGCCATTAAAACTTATATTAATGGACAGCCTGCAGCAATTGCCGGCCCAGAAACTGGAAATAATGATGCGACTACAGATTGGGAGAATCAGCCATCATATTTGGGTTCCCGTAATAATGGGGCGCTTCCTTTTAACGGCCATGTCCGCGAATTTATAGTTTTAAGACGAGCATTAACAGTCGGCGAAGCATCTAGAATCGGTAAAGCCTTAATGAATAAGAACGGTATTACTAGGATGTATGCCGGTTAAAAGAGACGTTGTATGCCGGCAAGTCATTTTAAATTTTTAATTACTATTTATTAAGAGCAAAGTACAGGAGCTTTCTTATGTCATCAATGTTAGAGCAGGCAATAGTCGACGCCAAGTCTTTAAAAGACGCCGCATTACGCAACGCAGAACACCTTATTATTGAAAAATATTCTAATGAACTTAAAGGTCAAATGGAGAGGATACTTGAACAAGAGGAAGACCCTCTCGGAGCCCTTGCCGGCGGCGGCGATTTAGGTTTAGGTCTCGGCGGTGAGGAAGCTGCCCCACAAGGTCCAATTGATTTTGAAGCTGCTGGGAAGGACAAAGATGAGCTTCCAAATAAGATAGAGTATGCCGCTCTGGACAATGCAACTATTGGTTACACTAAATATCCGAAAGAGGCCGAAGTGGTTACCATTAATTTAGACGCCCTTAATGATTATGAAATGGATCCCGCGCGCGGCCCGACTGCAAGAAATCTCGCAGAGTCTTTAGAAATTGAGGAGGAGTTGCTTGAAGAGTTGTTGGGCGCTGAATTTTTTGAGCTTGATGATGAGTTGTTGGCCGAAGTTGCCATCGAAGAAGATAAGATCCTTCATGGAGAGGCGGATTTAAAAGAGGGCGACAAGAAGCCCGATGAAGACGGTGACGGCGTACCAGATTGGGCCGACAAGAAGCCTGGGGAAGATGACAATGACGACGATGATGACGACGATGATGATGATGACGATGACGACAACGACGGCGATGACGACGACACTCAAAATGAATCATTAGACCTTGAAGAAGGCATCAGAATTGATTGGAAGGCCGTAAAAGAGGGTAATCCTTTTGGTACTAATTCAGAACAAGACGAAATTAACTTAATGCTAGCTGAATTGGTTGAAGAGGCCGACGAGCTAGAAAAAAAGAACGAATCATTGGTAAATAAAAACAATTTACTAATTCAAAAGAATAAAAAATTAAATGTGTCTCTTAAAGAGAATAAAAAGACATTTGATGATTTTAAGAAGCAATATAACACATTGATTGAGGGCTTCAATGGCCTCAAAGAGAAATTTGAAGAGTCTCAATTAATGAACGTTAAGATGCTCTACACAAATAAGATTTGGGCAGACAAATCTCTTAATAGGCGACAGAAAAATAAAATTGTCGAAAGTCTAGAAAAAACTGAAAGTGTAGAACAGGCGAAGATCGTGTATGACACGTTAAAAAGCGCAGTGGAGGATACCGAGGCTCGGCCCAGAGGTCCAAAATCACTGAGTGAGGCAGTATCACGACGTTCTTCACAATTGTTAGTTCGTAGTACAAAACAATCGGAATCAAAGCCGGATGATTTTGCTGTACGAATGAAGCGATTAGCAGGAATTGACATTAATAACTAATAGGAGGAAAAAAAATGTCTACAATAGTTGAAAATTTAACAAAAAATATTGTCAGTCGCGACCTCCAGAAAGAAGGTGCTGCTCTCATGAATAAGTGGGAGAGAACTGGACTTCTTGAGGGACTAGGCAATGAGCGTACCAAGAACAACATGGCACGCTTGCTTGAAAACCAAGCAAAAGAGCTTCTTCGCGAAGCAAGCACGATGAGTGCTGGTGATGTTGAGGGCTTCGCGGCCGTCGCATTTCCGATCGTCCGTCGTGTGTTCGGTGGCTTAATCGCCAACGAATTAGTTTCCGTCCAGCCGATGAGCTTGCCTTCGGGCCTCATCTTCTTCTTGGACTTTACGTTTGAGTCGGCCAAGGCTGCCGGCGGGGCTGTTAAAGATGAGTCCGTTTACGGTGGTGGAAAGGTTGGCCGTCAGGTTACTGGTGGTGTTAATCTTGAAGGTGCAGAAAACCAGAAGAGCTTTTATGGCTTGAATAATGGTTATTCGTCTGCAACTGGTAGTAATTCTACCGTTACCACGGCTGGTGACCTTGGTGGGCGCTCGTCGTTTACCTTCGAAAGCAACCTCGTTTCTGGTAGCAATAGTCTTGCAAATGGCCAGACGTTGGGTTCGGATCTTTCCGACCAGACGTCGTTGCGTATCATTGATTATGATCCGGATGTCATGAACGACAGCGCGAACTATTATGTTGCGATTAAGGGCGATATGTCGACCTTTACCAACATTAATAAGAATGATCTTGTCTCTCTCGACGTCTCGTTGATTACTGACGGCACTAGTGACCGAACCAGCAAGGTTACGACCGTTCGTCGTTTAACCAAGTTGGATCCTGCCAATATTACTGGCAGCACTAATGATGTGGTCATCGTTTTGAAGGCCGCGGCAGAATATGGCGGGTCTGATTCTTCGTTGGCCAACAACATGGATCGACAGGTCCAGATTGCGGCCGGCTCGGGCTCTTGGGTTGTTGAGGATATTTCCAATAATAGCTCGATTGCCAACGGCGCTTTAGACTTAGATCTATTCGGCGAAGGCGCGGGTGGTGATGGTTCCTTCACGTCGACCGGCCTCAGTGGTCAGAATGACAAGATTGCCGAAATCGACATCAAGGTCGATTCGGTTGCTGTGACGGCAACCACCAAGAAGCTCAAGGCTAAGTGGTCGCCCGAACTGGCGCAGGATCTTAATGCTTATCATAATCTCGACGCTGAAGTCGAGCTTACGAGCATTCTGTCTGAGCAGGTTGCACTTGAGATTGATCAAGAGATTCTTCAGGATCTTGTCAAGGGTGCTACTGGTGCGGTTCTTTACTGGTCCAGAAAGCCCGGTAAGTTTGTCAATCGTGAAACGGGTGCCGATCAGTCGTCAGCGACTGCTCCACCGGACTTCACTGGTAACGTCAGCGAGTGGTATGAGACCCTTGCTGAGACCATCAATGATGTTTCTGCTCGTATTCATCGTAAGACGCTTCGCGGTGGCGCAAACTTTGTTGTTTGCTCGCCTGAAGTTGCTAACTTGCTTGAGTTCACCGCTGGTTTCCGTGCGACGGTTAATCACGAGGAGCTTAAGGGTGGCCAAATTGGCGCCGTTAAGGTTGGTGCAATGAGCAAGAAGTTTGATGTTTATGTCGATCCTTATTTCCCAAGGTCTGTGATCTTGATTGGACGACGTGGCAACAGCTTCCTTGAGACTGGCTATGTCTATGCTCCATACGTGCCGCTGCAGGTTACTCCGACGATCTTCGGCGTGGAAGATTTCGTACCCCGTAAGGGCGTGCTGACTCGCTACGCTAAGAAGATGGTTCGTCCTGATATGTACGGCATCGTCGTCTGTCAAGATTTGGTTTAGACCGAATCTAGCAGATTAGATTAAAAATTGGAACCCCCGGTCTTCGGACCGGGGGTTCTTCTTTATAGAAACTATTTAATAATAGAGGGAGTTTTTATTAAATGGCAAAACCGACATTATCACCCCGCAGCACTACTTCAACTGTAATACTGCCTATTTCTTCATCGGGTCTCACCGCGTATACTGCAATAGACTATCCATTCGGGATATACAGGCAGGGAGGGGTTCTTCAATCAACGTATTTTGCTTCTGGCGCTTCTGACCAAGTTGCTTACACGTATAAAAAATTGGGTGGTGATGTTTTAGACATTGAATTAACCACTGGCAGTATTTTTGCATCTTACGAAGAAGCGGTTTTAGAATATTCTTACATTATTAATTTGCATCAAGCAAAAAATGCGTTGCCGAACCTTTTAGGGAGCGCTACGGCCAGTTTTGACCACAATGGAATTCCAATTGGCGGCGATGCATCAGGAAGCAATGCAGAACTTAAGTATCCAAAATTTAGGATGGAATATTCCACCAGAGTCGCGAGGGGAATGTCTTCAAAAATTGGTTTGAATGGAGATGTGCGTTATTATTCCGCATCAGTGGCCATAACCGGCGGCATTCAAGATTATGATTTGCAATATATTGTTTCGTCAAGTGTGTCTGCGTCGAATGGAAGCGATTCTTTAATTAATAAAAATCAAAGAATTGTTGTTGATAAAGTGTGGTATAAAACTCCCTTTACAATGTGGCGCTTTTATGCTTATTATGGTGCGCTGAATGTCATTGGCAATTTAAGCACCTACGGACAATATTCTGATGATTCTACTTTTGAAGTTGTGCCAACATGGCAAAATAAATTACAGGCAATGAATTATGAGGATTCAATTTATACGAGGGTTAGTCATTATTCGTATGAATTGCTGGACAATAGGCTACGCCTGTTTCCAGTACCAGAAGCCGGGGGCGGGGGGTACCCCGACTTTATTTGGTTTAGATTTTATATTGAGCCCGGGGCATTAGACGAAGACTCCACACGAAATGAAGGAATGAGTGGAATTAATAATGTTAACACATTACCATTTAGTAATATTCCTTATACAAATATTAATTCAATAGGAAAACAGTGGATCAGAAGATATTCACTTGCCTTGTCAAAAGAAACATTGGGACACATACGAGGCAAATTTGGGGGTTCGATACCAATCCCAGGAGATACAGTTTCCTTAAATGCTGGCGATTTATTATCTCAGGCGGCCTCAGAAAAAGAAGCGCTAAAAGCAGAGCTAAATGCTATCTTAGAAGAGTTAACGTATTCTAAGATGGTGGAAACACAAGCGGGAATTGTCAAAAATACAAATGAAACATTTGCAAATATTCCAATGGTTATATATCAGGGATGATTTAAATGGCGAAGAAAGATGAATGGGCACAACCAGCAGCACCACCAGGGCCGCTCTTTTTTGGTAAAAAGGAGAGGGACTTTGTTAAGCAAGTCACTGATGAGGTAACTGAGCGCGTTGTTGCACAAGCAGTGCTATATTATCCGTTGAGTGTAGAACATTCAGATTATCATCCAATTTATGGAGAGGCGATAGAAAAGACTTTTTTGAATCCAATTCGCATATATGCGCTGGTTGAATTTAATGGGTTTGAAACAGAAACATCTGATTTTGGTGTAGACAAGCGCGCCACCTTGACGGTGCACTTTAGTAAAAGAAGGATATCAGAAGATCAGGATTTATATGTAAGAGAGGGTGATTTTATTTTATATGGAGATTTATTTTACGAGATTACAAAATTAAATGAGCCGAAGCAATTATTCGGCCAAGCGGATTTCAGATATGAAATTACTGCGGAGTGTGTGAGATCTAGAAAGGGCAAATTCGATGCAAGATAATAAAACAACAGCGCAGATAACACTTGTTCCGTCATCCTTAGAAACAATTGATTTCGCATTATACAGATGGCTTAATGAAACTTTAGATCTTTACACTGATTCTAATCAAGGAATGAGAAAAGTGCCGATTATCTGGATTACGGCAGAAAGAGCCTTCCAAGTTAAAAACAATAAAGAATTAAGAGAAGTAGATTCCCAGGCAATTGTCTATCCGGCCATGACGATTGAAAGAACCACGGTAAATAAAACATCTGCCGATGAAAGAGTCATCCCCGGAAACATATTTCCAATTAAAATGTTTAAAGAAGACATAAGGGGAGGCGCTTTTAAACTTTCTAGGAGAATTGTAAAAGATAAGTCTAGAAATTTTAAAAATGCGGAATCAAAAAGACTTTTTAACCAAAAGAATTTTAAATATCCAGAAGGAGTTAAAGGCGTTCCTCCTGTTTATGAGACGCTTTATATTCCTTATCCTGTATTTCTAAACATAAATTATTCAATTAAAATAAGGACTCAATATATTCAACAATTAAATGAAATTTTGCAGCCCTTTCAAACTCACACGGGAGGAATTAATCAGTTTCTCGTCTCTCATGAAAATCATACATATGAAGCTTTTATTGAGCCTGATTATAGTATAGAAAGTAATTCAACAAGCTTGGGAGAGGACGAAAAGAGGTTTGATTCAGAAATTAAAATTAAAGTTTTGGGGTATGTAACTTCTAAAAGTGTGAATCAAGATACTCCCGTAGTAGCAAAGAGAGAGGGGCCTGTTAAAATACGTTTTACTAGAGAACGTGTAATGACTGAGGATGTTAACGAGAAAATCAAAAATGGTTTTTATCGTGAGTAAGCATTTTGCTTTTTAAAAAACTATTTACCTTAGATTCATATGAGTTTAATAGGAGATTAACACGCATGGCAGTTTCAGCTAAAAACTTTAAATTTATCTCACCTCAGATACATATCGAGGAAATAGATAAATCCCAAATTCCGGCCGCCATCGAAGCTGTCGGCCCAATTGTTATCGGCCGGGCCGCACGAGGCCCCGCGTTCACACCTGTAAGAGTTGAGAGCTTTTCAGATTTTGTTAATACATTTGGCAATCCAGTTCCAGGGGGAAATGGCGGCGATGTTTGGCGCGAAGGCAATTACACGTCACCGATGTATGGTACTTACGGAATTCAGTCTTGGTTAAAAAATGGTGAAACTGCAACTTATATTAGACTTTTAGGTGTCCATTCAGACAACAAGACCACCGCCGGCGTCGCTGGCTGGAAGGTCGGCGAAGGTTATGATGGCGGCGCAACCGGTGGCGCATATGGCCTGTTTGTTTGGCCGTCCGCATCCAGCGATTATACGGTTACGGGCGCCATGGCCGCCGTTTGGTATTTAGAAACTGGCTCAGTCAGGCTACAAGGTAAAACGGTCGGACCCGGCGCGACATCCGCAGGCGGCGTCATTGCGGTCACATCGGCGAGTTACATGCTACATGACGACGGTTCCACCTCAGAAAATCCGGTCTTTACTGTTAGTTTTGTAGAGGGTGTTGGTTTGCCGTCTGGTACATTTAGTTTTGGATTTGATAAAGGAAAATCAAATTATATTCGTAAAGTTTTCAATACCGATCCTACTTTACTGGGGAGAAAAGACGTAGATAGCGGAGAAGTTAAATACTTCTTGGGTGAAAGCTATGAAAATACTTTTAAGGACAAGTTATATACAAGCGAAACAAATAATGTTGCTGCGCTAGCGCAACTCGCCAGAGAAAAAGGTGAGTCGACTTACTCTGGTTCTGTTTATTATGGCGCCATTATGGGCCTGTCAACCGGGTCGGCGGTGCAGCATGATGTCCGACGAGGAGCGTTAGCAAATTCGACTTATGCCAAGTCTGGCTGGTTCTTTAGTCAGGATCTTTCTGCAAATACTGCGTCTTGGTCGCTTGATATGACTGAAAATATTACAAGTGGCCGAGTCAAAAAGCTTTTCCGCTTTGTTGGTCTCGACGCAGGAGAATGGACTCAGAACAATCTTAAGATTTCATTAACAAATATTCGCGCCTCTTCAAATGAAGATGTGGAGCCGTATGCTTCGTTTACTGTAAGAATTAGAACGTTACGAGATAGTGATGATAATGCAAAAATTGTTGAGTCATTTGAGGGTTGTAATTTGAACCCCAATTCTAATAATTACCTTCTCAGAAAGATCGGTACTAAATATGTTGCTTATGACGAAACGGCCGGCCGCACCTATGAAAAGGGTGAGTTTGAGAATAGGTCGAAATATATTCGTGTAGAGGTAGATCCAGAATTTGAAACTGGATTCCCGGCCGATTATGTTCCTTATGGTGTTACGGGCCCAACAAAGTTTGCCGATCAGAGTTTTAACCGCGATGCACTTAAGCATGGCATGGGTGGAGCAGCCACAGGGACTTGGGGCCATACTAATGGCTATGCGTTCCCGGGCAGCAGTTTCCTTGGTGAATACAAGGGTATGAACCGCATCTTGAGCGGCGCACAGTATCCCATGGGTGTTAAGATTGAATTCCCAGAAGTTCCAATTAGAACAACCACGAGCACCGTAGACAACTTTAAGTTGGCATATTGGGGTGCACAGACCACGGCCGATGGCACAGATAACTTTAAAGAAGACATCCGTGACTTGGTTCGCGTGAAGCCTGATAATGTTTCTAATCCGCACACTGCTGATGGAACAGTTTTGAAATATCAGTTTGCTGTTTCTTTAGATAACGTTATTATCAATGGTGCTCTCCCGCACGGGGATTTGACCAATTTGGCAGCGTCTGCTAGCGTTTTAGCATACGCAACTGCCTCTAGAAACTTAGGCTATTCCTTGAGCGCAACAGGCTCAGTGCCGAGCAACTTTAATGCCGGCACGTCAAATGGATATAAGACGATTCTAGATGTCGGTGCAGGCAATTTGACAACTGTCTTTTTCGGTGCTACTGATGGATTTGATATTACTAATTCTGATCCGCTGGCCAATTCCAATATTGGCACGAGTGCTACAAAAGAGACAAGTTATGAGTATATGTCTTATTACCGAGCAATTGAAACGATTAAGAATCCAGAAATTGTTAGTTACAATGTTGCTGCTATTCCTGGCTTAGAAAATGAGTCATTAACAAATTTATTAATTGACAATACTCAAGAGCGAGGTGATGCGCTGGCAATTATTGATGTTCCGAATAGTTACGTGCCTCCACATGAATATTTATATGATAGTAGCAAATCATTAAGCTTTGGTAGTGTCGTGAGTGCCGTACAAACAGTCAAGGACAGAAAATATAACACTAGTTACGGAAGCGCATATTACCCATGGGTTAAAATTCGTGATGGAATTGCTGGTAAAGATTTGTGGTCGCCTCCATCGGTTGCCGCCCTTGGTGCCATGGCATACACAGACCGACTTCAGGCGCCATGGTTTGCCCCTGCGGGCTTTAATCGTGGCGGGCTGTCCAGCGGCGTTGCAGGCGTTCCAGTAGTGGCAACGGCCTTAAAACTGTTTAAGAGCGACCGGGACGATCTTTATGAGGTTAATGTTAATCCAATTGCTAATTTCCCAAATGAGGGAATTGTGGTGTTTGGCCAAAAGACACTTCAGGTTGAAAGAACTGCGCTTGATAGAATTAATGTAAGAAGATTGATGATTTATCTCAAGAGAGGAATTTCACAAATTTCTTCAAGGGTTTTATTTGAGCCGAATGTTCCGAATACTTGGAATAATTTCAAGTCTCAGGCAATTCCATTCTTAGACGATGTTAAGAGTCGTTTTGGGTTAACAGATTATAAGTTGATTTTGGATGAAACCACCACCACTCCTGATTTAATTGATCAAAACATATTGTATGCGAAATTATTCTTGAAGCCTGCAAGGGCCATTGAGTTCATCGCACTTGATTTTATCATTACAAATACAGGCGCGTCGTTTGAAGATTAATTTAGATAAGGACTAATTAAAGTAGGAGATAAAAGATGCCAGTAAAGTTAAACCCAACCGACGCGGTACCGATTTGGTCAGGCCCACTGAGAGAGCCTAAAAGAAAATTTAAATTTGTTTTGAATCTTAATGGCATCGCCACTTATACCATCAAAACAACTAATAGGCCACAAATTTCAATTGGCGAGGCTAAGCACGAGTTTTTAGTTCATGATTTTTATTTTCCTGGCCGTGTGACATGGAATGAGATTTCCATTACTTTGGTCGACCCAATTGATCAAAATAATTCGAAGAGATTGTTGGACTTTATTAAAAATGGTGGATATGTCAATCCTAGTGATTTCGATCCAGTCCCTGGAGGTGATAATTATCAAAGAAAAAGCCTCTCTAAGGCCGCCATGGTTGACGGTTTGGGGGAAATCACAATTGATACCTTGGATTCCAAGGGGAGCGTTATAGAGACGTGGACTTTGAAAAATCCATGGATTAAGAGTGTTAGCTATGCTGATATGGCCTATTCTGATGAAGGATTGGTTGAACTCACAATGGCTCTTCGTTATGACTGGGCTGTTTTAACCTCCACTGTCGACACGGGCGCCACTTAAAATTTTATTTCTTTACTAATTAAAGTATGGGGTTCATTAAAGATACATTCACCACTCGTGGCCTTAAGAATGTTGCCAAGTATAGCATTTTCAATGGTCAAGTACAATTATTTGACCGCGACCTTTTTATAGACGCACAACAGAAGCACCGCTTTTATCTGTATGTCGATGGCATCCCCTCTGCGTACATTGTAAATGTTAATAGGCCTTCGTATTCTGTTGAAGTTCAAGAACACATCTTATTAGATTATATATTAAAATTTCCGACTCGTGTAAAGTGGGAGCCGATTAATTTTACAATTAGAGAAATTTTTAGTAAAAATGTCGTTGGTTCGCCCGGTGGAAATATCATGGCAAAATTGCTGGCCCATAGTTATATCCCGCCCAGCGACATCAGCAGCTTTGGCCAAGGGTCAACTACACTGACTGCTTTAAGGGCAATTACAAGCCCGCTGGACACTGCAAGAGATGCGGCCTTTGGTACAAAAAACCTTTCTAAAGAAAATCTTGTGAAGTCGTTGGGCAAAATTAAGATTGTCTCCATGGACGGCGACGGCGAAGTGTTCGAATCTTGGACGCTTCACAATGGGATGATAACCAGCGTTAAATTTAGCGAATTAAGTTATGGCTCAGAAGACTTAACAGATATCGCAGTTGGTGTAAACTATGATTGGGCCACATATGAATTTAGAGGCACTTAGGAGCAAGCATGGCAGGTAGGAACGAAACAAGATCTCAGGTACCCCCTGAGTTGCTTGAGCAATATGTAAAACAACAAGAGACGCAGTATGTCCAGCCAAATCAAAATGTTTCCGGGTATTCGGTTCCTACTGATTTTGTAGAACTTCCATCGAGTGGGGAGTTTTATACAGAGGACCACCCCTGGCATAAAAAAGAAAAAGTTGAAGTTAGATTTATGACAACAAAAGAAGAAGATATTTTGACTTCACCTACATATAACCGCGAAGGAGTCGCTTTTGATAAATTAATTGAAAGCATTCTCGTTGACAGGGTTAGCGTTGAAAGTCTATTAATTGGTGACAAAAATGCCATATTATTAAACGCGCGTAAAAATGCCTACGGTAGTGAATACCACTTTTATTCTTTATGCCAAAAGTGCTTAGAGGGAAAAGAATTAACAGCAAATTTAGAAGAGCTAACTAATAAAGATTTAAGTCAGTTGTCTTGTACAAAAAATTCTGACGGGACATTTAAAGTTGAATTGCCAAAATCTAAAGATGTGATACAGTTTAGATTGATTACTGGCACTGATGAAAAAATGATAAGAGAACAGGAAAAGATAAGAGAGAAGCATAACCTCCCTCCAGAAAAAGTTATTTCTCTTCACCGGCAGCTTATAGTTTCAATTAATGAGCGCACAGACCGGTCTTATATTGATCAATATATTCAAAAGATGCTGATAAAAGATTCTCGTTTTTTACAAAAAGTGTACGAAGAGACTCGACCAGATGTAATATTTAGTTATGAACACTCTTGCGATAGCTGCGGCCATCAGAGTAAGGGGGTTGTGCCCATTGGGGCAGACTTTTTTTGGCCTGACGGCTAACTATATTAATTCTGTGTATGAGCAAATATTTTTGGTGATGATGCACGGTAAATTTTCTTTCTTTGAGCTTTACGCTTTTCCAGTTGGTTTGCGGAATTGGTTTTCAAAACGCCTTAATCAACATTTTGAAGAAATGAAGAAGTAAAGAAAAAAAGTGCGCCACCTTTCTAATTAAAGAGAGGACACTTTACAAATGGCAGATGAAAAAAAACCTGGGGGGACCGGCACGGCAGCGTCCCAGAAGGCGGCCGAAGCAGCAGCAAATAAAGGAGCGGCAGCAGCGTCCAGGCGTATGAGCGCTACGAAGGACGCTATGAAGGGCCTTTACGAGGAAGTGCAGGATTTTACTGGAGGCGCTACAGAGGCAGAAAAGGCTTTATACGGATTGCTGGGGGGTGCCGGCGATCTAGCGACGGGTTTAAAAGAAGCTGAAGGCGCCGGCGGTAAAATGAACGTTATGTTCGCGACCCTCTTGAACGGCGCCTCTGGGTTTATGAAGGTGTTAAACCCGGTTGTAAGCTCAGTAGAAAAATACAGAACTGGTCTTGTACAAATCGGCGTCAAAGATGGGCCTAAATTTTTAGATCAATTATCTAAACAAAGTGCAGAATTATCAAGATATGGTGTACGTCTTTCCGTTTTAGTACAGGCACAAAACGAATTTAGACAAAATTTAGCTCAACTGGGCGATAAAACATTCCCTGGTAACGCTGCAGCCCTAAATAAGTTAGTTGCAATAAATGAAAGATTTGGTATAACAACCGCAGATAGCGTTAGCCTGATCAACCAACTTGATATAGGGTTTAATGTTGGGGGCGCCCAGGCCAAAAAGTTTTCGGACACATTATTAAAATTTGCCAAGGACACGGGTCAGCCATTTAATAAAATATTTGGACAGTTTAATCAGAGCATTGAAAAGTTCATGTTTAATATGGATGCGGATCAGGCTATGAAAAAGTTTACTGTTTTTCAACAAATTGCCCGCCGCATGGGCGCCGATGTTGGGGAATTGGTTGATTTAACTGAAAAGTTTGATGAATTAGAGGGCGGCATGGCATTTGGTGGCGAGTTAAACATGCTTTTGGCGTCTTTAGGGGGATCGTTTGACGCCGTGCAGGCCACATTAATGAGCCAGCCTGAGAGAATGCAGTATATTGCTGAACAGATTCGGGAAGTTGGTGGAAAAATTGAAGGCATGTCTGAACTTGGCCAACGTGCAGTGTTAAAACAGTTGCAACAAACCACTGGTATGAAAATTGGAGTTTTAAAGAGCTTAATTGAAAAAGACATTACCGGCGATGTTGAAGGCTTTTTATCCGGTGCACAAAATTTATCTACTATGCAAGCGTCTGAACAACAGCGCTTGGCCCAAGAGCAGACTACTAGAGCGGAAAGAGTAGAAGTGGCAAACGATAGACTCGTTAATAGTATAACTATTGGGCTCGAAGGCGTGGCACAGAGAATATCATTCGCGAAAACTGAAGCGATATCAAAAGCCACGATGGTTGGCATACAGGCGCTACAAGATGCTGGTATAACCAAAGTTCTCAGCGGCGCCACCGCAGAATTGGACAAATTCAACGCTGGCTTTAAGAGCAACGTTATTGAAGGTCCCGGCGGCTTAAAAGATTTAATGGATAGACAATCCCGCCAAGCCGAGGGTCTTGCAACGAGTATGAATAGTTTAACCACAGCCGTCACAGAGAAGGGCTTGAAGCTCACTGTTGTGACCAAGGGCGGTGGCGGAGGTACAGCATCGACTACCACGGCCGTCAAGGCCTTGAACAGTCCTACTGGCACCCCAAAGCCCGGCGAGAGAGGCTATGGTGTGATCGCGATCCCGGGATGAGAAAAGTAATGAGGAATAATATAAATGCCAAATCAACCGCTTAAAACTATTTTAGAAAGTGATCCTAAGCTGATTGTTTCCGCTCCAGAAGAGCGTGAAATTCGCTTGAAGTATCCATTTTCAAACATATTTATATCTTTTCCTACGACTAATGACCTTGGCGTAAGCTTCCCGGCCTATATTAAAGGCCTGCAAGATAATTACAGCCCAGAATTTGGCAGTGTCCAAGTTTACGGTCGTATGGACAATATTCCAATTTATCAGGGTACTTCCCGAAACATAAGCCTTACAATCGGAATGCCATCTTTTAACGAAGAAGACGCAAGAATTAATTTGCAAAAATTGAACACCATTGTTAGAAATTTATACCCCTCTTATGTAAATGTAGGACACAACGGAACAAAAGTGGTTAATTCGCCCCCCTTAATGCGAATTAAATTTGCTAATTTAATTCAAAACCCTTTTAATCCGGGCCAAGGTCTTTTGGGCTATGTGAACGGACAAGTGAGCATTAACCACGATGTTAACACAAATGGTCTTTTTATTAGTCAAGAGGAGGCTGGCGATGGAGTGCTTCTTTTGAAGGCTTATGAGTTGGCTTTAAGCATGACGATACTTCATGAAGGCAATCTTGGATTTGATGAAGAGGGAAACTTTTTGGCCGACCGTGGATTTCCATATGAATTGAGGTCTTCGGCCCTTAACTTTTCTCAAGGTGACAGCCAAGGGTTCAGTAGCAATGTAAATGTGGAAAATAGCACTGGCGGCACCGTTGGGGGCCTCGGCGGCACCGCTGCGACAAAAAAAGCAAGACAGACTAAACAAATATTGGAAGGAAAATAATTAAATGGCAGTTACCAGATATAAAGAAGCACTTGAGTATATAAATGCAGTTGCAGGCTACAAGAAAACTTTTCCAAAAAGATTTAATGAAAATGGCATTCGTCAATTACCAATAAACATATTAAAGTATCCAACCTTAAATGAGGCCGTTGATTTTGAGGTGGCCACAAAAATTTGGTCAGTTGGTGACCGATTCTATAAATTGGCAACAACCTACTACAATAGTCCGGAATATTGGTGGGTCATCGCCCTATATAACAAAAAACCAACAGAGCATCATGTTAAGCTTGGTGAAATAATTGAAATTCCGCTCCCTTTAGAAAGCGTGTTATCAAGCTACGGATTATAAAATGTCAAATTTAAATGTGTTTTTCCCTCAAAATTCTAATAAACAGGGCATTATTACCGACTTTGTTACTGCTCAGTTGGTACGTGGGTCTTTTGAAGGGCGTCGCTCCTCAATGGCTAAGATAATTTATGATGACGATTTTAATGAAGAGACCGCCAAAGAGTTTGGCATTTCTCCAGCCGAATCACAAAATTTATATCAAAATATAAAAACAAAAAGAAAAGCCGGTAGAGAAAAAATTATCAGCCTCAACCCACTTTTTAACCAAAACTTTGAAGAGCTTTATCCTTCTCCAAGAGGGGGCACACCCAAGGAAAGGCAAAATTATCGTGATTATTTAAGATACATGAACAACATTGGGTCTGCAGAATTAGGCGCCCTTTTCCCAACTATTAAAGTGCTTTATCGTTATCGAGCACCAAACAACAAGGACTGGATTGAGCACGCTTTCCCCTTTCCAACCTTTACTGAAGAAGCTGAATTTTCTATTTTAAAGAGCCGATTTGCAAGAGGCGATGGTGCCGGCATAGAAAGCGTTAATGTTGATAGGCAGTTTCCCGCCTTTGGCAATTTAATGAATGTAAAAGTAAACATTTCGCTTTTCTTTCAAAACACGAATGTTTTGACAAACGATAGGACCATCAACGGTAAAAAGCTTCCATACGGATTTTCTTTTTTGAAATTAATTGGCTTTTTAGATTCTTTTAAGGAGCAGATTGCTATTGAGTATGGCTATGGTATATCAAATAGCACAGATACTGGCATTATTCCTGCAAAAATGCAGGCCCTTATACGAGAAAAAGAAAAAAAGAAATTTATTTTAAGGTATTACGGCCATGATTTTAATATTCAACAAGATGGATCTATTAGATTAACGGTTAATTATACGACATCTCAAGATGCGGATGTATATACTCGTAATGATGTTGGGGTTATGCAAAATGATGTGGTGATATCTCAGGCACCAATTGCCCCATCGTTAAAGAAGCAGCTTAAAGTTTATGGCGAAATAAGAAAAAAAATAGATGATGGCAATAAAGAACTAAAAGCAATAGAGCGAAATTTAAAAGCAAAGCGCAGAGATTTGTCGTATGTAAAAAAATCCTCTAAGGGTGAAGTCAAAAGAGAGGTTACTAGGTTTCAATCTCGTAAAGATACTTTACTAAAAAATAGGAAAGTATTGGCGCTCCAGGCAAATAAACTGAGAAAAAGACTTGCCCCCATGGTTAAGTCTACGCTGATTGAAAACATAATTAATCACTACGAGATGTTTACGTTGTCTTTTAAATCAATTGATGAGCCTTCCTCAAGTAAAGAAACGGGACGTGATGGTCGCGCCTATACTACATTTACTGATTTAAGCTTGGTTGTCCCAGGCAAAAAGACCAACAAAAGGGCTTTTAAAAAATTAAAAGGGTTTGAAACAAAATTTGATAGTAGTCAATATGATAGTATCTTTTTGGCCAAACTAGGAGAAACACAGGAAGAGCAAGAAAATTATTTAGAGAAGTTGTGTGGGCAACTTTTTAATAGGCCAAAGGGTGCCAGCAAGGAAAAAAAGGAAAAAAAGTATGGTTACATAATGTTCTTTTCTTTGCGAGCTTTAATTTCCGCAGCCTTTAGGATGCTTAAGGATGATGATAAAGACGCATTTCCTTATGTATTGTTAAGCAATGTGCCCGCCCGAAGTCTTGGACACGATTATACAGTTAATTTGGGCGATGTACTAATTGAGTCTGAAACATTTCAGAAGTGGTATTATGAAAACTATACCGCAAAAAACAGATTAGAATATTCATTTGGTGATTTTTTAGAAGATATTATGACAGATTTGGTGCCACAGGCGCTTTATAAAAGTTCAACTGGAATATTTGATAAAAATAAATTGGGTGTTATTAAGCCCATTTCTTTTTTGACCAAGCTTCGTGGCAACAAACAAGAAAAAAAGCTTTTTAATAATTTATATAAAAATTTTAGCGACAGTGATCTAAATAAGTTTTTAGAAGTTATTCGCCAGGGGGCAAAATCAAAAGACCCCACCCCCCTGGTTGCTTACACAATTATGCGCAATCCCAGTTCAGATCGAGCGTCGCCGTTTTTAAGGTTAAAACTTGCAGAAACCAACTTTAATGAATCAAATGATTCTAAATATGGGGTTTCATATATCAAGATCGGCGCCAACGCCGGTCTTTTGAGGCAAATTAGTTTTTCTGCGCAAGATTTGCCTAAATTAAGAACGGCCTTGTGGGCCGAAGCACAGAAAGACTCTCCTTCTACGTTGATCAGGTATAAATACAGCGCAAATGTAGACTTGGTTGGCAACAATGTTTTCTTTAGGGGAGGATATTTTGCGATTTCGCCTAACTCTCTGGGCCTTGTCGATACAACATACGACCCTGGCATTGTTGGTTATTATGTAATACAAAAAGTGGCCGATACTATTTCACGAGGAAATTATCAAACAACTGTTTATGGCACATGGGTTTACAATCCAGCAACCGTTAAAAACAGAGGAGAAAAGGCAATTGAGCAGGACAACGATGCGATCGAGAGCCCCTCAAACCTGTCTCACAATGTGCCTCTTTATATAGAAGAACTGCTTTCGCTTGACCCGCGGGCTCTAGAAAAGAATGGCATCAATTCTGATGTTAAGCCAACCCGTGCAGCGCGAAAAGAATCGACTGCGCAAAGCGAATATCAAAAAGACATTAAGGAGAACTTATAGTGCCCGATCTTCCCAACACAAATAACGATTCTTCAATAAAAGATTTATATCAGACTAGAACTCTATATGATGACTTGTTTGAACAAGAGCCAACTCAAATGGATTTGTGGTATGTTAATCCATATTATGGCAAGGTCAATGAGAAAGGCGAGGCAGTAATGTTAAACGAGGGCTCCCTTAAATATATTTCAGACCAGATGGCAGAAAAACAAAATGCATGCATACATTTTGCTGCTCGTTCATTTCTAAAAATGAAACAACACTATGAAGTTCTTTATAAACAAGGAATCATTTACCGACAGTCGGAATTCTTTGGGGAGACTTTAAAAGACACAAAGGGCTGGGAGAGCCCGCGGGCCAAATACGAAGAATATATTCAAACCCTATTTGATGATTTTTTTGAAGCCACTCTGGCTGCAATAGCTGATAACATTGTGATTAAAAATTTTGATGACTTCGTTAAAATATTATTAGATTATTTAGAGGAAAGCCGGCGCCCTTTTACTAGGAAGGGCTATTTGGAATCGACATTTAATCCAATTTCAACAACCGGACTGTGCATAGAAATATTTGAAGGCGAATATGATGACGACGAGACCCGTTTTAAATTTGCTGCAGACGAAAATTTTGATATATTGGGTCAATTATGCGCGAAATATGGATTTAAAATAGATAGGAATATTCCTTGGCGACTTATAGCGGACATACAAGTCAAAGCTATGCAAAATTATATTCTTGACGAATACACGCCCGGCACAACTGAAGTACTCCCAGAAAAGTTGTTTGAAACTTTTTATGAGGTGCCGGATTTGGGAATTTATTTTAACGAGTTTAAGGATTTTGTAAAAAGCTTTTATTTGACATTTCGACAAATATTTCCTACCTATAAGACAAATGAATATTCAATTGGAAAGTGCGAAAAAACATTAATGCAATTTAAAAATAGGCAAGAAATACCAAACTTAAATAATCTTGATTACTTAAAGTTTTTTTACGAGATACGCCTAAGAGAATTAGATTTAAAAGTCCCTGGTAAGGTAAGGGAATTCCACACAAAAAACATTACTTCAATTTATAATTCCTTTACTTCAGATAAGGT
>TARA_R110002020_G_scaffold282883_1_pt1 | contig 23855 bp, 22 predicted proteins | sample TARA_R110002020 | Tara Oceans TARA_R110002020 (sample SAMEA4396489) | marine metagenome | biome: Westerlies Biome; feature: [MES] marine water layer (ENVO:01000295) within the mesopelagic zone...; material: water (ENVO:00002006), including particulate matter (ENVO:01000060) such...
GCTTTCCTAACTATAGGGGCGGACCACTTCAAAGGGGGAGGCTCAATCATGGACCTGCACTCGCGTCGTGTCATCGGCCGGGCCGTGAGTAAACGGATGAAACGTCATCTTGCGATCTGGGCGCTGAACATGGCCATCGCGTTCAGGACACCGCCCAAGGCCTGCATTCACCACAAGGATCGCGGCAGCCAATACTGTTCTCACGATTATCAGAAGATCCTGCGCCAACATGGCTTCCAGGTCTCCCCTCTCGGCAGATTTTGCCGGGCAAAATCGCCTGCCGGGCAATGGATGAGCGGCAAGGGTAATTGTTATGACAATGCCGCCGTCGAGACCTTCTTCAAAACCATCAAGGCTGAGCTGATCTGGCGACGGTCATGGGAAACACGGCGGCAAGCTGAGATGGCGATCTTCGAATACATCAACGGCTTCTACAATCCGCGCCGTCGACACTCAGCACTGGGTTGGAAAAGCCCGGTCGCCTTCGAACGGAAAGTGGCTTAAACGAGCACTTGGAGCGGCATATAACCGTGACAGGTCCATATTGCGCGCCACTGTCGCGGAGCGGCTTAGTCTTTTCGCCTTGAGTTAGCGCGTAACCTTGCGACCTTTTGCAAATCCTCGACCTCATCATTTTCATCGACAATTTCGGCACCGAGCAATGTTTCTATGACGTCTTCCATTGTCACAACGCCGGCGGTTCCCCCATATTCATCTTCGATCAGGGCGATATGTGCTTCATTCTCCATGAGCAGATCGAATAGCGTATCGAGGTCTGTCTTTTCTGGAAGGCGTTGAATGTCGCGCGTGAAGTCCGAAACGGTCTTGTCCCTGCCGTCGCGCAAACCGGCCAGAAAAAGCTCGCGCGTGAGCGCAAAGCCTTTGACGTCGTCGATGTTCTCGCCGGTGACAATAAAGCGAGAGACCGGAAAGGTGTCTCTGGACGCGACAAAGGCGCTGACTGTTTGATCCTCGTTGAGATGCTCGATGACCGTGCGCGGTGTCATGATTTCGTTGGCGGATATCTCCGAAAGGCGAAATAGGTTGGTCACAACACGCGTTTCATCTTCATCGACCACCCCGAGGCGCTGGCCTGCAGTTGTCAACGCCGTAATCTCGTCACGCGATACCTCAGCGTGACGCTTACCGCCTGTCAGAAGCTGTGTTATTGCCTGGCTCATCCAGATCAGGGGCAACTGAATGATGATCATCCAGGGCAGCACCCGGACCGCGAAAGGTGCAAGACCACGCCAATAGGTGGCACCGAGGGTCTTGGGAATGATTTCGGACAGGACAAGAATGCCGAACGTCAGCACGGCAGAGAAGATGCCCACACCCGTATCATCAAACACGACCGCAGCCTGTGCGCCTGCTCCGGTAGCGCCAACGGTATGTGCGATCGTGTTGAGCGACAGGATCGCGGCAAGGGGGCGCTCGATATCTGCCCGCAATGTCCTGAGTTTCTTGGCAAGTTTCGGTTGTTCTTCTTCGGCGGCTTCGACAAAGGATGGCGTGATCGACAACAGGACCGCTTCGAGGATCGAGCAAAGAAACGAAACTCCGATCGCCAGCAGCACAAAGATAATCAACAAGGCCATCAGGGTGTCTTTCGTTTTCTGAATTCATCGCTTCATCAACTATAGCATGATGAGCCTTTTTCCAAGGACCGCATAGGGCTGGCAACGGCCGGATACAGGCGTGGCATGCGAGGAGCTGACAAAGGTCAATACGAGCTCCAGGCCGTCATCGGGTGTCTCTGCCGAGCCTCGAACAGATGGCGTTCATGGGCCTTTACCGCCGTTTGCTGGGCAGCCGTACGTGGCATCGTGAAACGGTGAACCATGTCACTCATTCTTTGAGGGAGTATCAGCAGCCGTTGGAGCTGTCTCGGCAGGGGCCATGCAGGCAGAGATCCGACATCGTAGATAATGATCAGGCCTTCTGCCCAACGACCAGAGACATCTTCGTAAGGACGGCCAGAGCCGCAACGGCGTATTCTGTGTTCGGTGTGGGAGTGACGGTTCGTCCAGCAAAGCGTCAAACTAAGCCATCCTTCAAGCGTGTCGGGACATCTCGACGCGATACTGAACTGTTGTAAAATCACCCTTTATTCCGCGCATGGGACGCTCCCAACTGCCCGGCAGGGCATTGCACTGCAACGTCCCGAGAAGGGCTGGCCACCCTATAAGGATATCCGCGGTATCGCGGCGCTCTGGTCCAGCTCGCGGGCCACACGGACGCCGGACAGGGACGTAACTACCACAGCAGCAAGACAGTCGCCGCTAAAGCCATCGATCGCATTCAGGATGCGGCACTGTCGACCATGGGGCAGGCTGTCAGACACGAAGTCGAGTCTGGCCTCCTGTGGGCGGCCATGGGCGCTTTGGTCTACGGGGCGCGCTTGCGCCCGCTCCGTAGAAGAACGGTATACCCTACTTCACGCAAGGTCCGACCCAGCTGCTTCCAACCTGTCTGGGCATCGCTATCCGGCGATCTGATGGTCAGCGGCTCACATGCCACCCTTCAGCAGGACATGCAGGCGGCGCAGCCAAATCACCTTCGTTCCGGCGACGGCTGCTTCTGCCGATCCCGCAGCCCGGCACCAGATGACCGCTTTCGTTTCACCACTAATGGCGCGAAAGGCTTGGACCTCGGGTTTAGGGACGGTCATCTCCTTCGGTATCGCAGGATTTGCCGGTGCGCCGTGCTATGCGGACTTTACGCACAGTATTTCGATCGCTCGAGAGCCGTACTGTCGGGCAGGTCGTGGGCCTACCAGCTGTTGTACCCGAGATACTTGCCCGTCATCTCGACCTTGACGCGGTCGCCTTTGGGGTTTTCCACGCGGGACACGGACATCTCGAAATCAATCGCCGACATGATGCCATCGCCGAATTTCTCCTGAATGAGGGCCTTGAGCGTGGGACCGTAGACGCCGACAATCTCGTAGAAGCGGTAGATGCACGGATCGGTCGGCACGGCCTGCGTCCAGATCTTGGTGGGGCTTTCGGCCAGCACGCTTTCAGCCTCTTGCGGCAGGCCCATCACACTCACCATCAGCTTGGCCTTTTCTGGTGGGAAGGCGTTCATGCCCATGGCGGCCGAATGGGTCCAGACCGGTGACATGTCGATCTTTGCAGCGATCTCTTCCCACGTCAGGCCCGCCTGTTTCTTGGCAGACAAGATCATGGCGGTCACGTCTTCCTTGGTCATCATCTCGGTCATCGTCATATCTTTCATGTTGGGTTTTCCTCCGGTCTTAGGTGTTCACAGCGCGCAGGGCAGGTCGTCTGTCCTCGGGCTCGTCCTGGGTTTCGGTCTTGTCGATGCGCACTGATTTTGGCGAGTTTGTCTGGCCGGGTTCAGTCGGCTGGCCTGCCAGCTCTTTGGAGCGTTTGCCCAGGAACTGAACCAGATGGTTGCGGATGGCGTAGTAATTTGGATGCTCCACAATTTCAGTCCGGTTGCGCGGGCGCGGGATCGTGATCTCGACGCTTTCGGCAACGCGGGCCTGCGGGCCGTTGGTCATCAAAAGGATGCGGTCAGCCAACAGGATCGCTTCGTCGATGTCATGGGTGATCATGAACACCGTCTGCTCCATCTGGCCCCAGATTTTCAGCAGCTCGTCCTGAATGGTGCCGCGCGTCAGTGCATCGAGCGCGCCGAACGGCTCGTCCAGCAGCAGCAGCTTGGGATGGTTCGCAAAGGCCCGCGCGATTGATACACGCTGGCGCATGCCGCCCGACAGCTGGCTGGGTTTGCGGCGGATCACATCGCCTTCAAGGCCCACCATCGCCAAGAATTTGGTGGCGTGTTCCTCGACCTTCTGCTTGCTCCAGTCAGGGTAGCGGGCGGCCACGCCAAAAGTCACGTTCTTCAGCGTCGTGAGCCAGGGCAGCAGTGAATAGTTCTGGAACACGACACCCCGGTCGAGGCTGGGGCCTTTGACCTCTTGCCCGTCCATGATCACGGCACCGCTGGTAGGCTCTGCAAGACCTGCGAGTATGTTCATGATTGTGGATTTACCACAGCCCGAGTGGCCGAGGATCACGACGAATTCACCTTTTTCCACGCCGAAGGTGGCATCCTCGAAGACGGTCAATTCCCCACCCGCCCCATCGGGGAACCTCTGGGTCAGCTTTTCGATACTAAGATACGGTTTCATCTGAAGTCCTTTATTCGACGTAGGTGACGCGGCGCTGCAAGAGACCGAACATCGCGTCCAGCAACATGCCCACCACACCGATCATGAGGATGGAGAAAACGACGGAAGTCAGATCAAGGTTGTTCCATTCGTTCCACACATAATAGCCGATACCGGTCCCCCCAACGAGCATCTCTGCCGCGACAATGACCAGCCACGCTATCCCGATCGAAATGCGCATTCCCGTCACGATCGTCGGTGCGGCGGCGGGTAGGATCACCGTGAAGGCAGTCTTGATCGGACCCAGCTCGTGCGTGCGGGCGACATTGACCCAATCCTCGCGCACACCCGCGACACCGAAGGCGGTGTTGATCAGCATTGGCCAGATCGAACAGATGAAGATCACAAAGATCGCGGACGCCTCGCTGTCTCCGATGATGAACAACGCCAGCGGCATCCATGCGAGCGGCGAGATCGGACGCAGTACCTGAATGAAGGGGTTGAAGGCCTTGTAGGCGACCTGGCTCATCCCGATCAGAAAGCCGAAAGGTATCGCGACAAGTGCCGCCAGAAAATAGCCCGTCAGCACGCGGTAGATGGAATAGCCGATCTGGATGCCGATGCCCTTGTCATTGGGGCCTGCGTCATAGAACGGATTGCTCAGCTGCTCCCACGCCTTGGCGATAACATCACTCGGCGGTGGCACGCCTGCCTTGGCAGATCCTGCACCTGTCAGACGTTCGTATTCGGTCAGCTCTTCCACAGCTTTCTGTGCGGGTATCGCGGCCTCCCAGACAAGGAGACCGACAACCAACATAAGAACGGACAGAAGGGCGGCACGCTGGTTTATGCTCAGGGTGCTCATCCGCTATCCCTTCTTGATCGCAAAGCTGTCGACATAGGCGGCGGGTTCCGCGGGATCAAAGGTTTTTCCCATGATCATATGCGACTTGTAGGTCACATCCGGCGCTTCATAGCCCAGATCTTGCATGACCTTTTTGCAGTCAGCGGCCAGATAGACCCGCTCGGCCACGCCGCGGTAATCCACATCGCCTTCGATGTAGCCCCAGCGCTTCATCTGCGTCAGGATCCACACGCCCATCGAATGCCACGGGAACGGATCGAAATCGATGCGGTCCGGCACTTGCTGCACAGCACCCAAACCATCGGCATAGGTGCCGGTCAGGACTTGCTCGATGACTGTGACCGGCTGGTTTAGATAGTTGGTGGGCGCAATTGCAGCTGAGATTTCCTTGCGGTTCTCCGGCTTGGACGCGTATTGCGTCGCGTCGATAATCGCTTTCAGCAGGGCGCCGTAGGTGTTCGGCATCTCGGTCGCGAAAGACAGCGGTGCGGCAAAGGCACAGCACGGATGGCCTTCCCAGATTTCCTTGGTCAGCAGGTGGATGAACCCGATGCCTTCATAGACGGCACGCTGGTTGAATGGGTCGGGCGAGAGATACCCGTCGAGGTTGCCGGCGCGCAGGTTTGCCACCATCTCCGGCGGCGGTACCACACGGATCTGGATATCCACATCCGGGTCCAGCCCGAATTCTGCCACGTAATAGCGCAGCAGGAAGTTATGCATGGAATATTCAAACGGCACACCGAAGGTAAAGCCCTTCCACTGCTTTGGGTCGCGTTTGTCGAGATGTTCGTTGGACAGAACGATGGCCTGCCCGTTGATGTTCTCGACTGCGGGCATGATGTAGGGTTCCGCCACGGATCCCGCGCCGAGGGTCATCGCCAGAGGCATTGGCGTCAGCATGTGTGACGCGTCATATTCGCCGTTCAGCGATTTGTCGCGCGCCACGGCCCAGCCTGCGGTCTTGATGACCTGCGCGTTCAACCCGTAGCGTTCATAAAAACCCAGCGGTTGCGCCATGATGATCGGCGTGGCGCAGGTGATCGGCACAAATCCGATGTTCAGATCGGTTTTTTCCGGGGGGCCAAGATTGTCGAGGATGGCCGCTTTCGCTTCTTTCATCGGAAATACTGAGGCCAGCGCCGCCGCCATCGTTGAGCCACCCATCATGCCCATGAAGGAACGCCGCCCAATATCGCTCTGGCCAAAGACGGAGCGTACAATCGCGCTCTCGACTGCGCGTTCCAGCATGCCTTCGGAGGTGGACAGATCAATGCTGTCGGGGGCGTGGGCTTTGGGTGTGTTACAGCTGTTGCATCCGCAATCGGCCCCATGCCTCAGGTCTGTTTGGGATGAAAAGGGATTGCCCAGTGATTTGAAAGTCATCGTGTGCTCCTTTGTGTGGTTGCTGACAGGATGGCAGACCGCTTACGGAGCAAGAAGAGTCCTGCGAAAATCAGTGATTTTGAAATAATGATTAAAAATCAGTCTTCTAAATCGCCATGGATTACTTAAAAATTACGATAATTCGTAAATTACGATATTTCGTATTGCGCCCGGTCGCCAAAATGGCTGGTATCGGGCCATGCTGGATGCGGATGCGACATATGATTCATATTTGACGGGAGCGTTCGGTCCGACCCTCCTGATCGACCTTGCGCAGGACAGGATTCTGGCCGCGACGGCGGATGCGGTGGCATTGTTCGAGGATGACCGCCTCATCGGCTCGGCCTTCGCGCGCCTGATTGCGCGGGGCATGGAAGATTTCATTGTCTTTATCGCGGAAGTACAGCACCGCAGACAGGCGTGGACACGGCGTATCACGCTTCAGACCGCGATGAATGATCCGCTGCACGTCGAGATCACGGGGCGCACGGCAGGTGAGGAGGGGCAAAGCCTGTTGCTGCTCCATATCCTCGATTTTGCTGAGCTGGACCGCCACGCCAATGAATATGCAACATCAAGGTTGTACAACGGCGGCTTGGTCGAATGGCAGCGGGCGCAAGGCTTTTTCGCGGATCTGGAGCGCGAGAACCAGTTGATCCTGAACGCAGCGGGCGAAGGTATCTATGGCGTGAACGCGGACGGCAAGACCACGTTCGTGAACCGTGCAGCCCAAGAGATGCTGGGATGGACCACACAGGATCTGTTGGGCAAGGACATCCACACGATGATCCATCACCACCATCTGAACGGCGAGCATTACCCCTCACATGAATGCCCCATCTATCAGTCCTTCCGCTTTGAGCAGGTGAACCGGATCGAGGACGAGGTGTTCTGGCGCAAGGACGGCAAGCCGATCCGGGTCGCCTATGTATCTACGCCGATCTATGACGGCAAGGAGCTGGTCGGAGCAGTGGTCATTTTCCGTGACATCACGGAGCGCTGGGAAAACGAACGCAAACTCCGCGAGGCGATGGACGAGGTTGCCGCGCTGCGCGACCAGCTGGAAGAAGAGAACGCCTATCTGATGGAGGCGATCAGCATCGAGCGTGCCCATCATGACATCATCGGGCAATCAGATGCCATCAAGCGGATTATCACGCAGATCGCGCTTGTTGGCCCCACGCAAACCAGCGTTCTGATCCACGGCGAAAGCGGTGTTGGAAAATCCTTGGTGGCCTCTGCCATTCACGATGAAAGCAGCCGCAAACGGCGCCCGATGATCCACTTCAAGCCGGGCGCCCTGTCTCAGGACCAGGTTGAAAGAGAGCTGTTCGGACACGTCCGCGGCGCGTTTTCGGGCGCGGTGAAGGATCGGCCCGGCAAACTGGAGCTGGCACATGGCGGCACGCTGTTCATTGATGAAATCTGCGATATTCCGATTGATGTGCAAAGCCGTCTTCTGGACACCCTCCAGAACGGCGCTGTTGTCCGTCTGGGAGATGACCGCACGCGCAGTCTTGATCTGCGGGTCATTGCCTCGACCAGCCGCGACCTTGACCGGGAAATACAGGCGGGGCGCTTGCGGCATGACCTTGTGCTGGCCCTCGGTGTGTTTCCGGTACATTGCCCGCCGCTGCGCGAACGTATCAAAGACATTCCGGTCCTGACGGCCCATCTGCTGGGGATCGCATGCAGAAGGCTAGGGCGGCGCGTCCCGATTGTCACCGAAGGGGCCATGCGCAAGTTGCAGGCCTATCACTGGCCGGGCAATGTGCGCGAACTTGCCAATGTGATCGAGCGCGGGGCGATAGTTTCGCAGTCTGACAAGCTGCTGGTCGAAATTCAGACTGACATCTCGACAGCGCTCAAATCGTCATCGGCGCTGCTGACCGAGGCAGAGGTGGAGCAGATCCGTACGGCCAACATTATCGCCTGCATGAAAGAAGCGGGCGGCAAGGTATCTGGCGCCAAAGGGGCCGCAGCGCTGTTGGGCGTCAAACCGACAACGCTCTATTCCCGCTTGCAAAAGCTTGGGCTAGGCAACGAGGACTGGTAGTCCGCACCAACTCGACGGGGGGATGGCTGTCGGTTCTGTCCAACGCGGCAGGGTCTGGCAGCACCTGAACTGCGCGTAGGTTTCCCGCGCCTTTCTGGAATTGCGTCACCCGGTGCGCACCACATGACGGTGCGCTGCCTTCGTGCTCCAAGGGCTGCGCGGTTCTGTCAAAAGCCGGTGCCGCGCTTGCTTTCGGGCGGCACCGGAATCGTGATCAAGGCAGTTTGACTGCCTCGGGCTTCACCGCTTCGAGGGCAGCCGGAGCAAACTTGCCCAGCATGTCGTCCAGTGTCAGGGCTTGGCCGTTGACCACGCCTTGGGCAAGTATCCAGTCTGCTTCCGCGACCAGCAATTCGGCGAGGTCCGTATCGAGGCGGAGGCCGATATCCACATCCTGCCACATCGTGTCCAAGGCTTCGGGCGACATCGCACCGCTCATGGATGCGCTGACAGCCGCCATTGCCGCCGCCGGGTCCGCTTGCACATCGGCATCTGCTTTTGCCAACGCCCCCATGAACGCCTCAAGCACCTCCGGCCGGTCGTTGATCATTTCCGGCGATGCTGACAGGATGTAATGCACCTGATAGTTGCCAACCCGCAGTTCGCCGTAGTTATCGCCCAGGGTGTCGCGCGCTGCGCTGTAAAAGCTCGGGAAAGGTACGATCGCATCCACATCACCGCGCGCCACCGCAGGAACAAGATCGGGCGGGGCCGCACTGATGAGTTCGGCTTCGATGCCCGCTTCTTTCAGTATGCTGTCGAGGTAGAAATTGACGTTTGTTCCCAGCGTCGTGCCGATGCGCTTGCCCGCAAGGTCGGCGGGTGCCGCGACGGCGCCGCCGGATGTGTTCACGATCACGCGTGAGCCGGTAAAGCGCGACAGATCCCCGACGATACCGAAGTCCTGCCCCGTCAGGGCGCCCACGGCTGCGGGAAATTCGGCCATGAACGTCACGTCCACCTGCCCGCCGAGCATCGCTTCGAACCCTTCGCGGCCTGTGCGGAACGCAACGAAGTTGATGTCCAGACCGGCCTCCTCGAAATAGCCCTTTTCAATGGCAATATCCACTTGTGGCGTCTGCGGGTTGGGTGTCCAGGCAAAGGTCAGCTCTTCGGCCCAGCCTGCGCCCGGCAGTGCAATGAGGCCCGCAAGCGCGAGGGGTTTCCAGTAGGTCATTTCAAATCTCCTTGTTGAGGGTCATGGTGTTGTCAGAGCTTCCTGTGGCCGTAGGAGCCCGAGGATTTCTTCGCGTATTTCAAGCAGCTCAGGACCGGATCTGCTAAAAGCGCGAGGTCTTGGCTGGGTCAGATTGTAGTGGCGGATCATGCGGCCGGGCGCTTGGCTCATGACGTGGACGTCATCGGCCAGCAGCAGCGCCTCGTCGACATCATGGGTCACGAAAAGAACGGTCGCGCGGTGCTTTTGCCAGACCCCCATCAGCAGGCTGTGCATCGAAATGCGGGTCTGGGCATCCAGTGCGCCGAAGGGCTCGTCCATCAGCAAAACCTTCGGCCCGACCGCGAAGGTGCGGGCTATGGCGACACGCTGCTTCATGCCGCCAGAGAGCTGTTGGGGGTATTTGTCCGCGTGCGCGCTCAGCCCCACTTCGTCCAGGGCGGCACGGGCGCGGTCGATCTCTTCGGACTTGGACAGCCCCATCTGTTTCAGCCCGAACCGCACGTTTCCCAGCGCGGTAAACCAGGGAAACAGCGCGTATTGCTGGAATATGACTCCCACGTCCTTGGAGGGGCCGGTGATCTGCGCGCCATCCAGCGACAGCTGGCCTTCGGAGGGCGAGACGAAACCGGCGATCGCATTCATTAGCGTGGACTTGCCACAGCCCGACGGGCCGATGAGCGCCGTAAAGGTGCCGGGTTCGAGCATGAGCTTGGTACGGTCCAGCGCGGTGACTTCGCCCTGCTTGGTGTCAAAGCGGATGACGACATCTTTGATGTCCACGCGGCCAACGTCGGGATGTGCGTTCATGAACCCTGCTCCCAGTGGACAAGCTTCTGGCCGATGCGGTGCACGATGTAATCGACCGTTGCGCCCAGAATGCCGAGGATGATCAGTAGCGCAAACATCCGGTCCGTACGGATGTATTGCCGCGCCTCCTGCAACCGGAACCCGAGGCCCGACGACGCCCCCGAAAGCTCCGCTGCGATCAGCGACAGGAACGCCAGTGCGACGCCCAGCCGGATGCCCGCAAAGATGTGGGGTGCTGCGGCCGGAATGACCACCGTCATGAATTCCCGCAGCTTGGACGCGCCCAGCGACCGTGCAGCGCGCAGATAGGTGTCAGGAACATATTGCATGCCGTGGTGGGTGTTAAACCAAACCGTCAGGAAAACTGTGTAGGAAACCACGAAATACTTGGACCCTTCGCCGATGCCGAACCACACGATCGCCACCGGTACCAGCGCGATCGCCGGAATGGGGCGTAACAGGTTCAAAAACGGGTTCAGTAAGGTCCGCACAAAGGCGACACGCCCCGTCAGCAATCCCAGAACCACGCCAAGGCTGCCGCCGATGGCGAACCCGATGGCCGCGCGGGAGAGTGAGACGCGCAGGTCGTTCGGCAACGTCCCGTTGCGCCACATCTCGACTGTTGCGAACCAGACGGACCAGGGAGACGGAAAAATCGCCTCCGGCACAACCTGCGACAGCGAAACCCCAGCCCAGATCACCAGGACAAAACCAAAGGAGATCAGCGGGGCGCCCCCTCCGGCAAGCATCCCGAGGGGGGAGCGCCAGGGGGCAACGCGCGCCTTGACGCCGGGAAACGAACTCACAGCCATGGTATCTGCTCCTTGGTGTAGCGATGGGCGCGAAAACACGAGTTTGTCGCGCCGGCGATAAAGCGGTTCAGCGGGTCGGGATATTCGGCAAAATCGGGGATAACGAACTCCCAAACGGTCGCCCCCTCGGGCGTCACTTCAAACAGACGGCCAAAGGCGCTCTCACAGATCAGCGTATTGCCGTTCCAAAGCCGCTCGGCGCTGCCCATGAACGGCGAGAAAAACGAGATTGGCGTCGGGTCGGTGTAGGTCCATGTGACCTGCATCGTTTTCGGGTCGAATTCCAGCGCCCGCGAGAACGGGTTGGACATGCCGGGGCGCAGGTTGCCATTGTCGAAACACAGCACTTTGCCGTCCTCCATCTCGATCGGTGTGTGCTGTTGCGCAACGATGTCACCCCCCGCATGCCAGACGATTTCACCTGTCGCCTTATTGACGGCAATCACACCGGAGGTGGTGCGCAAACTCATCAACACCAGCCCGTCGCGGGTTTCTGACACGCCGTTGATCATCGGCCAGTGGCGGCGGTCAAAGTTCGGGTGGATCGGCAGATCCGCGGGGTCGATGTGGTCCCAGATGCGCCACTCCCAGACGACCTCACCCTTGCGGTTCACTTCCCGCACAATATCGGATTGCACGATGCGGTCCGCGCCGTCTTTTGCAGGGTCACCGCCTGTGACACGCGCGGCCTTGTCGGCAGGCAACGGGGCCGCGACCGTATACAAAAGATGGCCGTTGGGCAGCCATTGCGCATCGTGGTGGTGGAAGATGTCTTCATGTTGCCAGACGATTTCGCCGTCCGGGGTGACTTCGTAAAAGTCGCCTCCGTGCCAAAGGTCCCATGCCGGATAGAGACCGGCAGAGGTTGCGTGGCTGCCGTTATAGCCCAGGTTCCCGTTGGCAAGGATCACCGCATCACGGCCCGGACGCACTGGAAGAGACCATTGATGGGCCGTGTGCCCTTCGATGTCGATCATGTCGACGACACCGCCGCCGGTCTGGCGCGCGAACAGCGTATAGCCACCCGCGCAGGCTGTCGGGTCGTATGCTGTGAGGCCAAGCCGTCTGCGGCACAGTGTGATCTGCTCTGTTGTGGCTGCTTGTCCGTCTGGCATCGGTAAATCTCCTCGAATCTCCATTAAATCGTTTTAACAGCTTTAATGATCTTGTTCAGTCGCCAGTAAAACGTTTTAATGGCAATAATCAAAGTCGCGCCATATCTGCCGAAAATTCGTGCACAGCCGCGTTCTGAGATCACTTCGGCGGCACATTTGAGAAAAGCGGAGCATCCAGGCCTTGAACAAACGAGTTACCGTTGTCGATGTCGCACGGGCGGCAGGGGTATCGCCGGGGACGGTGTCGAATGCGCTAAGCGGAAAGCGCCACGTTGATGCGGACACGCGCGCGCGCATCGAGACCGCGATCAGCGATCTGGGGTATCGTCCGAACCTTGCCGCGCGCCACATGCGCACGGGGCAGACCAACACAATCGCAATCATCTCTACCATGCCCGCAGCAGTTGCCGCAGGGTCGTCAAAACTGGGTTTCATGATGGAAATCGCGGCCTCTGCCGCCGCTGCCGCGATGCAGCGCGACACGGCCCTCATCCTCGTACCGCCTATTGCCAGTGCGATGGACGCTCTGCGGTCCATGGCAATGGACGGTGCTCTGGTCGTCGAGCCGGAAACAGGCGATCCGGTGCTGGCGTATCTCGAGGGGGCGGGAATTCCGACGGTGTGCATCGGCGGCCCCGAAGGCACCACGGGCGCGGTGGTTGAGCTGGACTACACAACCATCGCGCGATTGCTGATCGACCACTTGCGTGACGCGGGTGCCAAGTGCTTTCCGTTGATCGTGGGGGCAAGCCCGCGCCCCGGCAACCTTGCGTTCAAGACAGCCTATCGCGAGATGTGTGCCCGTGTCGGGATGGAGGAGAAGCTCGTCGAAGTGCCCGAAGCACGTGCCGAAAGCGGTGCCGCAGACGCTGTTACCCAACTTCTGCGCACAGGATACCGGTTCGATGGCATTCTCGTGCCGACTGATGCCATGGCGACGGGCGTCATGCAGGCCTTGCGCGCCCATAACCTCGACGTGCCCGCTCAGGTGAAGGTCGCCACACGCTACGACGGGTTCCGTGCAAGAACAGAAACGCCGCAATTGACAGCCGTGGACCTGAAACTTGATGCGGTGGCCACTTTGGCGACGAATTATCTGCTGGATGTCATTGCGGATGGCACCAAAGGGGGGCGTATTTCCTGCCCTGAACCCAGCCTGATCATCAGGGCATCCAGCCGTCAGGAATGATGCCGCCAGCGATCCGCCCCGGCAAATCGGGTCGCCGCCCACACCCAAGGAAGGGTTGTCAAGAACGCTATGGAGGTCGCGATGCGACGGGCCGTGTACTTCATGCTGATATCACTCTCGACCCGAGAGACAGTTGAACGGCCGGCTGGACACTCCGCGACCAACCGTGCGTCCCCACGTTGCGCTATTCACACACAAGCGGGCGGACATCGGGCAAGGGAAGGTCAGTCGTTCGGGGCGCCAGAAGACAGCAAGCCCAGTCTGCTGGCGTGTAGCGCGGCCTCAGCCCGGTTGGAGATTTCCAGCTTCCGGTAGATCGCTTTGATGTGAGTGGTCACCGTACTGTCGGCAAGGGCCAGAACCTCGCCCACCTCTGACACGCGCAGCCCCTTGGCAATCAGGCGCAGCACCTCGGTTTCGCGTTTCGTGAGCTTGACCGCTACCTCGTAGTTCGGCCCTGTCAGCTGAAAATGCAGCATGATGCGCCGTGCGATCTGCGGACTTAGGGGGGGCACACCGCTCAGCAAAAGACGCAGTTGGTGCTCGATGACGTCTGTGGGATCACTCTTGAGCACATATCCCTGCGCACCTGCTGCCAGAGCTGACACGATCGAACTGTCAGCCGCCATCACAGTTGTGACCACATTCATGCAGTTAGGCTGCTCCTTGACCAGACGCCGCAAAAGTGTGGTGCCGTTGCCGTCTGGCAGGCTCAGGTCAACCAGAGCGAGGTCGAAGGTATGCTTTGCACAGGCGTGCTCTGCGTCGCGCAGCGTTGCTTCTTTCATGATCCGGGGCTGGTCGAAAATAGCCTCGACTATGCCTGCCAACCATTCGCGCGACTGTCGCACATCCTCGACTATGAGGACGTCTCGGATCATTTGGCGACCTGATTGCGCAGCTCATCTGGATAGAGCGGCAACGTCACATGGATACACGCGCCACCTCCGGCGTCGGTGCGGTTGCTGATCCGGCTCATCCCCATCAGAATTTGTGCGCGATCCATGATGTTCGGGATGCCATTGCCACCGGTGGACAGCACGTCATCAGGCAGTCCTTTGCCATCGTCCTGAATGGTCAGGGTTATCTCTGTATCAGACGTTGTGATATCTACGTAGAGGTTCTTGGCTGCGGAATGACGCAAGACGTTTGAGACAGCCTCGCGCAGTATGGACCGCAGGCCATTGACCAGCTCGAAGGAGATGACCGGCCCGTCTTCCCCGTCCAATGGTGTGACACCGAAGTCCGGCCCGCGCCAATGTATCGAAATATTATGTGCCTCGACCCGCTGCGCGGTTTCTGTACGCAGGTCGGCCAGCATCGCCTGCAACGAGAACTCGGCCTTGAAGCCATCGTTGATGATCGTGCGCAAATCGGTGAGGCTGTTGCGCAGAAGATCGTCCTTGCGTGAGACTTCGCGCGAATGAAGCGCATTCAGTAGCTGCGCGCCGATGTTGTCGTGTACGTCACGGCTGATGCGGTCGCGCTCCAGGATCACGCCGCGTTCATAGGCGAGGCGGCTTTCCGAAGCGAGATCGTGTATTTCTACCATATTCGCAACGATTTCCAGATCGTCAGTCGAAAACAGCCGTCGGCCTTTCTGGGCATAGCGCAGACGGCGCGCACCAAGTCCTTCTATGTCGGGGACCAGCAGGGCCAGACCGTTTTCATCGATAGCAGGTTTGCTGACGGCGTCACTTATCGTTTCGGGCGGGGCCAATGGCAGAAAAACATCCGTCAGAAGCGCATCCCAGCGCAACCCGTGTTCGCGGCTGGAGGGCGACAGGGCTGCGCCGACTATCTCGGCCATGCGCCCTTGCAGGGTGGCGGCATGGCGAAACAACAGCAGCTTCATCAGCAACTGGCGCAGTGGAAAATACAGCACACCGGCAATCAGCAACGCAGCACCCAGTGAAATCCACGGCTGTCCCTGCATGAAGCGGATCAGCAGCACGTCCAGCACAAAGATCAGGATCATCCCGCTCAGCCAGAGCCAGATGTAATATGACCAGCGGTCCAGATTAAAAACCTTGTAGCGCAGGACGCCAAGGGCCAGACCGACGTGCATGATGTTGAAGAAGGCAAATGCGATGCCTTGGGGCAAAACACCTTCGTCCGCAAGGCCAAGGGTGATCGGTGCCGAACTGAGGAACACAAACAGCGAGCAACCTACCAAAGAGACCAACAAGAACCAGCGCAGCCCCGCTCTGTTGAGTGGCTCGCGTCGGCTGCGGTACCATTGCACACCACCCAGAACCAGCGCGATCAGCATCTGCGACAAGACCGCCATGCCAGCCAGATTGTCCGGACCGGCGTTGAAGCAACCCAGCACGATTGCCGCGCCATATATCGCAACCGGGATTAACAGCCACACGGGGCGGAACATCGCCTTGGGGTACTGCGAAAACAGCCCCACCAGCGCGATCCCGAAGGATACTGCGCCGAAGATGTTCAGGCACGACAGAATATGAAACAGCGTGCCGTCCAGCGCGATTTGGCGCGTGGAATAGATGGCAGCCGACTGCGCGAAGACCGGCACGAAAAGCGCGGTCAGCGCGAACATGCGCGCGCCCCATTCTTCACGCCGCAACCCTATGATCCATCCCCCGATGAACAGCGAAATCAGGCCGACGGCGATCTGGAACCAATAGGTCCACGGCAGGTCCGACAATTGTCGCGCGCGCACCTCGAAGCTCTCGGTTCGCCGGGTGCCGTCTTCCAGCTGGTAGGTTATATCGACCGGACTTTGATCGAGCTGGGCGCGGATCATGGTCTGGCGGTCACGAAATGCCAGAATTGCTGCATTGCTGCCCAGCTGGTCAGGTTCATCAATCCGGTCGGTGGCGGTGATTTCGAGTGTGTTTATAGCAATGGGCACAGCAGTGCGGGGCAGATCCACTTGCGGCTGAGCAAGTGCGACCAGAATACTGGCAAGCGACATCGCAAAGCCAAGCATTACAACGCCAAGAAAGACGTGCGCGGGAGAGAATCTGTGGCGATAGGACGTCATTCTTTCGACGTATATTTTGTCCGCCCAAAGTGCCCCCCCCCGAACAGGGGGGACGGGGCTATGTCGGGACGAAGATGAGCCGCGTTTACGACTTACCCTGTCCGTTTGCCAGATTTTTAATCTTCCGCTGCTCGGGCTGGGATGTGGGCGATCAGCCTGCTTGCCAATTGACCTGACTTTTCACATGATCCGTCTGCGCAGGCGCAGTCAGTTGGCCAGAACAAGGGCACCATAGCGGCGGATCTCGGATTCGATTTCCCCCACCAGCGTCGCAAGGGCCGGGTTGCGCGATGTGCGCGCCCTGCGGACGATGTAGGCGAGCGTCGGCGGCACGGGGAAATCGCCGTCGATGATCTGCATGTTTGATGTCACATGACGCTGGTTCAGCAGAGCAACGCCAAGACCCGACTGCACCGCAGCCTTGATCCCTGCGGCGCTGGCGCATTCAAAGACCGTCTCCAGCACCCTGCCGCTGTCCTGCCCAATTTCCAGCGCCCATTGACGGTAAAAGCACTGGTCATCAAAGGACAGGAACGGTATCGGAGCCTTGGGTGGCAGCGCAAGGTCGGGCGATTTCACCCAGTGCAGGCGCTCGCGCAGCAGCACCGTATCCGTCGGGCGGACTTCGTGGTCAAAGACTTGCACGATGGCCGCGTCCAGCTCACCTTGATCCAGCAAGGACCGCAGGATCAGGCTCATCCGCACTTTGGACCGCACTGTGACCTCGGGATGCAAGCGGCGGAACCGGCCAAGGATGCGCGACAGATCCGAACAGGCGGTATCTTCGGTCATGCCCAGCGTGATGCGGCCCGCGAGAGCCGACTTCGAAAAACTCAGAAGCGCTTCGTCATGCAGGCCTAGGATGCGTTCTGCGTAATGTAGCAAATCTTCGCCGCGCGTGGTGAAAACCGGCGCACCTGCCTTGCGGTTCAGCAAGGTGCAATCAAGACCCGTCTCCAGCCGCTTGATCTTGTGGCTCACTGCGGATTGGGACAGCCCAAGCGCTTCTGCGGCACGGGTAATTCCGCCATGATGGCGGATCGCCCGAAGGGCCCGCAAGGCGTCGATGTCGATACGGCGCGCATTCAGGTCTGTCATCGCAGGGGCGCTCCGTCATCAGATCTTGTCATGATGCTGCAATCTCACGGCTCATTCAACGTTTGATCTGCCATTTTCATGCGGTGTCATGAGATCATCTAAATTTGTCATGTGCAGTCGTCGTATTCCCGCGCTATGCCCATCCTGAAACTCGCGAAAGTATCTCTGTGACAGCCATCCCGATGCCCAATCCCCGGCAACATCCTCTCTTGTGGCCCCTTTTGGCGGCTTTGCTGATCTTCGGGTGGAGCTCGGGGTTCGTCGGCATCCGCTATGCCAGCGAAGAGACCAGCGTTGCGTTGCTTTTGTTCTGGCGAACGCTGCTTTCGGGGATGATCTTGCTGCCTTTCGCCCTGACAATCGGCCCGCGGCTGCGGCTGCGTGGCGTGTTGGAGCAGATGGCCTTTGGCGTGATGTCGGTTTTTCTCTACCTCGGTGGCTTTGCCCTTGCGATCGAACAACGTGTGCCGACCGGACTGGTGGCGCTTATCTCTGATCTGCTGCCCTTGGCGATGGCGGCGCTGTCGCAGCCGGTTCTGGGCGAGCGGCTGAGCAGGTTTCAGTGGCTGGGGACCATCATTGCCGTTGCGGGCGTGTTGATTGTATCCTTCGACAGCCTGAGTTTCGGATCTGCGCCGTTGTGGGCCTACGGTGTGACAGTCGGATCAATGCTGGCCTTTGCGCTCGCCTCCATCCTGCATAAACGGCGGCGGACAGTGCACATGCCGGTTCATCAAAGTCTTTGCATCCATACTCTGACAGGTGCGCTGCTGTTTGGCATCTGTGCGTTCTGGCAAGGCAGCCTGATGCCACCGCTGACCCAGAGCTTCGCGATCGGCATGATCTGGTTGATCTTCGCGGGCACCTTTCTGGCTTACGGCGTGTATTACACCAGCCTGCTCATCTATCCCGTTGCCAAGGTCAGCGCCGCAATCTACCTCGCCCCGCCTGTAACGATGATCTGGGCCTGGGCCTTGTTTGACGAGCCTTTGACGCCCGCCATGTTTCTGGGGCTGGGTGTCACCCTGATCGGAGTCTGGATGACGTCTCAACAGTCGCGCGTGACCTGGAAGCGCCCGCTCCGCTGAGAGCAGCCGAAGGGGGGGGGAAGGGAAGCGTAATCAGACCCTTGAACTGCATGTCTTGATTTTCCGCAACGGCGTGCCTTTTTGCGGCAAGGTATGCGCCCCGTCTTGTGTCGGGCTGTCACTTTCTGCCATTGTCCCGATATGCAATCCGAACCACATCGCCCCCCCGCGCCGCGCCTTCGAATCCGTATCGTCTTTGGCGAGAACGAGATGATGGGACCGGGCAAGGCTGACCTGCTGGAAGGCATCGCGCGATGCGGCTCCATCGCTGCGGCGGGCCGTGAAATGGGCATGAGCTACAAGCGCGCATGGGAGTTGATCGGCACGCTCAACGCGATGTTCCGCGCACCCTTGGTCGAGAGCACCCGGGGTGGTCCGGGCGGTGGCGGTGCGGTTCTGACAGACTTCGGGCACGAGGTGGTGGCACAATATCGTGCATTCGAAGCAGAGGCCGCTGTCGGAGGATCAGCGCGTCTCGCGACCTTGGGTGAAATGTTAAGGGATATTCCCGGCGGGAAATAACGCTTGACCCCAAAGTCATGCCCCTGCGATATGTGTTGTGAAACATATCAACATGGGGAAGCTTCATCCGTGTCCAAGCTCGCGTCTTTCAAAGTCGCCGCGACTGCCCTGGTTTTCGCTATTCCCGCAGTCGCACAAGCCGACGAAATCATCGTTTTCGCTGCTGCGAGCATGACCAACGCCATGGCCGAGATCGAAACTGGTTTTGAGGCAGCGACGGGGCATGATCTGATCGTGTCGCTCGCTGGTTCGTCTGCTCTTGCCCGCCAAATCCAACAAGGTGCGCCGGCCGATATCTTCATTTCTGCTAATCCGGACTGGATGGACACGCTCGAGGCGGACGGCTTGGTGGAGAAGGGCACGCGGATCGACCTTCTGAACAACTCGCTCGTGCTGGTTGCTGCGCGGACGGATGCGGAGCCGGTCGCGATCGGGCCGGAGTTGGACCTTGCAGGCCTGCTGGGGCAGGGGCGGCTCGCCATGGCGCTGGTTGATGCGGTGCCGGCGGGTATCTACGGCAAGGCGGCGCTGGAAAGCCTCGGGGTGTGGGATGATGTCGAGGCCCGCGTCGCCCAGGCTGACAACGTCCGTGCAGCACTCGCCTTCGTGGCCACGGGCGAGGCACCCTACGGCATTGTCTATGCAACAGACGCTGTAGCCGAAGACAACGTCACTGTTATCGGCACATTCCCGGCAGACACCCATCCGCCCATCGTTTATCCCGCAGCAGATCTGGCCAACCGTGACTTTCCAGCAGAGGCAGAATTCCTTGCTTACCTGCGCGGCGCAGAGGCGCGTGCGGCCTTTGAGCGTCAGGGCTTTGTCGTCGTGGCTGAATAGGCCATGCTGGATTGGCTTGGCCCCGAGGAATGGAGCGCGGTCGCGCTATCCCTGCGTGTGTCCTTCTGGGCGACGGTGGCCAGCTTGCCGCTGGGCATATTCATAGCCTACGCGCTTGCCCGGTGGTCTTTTCCGGGCAAGCAGATCCTCAACGGGATCGTCCATTTGCCGCTCGTTCTGCCGCCGGTGGTGACAGGTTACATCCTGTTGCTGACCCTTGGCACACGCGGACCCGTTGGCAGCGTGCTGGCCGATTGGGGCATTGTATTTGCCTTCCGCTGGACCGGCGCTGCGGTTGCGGCGGCAGTCATGGCCTTTCCGCTCATGGTCCGCGCGATCCGCCTGTCGATCGAGGCAGTGGACCCCAAGCTGGAGCAAGCCAGCGCCACGCTTGGCGCGTCTCCCCCTTGGGTTTTCCTGACCGTCACTCTGCCCATGGCGCTGCCGGGCATTGTCGCCGGCACCATCATCGCCTTCGCCAAGGCGATGGGAGAGTTCGGAGCCACCATCACTTTCGTCTCCAACATTCCGGGCCAGACACGCACCATCCCCTCCGCAATCTACGCCTTTTTGCAGGTGCCGGGGGGCGAAAGCTCGGCGGTGAAGCTGGTGATCGTCTCGGTGGTTCTTGCGATGGGGGCGCTGCTTTTGTCCGAATGGATCGGGCGGCGTGTCGCAGCGCGGGTCGGGGGCGCCTGATGCTGGAGGTATCGCTGCGTCACGCGTTTGCGGGGTTCACTCTGGATGTGGATTTCAACGCACCGCCCGGCGTTACGGTTCTGTTCGGGCGGTCCGGCTCGGGCAAGACGACCGTTGTAAATGCCCTTGCGGGTCTTCTGACACCCGATGACGGGCGTATCGTTGCGGATGAATTGACCCTGCTTGACACAAAAGCCGGCGTCAGGCTCAAGCCCCACCAGCGTCGGCTTGGCTACATTTTTCAGGAAGGGCGGCTCTTTCCGCATCTGACCGTCAGACAGAACCTTGCCTATGGCGCATGGTTTGCCCCCAGAGGTGCCCCGCGCGAAGAGACGTCGCGCGTCGTCGAGATGCTGGGCATCGACCCACTGCTGGATCGCCGTCCCGGCGCGCTTTCGGGTGGGGAAAAACAACGTGTCGCCATAGGCCGCGCGCTGCTGTCAGCGCCGCGCCTGATCCTCGCCGACGAGCCTTTGGCCGCGCTGGACGAGGCGCGCAAATCCGAGATACTGCCCTATTTCGAACGGCTTCGCGACGAGGTGAACGTGCCGATCCTTTATGTCAGCCATTCTGCCTCCGAAGTCGCCCGTCTGGCGACCACAGTGGTCGCGCTGCGCGATGGCCGTGTTGCCGCCATGGGGCCGCCTGCCGAGGTGTTAGGCGACGTGGGCGCCGTGGGCGCACGCGGGGCTGCATCGGTGTTGACCGCCCGTGTCACAAGGCACCATGCCGACGGGCTGAGCGAGCTTGCTGCCGCTGCAGGCACGCTCTGGCTGCCGCGGGTCGCGGCGCCGGTAGGGACGACCATCAGGGTCCGTATTGCGGCACAGGATGTGATCCTGTCGCGCGCCCGCCCAGAGGGGCTATCGGCCCTGAACATCCTTAAGGGCAAGGTGGTCGAGCTGCGCCCCGGCCATGGACCGGGCGTTATGGTGACGCTGGATATCGGTGGTGACCGCCTGTCTGCGCGTATCACCCGCCGTTCCGCCCAAGCGATGGGCCTTGCACCCGGCCAGATATGTCATGCGATCACCAAAACAGTTTCCGTGGCCCCGCAGGATGTAGGGCGCGCCAGCCATCAAGACACTGACTGACTGGGCCAACAACGGTGTTGAGGGGCCGTTGATGTGGTCGGGCGGATTGTCTTTTGGAGTTTCCAATTGCGATTTTTTCAGGGCAGGGATCTGACACACCTAGAAATTTCGAGTGAGGCCAATGGTCAAATACTGGTTGTCATAGCGTGCCACAGGAATGTTTGAGCGGTTCTTTTCCACCCCCATTACCAATGTGGGAGCAAAACTGCCCAATCGCAGGTCACGGTGGTAAACCGTGAGCGAAAGAGAGGTCTTTGCATCCCGACGCGTCAGCCCGAACAGCGGCTCCGGTCCGCGTCTCTCATCAGTATGCCGCCCCAGCTGCAAAGACGTCATGAGCCCCCCGCGCCATGCATATAGGCCGGTTACCAAAATGCCGTTGCGGTCGCCTGCCAGATTTGGAAGATTGCCCTTCGTTTTCTCGTAATAGCCCGCAAAAGTAAGGCGCGTGTTGCTTGTTACCGCGTGTGAATAGCTTGCAGACAGCAGGGCCACACGGCTGTCGGGCAAAGTAACCTCGTGGCGGACGTTGCCCAGATCCAGACCCAGATCCAGCCTGCCACGGGTGCCGAGCAAGCGGCTGTATTCAGTCCAGATGCCGGTGGTTTGCGAATACCGTTTGTCTTCGACCCAGCGGAAGCCGTGCAACACCCCTGCGGAGATACTGCTGCGCGTATCGGGCAGATGCTGGAGACCGGCGCGCGCGGTAAGTTGATAGTCGCGCAGAGCCGCGTCTTTGTTGTACCGCAGGTGCGTGTTGAGTGAAAAGCGGCCTCTCCATTTGTCATTGATCCGCGGGGTATAGCCAAGCGCTGCTGATACCAGAAGGCTCACCCCGGGTTCGGCGCGGGCGTCAGGCCTGAGCGTGAAATCCAGACCACCGATGTTGACCGTCTCGGTGCTGGTTCTTTGCCCTGCGTTGCTTTCGGGCCGTACCGCGATGTTCAACGATGCGGACCAGACGCTGCGTGCTGCAATTCTGGCAAGAACCTGTTCCACCAGCTGTGCCTCGGCGGCAGTCAGGCGCGCCCCGCGCACCTGTTCCAGATGCCATTTTGCGCGAAAGTCCTTTTCGAGGCGAAAGAGGGCCAGCGCCAACTCGAAACGATAATTCTTGTCATCCGGGTGGGCAGAAACCAGCTCCTCAAGCAGGGGCAGGGCGGCTTCGGTCCGGCCTTCTGCCATGAGTTCGAGGGCGCGTGGCCAGGCATCGGGAACAGCCCATAGGGCATGGGGCCGGGCGCATATAACGCCTAGCCCCAGCAAAAGGACATAGAAAAGTCTACGCATGCAACCTAGTCTTTGTCAGCGTAGAGACTACCACCTGTCGCGATCGACGTGCCTCCGCCTGTTGGGACGATTGTTGTCTGGTGACCACCGGAGAGCTTTGCGCCATCGGCTTCCTTGAAGTTGCCGCTCAAGGCCATGCGTGCATCACCTGACAGGGCCCCTGTAGGATCGGAAACGGTGCCGCGCAGGATGGCGGTCGCGCTGGTAAGTGTGCCCACGACTGGATTGGTGATCGTGTCGATGGCGTTCACATCACCGGCGATTGCGTTTGCGGTGCTGAGCGTGCCTGTAACTGTTGTGGCCACGCCGTCAACGTTACCAGCGAAATTACCGGCAGTAGCGGTGACCGGATTGGTGACACCGCTGCCAAAGTTCACGTTCATATCCAGTGTACCAACGAGGGCTTCTGCGGGGTTTGCACTATTCGCCTGTGTCAGCACAGAAATCTCACCGGTGTAGTCGGCGCTGCCGGTGAGGGGCGTCGCTGTGGGGGCAAGGAAAATGTAGCTTTGTGATTTTGTATCGAATGCCGCTTGGGTGGATGTCCCGCCGCCTGTCGATGTGCCGCCTCCTGTGGATGTACCGCCGCCAGTGGACGTGCCGCCACCAGTGGACGTACCGCCGCCGGTGGATGTACCGCCGCCGGTGGATGTACCGCCG
>TARA_R110002020_G_scaffold453421_2_pt1 | contig 23795 bp, 20 predicted proteins | sample TARA_R110002020 | Tara Oceans TARA_R110002020 (sample SAMEA4396489) | marine metagenome | biome: Westerlies Biome; feature: [MES] marine water layer (ENVO:01000295) within the mesopelagic zone...; material: water (ENVO:00002006), including particulate matter (ENVO:01000060) such...
CGCACGCCTGTGTAGCGTCCCGCCGCGAGGATCGCCACCCGGCCGGTCCGTATACTGAATTCGACCAGGTCGCCTGCGGCCCAGTCTGCCGAACGGTCGCGGCCCGTGCTGATAGCTTCGGACGCAGTCGCCCCCTGGCCCGACCATGCCCTGTTCCACGCCTGCCAGAGGAAGGTACCGGTTGCGGCACGATTTCGCATTTCCGAACCCGGAAGCACGTCATCGCGAACCGGCATCACGAACGTGTCCTCCGATGTCCAGACCAGATGCGCATTCCAGTCCTCTGCCCTGACATACCGGTCCCGGATGTCCGGCATGGGATCGAACCGGACGCAGCTGGCCTCGCCGGTGCGGCACGCCACCAGCCGGAAGCGGCCGCTTTTGTGCTCGAGGACGACAACATGCGTGCTGCCGGGCGAGAAGCCCATCAGGAAACTGGTGGCGCCCGGATCGAGACCTGGCTGCAGGGAGGGCGCGGCGCCATTGTCCATCGCCTTGACCCAGAGCTGGTGTCCGCTGAGGCCATAGGCCCGCATCCAGTAGGAATAATCCGAAAGCTGGTCGTAGGGCGGCACCAGATTGTAGGCCAGCCAGTGCCCGTCCGGCGAAAATTGCGCTGCGCCGATACCTTCCGTAGCGAGGACATCCTCCAGCCTGAGATTGTGGCGCTGGACAGGCGCGGGATCTGCGCGCAAAGCCCCTGCCCCTCCGATCAGGCTCACGGCGATCGCGGCGATGAGAACACTCCAGGGCCGGAGCCGGCCGCCGCGTTGCTGCCGAATTCTGGGGCGCGGCGGCCGGTGATATCGCGACAGGACCGGGACGCGCATCTAGAAGGTCTTGCGCAGTTCGAGCGCGACAAACCGCCCGAGCGGCGAGGCATTGGCGGGGTCGAACCCGGTAATGGTAAAGCCTGTCAGGGGCGGCGTCCGGGGCGGCATCTTGTCGAACAGGTTCGTGACCGACAGGCTGAGCGCGCTGCCGCTGAGCCAGCCCGGCGTTGACGGTTCGAAGGCCCATGACAATGACAGGTCGACAGTCGTCCAGGAATCGATCCGGCTCGCCGCAGCGGTCTTGTCGGTCGCATAGCTGTCGACATAGTTGAGGAAGAGCGAACTGGTGAGATTGCCGCGCGCAAGGGCCACCTGTCCCCGCATCTGAAGGTCGACCGGATAATAGAGCGTGTTGAGGGTTTCCACAGCAGGCGTCGTATCGGACGCGCGCTGCACGAAATCGAGGATATAGTTGCCATTGAGCGAGGCAGACAGGTGGCCGGCATCCGTGTCCGTCTCGTAAGACACTTGCAGGTCGAGTCCGCTTGTCTCTGTCGAGGCCAGATTACGGGTCAGGGATACATTGTTGATGAAGCCGATATTTTCCAACGCCGTCGCACCGCCCGCGAAGATTACCGGACGGCTGAGGGAGTCAATCACGGCCGCAATTTTAGCCTCGCTCGGGAAGAAGATAACCGTTCCTTCGGGGAACAGACCTGGATCGGCGAAGGCGAATCCCGGCGCATAATTCGCGTTGAGATTTCCCGGAACAGGCGTCACACCGAGCCGGTCTTCAAAACGGATGTCATAATAACTGCCACTCAGCGTCAGCGACTGGCGACCGCGCATCAGCTCATAGTCAAATCCGGCCGTATAGGTCGTTGACGTTTCCGGCTCCAGATCAGGCGCCGTGCCGATCGTGATCATGTAGTTGACGCCCGCCAGTGACGGATCGGGGAGCGGAATGGCGAGTATGTTGCGGATAAAGTCATAGGAAAGAACGCCCACGGCCCGGTCGTTCGCGCCTGATTGCCCGAGTGTCGGGGGCGCAAAGGACGTACTATAGGATCCTCGGAGCATGAGCCTGTCGACGGGGACCCAGAGAAGGCCCGCCTTCGGGTTGGCCGTCGATCCGAAGTCGGAATAATCATCTATCCGGCCAGACAGGTTCAGCTCCAGCCGGTCAATTCCGGGAATCCGGTTCTCCGTCCCGACAAGCGGGATGAGCAGTTCGGCAAACACGGCCGAGATGTCGCGCGTGCCATCGCGCAGGGGCGACATGCCGACCTGGCGAAGCGCGAAGTCCTCCCGGCGGAATTGTCCGCCCAGTGCGGCATGAATGGTTCCGCCAGGCAGTGCGAACAGGTCGCCCCTCGTGAGAAGACCAACCGACCAGAGGGAAGACTTCGTCTTTGCCTCGGAGGGCGTAGCAACGGCGGGAAGAATGATCTGCTGGACATTGTCATTCCGGATCCGGCTATATGTCCCGTCCAGTGTGAGGCTCCAGTCAGGCCGGAGCATATAGTCGGCAGAAAACGTCGCCGAGAGGCTTTCCGATTCAATCCAGCTTTTCGCAACAGAGGTCGTATTGGCAATACCGACTGAGGAACTTTCGACCTTGCGGTCGGAATAGAGCGCCGTCGATGCGATCTCCAGTCGGTCGCCCAGGGCCTGACGTCCTGACAGGACCAGGCTGTGGCGGGTCTGCTGGGGAAGGAGGTCGAAGGCATCAATGACATTGATGGGACCGCCGTTCAGCAATGTCGGCGCGGCAATATCCGGACGGTCCGACAGACCGAGGGCGTCACGGTCCATATATTCATAGGTCCCGATTATGTTGCCACCCGCCCAGTTCTTGCCAAGCGTCTGGCTGAACCGGACCTCCTCCATGTCGCCATCCGTCACCGCACCATATCGCAGTCCTGTCTCCGCTCCGTCGAAATCGTCGCGCAAGACGAGGTTGATGACACCGGCGACAGCGTCCCCACCGTAGATCGATGATGCGCCGTCGCTGAGGACATCGATCCGTTCGAGCGCCGACACGGGGATCATCGACAGGTCGACGAAATCGCCGATGGTGGAGGTCGGTGCGACCCGGTTGCCATTCAGCAGGGTCAGGGTCGCGCCTGAGCCAAGTCCCCGAAGGTTGGCGCCGGAGCCATAGGTAGAATTGCGCTGGGAATTGCCGTCCGTCGGCAGGCCCTGCGAGGTGAATTCGGTCGACCCACCGCCGAAATTCTGCGGCAGGGTGCGGATGAATTGCTCTGTTGTCGTCACGCCCGACCCGAGAATATCCTCCCGGCTGTAGATCTGCAGCGGCGAGCTTTCCGGCGCAATGCCCCTCAGGCTGGTGCCCGTCACAGTGACTGTATCGATCCTCAGTGTGCCGGGGTCAGCCTTGGCGCGGGATGAATCAGGCAGGGTCTCGGCGGGCGCTTCCTCCCGCGGCGGACGTGCAGGCGGAACGACCGGCTCAGGCGCGTCTGTTCGTTTCCGGATGATAACCGCCTGGCCCTGCCCTTTCACGGCTTCGAGCCCACTCCCCTGAAGGAGGCGGTCCAGCGCGTCGGCCGGCGCGAAGGTCCCGTTCAGTCCCGGCGCCGCGCGCCCGACCACAAGCGATTCGGAAAACAGGATGGGCGTGCCCGACTGGGCGCCGAACGCGCGCAGCGCGTCGCCGAGCATGGGTGCATCGATGTTGAACGCGACCTCACCGCCCGGCGCTGGCGTTTCGGCATGGACACCGCCCATGCCGGCTGACAGGATGATGGTTGAAGCTGCAGCGCTGAACAGCCGCGTTTTGAATAGTGACGGATTGAACATGGACCCCTCCGGATTGCCTGACCCGCGTCAGGGATCGCCCCGGACGCTTCAGCCTGTTCAACGAGTGGGTGAGCGGAAGTGGCAGTCCAGTTTTTACCTGTCCGGGGAAGTCCGCAATCAGATCACGTTGCGCCGGGCATCTGTTTAGGATGCAATTGATACTCTCCGTTGGATGGGACGCTTGAAAAGGAACATGCCGGGCTCGAGTCTCAGCGTTTAGCTACGCAACTCTCCTTCAAACAGAAGGGGGCTGACCTCGCCTTCGAGTAAAGGCACTGCTCGAACCCTGTACCGCCACGACAACGTGTTCGAGGATGCCGGTATTGTTGGTCAACTCAATCTATTCAGACGAATCCGGTGCAGCGGCAAAACTGCCGCCAGGAGTATCTGACCCCCGTCGATCGCATGGATTGCCCCTGCTTGCCGGCCCGATTCTTGGCGCTGACTGCCCGGAAACTGTAGCCCACCTTATCGAGTATGTTCTGTGGAACGACCCGGCATCTGGCGTGATAGGCCCCGCCGACGCAGGATATGACGACGTACCGGATTGTGCCTGTGGAAAAACGAGATTCGCTCCCAAGATATCATGGATCCTATGACTGTTTCCTATGAATAAGTCTGAAAAGAACACGTTCAATGCTCTAGTTGCATACGACCGGACGGGAAATAGATCTGCTTGTTTACACATCATCGCAATTCACCTACATGGCCCTATGCGTCAGGTATGGGTACTTGTCTTTTGCATAATGTTTTCCGTCTCGGGTGCTCTTCTTCCAGTCGAGCACGCCGCCGCGCACACACGCGCAGCTGACTCCCTGGAACAGGCAAACCACGATGATCACGGCAGTGATCACGTCTTCATGCCTGTTGACGCCCAAGCAGGGGCCAGTCCGGCCCATCAAGACCATATGACTGGAGACAGCGAAGATCATGCCGCTGATCTGCACTTTGTTGGCGTGACGCTACCTTCGCCAGCTACAGCCCGTCAGTTTCCGGCATCGCAGCTGGGGTCTCGTCTGGCGATTCTGGACTATCCGGCGCCACTATTGCCTCCAGATCCGGACCCCGACCGCATCTGACATGGAACGTCGCTGGCTGCTTCCGAGCAGGCCGGCTTGTTGTTCTTTGTCAGGAGCTTGTACTTATATGTCACTCAAATATGCCGGCCTCGCGTTAGCGATGGCCTGGTCTGCGCCCCACGCGCCGGCTCAATCCAATCCGTGCGGCGCAGCAACGTCTGATCGTCAGACGCTGACACTGCCCGAAGCCACCCAACTGGCCTTGGCGGTTGACCTCAGGTCCGATGCCGCTAAATCCGAAATCGCCACCGCGCATACTGCAACAGCGATTGCTGCGCTGCGTCCGGCGGACACAGTCGCGCTCGATATTGAGGACTTTCCCGGGATCGGAATAGCGGGAGACATTGACAGCCTTCAGGTGACGGGACGGTTTTCCCGCGTCTGGGAACGCGGCGGCAAGCGCGAAGCGCGCCAAATGCTCGCCAAGCGCGGCGTGGGCGTTGCCAAAGCGTCTCTCGCGGCAGCCCGATACAGCGTCGCTGAAGAAGTTCAGATACTCTATGTGGAAGCAGCGGTCGCCCAGCAGCGGGTTGCGCTCGCCTGCGAGCGTGTGAAAATCTCGCTCGATCGCGAAGTCGCCGTCAAGAAGCGGGTTGATGCCGCCAGGGACCCGCTCCTCTCCGGTGCGCGCGCTGCGTCTGACAGAATGCAGGCGGAAGCGGATGCGAGACGCTACGCAATACAGGCGGACAATTTCCTTGCGGCGCTCGGGGCCTATTGGGGAGCGCAAGGTGAATTTCTGACTGACCCCGACTTTCTGGAAGCCCGCACATCCCTCCGCAGTGTAGATCCAGGGTCCTTGCAGTCACCGGAAATCATTCGCCTTGAAGCCAGGCGTATGGAGGCAATCTCCCGAATTGAACTTGAGCGCACCCAGGCCAAATCGGATGTGACCTGGAGCGTGGGCGTGAGGAAATACGGTATCGAGGATGACATCGCGGTTATCGGCGGCGCCTCGATACCCCTCGGCGCACATGTACGGAGTGCTGCAAGCGTCGCCCAGGCCCGCGCCGAGCAGCGTCGGATCGACATAGAAAGCCAAGCCCTTCGACAACAATTGTTACGTCGAGCCGTGCAGTACCAGCGCTCTGCTGCCAGCGCGCTCACTGAAATTGATACGATCGACGCGATGCTTCTGCCTGGTGCCAGGCGCGCGCTGGATCTTGCGACCGAAGGATATGCGCGCGGCGCGCTGTCCTATCTCGACATCATCGATGCGCAACGCACACTGACGGCGCTGCGCGAGGAACGCCTCTCTCACCTGCGAACCTATATTTTGAGCGAAACAGCATTGGCCCGTCTGACGTCAGTCAACGACACACCTGGCGTCCGCGAGGAGATACAAGAATGAAATATCAATTGCAATTTGTCTACGTCGGCATAGCGGCAGCCACCCTGGTCGCCTGCGGTGACCCCTCAAACGTGAACGCACCATTGTCCAGCCATGGAAACAATGCCGAAGCCGCCGAAGATGGTTACACCCGCGGCCCGCATGGCGGACGACTGCTTGAGGATGGTCAATACGGACTCGAAGTAACGATTTTTGAAACAGGTGTCCCTCCACAGTATCGCATCTACCCGTTCCTGGACGGCCAGCCGCTCGATCCTTCAAAGGTGGATTTGACGATTCGCCTCCACCGCCTGGGCGGGATGACAGACACGTTCAGCTTCACGCCACGTCAGGACTATCTGATGGGCGACGGCGTCGTAACCGAGCCGCATTCCTTCGACGTAGAGGTGGAAGCGCGAATTGCGAACGCAACGCATAGCTGGCGTTTTGAATCCTTCGAGGGTCGCACCAGGATTGCCGACACTGTCTCGATCGAGGCGGGCGTGGAAGTTGCGGCGGCTGGACCTGCGACCATCCGAGACGCCCTGACATTGTCCGGAGAGGTGACGCTTGCGCCGTCGGCGACCTCCGAAGTCAGGGCGACATATCCGGGTCCCGTGCGGGCCGTCAGCGCGAATGTCGGAGATACCGTCCAGCGCGGACAGACGATTGCGCGGATTGAATCCTCGAGCAGTCTGCAAGAATATACCGTCACCGCGCCACGTTCTGGCACAATTCTCGAACGCCACACCAATCTCGGTGATGTTGCTGGCACTGAAGCATTGTTCGTGATTGCAGACTTCAGCCAAATGGAGGCCTATCTGCACGTCTTTCCCCGAGACGTTTCACGCGTGAAGACCGGACAGGATGTCCGTCTCGGCGTTGCTGGCGGCGAGTTGAACGTCGACACGACGATCTCACGCTTCCTTCCAATGGCCGGGGTGAATTCGCAAACGCGTGTCGCTGTTGCGAAAATTCCCGCCGGATCCGGCCTTCAACCCGGGATGCGTCTCATGGCGGAGGTCATAACGGCCGAAACCGACGTCCCGCTCGCTGTGAGAGAAACCGGCCTGCAAAGTTTCCGGGACTTTACGGTTGTCTACGCCAAGGTCGACGAAACGTACGAGGTCAGAATGCTCGAGCTGGGGCGGCGGGATGGCGAATACGTTGAGGTGCTCGGCGGCCTTCGGTCCGGCGAGGTCTATGTCACGGAAAATTCCTTCCTCATCAAGGCGGACATCGACAAGTCTGCCGCCAGCCACGATCACTAGGGGGGCTTAAACATGCTTGCTCACATTATCGAATTCTCGATCCGCCAGCGCTGGTTGGTGATGGCTGTTGTTCTGGGTCTTGCGGGTCTCGGAATCTGGAACTTCAATCGATTGCCGATCGATGCTGTGCCGGACATCACCAATGTCCAGGTCCAGATCAATACCGAGGCGCCCGGTTACTCACCCCTCGAAATGGAACAGCGCATCACGTTCCCGATAGAAACCGCGATCTCCGGCCTGCCGGGTCTCGATTATACGCGATCCGTGTCGCGCTACGGCCTCAGCCAGGTAACCGTGGTTTTTGACGATGGATCCGACATCTACCGCGCCCGCCAACTTGTCACGGAGCGCATTCAGTCGGTCCAGGGCGTGCTGCCCGCCGGGGTCACGCCCGAGCCTGGCCCGATTTCCACGGGTCTCGGCGAGATTTATATGTACATTCTGTCCGCAGAACCCGGAGCCCTGAAGGAGGACGGCACGCCGTGGAACGCAATGGACCTGCGCACGCTCAATGATTGGGTGGTCCTTCCTCAGTTGCGCAGGGTGGAGGGCGTCACCGAAGTCAATACGATTGGCGGCTTCAAAAAAGAAATTCACATTCTGCCTGACCCGGCTGCAATGGCAGGTTTCGGCATCTCCCTCGACGACATTTTGCAATCCGTTGAGCGCAATAATGCCAATTCTGGCGCAGGTTACATTGAGAAGAGCGGAGAACAGAACCTCATCCGCGTTCCAGGCCAGGCGACGAGCCTTGATGACCTGCGTGTGATTACGATCAAGGATACCGGAATCGTCAGTGTCCGGCTTGGTGATGTCGCGGAAATTCGTGAGGGCGAAGAACTGCGCACGGGCGCCGCAACCCAGAACGGCGAAGAAATTGTGCTTGGCACAGCCTTCATGTTGATCGGTGAAAACAGCCGGACTGTGTCGGTCGCCGTCGATGCCAAGGTGGATGCGGTCCGGCCCGGATTGCCCAATGGCGTTACGATCACACCGGTCTATAACCGAACGAACCTGGTGGACGCGACGATCAAGACTGTCGAGAAGAACCTGGCCGAAGGAGCGCTTCTCGTAATCGTCGTTCTCTTCCTCCTGTTGGGAAACATTCGCGCCGCGCTGCTCACGGCCGCCGTGATTCCCCTCGCGATGCTCATGACCGTTACCGGGATGGTGGAGAACAAGGTTTCAGGTAACCTGATGAGCCTGGGTGCACTTGATTTCGGTCTCATCGTCGATGGCGCTGTGATTATCGTCGAAAACTGCCTGCGCCGGTTCAGCGAGGCTCAGCATCAGCTTGGCCGTCTTTTGACTCGCGATGAGCGCTTTTCGCTTGCCGCATCTGCATCAAGCGAAGTTATCAAGCCGTCGATCTTCGGAATTATCATCATCACTGTTGTGTACCTGCCAATCTTTGCGCTGACCGGAATCGAAGGGAAGATGTTTCATCCCATGGCGTTCACCGTGGTCATTGCCCTGACTTCGGCATTGCTGCTCTCTCTGACCTTCGTGCCCGCGGCCGTAGCCTTGCTGGTCCGTGGCAAGATCAGCGAAAAGGAAAGCTGGCTCATGCGCGGGGCCACATCGCTATATCGTCCGGCATTGAGTTTCGCATTGCGGGCACGCTACGCCATCGTGATTGCGGCATTCGTGCTGGTCGGTTTCGCTGGCTGGGGCGCCACGAAACTTGGCTCGGAGTTTATTCCGAACCTGGATGAAGGCGATATCGCGCTCCATGCACTCCGGATACCCGGTACCAGTCTCACCCAGGCAATCGACATGCAGGAAATGCTGGAACGACGGATAACAGAGCTTCCTGAAGTCGAGCGCGTTTTTGCCAAGATCGGCACCCCGGAAATCGCGACAGATCCTGTGCCGCCCAGTGTGGCAGATACATTCATTATTCTGAAAGCCCGCAAGGACTGGCCTGAACCTCGCAAACCCAAGCCACAGCTGATTGCGGAATTGCAGGCGGCCGTCGAGGAAGTCCCGGGAAGCAAATATGAGATCACACAGCCGATCGAGATGCGCTTCAACGAGCTGATCTCCGGCGTCCGTGCTGATGTTGCCGTCAAGATCTATGGAGACGATCTGGATACGCTCGCGGACCTCGCCAAATCCATTGAAGGTGTCGTGGCCAGCATACCCGGCTCGGCGGATGCCCAATCCGAGCAGGTGACCGGATTACCCATACTGTCCATCCATCCCGACCGTGACGCGCTGGCACGCTACGGGCTTGATATCGCGGACGTACAACGCGTGGCCGGAATCGCGCTCGGCGGAGAGGTCGCCGGTCAATTCTTTGAAGGGGACCGCCGGTTCGACATTGTTGTCCGGTTTCCGGAATACTTGCGGACCGATGTCCGCGCGATCGAACGCCTGCCTGTTCCCCTTCCGGAAAGCCGCAGTGGCGGGAATGGACTGATGTTCGTTCCATTGTCGGAAGTGGCACGTATCGAAATTGCTCCGGGACCCAACCAGATCAGCCGCGAAAATGGCAAACGCAAACTGACCGTAACGTCGAATGTCCGCGACCGCGATCTCGGCTCGTTCATTACAGATCTGCAGACGGAAATGGACGCCCGAACCGATCTTCCATCTGGCTACTGGATCGAATATGGCGGCACGTGGGAACAGCTTGTTTCGGCGAGCAGGCGTCTCATGATCGTTGTGCCCATCGCGCTCCTGACGATCTTCGGTCTGCTCCTGCTACTGTTTGGCACATTCAAGGATGCCGGAATCGTCTTTACCGGCGTCCCTCTGGCCTTGACCGGAGGCGTTGCGGCCCTCGCGCTGCGCGGACTACCCCTATCGATCTCGGCAGGCGTCGGATTCATCGCCCTGTCCGGAATCGCGGTGCTGAATGGCGTTGTCATGCTCAGCTTCATCAAGCAGCGTCGTGAGGCGGGTGAAGCACTGGAGCCCGCGATCTTCGACGGTGCCCTGCAACGCCTGCGACCGGTCCTCATGACTGCGCTGGTGGCCAGCCTGGGCTTTGTCCCCATGGCCCTGAATATCGGTCTTGGAAGCGAAGTCCAGCGCCCGCTTGCCACCGTTGTAATCGGCGGAATCGTGTCAGCCACCTTGCTGACGCTACTCGTCCTGCCTGCGCTTTACCGGATTGTGCATGATGGCAGACTGGTCCGAAATTCCGCATCCGCCAACAACCGGCCGGCGACAGTCGTATAAGGGCATTTCATGGAATCGTCGGATAAAACTGCATGCTGAGCATCCTTGCCAACCGAACCTATCGCCACCTCTTTGCCGCTCAGGTCATCGCCCTGATCGGAACCGGGCTTGCGACGGTTGCGCTCGGTTTGCTGGCCTTCGATCTTGCCGGGGCAAATGCAGGGGCTGTGTTGGCCACAGCCCTTGCCATCAAGATGGTCGCCTATATTGGAATTGCCCCTGTGGTCGGCGCGTTTGCAAACCATTTGCCTCGCAGGGCATTCCTCATCTCCATGGATATCCTGAGGGCGGGTGTTGCCCTCTGCCTGCCGTTCGTTGACCAGATCTGGCAGGTCTATGTCCTGATATTCGTCCTGCAATCAGCATCGGCGGCGTTCACGCCGACCTTCCAGGCAACGATCCCGGACGTCCTGCCAGACGAGAAGGACTATACACGCGCCTTGTCGCTTTCACGACTTGCCTACGATATGGAGAACCTGACCAGCCCCCTTCTGGCAGCGCTGCTTCTGACAGTCGTGAGTTTCCACGCCCTGTTCAGCGGGACAGCGATTGGATTTATGGCCTCCGCGTTCCTGGTCTTCACGACGTCTCTGCCGGCACATGGGTCTGTGTCAGCTCAGGAAAGAGTTCTGACCCGCATGACGCGCGGCATACGAAACTATCTCGGCACCCCGCGTCTGCGCGGCATGTTGGCCGTCACGCTGTCGGCGGCCGCCGCCAGCGCCATGGTAATCGTCAATACCGTTGTCATCGTCCAGGACGGGTTGGGGCTCGACCAACAAGTCTACGCCATCACACTCGGCGCCTATGGTGCCGGATCGATGCTTGTCGCGTTGCTGCTTCCAACGCTCCTGGATCGGGTCAGCGATCGAACGGTCATGTTAATGGCGTCCGCCCTGCTTTCCGGAACCCTTTCAGTTCTGACTTTCGCCGCATCTGCATTGCCCGGCGGCCTGAGCTGGCCAACCGTACTGGGTGGTTGGCTAGTACTTGGCGCAGCCTATTCTTTGGCGATAACACCGGGCGGGCGCCTGCTGCGCCGGTCGTCGGTACCCGACAATCGCCCTGCCCTGTTCGCCGCGCACTTTGCCCTCAGCCACGCTTGCTGGCTGATTGCCTACCCAGTCGCAGGGTGGGTTGGCAGCCGGTTCGGTCAACCCTTCGCGCTCGCAGCGTCCGCAGGTCTTGCCGGCGCCGGTCTGTTACTCGCTCTTCGATACTGGCCGTCGGTCGCCGATGATAGGGTTGCCCACGCGCATTCTGACTTGCCGGCGGATCACCCTCACTTGAGCGAAGGACACAAGTTGGGAGAACCGGTGCATGAATTTGTGCTGGATGATCTCCATCGACGCTGGCCCTAACCGAAACTGTGATGAAGTAAAATGTTGAAAGGAACGAACATGATAAACATCTCCGCAAAGCCAGATGGCCGCGCCGACGGTAAATACCCGGTGCCATGTACCCCGGGAATGCTTGCCCTGCTCGGTGCGCTGGTTAGTTTTGGTGGCTGCACATCTGCCAACAACATTCTCAAGCCGGCGAATGCCGAGCGAACCGCAATCATAGAACAGGCTTGCGGGCCCTATCCGGTCTCCGGCCTCAAGAGCGGCGAGTCTCCGCGAAAGATCCGGTACCGGATCTGCAGGCGCTCGACCATTCAGACAATCGACGCAAAGCCAGAAACCGCAAATGACTCGTAACCTCCAAGTCATCAATCCAGGCCGCTTTTCAAGAACATCCCTCTTTCGGGTCGCTGCGGTTATGCTGGTCTCGTCGCTCCTCATTGGTGACGCATTCGCGCATGCGGTCGCAGAGGGTGACAAGGGATACATACAAGAGATCACAGGTGTGAATCTGGTCGCGTTTCTCTATCTAGGCGCCAAGCACATGATGACAGGTTATGACCACATCCTCTTTCTCCTCGGTGTCATCTTCTTTCTCTACAGGATGAAGGATATTGGCATTTATGTCAGCCTGTTCGCCGTTGGCCACTCAACGACAATGCTGGCAGGTGTGTACTTCAATATCGGCATCAACAGCTACCTCATCGACGCCATCATTGGATTGTCGATTGTGTACAAGGCGCTCGACAATATGGGTGCCTATCAGCGCTGGTTCGGAATTCAGCCAAACACCAAGGCGGCAACTCTGATATTCGGCTTTTGCCACGGACTCGGACTATCGTCCAAGATACTTGATTACCGGATTTCTCCTGATGGTCTTTTGCCCAACCTGCTGGCCTTCAATGTCGGGGTTGAACTGGGGCAGCTCCTGGCGCTCGGCGCGATCCTGATCGTGATGGGATTTTGGCGGCGCACACCCAGTTTTCTCAAACACGCCTATACCGCGAACATGGTGGTGATGGCCGCTGGCTTCCTGCTTATCGGCTACCAACTCACCGGCTACTTCGTCTCATAAGAGGATCCAGGTATGTACAACACAGATATGCCCACGCGTGCCGAACTTCCCAGTAGTGCCCGGCTTTTGCGCTCTACCCTGATCGCTGTGACCACCGCTGTCGCTCTGCTCGCTACCGTCATCCTTCCCGCAGAATATGCCGTTGACCCTACCGGGATAGGGGGGATATTGGGTCTTACGCAGATGGGAGAAATCAAACAGCAGCTCGCCGACGAGGCAACAGCGGATTTGGTTGTCGAAGCACCCGAACAGGAGCTTGCGGCGCAGCTGGGCGAGATCGTTCCGGACAGTGCGACCCAGGTCACAAGTCCCGACTGTGCGGATTCCGCACTCGCTTCGGTGACCGACGCTGAAAATACAGCCTGGCGTGACGAAGTCAGTCTTACGCTCGGGCCAGGGGAATCGGCAGAAATCAAACTGGTGATGAAAAAGGACGATACAGCCAGTTACGAATGGACCGTCGATCAGGGAAACCTGAACTCAGACCTCCATACCGATGGTACAGACGGCAATACAGTCAGCTATCGACAGGGGCGCGCTGAAACCAGCGACACAGGCGAGCTGACCGCTGTCTTCGATGGGGCGCATGGTTGGTACTGGCGCAACCGGAGTGATCTGTCTGTAACCGTAACGCTGCGGGCCCGGGGTGCATACAGCGAATTGAAGAGGATGCTTTGAGAGCAAGTTCGTTCCAGGTGCCAACCGATACCAATCGATTGTCAATCCATGGCCCCTCCCCCAAGCAACCAATCGCGTAGCAGAACATGCTATACAGTCCTCTGTGAGCCTTGTCCCTAATAGCCAGAATGGCCTGCCCTTCGAGGTGGTCCACGCGCCGTCCGGCGCGAAGGTTTCGTTCAGGCCCGGCGCGGCGCGCCCGGCAACCAGCGCCTCGGAACACAGGATGGACTTGCTTGACGGAGCGCCGAACCCGCTGCGCGCCGCCTGACATGCCTGCACCATTGATGAACGCACCCTCCGGCGTTTCGCCCTGGACACTGCGCATCCTGAAACGCCAGGATGATGGATGCTGGCGCCGCGCTGAACAGCCGCGTTTTGAATAATTTATTGTTGAACATGGCCCCTTCCGGATTGCCTGACCCGCGTCAGGGGTTCGCCCCGGACGCTCAGACTGTTCATCGAGTGGGTGAGAGGATGTGGCAGTGCTTTGTTTGCTCGTTCCGGCCCACCCTGGCCATGCCGGCCTGTCCAGCGCGTTTGGCAGGGGAAGCGAGGGCCAGAGGCATCGCTGCGAGACGGAATGTCTGCGCTTGTGATCCGGACACGTATTAGCGTCTTGACGCCGATCTCGCGACTCGCGCACGCCGCGGACACTGAACGCTCAAATTGCACCCAAATGCTTAACAAGGCGGACACCCTGACTGCCTATGCATGTCGGGGCGGAATCCAAACCATAAACGAAACACTTTCTGAAATGCACACACGTTTTCGAGACACTTTGCGGACAAAATCCCTGCGATTTTGGGTGACCCTGGGGATGCTTTTCGCCCTCGCACCGATCGCGCTCTCAGCCGGTGGCGGGTACGTCTTGTTGAATCACGGCGTGATCGCTCCCTTCCAGGACGTGGCCGAGCGCCAGTGAGACCAAATTGCTCCGGCCCAGAATTTGCGCCTGCTCATCTGGGACAGCCTGATCCCTGTCGATGAATACCTGCAGGACAGCGACCCGGTGCATACGGACACCTATCGCAATATCCGCGGACAGGTCGAAGTGGCATTTTCCGAGCTCATTTCGGCATTGGACGGCACGCCTCAAGCCCGCGGGCTCGTCGAGCGCGCCAGGGACAACTGGACGGTCGCAGACCAGCATGCGACCGAATTGCTGTCAGTGGTCGGATTGCCGGGAGATAGGCATGTCATCGAAACACAGCAGCGTTTCCATGGCAGCGTCGTCACCACGACCGACCTGCTGGCCGCGACATATACCCAGATCAGCCAGGCCATCATGGACGATCATGATATGGCCAATCGCTCCTATGAGAGATCGATGTGGCTGGCGGGCATCGCAGGCGGCCTGTCGCTCCTGTCGATTGCTTTCGGCGTCGTGATGATAGGCCGGGTCCTGTCGCAAAGCGTCGATCGTCTGGTCGATGGCGCGATCCGTTTTGCAGATGGCGACCGCCTGCACCGGATAAATGTCAGCGTTCCGCCTGAACTCCACCGCGTCGCTGTCGAATTCAATCTCATGATCGGGCGCATACAGGCGTCCGAGGAAGCCCTTGCCGAACTGGCCCTTCAGGACAGTCTGACCGGACTTGCAAACCGGCGTGCCTTTGATGGCGCGCTGGATGACATGTGGTCCCGGCATCAGCGATTTGGCGAGCCCGGAGCGCTTCTCGCGATCGACCTGGATCATTTCAAGCAGGTCAATGACACATATGGGCATGCCGCTGGCGACGAGGTCTTGCGCTCAGTGGCCAGTGTGATGAGGCACTGCCTGCGTCCCTCCGACAAGGTCTTCCGCGTCGGCGGGGAAGAGTTCAGTGTTCTCTTGCCCAGGACGGGTCTTTCCCAGGCGCACGAAACCGCCGAACGGCTGCGGCGCGCCATCGGGGCAAAAGCGGTCCAGTCAAATGGGAATATCATTACCCCGACGGCCAGTATCGGCCTGGCAGTGATGTCATCTGATGTCGACCAGAGCGCATTCGTCGCGCGGGCAGATACCGCCTTGTACGAGGCCAAGAGATCGGGCCGGAACCGGCTTGTCATCAATCACGGCAAGGGCATTGCCCTCGCCGTATAGGGCTCACTTGCCGATGCAGGGCCAGGTGCATAGCGTTGCCGATGCAGCGCTTGCGCCCGGCTTCGCAACTCGGTCAGCGCGCCCCGCGCATGTGATCCGGCCAAATATCATTCGATTTGGGTGCATCAGGCATCCTGACCCGCAGGTTCTACCGAGTCGGCAGACGAGGACTGCAGGGATGTTTCCCTAAGCCGCGCTGGCGACCAGTTTTGCGAGCTTTGCGGCAAAGAATCTTGCGCTCCAGAGATCGAGCGATTTCAGCTCATCCGGACGCAGGAAGCGGCGGACATCGGTTCGCGCGACCTCCCAGTCCACCTTGTCAATCCGGTCTCCGAGCGCACGGGTCAGCCAGGCTGTGTCGACCTTCAGGTCCGTCTGGCCACGCCAGGGGCCGAACTGGATGAGCGCGGCCTGAAGGTGCGCCAGGTTCGGGAACACGCCCCTGGCCACATACCAGGAGAAATCATACCAGTCCCGGCCTTTCAGGTATTCCCGGCAGAGCAGCGCATGGATCTTCAGGGCAAAATTCGACGCGAGGTCCTGGTGGCGCACCTCATGGTCTGTCGGAAAATCAAGGAACGTCCAGGTATCAGTGGAGAAGGCCGGGGGCTCGACATCGATCTCGAGCTTGATCCTGATTTTCTGGTCAGGCTGGCGGTCTGAGAATGCCAGGTCAAGTTGGCCGGCGATCGATGTGTCCTTGATCAGCGCAGCACGAATACGCTTGTCCATGTCCCCCTTCGGTTTCGCCTCGGGGCGAATACCAAACGTGGAAAACGTGTCCATCAGGGCGTCCAGATAAGGGGTCCAGTTGAATGTCCGGTCCGGTGCCAGGAGCATGAAGTCAAGATCCTCGGAAAACCGTGGCAATCCATGGAGGATGCGCAGGCTCGTGCCGCCCTGGAACACGGCGACATCGAAAAAATCCGCCTTCCAGAGCGCATAGAGGGCGATCTCCTGCATGATCTCCTTTGTTGCATTCTCCTCTTCCAGGCGGTTCTTCGCACCATAGGATCGCAGCTTCTCCTGAATGAGGTCAATCATCGGTGCCTTTCCCGGACAGGCTGCCCGATTGTCTGAGACCCATCACGGCCTGTTCCAATGCGCTCAGGAACAGTCGCACCTGCCTGTGCTTGTAGACATCGTGAAGCGCATCAAAATCACTGCGCTGCAGCGCCGTCAGCCGGGACCGCTCGATCCGAAGGCCCTGCTCGATCCAGTCAAGACCGGCCCAGTTCGCTTTTCGCAAGGCGACCAGGTCCATGAGGGCACGCAGCGGCTGGGCCACCAGGGCGACAGACTTGCCCATCCCGATCCGGTCGACCGAGACGAGAAACTGGTAGGGCGCAATCGCCAGCGGATGGAAGCTGAAATGGCCAAACCGCTCCGTGTCCCGGGTCAGGGTCTTGCGGCCCGTGTTCACGCTCGCGGTCGTGTAGACCGCTTCCGGAATCCAGCCATGATAGGACAGGGCCGTCTCGAACGAGACATAGCTGCCGGGCACCAATGCCTGGGCGACGGCAAAGGGGTGCGGTGTGCTTTGCGTGTCTGGCCCGCCCAGCGCATACAGCCCGCGTTTGATACGGGTCAGCGATCCATCCTTGAGCGCGCGGTTCACGAGGCCATACCGACGCGCGTCTCCACCATCGACAAGGCGCGCCAATTGCCTGTCCGTGAACAGGCGGTGCGCATAGCCGGCATCTTTCAGGGTCTGGACGAGCTTGCTCATAAAGTTCTCAATACTTGCAAATAGTGAAAGTTTCAAGAATTTTTGAGATCATTTAGCGAAGCCGGATGGCTGAGAGCCGAAGTGGCCGGGCAGGATAAATACGTCAGGGCCTGGAGCAACGGGTGGGCACAAGCGTGATGTATTGGCCCGACCGCGCGGGGCCGACGGGCAGGAAGAGTGCGATATTGGCGACAAATTCCTCCGGCGCACCTGCCCGGAACGTGCCGCTCGGCGGCGAGGTCGGGATCAGGCCCCCTGATCTTGGGGGTTGAGCAGCGGTTCAGCGCATTTTTTAAGAAACAATTCCGATCAACTCTTCTTGCCCTGTCGCATCGACAGCCCGAAGAGGAGCGACAGCAAATGCCGGCTCCAGATTGTTAGCAATATGCTCTCTTTAGACAAGACCATACTCACACACAATATGCATGAGTTTTTAATGATATTACTTGCATTTAAGGAGGGCGGTCACCTATATGGACACAGATGGAGGCAAACATGACGGCCACGGCAGAACTGAAAAAGCGGCTCCGTCCGGGACAGGTGTACCGGCGCAAGGATCTTGCGCGCTGGTCCAATGCCATCGACCGGCATCTCCGCCTGTTGCTGGACGAAGGCAGGCTCGAAAAGGTCGGTCCGGGACTCTACATGGCGCCGCGCAAGACCCGTTTCGGCTCAGCACCCGCCAGTCCGGAAAAGCTGGTGGAGACATTCCTGGGAGATGACCGGTTTCTCATGGTCTCACCGAACGCGTATAACAGTCTCGGCCTCGGCACGACGCAGCTCTACAACGAACCTGTGGTTTACAACCGCAAACGCCACGGACACTTCAAACTGGACGGACGTCCCTATGACTTCCGGATGCGCGCATCTGTGCCGTCCAGCCTGAACGTGGAATTTCTCCTGGTCGATCTCTTGCACAATCTGGGCCGATTGGCGGAGGACAAGGCGGCGGTTTTGCCGAAAGCGCTGTCGCGCGCCCGCAGCATGGACCGGACCCGGCTTGCACGCGCCGTGAAGGATTTCGGGTCAGCACGCGCTGCGCGTCTTCTTGAACCGGTTCTTGCAGACGACATGGCGGCGTCGGACTGATGCTGCTGCATGAACTCCCGGATTTTCCGGACCTGATCGCGGTCGCCGCGAGACAGGAACAGGTCGATCCCGGTCTTGTCGAAAAAGACTACTGGATCATGCATGGCCTGTGGGGCCTGCAGCAACTCGGCTTCACCTTCGAACTGAAGGGCGGCACGTCCCTGTCCAAAGGCTACGGACTGATTGACCGGTTCTCGGAAGACATCGACATCCTCATCCACCCGGAGACCGACCTCAAATATGGACCGAACCATGGAAAGCCGGCCCATGCCGCGGCGCGCCTTGCCTTTTTCGACGACTTGGCCACGCGGATCAGGATTGCGGGCTTTGCCGCGGTCGAGCGTGACACCGGGTTTGACGACTTGCCGCAATATCGGGGTGCGGGCATCCGCCTCCTATATGAGCCAATCCATCCGCTGCCGGACGGATTGAAAGAAGGCATATTGCTCGAAGCCGGCTTCGACCAGGTGGCGCCGAACCGGCCTTGCGCGATCTCATCCTGGGCCTATGATCTTGCCGCAGCGAGCGGGATCGGAGGCCTCATCGACAACCGCGCGATCGACGTGCCCTGTTACGAGCCGGGCTATACATTTGTCGAAAAGCTCCAGACGATTTCGACCAAGTACCGCCTGCATCAGGAAAACGGAGACATGCCGGTGAATTTCATGCGGCACTATTACGATGTCTATTTCCTTCTTGGCGACAATTCGGTCCAGGAATTCATCGGCACAGTGGCGTATCTGGAACACAAGGCCAAACGCTTTCGGCAAGATGATGAAGCAGACCTCACCAGGAATGAAGCCTTCCTCCTCAGCGATGCCGAAACGCGAAAGAATTATGCAGCTGCCTATGCCGGAACGCGCGCACTTTACTACCGGGACCAGGTCGCTTTCGATGCAATACTTGAACGCATCACCGGGTTTGCCCCAAGGCTTTGATAAGCTGGCACCCTAACACCGGACGCCCCATAAGCGCCAGCCCATTCCATCCTGGCTTCTTGGCGTTGGAATAGACGACCACAAAGAGACTTGAACGCCAATATGCGTCAGGTTGTAATTAGCTGTGGAACCCGGTTAAGCGTTCACTTCCAGAATTGGACATTTCGGAAGATGCGTGATGCGTTGAGCGCAATAAGCTAAAACTTGTACGTCCTGATAAGCTAAGCTTTGCACACGACACGCAGTTGAGAAATGAACCGGCATGACTACCGCGCCGGAAAAACTTGCCGGGCCGTTTGAAGCCGTGGAAGCACTCCAGGCGGATGGTGCAATCGCCATGTAATCAGCCGACCTGATCCGGTCACATCACGAACGGCTGCTCGGCACCGGATTTCTTGAGGAAGTGATGCTGGCTGCGGCCGGCTTGCCGTGGATGATTCTCTGCCACCGGAGCCCCTCTGCCTGTCCGACTGCCATGCCGTCGGACCGGGTCAGGGCGCCGATGCGTTGTCCGGTACGAGTGTGATCAGGCTTGCGGACCGTTCAATCCGGACCGGCAGGAAAAGGGCAATATTCGCGACGAATGCCTCTGGTTCTCCTGTTGGAAATGTTCCGCTCAGGCGCTCGGCTGCGAGGTCGGGATTAGGCACCCTGATCTGGGTGGTTGAGTAGCGGTTCAGTTCGGTGACCGCGTCGGCCAGGGTCACATCGTCAAACTGCACGATCCCGCTGCGCCATTGCAGCGCCGCGCCGGGTTCGACCCTGGACACGGTCTGGCCGCCATCATTTGCAATCTCGAGCCGGTCCCCGGGCGCCAGCACCCTCCCCTCCGGATCGGCGGGATGTGTTGCCTTGCCGAAACCGAACAGGCTCTTCTGTTCCGGAGATGTCGAAACGCTGACCGAGCCTTCCAGCAGGGTCACAGCCACACCGGCTGGCTGCGCATAGATGTCGAATTGCGTCCCGAGCGCGCGCGTACGGCTTGTACCTGCCTCGACGATAAAAGGTGCCTTGGCCTTTTCGACCTCGAACAGGGCCTGCCCGCGTATGAGGCTGACATGGCGCTCGCGGGGGCCGTAGGCCACGTCCAGCGCCGTATCCGTGTTGAGTGTGATCACGGTTCCGTCCGCGAGCGTGACGCTGCGCTGCTCGCCCACGGCGGTGGCATAGGTCAGGGGCGCCGGATTGGCGCCGGTATTGGCGAGTACGAAGACTGTGGCGGCGAGGGCCAGGACAGCCGCGAGGCCTGTCAGCCAGGTGGCCATGCGGAGCCTTGTCCGCCTGGCTGGTTCGGGTGGAGCGTCGGGTGTTGTCGCTCCCCTGCCCGCGCGCAGGCCCCGGTCCACGATCGCGAGGCTGGCTTCGATCTGGCGATAGGCTTCTGCATTGTCAGGGTCTCGCTCCCAGGCCCGGAAGGCGTCCCACGTCTCCAGGTCCACATCCGGGTCCTGCAGTTCGCTATACCAGCGCGCCGCGGCATCAAGCCGGCCCGTCTCCTCGTCATTGTCGTTCATCACGTGCGTATCACTCAGCCTTGTCGGGACGCGGGGCGCCCGCTTGCGAGAGGGATTTCGCAATGGCCGCCAGCGCCTCGGCTATATCACTCCGGACGGTCCTTGGCGACACGGCGAGGCACCTGGCGACCTGGTCATGGGTCAGGCCCTCCAGCCGGTGCAGCATCAGGGCTTCGCGCTGGCGGGGCTTCAGGGCATCAATTGCTGCCTGCGCGATCGCCAGCAATTGCGCATCCATGACCTGTTGTTCAGGGGTTACTGTCCGGTGGCAGGCCAGCCTGTCACCCATCTCGCTGATCTCGGCAGTCATGTGCCGGCTCCTTGCATAGCCCGATTTCAGATAATCGCGCGTGAGGTTGCGCAGGATCGTGAACAATAGCGGGCGCAGCTCTTCCACGGGCTTGTCGGAATAGGCGCGGCTGGCGGAGATGAAGGCTTCCTGGACCAGGTCTTCGGCGTCTTCCGCATTGCCGATGCGGGACCGGCTGAAGCGGAGGAGTTCGGGATGGTGGAGGTGGTAGAGGTGGGTGAGGGCGATCGACCGAACACCGTGCGGAAGGCAGAAATCCAGCGTACGATTCTCGAAAGCCGCTGTGTCCTTGCCGTATTCAGCAACTTTCCTCAAAATGCCTTGCTCCAATTCAACGGAAACTTTGAGTTTTCTCAGATTTACAACGTATAGTTTATGTTTGCTTGTAATTCCAGCAAAAACTTAAAGTCTACTTTGTGGTGCAGTTGGTCACATAAAGCCAACTTGGGCTCATGGAAAGCGCCCATAAGGAGCAAATTGCGGCCGCGATAAGAGCGGCCCGGCGAGCGAAGGGCCTTACCCAAGAGGCTCTGGCGGAGCGCATCAATAGAAGTTCCGCTAGCCTTAGCAATTTGGAGCGAGCACAGGCACTTCCTTCGCTTGATACATTGATCCTCATCGCAGCAGCTCTGGATGTTCCGATCAGCAATCTCGTTGAAGGGCCGACAAAAGGGCGCAAATCACGTTCCAGAATTCGTGATGAGAATGAGCTGATCGAACTCATTCGTTCCCTCTCAACGGACCATCTGCGAATAGCGCGGATACAGATTGAAGCACTTATTTCAACAAGAAGATGATTAGCCAAATCAGCTATGAAGCAGTTGGCTATGGCCGATATGGCCTACGCACCATTCTCCCTGCTTTCCAAGCATTCATGTCCGAGGCTCATTCACATAGCTTTTCTATACCTGTTAAACCCCGAAACCAGTGATAAACATTGGCGCAGGAAATCCCCCCAGAGCAGACAAAACAACTCTCGCTGGAATATCCCCAAAATGCGATCGCACAAGCTTCGGCTACCCCACGAGTTGCCTGTCGTTTTAGGGCGCAGCAGTAGACTTTGAAAATTTGAAGCTCATTACCTAAAATTGAAATTACCAAGTGCAAGAAATGTGTTGTTTGGTATGGTGCTTGTATGGTTCGATTCATCCACACAGCAGATCTTCATCTTGGGAAACGATTTGGTCAGTTTCCAGAGAGTTTGCGAGGGCGACTTACTGAGGCGCGACATCAATCCATCCCCATAATGTCAAATCTCGCCCGCACCCATGGAGCCGATTTCATCCTGATAGCTGGCGATGTTTTCGATACGGGGACGCCATCCCCTTCGGTAATACGTCAAGCGATGCAGGCCATGTCTGCTGACAGCGAAATCAAGTGGATCATTATCCCAGGAAATCATGATTCACTTTCTTCAGATGAGCTTTGGAGGCAGGTTGCAAATGATCGCCCCCAAAACGTACTGCTCGGTCTCGAAAACAGACCTATTGAGATTGCTCCTGCAACGGTCGTCTTACCGGCCCCTTGTCTAAATCGCAGGCCTGGACGCGACCTTACCGAATGGATGTCCGACGCCGATATTGAGAGCGACAGCATCTGCATCGGACTAGCGCATGGGGCAGTACAGAGCTTTGGAGAGGATGGCGCTTCGGAAATCATCGCTCCAGATCGCGCCCAGCAATCAGGCCTCGACTATCTTGCTCTGGGAGACTGGCACGGTCAGATCTCAATCAATGATCGAACTTGGTATTCGGGCACTCCCGAGCCAGACCGGTTCAAACACAGTATGCCGGGCAAAGCTCTCTTGGTTGAAATTGACGGCTCACGAGCTATGCCGGCGGTGCGGCCTTTGGAAACTGGAAGCTTCAACTGGCAAAAAAAGACGATGCAGTTTTTGTCAGGCGAAAGTATTGACGAGCGTCTTGAAGAGATCCTTCCCGAAATTTCATTAAGACGCAGCACCTTACTTCAGGTCGCGGCGGAGGGTCGAATTCGGGTTCGGGATCGCCTTCTCCTTGAAGAAGCAATCGGTGACGTGGCACCTGACTTCGCTTCGTTCGAGATGAGGTCTGAGGCGCTTGAAACCGAATATGAGATATCGGACTTGGACACAATCGATCAAGCCGGAGCCTTAAGGCAGGCAGCAGAACGCTTGATGCATGAAGCAGGTTTAGACCCAGATCCTCACGGTGTGTCCGCATCGGCTTTATCCCTACTGTACACTTTTTCGGTGGAGGAATCGTGAGACTTAGGGCGTTGCGACTATGGAATGTCAGAAAGTTTGCCGGACGTGGCGTCGCGATCGAGAACATCGGCAATGGCGTGAACGTGCTTTCCGCCGAAAACGAGTTTGGGAAATCGACAAGCTTTGACGCATTGCATGCTGTCTTCTTCCAGCGCTTTTCCGGAACTCCTAAGCCTGTCCAGATGCTGCGACCATACAGCGGAGGTAGCCCTCAAATCGAAGTTGATGTGGAAACAGATCAAGGTCTATTTCGTATTAGCAAGAAATACTACAATGGTAAGAGTGAGGTGGTCCTGTTTTCCTGCACAGTTTTCCGGCCTTGCTAA
>TARA_R110002020_G_scaffold34539_2_pt1 | contig 23787 bp, 28 predicted proteins | sample TARA_R110002020 | Tara Oceans TARA_R110002020 (sample SAMEA4396489) | marine metagenome | biome: Westerlies Biome; feature: [MES] marine water layer (ENVO:01000295) within the mesopelagic zone...; material: water (ENVO:00002006), including particulate matter (ENVO:01000060) such...
GGGTATGATGAAGAGACGGCTGCTGAGTTGGATAAGCTGATGCCCTTGACAATGGAAAAGCCCACCAAGCCCCCCGAAGATCCTTCTGATTATGCCTATAGAGCTAACGAAGGGGCTTTCAAGGCGTGGGTCTGGCACCCAAAAACAGAGAAGGAAGAAGAGGGGTGGTATGCACACGGTTCCAGCAGAGACCCTAGAACTGGAATATTGCTCAAAGGCCGAAAGCATGAGACTTGGGATGAACTGGTTGCGGGTGAAGCAGCGTCCAACAACGTGATATTTAAAGACCCAAAGACAGGCAGGTATTTTTCTACCCACAAGCAGCCAGCACAACCGTCACGCAAAAAAATATTTAAAGGGGAGGACAAATGAACCCAAAGATTGTAGACTCCGTAGTAGGGATGGTTGCCCCTTTTCTTGGTGTTGTCACCAGTCTTCAAGAACAGTTTGAATACTGGTTGCGTATTGGTTCGCTACTCGTCGGTATTGCCGTTGGGTTGGTGTCCTTTTATAGAATTGTGCGCAACCGCAATAAAGGTAAGGAAGATGATCTATGATTGGTATTTGTGTTGGGCACTCCCGAAGGGGGGATGAGGGGGCGTATTCTTCAGGGGAATATGTTGTAAGCGAGTGGGATTTTAATAGGGATTTAGCCCGAAGAATTGCCCATCTTCTTTATGCCCCGCATAAGATTTATTCCGACTACAAAGCCCGTAGTTATACAACAGGCATTAAGAATGTTGCCCGTGATATGAAAGAGGACGGGGTTACTGCTGCGGTGGAACTCCATTTCAATTCGGCAACCCCTTCCGCTCAAGGTCATGAGTGGCTATATTGGCACTCCAGCGCGGGTGGGCAAAAACTTGCTAATGTATTTAAGGACAAAATGGAATTGGCTTACCCGGAAATGAAATCCCGGGGGGCTAAACCAAGGGTTCCAAAACAGCGGGGTGCTACGTTTTTGAGAAAAACACACTGCGTTGCTATTATCGGGGAGCCATTTTTTGGATCAAATGTAGATGAATGGCGTAAGATTAACGACAACAGGGACAAGTTAGCCCGTGTGTATTCCACCGCCCTTCTTGAGTTCACCCACGGATGAGGCAGTGGGGACTTGCTAGTTTAACCAGTTTTGGTTAAAAATAAATAGTCAGATGCCGCGCCCCCAACAGCCCACTTTGCCTGTTGCCCCTAAAAGGCAGACAGATAAGACCCCCGTTACTCCGATCATCGGAGATTTAGTCCTCTCTGAAGTTGAAGACTATTCACGTAAAAAGCTTCCTGAATATGGTTCCAAACACCCCAAGAAGTTAAACTCAGACCCCACCCAGTATAAATTCCCTGACCATGAGCTGGTTCTTATACGCCCAGTGGCTAATGAGCGGGACGGAATATTTGAATTCATATACGCCGCAAAACGGGATGATCAGGACAAATACAATTTTGAGTTTACCCAATCGGACATAGGTGGGACTAAATTTGATGCTGTCAAACGGGATTACCTAATTAAGCGGGACGACTTCACTCCACAGACCCCCGCTATGGGGACTGCCATGACTGATGTTCCTAGTGGGAGGTTTTCTGCGAGTTCATACGTCCTCGCAAACAGGCAGCAAATAAGAACAAACGATGAATTGGACTCCCTCTATATTCTGGAGAGGAGAACATACGTTAAGAAAGTAAGTCTAGTAGAAGCCAGTTTTGACGAACTCTCCAAAAGAACACTCCACACCACCCAGACCCTTTATTACAAAGGAGAAACAGTCGCAGCAGCAGCACTTGCCGTTGAGGCTGTGTTCGCTGATACTGATAATTCATTTTGGACTGCTTCTATTGATGCTCCTGTTGGTCCTGCTACTATTGGGTTCGGCGTGATATATGAGGGCAGGCAGCTTACGGATAACTGGTTTCTCATTGTTAAGAGACAGATTATTGCTGGGGTGCACAGCGGTGGGACACTTACTATCGAGTCAGGGCTGACCACCACCAAGAACTATTCATGGCCCCCCGTTTTATCAGAGTTTGAAATAATGGATTGGGATAAACGGGACGGTTCAACTGATTACCGTGTTCGTTATGCGATGGACCCAGCAGGGTATTCCGGCCCCAGCAAGGCCACTGTTGTCATTACTTGGGCATTAACTATTCCAACAGGTGCGCTCACAAAAGCTAAACAGCTTGAGGGAAAATCGGTTAGTTATAGTTGCCCCTATTTTAGTGTTAACATACCACCGTGCCTGAGACCCACCATAGAGCTGGTGTGTGATATTGGGAACAAGCACCCCATATTTAAACACAACGTAGGGTCTTTAAGGATATTCCCCGGGACAACCGAGACTGCATGGGCTGATGTGCTGGCAGATGTAGATATAAGGGTTTACCGTGGTGGTTATTTAGTTACAAAAACAACTATTTCCCCACCTACTACAGCAACTTCATAAGCGGCGATGGCTGAAGGAGACAAAGAACCCAAGGATGGGGACAAAAAGAAGGACCGTCCTAAGTCTTACAAGGGCTTAGGAAGAAACCCTGAGTCCAAGATAAAAGGAGCAAAAACCCGCCGTGGGCTAGGTAGAGACCCTGAGTCCAAGATAAAAGAGGCAAAGACTCGCCGTGGGCTAGGTAGAGACCCTGATTCAAAAATACCCGTCGCAGGGGAAGGCGGCGAGGTGGACGAAGACCCCAATAAAGACATTGAAAACCCACCAGTTAATGAAGAACTGGGTGGCGGGGTAAAAATCCAAGACCCCTTTGCTGTAAACGACCCAAACTTTGCTCAGGTAGTCCATCAGCCCGTTGTCGCCGCAGATGACATTGAACAGTTTAAGGCGTTTCCTTTCTGCATAAAAGCCAGCGCGGCGGGGGGTGTTATACAGTATGGATCTTTGGTTTCGTATATTAACCGCATAGGGCCAACACATGATTCATCAGAACAAAGTGGTCTGTGCAGCCCTGTTGTTATATGCCCCAAGAATTTTGTTGATGACCCCCAGCCAGACATGTGCGGCACGCAGTTGCGGATGGTGGAGCTGGAGTGGACTGGGGACGTTTGGTTGCAGTGGTTTACAGATTATGCGGGGGTTGTGGAGGCCGCGACTGTTGAGCTTGTGCGTGAATCACAATTACTCCCCCAAAGGTGTCTACCACACGAAGGGGGCGGGATTTTTTCTGTCCATATAGGGCACATCCCTGAAAACACGGATGAGGTTGCACTCAACCATATAAGTTCCGACGTGTATTTTTATGGGGCTTTTATTGACGAAGATTCCTCCTCCTCCTCCTCCTCCTCCTCTTCCAGCGGATCACCTAGTTCCGGGTCTAGTAAGTCTGCTATTGTTCCTGCTGGTTTCAGTGAAACCAGTTATGCTGCGCTATTCTCTTTAGAATCACCCGAAGTAAGGTTTGAGGATACTTTAGAAATTTTTGTTTGGAAGGGGACATCAGTTATACCTATTGATTCTAAGTTCATTGAAGTATGTGAACCCGGTTCGTTGAAGGTTTGTTCAATTTGCCCCAGTATTGCGGCTGTGATTGGTGGGCGTGTTGAGGGGGCGCAAATAATAGTGGACTCTAAAGAAGATTGCACCGCAGTGATTCGCATCACGGGGGTGCGTAAAGGGTTTAAAAATGTTAGGTTTCCTTCACGCTCAGAAGAGCAATTTGAAGCTAATGAAAAGTTTTTGAAGTCAGCACACCATATTTAATCCATGAAGAGTTTAAGTTATAGTTTTATCGTTTTGGGCGTAGCTGTGTTGGCTTTTGCCAGCACTCTGTTTGCCGCCCCCGAGGTAGTTATACCTACAAAGGCCGAGGCAAAGCTTGAAATAGCAAAGGCTAAAGAAATTCTAGACAGATATGGGATTACGCATTCTGTTGACCCAGAAGATCCAATTGACTGGGCTGCTTATTTTGAGGAAGCCCAAAACAGATTAGGGAAATCTGGCAGTGGTCAAAGGTCGGGGAGCTTGCGCTTAACGGACTATTACCCTATTAAAGAAACAGTCTACTTCGATAGTCATGTAACTATTGAGGGTTCAGTAAGGGCAAAGCACCACCTTGGGAGCAGCCACGGATTTGTTGCTGAAGAAGGTTTCAAGGGGGACACAATGCTGGTGTGGAAAACCCCGAAACCCCGTTCTTATTATTCTAATTTTGGGGCAGGCATACACCAGATACATGTCCAGTCTAGGAAAGGTCTTAACGGGGTGTCCTTCAGAGGAGCCCAGCAAGCCTGCCGAGTGGATAATTTATACGTCAGAGGTTTTGGGGAAAACGCCGTGGGCCTACAATTAGGCGGGGACACTTATACTGTGCGGGACTGTTTTGTGGACGCTGCCAAGAGTGGGGAGAAGTCTGTTACCAGAAAGGGCTCTACAGGATACCAGCTTGGGCCTACCCGGGTTTATAGTTTAACCTTGAATAATGTCACAGTGCATAACTGTGATACGGGGATGGCGATTAGTGATGCACACCAATTGTGGGTTTCAAATTATGAAACAGAACTGACCGCGCTACCCCTTTTATTCACATACCAATGTCAAGGAGTGGCTATAGACCATGTCACCTTTAGGCACACACAGAATATCTTAAATATTAAAAAGGCACGGTTCCCCGCCACCTATGGATTGAAATTGAATGGCACTATGGCGGATAACAAAAAAGGGCAAATAGAATACCCGGCTAATAAAAAATGGCTTTCAAGAGACCAGACAATTGATATTTCTATCGATGGCGACCGAAAGGGAATAAAGATCACTGATCTCAAGAAATTCCGCCTAGAACTTAAATAGGTGTTTTCCGTCGAGTGGCAAAAATTTGATGTGAAAAATTTAACTGATTTTTTTGACCGTGTTTTTGTCATTAACTGCGCCCACAGACCTGATCGGCTTGAATCTGTCACAGAAGAACTTTTAAAAGATGGCATGGCCGATCTGGACAAGGTAATATTTTTCCCTGCGATTATTGGTGACTATGTAACCCACCCCCACGATTGGAGGGCAGGGAATGGTTCATGGGGGTGCCTCCAGTCACATAGGAGGATTCTGGAAGATGTATTGCATGAACGGGACAAGGATGATGAAGTGATTCCACAGTCCATTCTTGTTCTTGAAGATGACGCAGTTTTCACCCCCGGAGCCAAAAAAAGGCTTAATCACTTTATGTCCGTTGTCCCCTCTGACTGGGGGCAGATTTACCTTGGTGGGCAGCACCAGAAAGCTACAGAAGACACCGGGGTAGACGGAGTAGTGCTGGGTGTGTCCGTGAATAGAACCCATGCCTACGCAGTAAATAAGCCCGTCTACCAGCAAGTTTACAGGCACATATCCTTCATGTCTGACTACAGGGGGACTCACAAGCACGTAGACCACCAGCTTGAATTAGCCCACAGAAGGAAGGACTGGAAGGTTTATTGCCCTGATAAGTGGCTTGTTGGGCAGGCCGCTGGGACCAGCAATGTAAGCGGGAGAATGGATGACGAGCGGTTTTGGATGAAAAACCACTAAATTATTGTCCCACAAACCTAAATAAGTTAGATTTTAGGTATGGCCGTTACAGTTGTTCCCACTGATTACTTCCCGGGGTATTTGAAGAAAACTTCTGACGGAAGCGGCAATATAACGGGGGCGGCAGCCACCACGGATTACGTTCTATTAAAGATTTCGGATTTCCCAGAGCTTTCTGACGCAGAAGCAGCAGGGGCGGACATAAGGAAAATCATGTTTGGGGTTATTGATGGTGTCTACCAGAAATATGCAGCGGTGGACGCTGGGGGGAGTGAAGTCCCCACTAAATGGACGTCTTCAAAACAGACAAGCGTGACCAACAATACTTTGACCCGCAGATATACTAATAGCTTTGTGACTACTACTTCTGCTGAAGAAGTCGCCGCCGAGTAGTCTTAATCATTTTGAGGACAAATAAGTTATGGCAACTAGCACAGTAGGCGAGGTAGAAGTAGTTTTAGCTAATTACGTAGAGGAAGACACAACCTTCCTCGCCGCATTGAACCAAGTGCTCGCCCGTATGCACACGATGGGGACTTACAAGGATCTTACGATTCAGTATAACCTCGCCGTCCTTGAAGGGTGTATCACGCTTCCTGATGAAGCAGACTCCATTCTGCATGTTCTTGTTGATACTGAGCCACGCCCCGCCCGTGATTTGTGGCATGATTACATACAACCGAATAGTAGGACTGTTGACCAAACATGGGGGCTGATAGATTCCGGTTTCCACCCGGCTAAATTAGAAACACTCGGGTCCGGGTCCGGGGTTACTACGTTGTATATTGTCCCGTCCCCGCAGGATTATCTCACTACTGCCTTTGATACTGCTGCAGGTTACGCATCGGATCTTATTGTTGACGCTATTGGTTCCGACCAAGTTTATCGCGGGACCGTTGCAACGGTCGGCCCAGACAAGGTTATTACCTTTGGGGCTAGTGTGGATGACATATATTCCATAACCTACAAGAATCTCCCGGCTATGTTTGATCTTCGGACCACGTCGAGTGACTCGGATACGGATGTTGCTCGTATAGGCCCGGGGTCAGGAACGACAAGGTATCGCAGGTTCAGGGTCAGTGGCTCAACCGATAAAACAACGTCGGTTGTTATTCTCGCCAAGAGAAAGTTTAAGCCACTTCTTAATGACTCGGACATAATTTATCTAGGCAACATAAATGCGTTGAAGCATGGTTTCCTCGGGAGAGTAGCCGAAGATAATGCGGATCTAGAAAGGGCCGAATACCATTGGGCAACATGCCGTGAGCTTCTTGAAGAAGAACTTTCTTCTGCTAGGGGGTCTGCGCTACCCACTATGAAGTTAGATTTATACGGTGGTAATGCTGCTGTTAAGCACTCTTTTTAAGGAGTTTGCACAGCCCGTCGTGCATGGATAACCAAATGTGCGGGAATGGGATATCCCATTCATTTGCTGCTATTTTAGCAGATTCATCAACCCATTTGATTACTTTTTGCGGGTCCATGTCCGCTTCATGGTCGCCGTCCCAAATTGCGCCTAATTGAAAACCCCCGTCCTTTTGTTTAATGTGCAGTTGGAGGCTTGTTTTTCCCTGCTGGTAAATAAACTTAACGGTCGGCTCTTGGGGGTTACCACTATACATTGCACATTTCCTCTTTTTTAAGCCCGGGTCCACCTAAGTCATAACTATCGGAGAGGTTAATCATCCATGTTTTTCCTCCCCCGTGCCCCACGCTTTTTACCGGGCGCACGTTCTTATTATGCTGGCAAGTCTCTTCCAACACAAGCATTCCCCGTCGAACAAATTCAAGGTCACCACTGCTCCCAATATTGCGCCCCCCGTTTACTTCCTGAAGCAAAGACTGGAATTGGGTGAGCGTCCCATGCCATGTGGGGACATCTGGGTAAGCTTCCCTTACTCGTTTTGCGAAGAAATCCACTAACTCGCCAATTGTAGACCTGTTTGAATTGTCAAATGCCGCAGCTTCTATGATTGGGTCAATGTATGATTTGACCCCGAAACGTGAAACGTCCCGTATCGAATCTGGTGCCTTGAACTGGTTTATTAGGTAGTGCAAAAAATAGGGTAGCTCATTTTCAATAACCTCTTCCACTTCTTCATTTGTCCCAAACTTGTGTTTGTAACCTGCGTTAACCCTCAGTGCCATCACCTTGTCCCGGTTGCTTGAATCCAGAGTAGGCAAAGCGGCCATAGAGTTAGGATCAATATTTAACGACATCATAACTCGCCCTGTCCACGGGATGGATAATGAGTCCGCATATTTTGCTTGGTATTCCATTCTAGGGTTGGCAACTGCTCTTTTGGATAGCTCAACAAATCTTCTCTGATCTGTGTAAGTCGCCGCAGCAATTGCATCGTCGATTAGCCATAGCGCGGAACCCGCTAGTTCCTTGGTGAACTGGGTTGCGCCTACAAGGTAGGTGCTTGCATCAGCAAACCCCCCAACTGACCCACCAACGACTTTTTCACCCAGTAGGGTTTTACCATGCCCCGCTGGTCCGGTTGAAATGAGCATGTGTCCTTGGAAAGCTTTGCACTCCGCAACGGAAACGTAGAACCTTCTCCACCATGCCAAGAAATAAGGAAGCGTGGGGTTTCCAGAACCATCGTCAGCGTAGAAATTTGTTATGAACTGGTGCAGCCAAGGCCACTTTTCTTTGTCCCCACATTGAGCAGGTGCAACGGGGTGGGTTTGCCTGTTGTTAAGTATCCTGTAACCGTTGTATTCAACTATGCGTTGATTAGAAAACACTACCGGGGCTATTTCGTCCACGCGGCACTGATCTGAAATTGTCAGTATTGCTACTTCTACTTCTGAAAGGGGCTCCCCCTTTTTTGTTTTTGCTGAAAACCCTAAACGCCTTAGCTCCAAAGTGAGTTGCTCCTTGGGGATGATCACAGGCTTCTCGTTGAGAAGCTTGAAGTATTTTGTGCCGTTGAACCAAAATTGTTCGTATAATGAATCTATCTTCCGGGCTTCGTATTTCTTAACCCATTTCTTTCCAAATACTTCACCCCATGAAACAAAGCCCTTCCCGGCTCGGTCGCTGTAGCAGACCATACCATTCTCCCGGACTTGGCACCCGTCACGCTCGATGCCGTCGTCAATCCAAAACAGTGGACCCCGGCTCCCCACTTCAAATGCCCCGTTCCACCTGTCCCCAAATCTTGCGTCTACCTCCTTGGCAACTTCCTCGATGGGGATGTTGGTTTCGCCATTAGAAATTGGTGTTTTATTCGCGGCCTTGAAAATTATCTGCTGTAAATCTGATGCTGGGATTTTACCACCCACTTTTACCCAGTTTGAACCAAAAGCAAAATACTGTGTCGTTTTGAGGCTTGTTGAATCAAACCCAGCTAAAAGTCTGTTGGCTTGAAGCATGCCTGACAAATCCCGCATAAAAGCGTCCGCCAGACGTGGATCAAGGGGGAAGGGCTTTTCAAACTCCCACACAAGTCGTGCATACCCAGAAGGGGTTTCCGATCTCCATGTAGGTAGCGGGGAATCCATACATCTTTTCTTTAGCGTGTCCTCAATTTCATTCCAATTAACCGGGGCATCATAGTCTGCTACAAATCCGTGCAGAAATCTTATCGGGTTGTCTTCTACAATTCGCGCATTCGGATTATCCCCTTCTGCCATTGAGTAGAATACATAATCTGTATTGGCGTCTGCGCTCCAAGCCCTGACATCAGCTTTCTTCGTTAAACTGTTTGGGATCAAAGCATTTATGCTCAGCGGGTCTTTGAAGCCAAATGCCTCATGCTGCCGGAGGTTCTTAATGTATCTATATGGTGTTTGTGTGTTCATTTTTCGTAGCGGTCTAAAATCTTCCCTTCAGCCTCAAGCGGGAGGTCCGATATCCAGTCCGGGGGCGTAGACATTATCTCGGTTATGTCTTTTAATGCTTCTTCTGCTTTATCTTCATCAACCTCCACGACAACTTCGTCGTGGACGTGCATGATTGTTTTCCACCCATTGTTTTCAACTCTCAGCATAGTGTCGCAGAATACATCCCGCGCCAGAGCTTGGCTTGCGTTCTCAGCAAGTTTTCCACCAAAGAGTGATACATTGGAAGGGCGTCCTTGCCTGATGATTTTGACAAAGTGTTTGAATCTGGTTTTTCCATCAAGGAAGGTGTTGTCCTTCATATACTTGACTCTCCCGTATTTCAATTTCCTTCCTGACGGAAGTGCGATTTCAAAGTTCTGCCCGATAGACGCGGCAATAGCTAAGTCTCCCTTATACCTGTTCCAAAGCCCTACAACTTTTGGCATCAAGGCCCGGTAAGAAGACACAGCGGATTCCCCATCTTCTAATGGTATATTTTCCATAGCCGCGTAACGCGCACCACTGGCTTGATACCCACACCCCAGCACAGTTTGTTTTACGGCATGCCGTAACCCGGGGTCCGCCACCTTTAGGGGGGTCTCCCCCACCTCCCACCTTTTGAATCTCACGGCAAATGCTTCATAAATATCATCTGATTTGGATATTTCATCCAGCATGTCAGTGTCCCCGGCGAGCCAGCATAGGGTCCGCACCTCAATCTGCGATAAATCTACGACTACTAGTTTCTTGCCCTTACCTGCTTTGATGAGGTTCCGCATAGTGACCCCGAACAGTTCCCCCCGTGGTAAATTCTGTAAATTAAGATTTCCCCCGGAACCCGAGAACCTCCCAGTGTGCGCACCGAAGTATAAAATGCCTCCGTAGTAGCGCCCGTCAGGAAGAATTGCCCGGTCAAATGATTGCAGTTTTTGGAGGAGCGCATTTATTCTTCTCCATTCTTGCACGGATGTAACCCAAGGAAATTCTTTCCTGTATTTTTCAGTGAAGCTTATCGCCAACGGGTTGTCCTTTGCAAGAGACGCCGGAGGGCTGATACCTTGCTTACGGCACTCTTCATTAAATGCTTTACGCGAAAGTAGGGGCGCGTCCCCATTCCACGGAATACTATTCTCTGCTTCAAATAGTCTGTGCTGCAGCTTGCCAAGGTTTTCTTTCAGCGCCTCAGTGTTAATAGCTATGCCCCGTTGGCAAACCGCCCGGTTCAAGTTGCTTATTTTCTTTTCGTGCTCCGGCCAATCAGGAGACAAGTCCAGCCATATGAATAAGCAAATACGTGCGTCTTCTTCTGCATACCTTAAAAATTCGTTCTTCTGCTCTTTGTCCAAGCTATCAAAAGTCTTACCCTTCATGCGGTCCCTAACGGACTTGTCCATTTTGAGGTCATACAGGGTAGCTGATGCGCCTCCTAGACTGCGGGGCAGGCCGTGGAATACGCATAGGTCTGCTGTGCAGCACCACTCAATATAATCACACCGCCCCCACCCTTGGTTTTCTCTTCCCCAAAGGTATAGGTTTTCATCAAAAGATGCATTGTGGCTCACAACGCGGCACCCGGATAGTTTTGACCATTCAAAATCCTTCGGGTGCCCACAAAATGTTTCCCCTTCCGAACTGTGCCCCGTAACAAGGTAGGCATCGAACCCCGGGTGGTTGAAGTATGCCTTGTTGCCAAGCTTCCTTACTGAAACATCGTTATCGAAGTAAGTCTCAAAGTCAATAGCCCAAGTAACCTCGTCAGGCTTTTGCCGTTCTGCGTCTAGTTCAAATTTTAGTTCCATGAATAAAAATAAAGCCCACCCCCGGTTGGAAGGTTACCGGAGGTGGGCTTATATTAGCCCCAAGGTATGGGCGAGTGTTTAGCTGTTCGTCCTTCCATTACGAACAAGCTTTCCAATTTACGGTGTGCTTTCCCCTGCCGTGAGCTTTGTGATTTCCGATTCTACTGCGCGGCATATCGAACGTGCAGATGCAAGTTGGTCTTCAAGACCCCTTTTTGCTTCCTCAAGTTGGATAAGTGAAGTCGCCAGTCCGTCCAGTTCCCTTTGCAGCGCCGCAGCCTCTTCCAAGTTGGACTTGCTTGCACAAGCAGGGTCTGCTTCCCGGTTGTAAAGACAGTTTATGTCTTCCGGGAGATCCGGGAGGGGCAATGGCATTTGTTCAATTTTATCTGACATATAATCAAATGGGTTAAGCCCCGTGCATCCGGGTGATGAACTGCTGCACTTCTGCAGAAGTTTCTTCCTTGGTGGAAGTGAGTGTGGGGACAAACCAAGAATAGCGGCCCTTTGTCATAAGTTCTGTGGAGAACTTCCAATACACCGTGTAATTAGGTGTGTCCTGATTAAACAGCTCAAACGTCTTGAGTCGTTTGTAAGTCATCCGGTAAGCGTCTTTTTGCACCGTGATCTTTCCAATGGCGTAGTTTTCACTGCCTATTGGAAACGGAAAAAGCCCTTCGTCCGCCAGATCATTCTGTGGAATAAGGATCACAATTTCAGCTTGCTCAATCACCTTGTAATCGGATTCTTGTGCAAGTGCAATAGAGGCTTCTTTTGTAGCCGCCATTTTGGGGATACCCTCTTCTTCAAAAGGGATATCTTCCTGCCAACGCTTGATGGCACCGACAATTACAACAGGCACCTTGGTAGACGCCGGGAATATTTGTGCATCTTTATCGATGGAAACACTCCCAACTTCTCCCTCGATCTGAGACATCTTTTGGATGACATTCAATCTTGGGATTTCAATATCAGCAGCGTCGAAATCGCTACCGCTAAAGATACTCGGTGAGGAGATATCTTTGGTTATGATCTCTGCGGGTTTCGCAGAATCATTGTCCACAGGTTCGCTAATGCTAACCTCTTCCTTTTTTGGTGCCTTTTTAGCACTCTTTGTTTCGGCCATAGGTATGTTATGGTTTCTGGTTTCTTATTTAACAGATAGCGTGTAACGGGTTTTCCCCTTTTCGACTATCTGTTCTTCAAGAGCTTCGTTTTCCAAGTCTCTGGCAACACCAGCTTTTTTGCCCTTTGGTGCTTTTTTCTTCGCCAGTTCTACAACTCGGGAGAAGGGGACTGCTTGTTCCCAGTCTATGATTTCTTCCTTGGTCAAACCGTGTTTGACACCAAGTTCAATAAGGGCGTTGCCATCCAGCGTGGTTTTCTTTGCCCCAAGACTGCGGAGTTTGAGGTTATCAAATTGTTCGTCCCCATCTTCCAAGGCAAGGTTGAGCACCTTGTGTTTGATGCCTTCTGCCCATTTCATAACCACGATTGCGGTCACGTAAAGCTTTTCCAAGATTTCAGGGTCATCAATTTCCTTGGAGGAAATTGGCCCATCAGGGAGGAGGTCTGCATGCTTACCTAGATCGTCCTCATGCTCTTTAATGTAACGCGAAGCCACGTTAACCGCCACCGCCCCCAGTGCAGGGCATTTGTTCTCGTAGCGACAAAAACGGCAGTCCACCCCGGGGTTGAGTTCTTCTAATTCAGGTTGTCCTGATTCCCATTTGGGACGGGTTGTTTCCGCGTTACGGATGATACTTGAAACTTCTTCCCGTAGAGACTCCATTTCTTCCCTCGCAAAAACCCCAGCGAGAACTTCCCCACGGACGGGGAGGAGAAATACAAAGGTCACTTTTTCCAATTCAGGATATTTCTGGAACAGTCCAAGGGTGTAACTCCTCGCTTGCATGTTGTCAGACGGGCTATCCACTGGACCCCACCCTGTTTTGTAATCAATTGCTAAACCCCTTGTCCTATCTTTGGTTATGGCAAAGAAATCAAGGGTGCCCCATTGCTCTGTGTGAGCGTCATGCTCGATGTCCAAAACAATCTCCCGAATAATGTCGGGTTCGCTGTCAGAGAATGCCGCCGAAATTATGTTTGTCTCCTCATCTACAATCTCGTTGTAGATGTTGAGTTCCTCCTCATCGTGTAAAGCACTTGGGTCTTGAGCCTCCAGAGCTTCGTGGATGCGAGTTCCCCGTTCCGCTGCGGGGTTTGTTCCATCAGTCCCTTGGTAAGCAGAACACTGCTTCAGGTATTTGAGTTGGGACGGGGAAAATTCGGCGTGTCCTCTGGCCGAGTGGTCTAGTTGCTCAACTGATTCTGGCATTTGGTTTCATCTTTTTGGATTCGGGAATCTGGTTTCTGGTGTAAGGTGTCGAGAGAAGACCTTTTTTGCTCTAACATGTCAACGATTTTTTCTTCGATAGTATCAGCAGCAACTACAACCTTTTGAACCACAGGGCTTTTTGACCCAGCGCGGTGCGCTCTTCCAAGGGCTTGGATGTGTTCTTTGAGGTTAAATGTGGGCGACAGAATAGTCTGTCTTGGGAACCTGCCATCTGTGTCATGCAGACTGACCCCCACGCCCCCGGCAGCGGTCATTACGATGATGACCCTATTCTCGTTGTTCTGAAAACGGTTAATGTGCTCTTCACGGTGTTCAGCACTCTGACCACCGATGATTATTCCGGGGTCGGGGAGAGAGTTGAAAAGTGCTTCCGCTGTATCCCTGAAGTTGACGAAAATGATGACGCTGAATTTTTCATGCAGCGCCTTGTTCGCCATTTCCACTAGGTCAGGAACTTTGAACGCTTCTGCAAATTGCCGCGCCCGTAGAATTTGCGTGAGCACGTTAACATCCATCGACTCATCGTGTAAAACTTCCTGCTCCACCCCCATTAGTCTTTCAAGGAGAGCTTCGTCGGACACACCCAAGTCATCGTAAGCAGATTTGATGTTCTTCATTTTAGAGAACGACAGACGTTCCACGGAAACATGGTTGGCACTGAAAGCTCCCGGAAGATCATGCAGGGTTATTTTTGTCCCTTTGCCCTTTTCGTAGATATCCTTGTTTAATTTTTCAAGGTGCTTGATTGCCCCCCGTTGCCATTGCCCCCATTGGTTTCTCCAGCACCCGTGTGCCGCCATCCACTTTGCCCACGGTAATACTTTGTCGTCTGCTTCGTTTACCCAAGTGGTATTATTCAGGTTATGCAAACCAAGAGCGTAGCCTATTGCTCGCATTTCAGTCGGGTCTTCGCAAGCGGTGGCACTAAGCATCAGGTTTTTGACCCCCTGCTTTTTTGCGGCGACCAGCATTTGTGCATTTTGCGTGAACGGCCCCTTGGCTTTGTGGCATTCGTCCCATACCAGAAGTGTGTCGTCGGGTAAGTCCCATTTAAAAGTCTTCTTACCTCGTTTGGACAGAAATTGATTACGCCCTCTTCTGATACGCTCGTAGTTTTCAACGAACAGAGGGTCTATTCCACATTCTTTAAGTTCCCGCTCCCAGTGGGGGATTACAATCTTGGGGCATACTACCCCCACATGTTTAAAAGTTTTAGCAGTGTGTGCTGCTGTTACAGTTTTGCCCGTTCCTGTTGTAGAAGAATCAAGGGCGGCACCAAACAGGCGCAAAGCTTGGATAATAGTATCCCGGTTTGTGGCTTGGGCGGGGAACAGTGTTTTCATTCCACGTCTATTAAGAATCCACCGTCTGGTAGTTCGTGAATCTTTTTCACCATTTTGTCAGGAAAACTTTCATCCACTTTTGTGAGACTTGCCCCCACACCAAGGATTCTGTTACTTGGTAGTTTTACCGTCAGCGCAGAGAAACCATCCTTGGATCTTTGGACAAATAAAGGGAGCTTATTTTTGGTGGTGACTATGAATTTTTTCCCTGCTGGTCTTAGACAGACCTCTTTCCCCGGTGGGCCATATTTGTATTCGTGTGCCATATTTAATCACCTGAACTTTTTGGTTTCAAGGCGACTTTATAATGTTTGAACCCAATGTCTTTAATGCGTTTAAGGGCGTGTGATTTTATTTCCCACCCCTTCTTCCAAGCCCCCGGGTTCTGTATTATTTCCTGCAGGCCGTTATAAGCTTTACTGGATTGTTCTTTTGCTTTCTGGACTCCGATAGAGTTAGCCGAAACATACATTCTGAAACCGTTGCCCTGTATTTGGGCGCGGACCACAAACCCTGAGAAGCGATGCTTCTCCTTTGTCATTCTAGTTATACCTTTCATGGTTGGTTACATTTGAAATACCTTTTCAGCACACGTTCATAAGCAGGAAAGAAGACCTGTTCCATGCACCGGACCACTGCCTCTTCTTCCCACCTTTCGCAAAACGAGAGCCCGGAAATGTCAAACGCCGCGTGCATTAGTTCATGCCGCAAGGTAGGTAGCACATCCCCGTTGTTCAGTTTTTTATCGAGGATTATTTTTCTACGGGAGTGGTCGTAAGTTCCGTAGCAATCGTCCAATTCTCCCCACGCTATTTTTACTTTCTGACCACCTATGGTTACTTGTTTGGGGATGTTCATTCAGGTGCGTCCTTGTTAAAACCCTCAACGTAAACGCGGAGTTCGGCTAGGTATAGCGTGGGGTCTGCCGTCCACGCAGCCCAGTTGGCTAATCGTTTGGGGAGTTCATGTTTATCGGGAAGCCGATCCTTTAATTGTTTTTCCCGGTATTTTAATACCTCTACGTATTTCATTTTGATTTGGTATCTGGTGTTCGCTTACGACGCAAAGCCAATAAGAGCACTAGAGGAACCGCGATAATGAAAAATAATTCATTCACGATCAGACGCCTCCTCTGCTTTTTTGGTGGCGAGAAATTTCTTTGTTGCGGAACACTTTTTGGCAATCTCGCCAAGACCCCAAGCTTCTATCTTGTTGATCTCCTCTTCTGACATAGGAACAGGTGGCTTGTTTGCGGTCACTCGGATAGCCCCCGGGGCATCTGTTCCTTCCCCAGCAGCGGGGTTTACAGATACGGCTACTTTATTGAGGAGCCCAACTACCCCTTGCCTTGTAAGGTTAAGCTCAACTACCTCCATTGCGATTGGTTCGTAGGACGCAGACCAATCGGATTTCAGTTCTTTGACACACGATAGGGCATCTCGCTTGGTGCTAAACCATTCGCGGTCAGACTGACTGGTTACATTGTATATTTTCATAGTGATGTGGTTACTGTTTGGCGTATGTTTTCTTCTTCTTATTCTTCTTCTTCTTAGGTTTCTTTCCTTTGGAATACTTACCCACTGACATTTCCCTGTCGAATGGAACTAGGTTTTTGCCTACTTTTCTGTAGCTGGATCTAGTTGGTCTTCTTTTCACTGTTTGGCGTATGGTTTTGGTTTGTGCTCAAAGTAATTCTCTCCCCGCTTATACCCTTTGCAGATATACTTACTATGGACGTAAGCTACGGCGTCGTCGTATTCAAGAAATGCGGGTCCAGCCGTAAACCATCTTAAAAGTAAGCCAAGTTGTGTGACTTCCCCATCTTGTGCCTTAACATCAGGTATCTCATCCATAATGCCACCTTCCCACCTTGTCTGAATCCTCCACAGGGGTTCCCTTAAAGCGTGTGTCTTAACATGCTTTAGGCGGACATGAAGCGCCACGCCTTCCATTACTTCCATTACTTTTTTATCAACAACGCCCCAATCAAAATCGGGGGGATGGTTTTTGGGTGTGCTCATAGTTTTTTAAGGAGTGCTTTTATGTTGTCCAATTTCTTTTTGACCTCTTTCCTTTTGCCGGGGTTACTTTCGATAAAGTCTAGGTCAATACGGATTAGCTCCAAAGCGGACCCTCTTTTTATCAAGGCCCAGTATTTTGCTACGTCTATTACTTTGAACCCCTTAGTGGCAAGGGGGGTTTTAATTCTTTTCATTGTTGTTAGAAATGTAAGTAAGCCCGGGTGTTTCAATAGGTAGAAAAACACGACCAATTACATGAGCATGATAATTGGATGGTAAAAACCTCGTCCGGGGGTCTCCCCCGGCACCATGCCCGGGCTTACTTAAAAAAGTGTTCTCACTGGGCGTTCATTTTCTTCGATAAACCTTTGGACAACAGGGAGGTCTAGCATCGCTCTCCACAATTTAGCGGTTCTGCAATGACAATGCTCTATGCAAATATGCTTCAAAAGTTTCCCTTCGTGGGTTCGGAACTCTGTTCCAGCTTCCTTGTAATGCAGGTTGCGGAGTTTTTCCGAAACTTTGGTTAGCTGCGAACCATTTATTTCGTAGATCATTGCGTTTCTCCTCCCGTTCTTACGTGTTCTGCAATCAGTGCCGCGTCTATTAGACCGTCGTGTGGTTTCCTGTGTTTTCTTGTTGGTAGCCAATCTTCTTCCGGCCAAGTTTCATTAGCTTTATCAAGTGCTAACAACTTGGTCAACCCTTTTTCTTTCTGCGCTAACATTTTTTTCTGCCATGCATGGACTGTAACCCTGACAACAGTGGAACCTTTAGCCTCAAAGAAGCCTGCCATTTTACCAAAATTAAGCGCCAAAGAGCGCAAAGCCGCCGCGCTTGGGCAGTGGTGCGGCGGTGCTTCAATTGCTACGACGAGTTTATCGAACTGCTGCGCCCACTCCCAAATCTGTTTGTTATCAATCTCTTTACGCCCCCCGTGCTCGGTCACGGGCATAATCATTGTGTCGATCACTAGCCCGTGTGACCAAGATAACGCTACAAGTCCCCCCTTTAACCCGTTGTCAACCCCCACTACTACAGAGGTGTCTTCCGGTATTTCAGCCATTTGAAGGGCTGGGGTTTACTTCAACAACAGGTTCAGCTTGCCCCGGCATGCCCCCACCGTTGAGGATCTTTACATCCACATGCAGAGCACTGCCAGCCGACCCGGTCCCCCCTTTTCCGTTTGAGGACAAGCCCAAATTGCGCCGGATGACGTTATCTAATTCCGAGAACTCCTTTATCGTTTTCGGCCCCCTAATCCTAGATTTGGAATCACGCAATATTCGCATCCCAAGGTTAGCTGTGTAAGACTGGTATTGGTTTTGAACAGTGACTTCCCCGTCCGAAACATTTTCGATCACCTCCATCTCTTCATCCCGGGATAATATTTGGGCTACTCGTATGATGTCTCTTTTTTCCTGACCACTAAGAGACTCGATCAGGTCTTTGTCCGCTGTAGCTTGCTCATCCTGTTCTGCTTCGTGGGCAGCTTCCAGAAATTCAAGCTGTTTATCGTTTTTGCTCTCATCCGGGTTAGTGTCTAACACGGTGGCGTCAATTTTTAGTGGGTCAGTTACACCTGCATTTTTAAGCCACCGACGTAAGGTAGACCGGGGCACCCCCATTTCCCTAGAGACTTTACTTTTGTCCCCACATTCCTCATAAAGCTGTAGTGCTTTAGCTTGAATAACAGCCCTCGCTTTGGGGGACATAAATCTCAGGTCAGTCGGTTTAGGGTTTTCCACGGGAACCCGCTCGGACTTTTTCCGCTCTTTGCTTGGTTTGCTACCCATTTTGTTAACGTATGCTATAAGCACTTAATAAATACACCCACTAACTATTTATGCCAAGGTCTAAGATAAACCCCCTTGAACCTCGACTAGACCCAGATAACCCCAAACAAATGGATGTTGGGGGATTGATGATCCCAGTCACAAACATGTTCACCGCCTGTATTTACGGTTTTGGGCACCACCCCCAACCTAAAGCGAGGGAGTATTATTTCTGGAGGTGCGCTGACATTTTGTGGAACCGGGATGATATCCCGGAAAAGCTTATGGAGAAGCATCCGTGGGCCGAGTTGATGATCAAGAAACTGGTCCGCAATCGATACGTTGCAATAGGGGGCGCGGCGAGTTCGGGGAAGAGTCACCTTTTAGCAGGGTGGGGGATACTTACTTGGTTGTCCCAACCTAAAGATACACTGGTTTTAATGACCTCTACTGCCCTTGGCGCGGCACGTCACCGTATCTGGGGCTCAGTAATAGCCCTCTTAACGGTTTCTGATACCCTGCCCGTAAATATACGTGATTCAATAGGGGAAGCTTCTTATATTGATGAAACGGGGCGGACCATATCCCGGGCAGGACTAACGCTAATTGCGGCAGAAAAGTCCCGGTCCCGGGAAGCAATTGGTAAGATGGTGGGACGGAAACAGAAGAGAATCCTGTTGATTGCCGACGAACTCGGGGAGATCGGGGAGAGCGTTCTCCTCGGTGGCTTATCTAATTTGAGTAAAAACCCATTTTTCCAGTTGGTTGGAATGTCCAACCCCGCGTCCCGCTTCGATACGTTTGGAATATGGTCGGAACCCAAAAAGGGGTGGGACTCAGTTAATGTAGAGACAGATGACGAGTGGAAAACAAAATGGGGCGGCACCTACATACGCTTGGACGGCGAACGCTCCCCTAATGTAGAAGCTGGTGAAACTGTTTACCCCTACTTGCCCACGGCTGAGAAACTGGCGGAAGACAAGGAACTATTGGGGGAGAAGTCACGGGCTTACTACCGAATGGTCCGCGCAGTATTTTTTGACTCTGATGAAACTGAGGGAATCTATGGGGAAACCGAACTCATAAGAAGTGGGGCGTTTAAAACTGTTGAATTCCAAAAAGGGCAATCCTGCTTAATTGCAGGGGTGGACCCCGCCTTTACCAACGGTGGTGACCGAACAATAATGTATATTGCCCGTGTGGGGCTGGATACTTCTGGGCAGCTTAGTTTGCAGTTTGAGGAGTGTGTCCACTTTTCCGATGACATTCATAACAAGGCGATCCCCCGCACTTACCAGATTGTCCAACAAATAATAGACTGCTGTAAAAAGCATAAGATTCAACCCCAAGACCTCGCAGTGGACTCAACCGGGGCAGGTTCTCCGTTTTGTGACGTTTTGGCGGGGGAGTGGTCCCCGGACATTCTGCGGGTAAACTTCGGGGGGAAGGCTAGTGATAAAAAAGTCAGCATGAACTCACGACTTGCGGGGACAGATTTGTATACAAACCGAGTAAGCGAACTGTGGTTTGTGGGAAAAGAATTTGCCCGGTGCCGCCAATTGAGGGGCATTTCGGCTGATCTGGGAAAGGAGATGTGCTCTCGTAGGTATGATATGATCAAGGGCACGTCGTCTCTCAGGGTTAAAATTGAACCTAAATCTGAGCTTAAATCCCGAATGGGGATGTCGCCTGACTTAGCTGATGCAGCTTTCATTGCGCTAGACTTAGCGCGTCAAAGGCATGGTTTTGTAGCAGTTGACCCACCCGGCGAGGGGGAGCAAAAATTGCCAAAGCCCCAAATAAGTATGAAGTCTCTCGATATGGTGAGCCGTAGCGACCACGCCTCACTTGATACTTAACTAATTTGCGGTCAAATGGAATTGACTTTTACGCATTACATTTGCAGAATTAGTCGCACAATTTCTGCAAATTATGGGGAGTCTTAGAACGGGAAAATTAGGTGACACCAGACAACTAGAGAGTGGTTCGGGGGCGCGAAGACGAGCATCACGTAGACTAAGAAACAAGGGTTATGGGAGAGCAGCCGAGAAGATGGCGCTTGATGCCGAAGAACTTGGGCTGAAAGAAAAGGAACTACAGGGTAAGGGGTTCCGGTCCGCCGAAACAGAAGTAGACTTAGCAGCCCTATCCAAGAAGAAAAGTAGGGCCGAAAGAGCAGCAGCTTCAGGGCACCGCCCATCCACAGAAGCAGCGACCGGGGAAAAGCTTCAGCAAAGATTAAGTCTTTTTGAGGAAATGAAATCCGCCCGGGAATCCGGGAAGGATGTTCAGGGTTTCAGGGATCGCGCCACGGGCCTTGGAGTTACTGCTAAAGGTTTTGAAAGTGCAGTAGGTAAGCTTCCCGCGTTGCAGACGCCCGGAGCGGGTCCGTCTCCCGCTACACCTGCAACGACTACACCTGCAACGACTACACCTGCAACGACTACACCTGCAACTCCTGCAACGCCTGCTCCTGCAACGCCTGCTCCTGCAACGCCTGCCCCCCGGGGAGGTGAAAGATCGGGTTATGGTGGTCTTGGGGCATCGTTGGCAACGAGCATATCAAAAGAATACAATGAAATTGACGACAGGGTGCAAAGACTACTTCAAACACCGGGGGGCAAGGATTTGGCTGAAGACCCTGAAGCTGTTAAATCATTGGAGCAAAGATTGCGTAAGAGAACTAATAAGAGCGTCCGGGATCGTCTTTCTGAAGAATTAGACCCTTATTCCAGAGAAGGGATGCTGTTAACAGAATACTACGCGGAAAACCCCGATGACGTAGACTCTGATCCTCGCGAATTGTTGGTAAGACTGAAGGATAAACAAAACCGGGATAAATACGCCGCCACTGTAGAAGCCGCCGAAAAACCAGCGTTGTCTCCCGAAGAACGGGATAAGTTGGTAAAAGGCGTAAGGGGAGTAAGCCGCGCAATGAAAAAGTTTAGGTCTCCGTATGAATCAGCTAACTGGGGTAAGGATATGCTTATAAAGAGGGGTTACGAACTCTCCTCTAAATGGAATCCAGCAAAGGAAGCATACTCAGTGCGCCCACCCGGTATGTCTCTAGCGGAGTTTTATAAAAAGCCGCGCCCCATAACATTCAGATAAATGGCTAATAGATTTCCCATAGTCACTTCCGCCGCCGGGTTCCCTGTAAGGGACAACACGGTTGGTGGTTCCCTTGGTTCGGATGATGAATCCTTTGGTTTGCCAGAAGGATCTTTCGCTCCTACCTCCCGCCCTTCCGGTGGGTTGAGTTACGATGCAGACATAGCACCCTTGGAGAAGAATTTCTTCAAAGATGTTGAGGGTTCATCTTTATCGGATGCCCAAAAGAACGCACTGGTTTTCGGGATGGCAGACAACATGGAAAAGATCCGAAGCATGCGCCAGAAATCCGAGATGCAGGAACAGCAAATGCGCTTACGTGATTTGCAGTATCGTTCAACACTGGCGTCAATGGATGATGACCGTAAGAAAAAGCAGACGGATTATAAAATAAACCACGAACAACTCCCACAGGCTACCGCAGAGTTGGATTCCTTTATTGATGATCCAGCTATGGACAACAACCAAAAGAAGGAAGCTATTGCCCGTTGGGGGATTAAGAACGCCCCACTTCTTTCCAAGTCCCCGGGTGCAAGATACGCGCATCAGTCAGCCCAAGATTGGGTTTCTGCTAATGACACGAAGAAAAACCCAGCAGCATTTGCAGCTAAAATAGCCCAGCTTGGACTTGATCCGTATAGCCCTGAAGTAGCTAAGATGCCCGGTGCCACTCCGTTAGGTCTGCAACTGGCACAGCAAGCGGAAAAACGGAAAACGGAAAAGGCGGTATCCGCAGCAAGAACAACAGCCGCTTCCAAAAAGGAAACCGACGAAACTGCAAGAGTGAACAAGCGTTTGGACAGGTGGCACACTAGAAAGCTTGATGAACCCAGCACTGATTCCGGGGAATTGTTTATAGGTGGCGACGGCTATTATTACGATTCTGAGCGTAAGGCAAACGCCGGAGACGAAAAGGACCGCAAAGGGCACCCGGATAAACTTACCCCTGAATCCGAACGGGACATGCATGATATACTTGCCATGTCAGCTACCGGGGAAGAAACAGACAAGAAAAAAGAAATTGAACGGGATTGGGGTTCTTTATCTGACGTGTTGCTTGATCATAAATACGGCACCATCCGTAAGAAGTCTGCTCAAATGGAGCTTGCGGATAGAATCGCCACGCGCATGCGTAATGCCAGAGCAGACGCGGGAAGGGGCATAACTTCTACCGCGCATGCTTTTCTGGTAGATGAGGAAGAGGAAGAGGAGAATAAAATAGATGCTTTAGAGAAAAAGATTGAAGAACTCACGGCACGGTTGGCCGCTGCTGGGAAATAATCGCGTAACAGATTTAGAACTAAACCTTTTAACATAAACCTCCGCTATGCCGGATCTCATACCATACTCCGCGTGGGGAAAACCCAGCGACGATAAAGTTCAAAACCTTCGTGACTATGCGGACTATGTCCGTGAGGAGCATTTCAAGGAAGGTTCACTCCTAGCTTACGAGCAGGACATCATAGATGGCATTAAGGGCCGCGCCGTTAAGGACGGTCTTGTTGACCCGCGAGCACCTGAAGATGATGAGAACAACGCCGAGGTAATTGATCGTTTATTTGGTCAGCAACAAGATTCACAGGACGCCGACATTGAATACCTCAAGGATTTCTACGCAGCGGAGAAAGACGAAGCACGGGAAGGAGCAATTCGGCGTTACCAAGCACGTAAGCGTGTCGGTAATGAGGAGTTCATAGCTCAGAGTCTTGAGGAGATTGCTCCTTTTGCAACCAAAGAGAATATCCGTGATGCACGCAGGGCGGCTGCCCAACGCGGGGATGTCCCCTTTATTGCTATTGAGGACGAAGATGATAACGGGGAAACTTTCCGCTACATTTACACCGCCCCCGATACCGAAGCACCTACTCCCGAGGAGCGTCCATCTCTTTTGTCAAAACTCCGCAACGAGGGAGCAATCCAAACCTCCGACCTCCTTCGTCTTGAATACGAACTAGGGTCTGACCCGGGGGAAACTGTTCCTAGATTTAAAGCCCAACGGGGAAGAGATTTTCTAAATCAAATTGGGTCAGTTCTTGATAAC
>TARA_R110002020_G_scaffold14091_3_pt1 | contig 23785 bp, 8 predicted proteins | sample TARA_R110002020 | Tara Oceans TARA_R110002020 (sample SAMEA4396489) | marine metagenome | biome: Westerlies Biome; feature: [MES] marine water layer (ENVO:01000295) within the mesopelagic zone...; material: water (ENVO:00002006), including particulate matter (ENVO:01000060) such...
ACTCCTTGGTGGTCACCAAAAGGTATGAAGGATAAGGAGAATAAAATGCCCGGTTGGGTACAAGCACTAGGTGCTGCAGGTATGGGTGCTAATTGGTTAGGTAGAAAAATAGGAGTTAGAAATCCATTCAAAGGTTTTAAGACAAGTGCTCAACGTCAAGCGGCTGAAAGTAATATGATTGAACCACACTGGGGAGATGAATAATATGCGAGTGTTGGATAAAGATACTTGTAATGCGCTCATTGAAAAAATCAAAAAGAGTGGTGGTGGTGCTAGTCCAGATAGACTAAAACAAATATATATTATCGAATCAAATAATCAAAGCGATATAGATAATGAAGATGGCGCAAAATATACATATGAAGGTGGTCAGGTCATAAATGCTAAAACTGGTAAGCGCGCTCCCGATGAAGTCATAAAAAATGTTGAACGTGATGTTAAATTAATATTGGCTAATGAAGAATCTAGTGAAACAATACAAACTCTAAAAAGGATAAGGGATGGAAGATGACAGCAACATGGCAAGAAAGCATCCCACTGCTTAAGAGTATGTTCAATTCAGATTGGAACCGTTCTAATACAAATCAAAGGAAACCAGTGATTGATGACATTACAAACATAGAACCCGGTAGGGGTAAGCGTTTAGATTTACGGCGTCAAGATGCTATTTTATTCTATGAAACAGCGCATAACGAAGAGCAACCTGAGTTACTATATGACTTTGTGAATACACGAATTAACGTCACCGTAGATATACGAACAACGGCAGGTCGTGAGCAATTATACAAAATGGAAAATGAAGTGAGGCGTATAGTTCATGATAATAGAAAAGGAAACGCAGTTGATTTTGACCGCCTCATATATAAGACAAGAACTGACTTAAGTGATAGAACTAAAAAATTATGGAGGTTCACTTTTCAGGTTGAAATCGTCACATTTGCGGAGTTAATTCCATAAGCACCATAAACTAGAGTATCATCGGAGCAGTGTAGCATATGCCATCAACAGTGTATAAAGGCGACCTATCTGAGGTCACATTAGGAAAAGAAGCAGGACTTTTAATAAGAAGTAGTGATGACTCAAACCGCGCAATCACTGGTTCACCACAAACTTGCTATTGGACTGTCGCTACCGCAGCAAACGCAAATACATCTACAATCACATTTGATGGTGGTATTGCAAGCAGCCCTATTTTACCGGGCGGCCTACTTCAATATCCTAATGGGATGCTGGTTGGGTCTACACTTACATTTCATTCATTAGGAGCAGGTGGTACTACAGGTGATTTTGTAGCCGATGATTTTAGTAAGACTGGAATATCCTACAACATCATTGCATTCTCTACTACTGCTGCAGGAGGGTCAGTTATCACGGTTACACCAGCACTCAAGACGGCCAATGGAACTGTTAGTGGAGACACTGCAACTGCTTTAGATGCTTTGTATATCAATTCACTTGGTACACCCACGATTGATGTGGGAATGGTTCATGCGGATAACGCTGATGCTAGTGATGAGACGATTCTTGCTGACCAATTCATAGGTCTTGCTGCTACAGTTACATTACCAGATATCAAAAATGAAATCAAACGACAACACGTAGTTGGTATTGGTCGTGATGTAGTTGTGCAAGTCGCTGGAAAACAAACAATGGATGGCGGCACAATTGAAACAATGATGAACAGTCCACGATGGTTCTACTATGCATTAGGTCGTGAAGCATTCCAAGATAGAGGCGCATCTGGTTCCATTGCCAATCCTACTGTTGCTTCAGCATCAGCCGGTGATTGCCACTTAGATTTGAATGCAGTGACAGGTATTAATCTTGGTGATTACATATCCATAGAAGATACAACTTCCACTGAAGTACCCGGTGATGATTCTTCAGCACAAACGACTGGTAGTGGTGGCAATACATGGCCTGATAGCACTGCTGCTACCGGATTCAAATACACAGAAACAAATGAGGTTCGACGTGTTGTAGGAATTAGTAATGGCACTGCACATAAAACTGTGTGGCTTGATGACCCATTGCACTATAATCATGTAAGTAAAACTTGTCGTATATCTCGATTCGATGCAGCAAGTGCTAACCAAAGCCCTGATGTAAATAGTGCTACAATGGAAATTACTAATCCATCTCAGCGACTTTTATACAGTGGGTGGTATGTGCCATCATTCTGTTTAGAACATTCAATTCGTAATCGTGATGTAGGAGCATACAGTGTTGAAACAGGCGCAACTAATCTACCATCTACTAGTTCAGATGCTAAGACATTGACTCGTGTATTTCGGGGATGTAAAGTTAAGGATTGGGCGCTTGGTGCAGATGCAGATGCAGAGGTTAAGTTCACTGCAAACTTCGATGCACTATCTATCTATACAGATACAGGGCGTCTTGAGGCAGCGATTAATGATGGTGACCGTTATACTGCACACAGAATGTTTGAGAATGTAGGTGATAGCCCAATAAATCGTAAGGTAGCAGGGATAGCACCATACACACAAAAACCATACCTGTTCTATAATGGTATCATTAAGGCATTTGGAATACAGATGGCTCGTGTTACTAAGTTTGATTTAACAGGTAATAATAATATCAAACAACATTGGACTATTCGTGGCACTGATGCTGCTACAGGTAGTGCTACCGAGCAAGTTCCATTTGCAGGAACACGAATGCCCAATCTGGCTGTTGAGGGTAAAACTGAATACGAACTTTCAATGAGTGTCATTATTGATGACCCACTACTTTGGCATGAATTACGTCATGCTAAAGAACACGTGCAAGGTTCTAACCCAGTAGAATTAACACTTACAAAACAAGGTACTGGTGGAACTCGTGAGCAGATTATCATTACAATTGATGATTATATTATTGAATCTGCACCAATACCAGTGCCAGAAGATAAAGGTGTTTTGACCGTTGAGGTAAAACTTAAGCCAAAGCACGTAAAGGTTGAATCTACTGATACATTCTTCCATCTATGAGGTGATAAAATGGCAAGATTTAGTCTACACCCCGGTTGTTCAAATCGCAAAGCGCGACAAGAAGAACTTAAATTACATTCCAAATCTATTGAAAATATTGAAGAAACGGTGTTTGACCCTGAGGCTGGTAAGCCAACCGATAGTCCATTCCCCGAAGATTTGCCCAATTATAGTTCTTACAATGTATTAGAATTAAAAGACCTATGCCGTGAAAAAGAACTAGCGGTATCTGGTAGTAAGCAAGAATTGATTGATAGATTAAATGGTTTAGTTTCCCCCGAAGCCCCCGCTGATGAAGCGGCTGTTGAGGAGGAAGAGGTAGTCCTTGAGGAATCAACAACTACCGAAGAAGGTGAAGTAAGTGAGTCAGGAGAAGATAGCGGTGGAAACGCCCAATGAGAGAACAGAAACAATCGTCGAGGATGCCAGCCTATTATTGGCAAGCAATGATGTAGTAGAACATACCATCAGTGTTAATCCCGATGATAAGACACAAGTAATGAAAGTACGTGTACGCAATCTATCATTTTTAGATATGCAAAACGCTATTAAATCATTCGTAAATATTAGTACGGATGGCGGTGTTGAAATAGATATTGCTGGTTACTGGCGATATATGATGGAAAAATGTATAGTAAGCACAGACCCTACTTTAGGTAGGGGGCAATTATTATCACTCAATCAGTATGTTGGTGGTCAACTAACTGCATTATTACCACAACCACAGGACTTGATGACCGGCCCTTTAGTGGATGGCAGCATCGAATAGACGATGTGTATAATTTCTTAAAAGGGAAAAAGCAAGATATTGGTATGGCAATGAATGGCGGGGTATATTTTGTGGCCAAACATTATGGTATCAGTATCACAGAAGTCTACCAAATGACACCTGAAATATTTGAGCAGTCATTCGTTTGGGGCATGGCCCAGATGCAGATAGAACAGGAAGAAATGGATAAGTCTACCAAAGACATAAAATCCGAGTCTAACATCGCATCAGGTAAGGGGCCGGGGCAACCATTCCCATTCGATAACTAGGAGGTGATATAATGGCTGAAGATGGAACACAACAAATCAAAGAAACATCTATTCAGTTAGGGTCACTAGGAATCCAATTAGGAGTTATTGAAAACTTACAACGTAAATGGACTATTGCAATTCAAAACACACCAATTATCAAACAGGCAATACAATTGAGAAGATTCGCTGGTGGGTTAAAACAATCAACAATGGCACGTAATGATGATAATGAGGCATTGGGAGAGAGCATAGAACAATATGGAGATATGCAAACTATTATGACTGGTGCTATAGCCGGTGTGATAAAGTTTAGTAAAAGCACAGATAAACTCACTAAGATAACTGGGTTTTTGAATACCAACTTTGTAGCCATAGCATCTTCAATGTTATTCTTTTTTGGTATAATTGCTTTAGTAATGATAGCAGTTCTTGGTTTAATTGCAGTATTCGCAGACGTTGATTCTCCACTTGTTCAATGGATTGACAACACAGTAATATTAGGAGATATGCTGAATGGGTTACGTATAATTCTTACTGGTGAAGATGGTGAAAGTGGATTGAAAGGTGCGATTGATGTATTGTTAGTATCTGCTGTTTTATTTATAGCAGTAGCGCTAGTGTTTGGCTCAACTATAGCATTTATAGTTGGTGGTTTAGTTCTAGCAGTTGGTGTTTTCAACTGGGTTAAGGGAAAAACAGATAGTTTGGCAGCAGCATGGGCTTCAGCAATAGCAGTATTGGTAGGAGTATTAGCAATTTTCGTACAGTTTAAGGCTGTAACGACAGCCATTAAAGCCGGTACTAAAATTGTATGGTCGGGTACTGCTACAGTATTAGCAGGTATTGCTTTAGTAATAGCCGGTGTAGCAGGTCTGGTTGCATTTGCTACAGGTGCAGGTAGTGGTATCAAAGCCGTTCTATTGGCTATAGGAAGTGCATTTTTAATATTTATAGGTATTATATTAATAGGGATTGGATGGCCAGTAGCAGCAGTTATTGCAGTAGGAGCATTAATAGTTGCTGTAGTGTTTAGGTATCGTGATGAAATACTAGATATTTTGAAGATGCTTGGTAGTAAAGTACGAGATGGATGGAATGCAGCAGAGGCATTTTTTAATAGCGCTAGGAACTTTGTGAGAAATCTTATACTGGGTATTGTTAAAATTATAGTATCACCCTTTGTATTTTTATTTGAACTAGGTAAGAAGATAGGAACAAAATTAATGGCAGGTCTTGAGTTCATTTCAAGCATTGGTACTAGATTCACAAATAGGATTAAGAAAACACTTGGAGGCATAAAAAATACCATTATAAATGGTATTAAAGGTATAATCAATAGAGGGTGGATTGAGCCAATAAATGCCGGTCTTAGAGTACTTAACTCTCTATCAATTAAAATACCAAAGTGGGCAAGGAAAGGGCCATTAGAAGGTATATCAGAAATAAGTCTTGGTATCCCATTATTGACTCCATTTGCTAAAGGTGGTATTGTTACTGGCCCTACAGCAGCATTAATTGGTGAAGCAGGACCTGAGGCCGTTATTCCTCTTGACGAGGCTGGCGGTATGGGCAATACTTTCAATATCAATATTGATGTATCTGGTATTACTGCAACTAGTGACCATGCTAAACGTGAACTCGCTGATGAAATCAGTCGCCGCATAATGTCTGATATATCAGATAGGATTGGTTCGCCTACATACGGGAGGTTCTAGATATGGCAACACCTATTCGTTTAGTGCAAAGAGATGGCGCGCTGATTGAATTAGATGCTGAATCGATAGATATTAAAGTCGGGCGTGGTGTTGTTGGTATCCCAATTCCTGTTGTTGGAGAACGATTTGGTGCTGATATGAATATAGTTAAAGTTGGTATTAATGTTAAAGGTATTATTCAAGACGATGACTGCGCTGCTTCTAGTGGGTCATCTGCATCAGCATCTATTGATTTTGGCCAACCAAATACACGAGAACCAGATAGCCCTCTTGTTTATCTTGAAGGCGATAGTTCTGGTGGTGGTGTAGCAATATACGATATATTGAATAAACCATTTTATCTTCGCTCAACACATCAACAAAGCCTAGGAGATGGTAGCCGTATTACATTTAAGTTCATATCAACTGGAACATTAGGTGCTGCTACATTTACAGCCTCTCATGGTGTTAATGGTGAGATTCGTATTAGTATAAATCACGCTAATATATTAGGAGATACTGGTCCTAGTTCTGGTGCATTTACCAGCATCGCACATGAATTAGCCACATATTTGAAAAATGCATTAATTAATACTGCAGATAATATTGGTATTGTTATAACAAGTAGTTCGGCAGCGTCACCTAGTTCCCAACGGCTTGGTCATGCGTTTGCTGCATCACTTGGTCAAAGTAGGATAACTAATATTGGGTTAGGGTCTGTTGAAATCTCACAAATTGAAACAGGTAAAAACGGTAACTCAAGCACACCAACATTTTGGTCTACTGTAACTGATAGTAGTGGAACTGAAAATCAATTGGCTGTAGAACCTCCATCGTTTTTAGAGTTTACTGGGGGGTTAGATAGTTCATGTTTATCCGCTGGTGATAAAGTTCAGAACTTGATTGCTAATGTTGCCAACAGCAATGTTATGGGTGCAGTTGGTGAGATTATACAGTTAGATACTAATGATGAAGAAAAGAGTCTTGTTAGTACTAACTTCAATAAACTTGACCCTACGAGTGGGGCCAGTAGTGATTATATTGTTGGGATTCAAATACCATATCAATCACTAATTCAATCATCATCTACTGACCAATATGTTGCTCGTAACTTTTTGATGGTCACAGGTCTAAGCCCGGCGGCTCATCAAGGAGCGGCTGCAAATACTGAATCTGTTGGTGTTGAGTTTGATTCACAGAATGTATATACTGGGATTCGTGGAACGGTGAGCGGATTCTCAGCAGCATACAAAGGTGGAGATACATTTTACACATTCAATTTACAATTTGAACCAATTGATATGATTGTGGGGCTATGATATGACAGTAGTTGGCAAAACATCACACGCATTGTTCTTCAATGGTATTAGTGATGGTGTAGTTATACCTCAGGGTTCATTTACTAAAACAGGAATGGATATTGGTTCTGGTGGTAAATCATCGGTCACATCAACTGGCCATACTCGTACAACTGAAGGTGTGCAATCTCAACATACAGTATTAGGTACTATTACAAAATCATTTACTATTGAAGCATGGGTAATGCCAGATTGTGGTGGTGTTATTGCTAGTAAAGAAGGTATGTTTGATTTACGAATGGGTGAAGTTGGCACACCCGGCCCTGCTCAATTTATGGTGCAGGTATTCAATGAGCGATTAGGGCAACAAACAATCACAGTATCGAGCGCGTCACCATTTCTTGCGTCAGGTGTCCAAACTGGGTGGGATGGTATAGTTTATCCAACACATGGTAACGATGTCCTACAGGGTACGTTTAATCGGTTTAATGGGGCAAAGAATACTGAGTCCGCTCTTAACCGTAATCATCGTGAGTTATACCACATAGCGGGTGTATTCAATGGAAAGCAAGTCAAACTGTATGTTAATGGAGAACTAGTAGCAAGTCAAAAATTAGGCCAAGAGATGAAATTAAATTACAATGGTAATGATTTGTATATTGGTGGGAAGGGTGGCGAGTTTCGTGGCTCTATTGAAGGCGTACATATTCGGCGTGGATTCAATGACAGCGTTCTAAGGCCATCTCCATTATTATCATCTACTGATACTGTAGGATTATGGAGATTTGAAGAACCAATTGAATTACCAACATTAGAGTTGAATCTAAATACGGCGGCGACAGCATCAACTAGTGCTAGTGGTAGTGTAATTACTATTAGTAATGCACAGGGTAAGGCATTAGTTGAATACATAACTGGACAAACCCCCACTGTTGATACTGCAATATCATTAGATGATGATACATATAGTAATGGTAATTATCAAGTATCTACACAAGGAGCATTACAAGAGATTTCACATCTTCCCATTAATTTACTAATCAACCCAACAGGAGTAGATGAAAAAACAGGTATTGCATATCAGACTAGCCCACCAGAACGAGTACGGTTGAAATCTATAGCATGGGATTCAGATGGCACAACTAATACTTCATTGGTGGTATATAGTATCCATCTTGATTTTACAAATAGCACAACACATGGTCTGCGAGGATTACTTCACGCACACGCAGCATTTGATGCTACGAATCAGAAGGCATTAGGTTCAACGATGGTAGTTATCAATTCAGATTTATTGGTTGACTCAGGAACAGGTAGGCCATTGCGACCACCCGGTTATGGCACACAAGCAATTGACCGAACAGGTCAGATGGTCATAGATGAAGTTGGGGGGAATCATGGATTTATATTCAACCAACAAATATCCGCAAGCACAAACAACCCATACGCATTCACTTGGCCATCTGATTTACCTAGTGGTTTTCAATCAGGTCACACTGGCCGTCATGTATATTCTCATATCACAGGTCACCCGTTCTTACGCCATCTACCACCGGCTGAAGAAGAGGTAGTGATACAACGTATAGATGGAAACAATGACCGATTTACAGCGTCTTTTGATGGTTCTTCAACAGGTCTTAAGAAGCAATTACCAATTGGTAGTGAGATAGATATACACCGTCAAGCATTTATTGGTAAAGCATTGAATGTTGAAACTAGTTCTACAATCTCCGCAATGACTTCTGGTGGTAGTGCTGTTGAGAATGGTATGGCTGGTGCTGATACTACACTACGCAATCTAATTGCTATTGGTGGTGCAGGGTTTAATCCAACACCATTTTTGCTGAAAGGCTTTGCATCACTAGATGAATCAATTAGTAATGCTACATATAATTTACATTTGACACCAGAAGATGAGCCTCGTGTTGCCATTCTTGAAGTGCCGGGTCTATCAGCAAATAATATGGCTCCTTATGTTGAGATTCATTATAACGCCATTGACCTAAAAGGAACAACTATCCAATATGCTGCAACAGGAATATCTAATGCAGCAACTCATGCTACTGTTATAACTCTTACTTCAAATGGCACTAAGGCTTTTGGGGCCAATGCTGATACTTTTGATGCATATTATCTTATTTGTGATGGTGTTCGTGCTAAATCTACAACAGGAACTAATGTAACTATTGCTCATGGCGCTCATACATTAACATCTGCGGCTTCTTTTGATGGGGCTTTTCAAGCCAAACTTGCTGTGGGGAAGCCTATCCATTTAGAAGCGAGAGGGCCGTTATTATGTGTAACAAAAACAGTTCCAGATGCCGCTACAATAGTTACTGGTACAACTCAAGTCATTGATTTGATTCATACTGCAATTGTATCTGGCACAACTATCCATGCTCCGGGTGGAATAGTTCGTATTGATGACAAAGATATTGGTACTGGTAGTGTAGCAATGAATGACCATCGTTTAGTTGGTGATAATGTTGGCGGTACTTCATATGAAACTGAATTAAATAATGCGTTTCTACCAATTAATCACTTTCCTAGCACAGCGTCTGATGCACCACAATCACCACCAATTGGTATTCCATCATCACATTTAGTTGATACATCTCATCCTTCATCATATCATAAATTAATTATTCGCCCACTACAAAGCGGCTCATCTGCAAAATCACGAAGTGACCCACCAATATCCACTGCACCAAACCAATTTGTATTATCACCACTAGTAGAAGCAACAACTAATGCAAGTGGTGTTTTTGACACACCTGCAAATAATCAAAGAACCCATCTGTTTGAATCATTTGATATAATTGATAACTGGTCTGTTGGGAAAAGTAGAATGTTTATTATTCAACCAACAACTCGTTCTAGAACTATGCAATTAAGTAAGTTTGTTGGTAGTGATACTAATAATATAGATACCAATTTCTTATCTATAGAATATTTACTTATGCGTGGTCGTATTAAATCATTCCAAGATTTAAGAGATACAAAACGCAACCTGTTGATACATGGTGTAGGTTTAGTGGATGATATTAAAGGAGTTCAAACATCATTTACTGGTGATGGTTCGCCTGATTCACACCCCATCAAAGAGGTAAATCCCGGTGGCCCTGTAGTATCTGTAAGTCTTGGTGGGCCGGGTCAAGGTGCAATTAATACTAAACCATCGTATGACCCATCACCAATCGCTCGTATTGGGTGGAATACACGTAGGCCATGTGGTGCTACCATTAGTGCTGTTGCATCTACTACAATCAATGTAGTGCCATTAAACAATGCATCATCTACATTGGCTACATGGGGCCATCTTTGTTTTCCACCGGGTAGTGGTTCAGCAGGTACAAATATTGCTCGTATATTTTTAGCAAATGGTGCATCTGCCGCTTATTATAATATTGTCAATGGGGCATTTACTTTTGATGCAAACGATACTAACCGTGTAGGTTGGTTTGTTAATGCTGATGGCACTACTGAAACTGCATTTGCAGATTGGGTTACTAATAATTCTGTTACTATAGGAGCAAATATCTATACTGACCCATTAATTTCATATAATACAGTTTGTGAAGATGGCACTACTATCCAAGACCGACTGTTTCAAAAAATAGGTAGTGTTAATCATGATTATCAATTAGGCACACAATATGCAAGCACTAGAGCAATGGTAGAAATACCTATTTTCCCATATCATTTCTTTGAGGACCGTGATAAAGGTATATTTCCCGGCCCAGACAATTCAATGAAAGTCCATATTGATACTACAATGACTGCACATAGTTGGTGTCCAAATCCAGTTGGTCGTAGGTTTTGTGGTAGTGGAAACGCTGGTATAGATACTACTGTATTTGGCCCATATTCATATCAGTCGCAATTATCACAACATAGGAAAGGAACTGTTGCTACATCGTTAGTATACTATAGTAATTTATATGTTGAAGATATTAGTATATTCCCAGAACCAAATGGCATGAGTAGTTGGACAACTATGGAACGGCGTGGTGGTGGTATTCTAACAGGAAATAAAGTATTCCTTGAAAATGGTGAATGGGCATATTATGGTACTGTTGATAGAACAAATAAAAAACTTGTATTACTAACCAGTATGATGAAAAATAGTATGAGTGAAAACTTTGAACAATCTTTAGAGATAGGTTCTCGTGTCAGCCCAACAATGCAAACTTTTGATGACAATGTAGTTCCCATTGCTGATGATGACCGTTACTCTGTATCTGTCGGTCAAGAGTTCCGTAGTGAATATTATTATGATGCGGCTAATGTTCAAACACAAGGCGGTAATGTAGATTATGGATTAAAACAGTATGTTAGTGCAGTTGAGTTTAAAGCAGGACCAGAAGAGAACCCACACTTACCAAAATTAACACCGGGAAGATGGCAAGGCACTGTTAAAAGTTCTTCAAATGCTGGTGGTGTTACTTCTATATTACTAGATAATGATGAATTATTCCCTGAGCGTGGAGCAGTACTGCGGTGGGGGCCACATACAACTTACGATTTTAAAGTATTAAATAAACGAACAGGTGCATATCTCGCTCTTAATTATTTGAATACAACCGCTAGGCCAGTGACTGGTGGGTTTGGTGGATTTAATCAGACTCATCCCCGCCCTTTTGGTAAGATTTTATTTGTTAAAAATTGGTCTACTTATGCTGCTGCTGCAACACCAACTGAAATTAATGAAGGTGATGAACTATTATTAATATCATTAGAGGTTAATTCAAACAATGGAACATATGCTGCAACATTTCCAAAAGTTGTTGATGAGGCAGTTCTCAATGCTGCGTGGTTATTCCCATATAGTGGTGGGGGTTTGCGTAACGGTGATACTGTATGGGGTAATATGCACTATACTAATCCACACGCAACTGAAGGTATGTTCTTTAAGAGTCGTGGGGTATTGAATGAAAGTGAAGTCTGGGATGGATTTAACAACGGTGTTGGGCAACTAGCAACTCGTTCAAGAAATAGTATTCCTTTAGAAAACTTCATGATTGGTAATGATTGTCGTGAAACTGCTGAGAACTTTGTACAACACGTGAATAAAACTATTGAATTAAACTTACAAAATCTAGGACACTCAACAACTGGTCGTATCGTTGCTTTCCTAGACCCATATCTTGCAAAGGATAATCACGCTAGAGTATTATTATATGATGTAAAAGGTGACCGTGAGTTCATAGCATTCCATGATTTACATATGCAAGTTCAATCATCACCAGACGCTGTTAAAATTGATAATTTAGACGTAGCATACGGTTTCGCATCACAACAAAAATCTAAGGATAATACTAAGGCATATACTACATCTGATGGTGGTGGAGCAGATGATAAGTACCATGCACACAGTGGTAATTATCCTGTTATTCGTGGTAGTGTAGGTATTTCAACATACATAGAAGGAGCATATTCTCATATAGACCAAGTAACATTGAATGTAGAACTTAATGATTCTAATGATGCAGTATCTAATGAATTAATGGCTTTCGATGAGGGTAATATATATCGCCGTAATTATAATCAAGGCCCAACACAATCTAATTGTGGAGATGGTTTTGGAACTGTATATACAAGTGAGGGTGTTTGTTGTTTAACTGAAGCGCAATATTATCATGGTCAAGGCATACAAGATGAAACTGAATCAGGTGCATTTTGGACTAATGGCCATGCACACGCAGCAACCGCTGCTGTATTTAGTGCAACAGTATTTGATACACCAAATGGAACTAGGGCAATACCATCATTCCTTTGTCTTAAAGGAATACGAGGTGTAGATTCAACCACTACAGATGCAGATTTATCTAATCTACCACACTGGAAACAAATGGATTTCGTGCGCCGCTTAAGTGTTGATTTTGGTGAGGTTGGTGTCAAAGAAGGAGTTACAAATATTGAAGCGGCTGCCCAAGAGATAGTTCGCCTTGTTAATCAAGCAGGTGCTACTAAAGGCCGTTCTAATATTAGACGACCACGCGACCAATATCCCGGTAAATCATTAAATAATGATGTTTCATTTGCTCATGCATCTGCCGATTATGCAGTAACTGGTTCCACTCATGACCCTGCTTCTTTTTGGGTTGATGATGCATTTTCATCTTATGACCGAGGTAGCCACATGGGTTATGTGCGAGCACATATTGGTCGTGTAATTGAAGATATTAATGGTATAGAAGGATTCACTGTTGTAATCCATAGTACTGTGCCGGGTGCAACAGGTCGTAATTTTTGTGCTTGGTTAGATAATAGTAAAGGCCAAGCGCCATATCAACCTCAATTCTTAATTGGTCATGGTGGTAGATTCCGTAATTTCTATTGTGAGCCTGTTGAAATATGGGGTGAGTGTATGCACCCTGCCCCTATGCCTATAGATAAACATGGCAAACCATTTGCACCTATTACCACATTACATGAATTAACATTAACTAGTGAGCCATCTACATCAGGTACAGAAAAACAAAATTATAGTCCTAGTCAACCAGAATCATTCACATCAACTGAGGGAGATGATTTATCTTCAAAAGGTCAAGAAGGATGGGGTATTTCATCTAATACTGTGAGTAAGGTAACATCAATACATAATGAAAATCATGTAATTCAAGGACTTCGTGTTGGCACTCAGGCCCATGCTCAAATTAATTGTGGTGGGTTAGTCGCTTCTGGTATTCCCGGTTGGTCACCAGACCTTGGGAAGTGGGGATTCGGAGATGGGAAAAATACTAGAGCGCATTCAATATATTCTAAATCAGGGCCAACTTCATACACTAGTAATGTTCCATTACCAGATATAAATAATATTGGAGATAGACAAATATATGCATTCCAATTTCAAGACCATTTAAAACGTAACCATAATATTCGTATGGTGTACAAACAATATGGTGAATCGTTTTCAACTGTAAATACAAAACTACCAGATACTTTAGAAAATGAAGTTGTAATATGGATAGATGACCGTGATATTGGCCAAGGTGGATTTACAATCGGTAAGCATATGAAAGGCACAGGTGATGTAGGCGGGCGTATTGTTACTGGTAAAGAATGGAAAACTGGTACTAATATCACAGCAGTATCTAATCAAACATATTGTGGTAATCTTTGGAATGGTGTTCCTGTTCAAGAAGGAGCATATGCAGTCACACTCATAAGACCAACAGGTACTACATTACATTTGAAAAATGGTGCAGGTACTGTTGGTTCATTTGGTCGTGACCATAATGGTATATGGCATGATATACCCGATGATATAGATGCATTAGGTTATCTTGGGTTTCCTAAAGAAGATGGGATTATTCAATTAACATTACCAAACCCTTCTACTAAGCATTTAATTGGCTCTAGTGGTGATTACATATCATATACTCATAGAACAACTAATACTAGAACAGGCACTCATTCATTCTATGGTTGTTTTGGCATACCTGCAGCATTACTTGCTTGGTCAACTGCAAATTGTGGGCCGACACAATATAATGAAAAGTTAGCCCCTGCTTGTATATCACCATCACCTAATTGGACTTCATTAGTAACAGATGAATTGATTGCTGCTGCTGTTGAATATGCATTAACAATGGATGACCCTAATAATGATGACATAAAAGCAACATCTTTCGATTGTACTGAAATGTATGCTGGAGATGGTCGTACTTTTGGTGAGTGGGGAGTATCACCCACTGCAATACGAGTTAAATCATATTCAAATACTACACAAATAATACCATTGCGTCATCTATTTGAAGTGAATAGGCAACCAGATTGGGGGATATTAGATGCTCATGCACACGAGACACAGGCTGCTACTACCGTACCATCTGGTGGTGGTGGTGTGGCGTATTACAACCCATTAGGTGCTCCTGCAGCACAAGCAAGCACAAGAGGATTACTCAATACACAAATTAACTTAGGTATGCAAATCCCAGTTGGGTATATACCAAAAACAGTATTACATATTAACACTAAATATCGCGGTACAAATGCTAACACTGCTACACCAGTATTAATTGGTAGTAACAATAAACCAATTGATGTTACTACATGGCAACAGAACTTACGTGGTGAGCGATATAGGGCTTGGTCGGGAGACCATATATTACCTCGTATTGAAAACCCAACTACTGATATTGCTGCTATTCGTGATAATGCAGATTGGGATATTAATTTACAAGCAAGTGTAACTCATGGTATTCAACAAGCATTCCATTTTGCACCAGTTGGTAGGTCTAAAATTGAAGATGTACATACCCTTTCAAGTGAAGGTTCAACACACTTACCATTTACAGTCGCAGGAGGTGGTGCTCCCACTGTAGGAGCCGAAGATGTATCATATTCACCTAGATATAATGTATGGGTTAATGATAAAGAATGGGCTATTGTTGAGGGTCGTGCAAAAGATGTGCCTATGTCAGCAGACCCTTATACTAGAACACACACACATATATTTGACCGAGCGGTTGGTGGTGGAGCAATAACAGGCTCTACTACAATACAAAATACTGAGAGTGATAATTTTAGAGCGGTTATTCTGCAAGCATTAGCCGCTGCTTCTAACCATGCAATATTATCAAGATGGGGTAAAAAACCATTGTTTGAAGGAATGCGAACTACAGCATCTAATCAACAAGCCAAACCATTTGTATATTTTAGAGGTGCAAAAAATAGTATAGACCACAGCGTACCACTTTACTTTGGTGGTGGGTTTAGTGGTGCAGTTTTAGATATAAACGATGGCACTCAGAATGATTATACTGATTTCTATACACACCCATATTCTGCTGGCCCTACTGGTTGTGCTGGCATTCAGAATGCAAATGAAATCATGGGTTCGCATTGTATATTAGACACTACAGCGATGCTTGCAATGTTCCCCGGTACTCCATATTTAGACCAACACAAAGGAGTTCCTGCCCCACCATTTTACAATCAAGATATGCAGTTGTCACCAGATATGGCACAGGAAACTAGTAAAGTTCCAACTGCTACTGATACCCCCGATGATTCTGCTGGAACTGCTGGATACAATGACGGGTCTGAAACAGTAGTTCAAACACAACCAAGCCCAATAGTTCTAAGATTTGCACACCCATTCGCTAGATATGAAGATGCCCAATCAGCAACATCTAAAACATCAACAACATATTTGGTTTTTGGTCCGGGTCAATCTATCCCTCATTTCTTCCAATCAGAATATGCATCATACAGTGCTCCTGCATCAATCCGAGAACCATCAGTAGCAATGGCTGTTGGTGGATTACATAGTGTGAAGTTCCAACGACCATCTGCTGGTGCAATACCAAGTTATCCATATCATATATCAGGCCCAACAGGTGCTAATGCATTGGCTTGGTTTGGCACACCATCATATGCATACTTACCTAATGAAATCAGTCATGGTTCTGCTACAACGTGGGGTGGAAATACACTACGTGGTTGGGCTAATAATATTGGTTGGTTACCACCAACAAAAGCATATCAGGCTACAAATTATAATAAATGGGATGGTATTGATAATTGGGAACCTGCTCAAGGTGACCCTAATGATGACCAGTTCACTCAAGTTGCTACATATGGTAGATATCTAAGTGACCATTTTAGACGTCATAATGCTGGTATTGATGTGACTGCTAGTCTTGCACCAGCAGGAAACGTATGGTCTACTGCTTCAGTAGGCAACGCACACCCATTTACAGCACTACCACAATGGGTATCTACTAACACTCTATATGTTGCTGGTACTTTCATAAGCACAAGCAATACTAAAGCGGGGCCAGTTACTGATTTCGCAGCATCTCATACTGAAGCAACAGCAGCAGATGTATCATGGCATATGGACGGAGGATATGCTCCGGGCGCACATTTCTTTGATGATAGGGTTGTTCGTAACCCAACTAATTTTGGAAGTTATTGCTATCCTTGGCAAGATTCAACAGACTTGAATGGTGGTGGTGCATTTGCATATAACGCAGCATTTCGTATTGGTGATAATGCTGCTATGTTCCGTGTAGCAGCGCCAATGTTAAAGCGTATCGTATCAGATTGGAATTACACACAGGATAATTATTCAACTGGTGCTGAAGGTGATGTAGACCGTGATGTAATAATTATTGATGCTACACGAGTACAAAACTCAGAAGAACTTGGTGCTATTATATCGTGTGCTATAAATGAATGGCCGGGAACTGGAGCACTCAAAGCATTAGGTGGGTCATTCCTACCATCATTCCAACACGCACACAAACAAGACCGATACTCATGGGTTGAATTACCAATGGAAACTACTGTTGGCGCTGGTAGTCTTAATGGGCGTGATGACCATTTATCACATCAAGGTAAAGTTGATACTCATTATGAAGCAGATAGTAGTGCTACCAATGGCGGTGGATTTTCTGTAAGTCTAGATACTGTTGCACACTATATGCCACCATCATTACCATATGTAGGGTGGGCAAGATTCTATTTAGATACAGGTGGGGCAGTCGCTCGATATGTTGGTGCAGATACATCTGTAGATGCAGTGGCTAGTATGAATGACCGAGGATTCTATGGTTTTTATCGTGGAGTATCACGTAGTGATGATACAGCAGTAGCAGCAAGAGGGGCAAATCGTTCACTTTATCTTGGTAAAAATTATCGCACTGGATTAAGATTACCAGAAGACCCAACAGTAGATGCCACAAAACGAGCCATTACTGGTGGCCCAACTACATACCCCGGTCATATTTATCTGGAACCAGCCTGTCATGGTATGATACCCGGTGGTGGTGGAGCATCACCAGTGATGCACATATGGACTAAAACAGGTAATCATAGATGGGATAACGGAGGTATATCTAATGGTGGGTCACAAGCAGAACATTATGCTACTTACACATCATTACCTACAGCACAAAGATATGTGTGGGATGGGTTAGCCGCTACCCATGTTCATTTCAACGGTCTTACTGATGCGGTAGACCGCACAAGACCTATTGGTGCAATAGGGTGGCATGGTGAACGATACTCTATGCTTAATTCATTAGCAATATCAAGAAGTAAGTTTGTTATCAGTCGTGGTCTTGGTGCATGGCATCCATTCTTATCATTTTCACCATATGGTTCAACACTTGGTTGTCATAATAGTAATTATACTGGTCAATATAATACAACTACTGCTGCTCAAGCATCATCATCATATTCAGCAGGATACACTACATCACACGCACCTAGAGGAACACATGAAAATCACTTTATTGTAATCACACATGAATCAGAATTACCATTAATTGCTCGCGCTGATAGATTAGGACATTCCGGCACTGGTGACTTTTTATCTGGTATTTGGTCTACTGCCGCTGGTGCTGCTATTATACCACCCGGTTTTACTAGCACTACTGACGCAACACCATCACCAGCAGCAGCAAATCTTCGTCGTACTACTGCATGGAGTAATGATATACACAACCCTAGTAGATATTGGGGAGGTGCTAATGGTGGCCCATATGTTGAAGCACAGGTTGTTGCTGGGATGGATAACCCAACAACTAATAATACTAAACAAAGTGCTATGCAGTGGGGTGCTGAAAACGATGATGGTTCCGATAATACACTAGGTGATAATTGCGCTGCACCAAGTGGTGATTTATTCTTATCTTCAGAATGGGTAGGAGTAGCAAATCAACTATATCAAGATTTGAATGGTTTAGGTGGTTTGAGATATGGTGGTGCGTTACCCGGTATAAGTGATGCTGATGGTGACCCTCACCGATACTGGCACGACCCTGTAAATAATATTGGTAAGACGCCAGCATTGAACTTTGGTGTAAATCATGTTGTATGGAAACGTATGGATGGTGGGAACTTATCATTAGCCGCACCTAACGCACGAGGTCTTGGTGGAGTACCTTGGACTTGGAGAAAAGTAGGTGGTTCATATTATAAGACTGGTGAAACTATTTATGGGAATTGTAGATTTAGTTTTGAAACAACCAACAGTGCTATGTTCCCAGTGATACAGGCTCAAGAACTGGCGCACCCTCAATTAGCAGAATCTCACCCTCACGAAGTTGGTAATGCATTACAAATCCCCAATGAAGAATCCCAATTTGAATCTGTTGTAGTCATTGATGATACAGGCCAAGAACATATCATTGAGGGTGGGTCGCCATTTGGAACAATCATTCGTGACTTCACTGAAATAACTGATAGAGATAATGAAGGATTATCACCAGCGCTGGCTGGTTCTGGTGTTAGTCCTAACATCAAAATCCAAACACCTGACCCACATACAATACCCGGCAACATTGTTGTTCGTTCTGGGTTTGATAGACTACAAGCATATCAAAATGAAAGTGTTGGTACTGGTGGGCTACAGCACCCTAACCAACCAACACCATTTGTATCTAAATCGTTTGATGGCAGTGGTCCTGATGTTGCAACATGGCCTACGTGGGAAAACAATAATTGGGAACAAATATCAGTAGGGCCATCAAGTAGTTCAGTAGATGCTAAACAGACAGGCTCAACACAAAACTTCCCAGATTCATACCAAACTGGGTGGGATGGTGCTACAGGAGATGCACCACTAGAAACTGCATATGAGCCTCATGACCGCACATTATATTTCCATATTACCAAGATGGATATATCATATAGTAAGCGTGAAGATGTTGGTTCGTTTGATTTTATCAATAAAGATGTTCCTCTAGCAACAACTGGTGGTGGCGGCGGTAGTCTTGTAGTGCGTGATAATATCACGGTCAATCAAACTACTTTCACTGGTACTGATTTAGTATATGGTGGGGTGATACATTATGGAACTTTAGGTTCAGGGCCAGTGTTTGGTAATCTGAATGAACGACTTAATGATGGGTCAGGTAGATGGTTCTTAGTAGCCACAAACTCAGCAGGTAAAGTTGCTATTGCGTCTTACACAGGCATTACTGTTGGTTCTACTAAGTTTACTGGTGTTGTATTTGGGCCGGGTTGGGATTCTACATTCAATACAGCCACCATACACCCATCATTCTATACACCTGCAGGGTCAACTAGATTATTTGCTGCTCGGCGTATGCGTGACCATGCTGAGGTGAGTGGTGAGTCACCTGATATGCCACGCATAGAGTGGTGGAAACTTAATGATGCTGCACCAACATCTACCAATCCATATGACTTAATTGTTGCACCTAAATTAACACCCATGCCAATACCACGCATGGGCCATCACTTTGTGAATGCTACAATGAGTATGATGCCCGGTCATTTAGCGCACCCACTATATCAGAATCTATATCGTGACCATCTTGCTTGCGCTGGTACAAATCAATCAATAGATAGTGATGTTACTACTACTGTAAATGGTGTGCCTACGTTAGACCCTAATATATGGTTTTCAAATCTAACACCCAATTATGCACCATCAGATATACATGGTGGGGCATTTACATTGATGACTGAAACTAAAGTTAGATTTGATGGTTATGGTATTCTAGCATATCATGGTGTATCTGGTGTAGTCAATAGTAAAGGAGGTCATGTTATTGTATTAGAGGCTGCTAATCATAATACATTAACATCTCATTTCCCAGACCCATTAGAGGTAGGAGCATATCAAATTATCATACAACCTAATGTATTCAGCCAACAGATTACTGGATTCCATGAGAATACACCATTCGGTGATACGACTTCACCTCGCAATGCAGCAGACGCTGCTTTTGAATCAGACCTTGAGATGAATCTAACTGGTCAGCAGGTAGCAACTGTTGTTGCTATTGTTCATGATTGGGCTAACTATGGTGCATCGGCTTTAGTTCTAGCAGATGCTGTATCTGCAGATGTGCGTGGTTGTGAGATATATCTTAATGAAATGATGTTGGATATTGACCCTGCTCCCGGCCAACAATTTACATCGTTACCAACATTAGCAAACTTCAATCCATTAGGTGTAAATGAAACTATGAGTCCAGCGTTTTCCAGACGTTCAATGCCATATCACCCTGACGCATTTAGGCGAGCCACACCAGCATACACACTAACAATACCTTGGTGGGCAATAGGCGCACAATCTGGTAGTTATTCTGGTATTGCCTTATTCGGATTAGATGATTATTATTTATTCAATCGTGCAACGCTAGGTGCTATCAGCGCACAGATAACACTAGCGGGTTACCCAACACATTTCTACGAACCATATAATCGTGAACTACAAAGTCTAAATCCACGATGTATAGTAACAGCAGCACCATCAGCAGGTGCAACAGCAACTGTTCTGGTGGATGATAATGCATTGTTCCCATTAGTTGGCACAATATATAATAGAAAATTAGTAACTGTGGATTCAACAGGTATAGAATACTTTGCTACATATGCAACAAGAGGTACTAGTGGTGCTTCTACTGGTGATACTGATAGATTCCTTACAGTTACACCATCAGATGGATTAGGTGCGGGTTCGCCACTTTGGAATGTATTAAATCCTGCCCATGCACTATGGAATGGGGGAACATTACGGTTGATGGGCGCACATAATAACTATCTACCCGGTGATATATTTACAAAAACTGACATTAGTCCTATAACACGAACATTACCACAGTTATTATCTGGCACTAGAGATACGAACAGTCTACATATGGCAGATGCTTATCTTTGTATGTGGCATCACAATCTAGGGCGGCCATACACAGGGTTCTCAGATGGTAGGGTGACTGTTCATGGAACGGCTGTGAAAAAGCCATACAATATATTACCAGAATCATTTGAAATGGTGCATTATCACGAGTTTACTTATGCTATTAGTGATGGGCCATTCGCATTAGGTATGAAATCAATGGAACATACATCAGTAACTGGGAATGCTCATGCATCATCGGGTGCATGGGATAATGTTAATCATAGGGTTACACTTGTTTCAGGTCATGAAGAAAGATTTGGTGCTGATGGCACTACATTTGATGGCTACTATCTTGAGTGTGGTGGAGAAAGAGCATTTGATGCAATAGGCACAGTTACTTTCACCATCTCTTATGGTACTGATAGATTGACTGCAACAGGTGGTGGTGCAAGTGTTAGAACGGCATTTGAGGCTAAGGTTATCAATAGTGCATTGCTAACATACATTCAACCATCTCTTACAAATCATGCAGAAGACCCAGATTCTGTATCTCCTGCGCCACCAACGGTTATGCCATCTGGTGGCAAGTTCTTCTTTGGTTCATTCTGGCCGGGTGGTTCTCGATATGGTGCTAGTGCATCCCGTCTTGATATGTGGGGTGATGTTGAACGAGGATGGAATGTAGCCGACCCATTCTCTGGGTCATGCATGGCATACACAGCCCAGTATAACGCTGGGCCAGCACTAGACCCAATGGAGATACGCACAGACCAAACAGTAACCAGTGCATGGTCTAACTTCCCAACCACACCAAATAACGGTGTGCCTTGGACACGGAATTATTGCTTTGGGTATAGATTTTCAGTGCGTCAGCCATACAACAGACCTAAATGGGCCATCAGTATTAAGAGCGTAAGTGACGCAGTATCAGGCTCACACAGCAACGGTCACTATGCGTATTTTAATGGCCCATTTGTTCAGGCTGAAAGTGGAACATGGACTAGTAGAGCAGCGACACCAAATAATGATACTACTACATTAGCAAACGGTGCTATATCAGGTATCATGGAACGACAAACTAATGCTACGGCCATGCTACATATTGACGCTCCATCATGGCAGACAAGATATAGTGATGGGCGTAGAATCACACGACCATTTGGTTGTGCAGTACGTACACTACGTAACCATAGTAAGTCACGCCGTCAATTCCCCGGTGACCATATTGGTAAGAGTATAGAAGATGTAGTTAAAGCCAATATGTATTATGTTACTGATTGGTGGGGCAACACTACAGGTGAAGATGTTAGGCGGTTCCCTGTGCGTGGATTTGGTGTGCGGCCTGCGTTTGACCCTGAGGCATGGCGATATACTGGGCTACCTGCAGCCGCACCAGCATCATTATTTCACTTACACCCAGATACAGCACAGCCACCAGCAGTGCAATCAGGCAATCGCAACGAAACGAATGAAACTTGGTACAATGCAATAGGTAGTTACTATACTAGGCTCGCAGATTTCTTTGACCCAATAGATAGCATACGTGTTGGTGATAGAGGTGATGGTAGGGGGTCACGATACCCTGTATTCTTTAACGAATATGTATTGCAAGATGTTAATACCACTATGAATCCAATAGGGATGGTGTTATCATACAATACAGCAGAACCACCATTCACAACTGGACTACTGCGACCACGTAATGATGTATTACAGAACTATGAATTACCTCGTGGAATTAGTAGTCGTCTTGGTATTGCTAATAGTGATGGGTTGCTTAAACCAGAAGGTATGGTTGGTAGTAACATTGAACAAATAAGTGGTGTATTTGGTACAGAAGGATTATCATTCTATGAACCAGTATCTCGTCTATCTCCTCGTATTGGATTAGATAGTATGACTGTTACTGAGGTTAATGACAGCGACCCTCGTAATTATGTTGCACAAGCAACACAAGCAATCAGCCTACATACAGACCGTGAAGTAGGTCAGCGATATATTTTCCAAGGAACATATGATGGAAATACGATACCATCTGGAAGAGATGATGGTAGCGCAAGAACGCTTCGCCATCTTGATTTATCTGCTACTAATCATGCTGGTTCAAATCGTATGTGGAATGATGGATTAGGTGCGGTGTTGAGATTCAATAACGCTCATGGTGTATCACCA